>Ga0070658_10000962_pt1 | contig 24669 bp, 15 predicted proteins | sample KBSC13metaG_FD_64664 | JGI IMG/M metagenome (GOLD analysis project Ga0070658, IMG submission 64664) | Corn rhizosphere microbial communities from Kellogg Biological Station, Michigan, USA - KBS C1-3 metaG | ecosystem: Host-associated > Plants > Roots > Rhizosphere > Soil ...
CGATCGGGCCGGGAACGGCGAAAATGGGTTTTCCATATTCCGCTGCCAGATTGGCCGTGATCAGGGAGCCGGACCACAGCGGGCACTCGGTCACCAGCAGCGCCCGCGACCATGCGGCCACGATCCGGTTCCGCATGGGAAATGTCTGACGATCGGGTGATGTGTGGAGTGGAAACTCGGAAACGACCGCGCCGAATCCCGAGGCGATCTTTTCCGCGAGGCCGATGTTTTCCGGGGGATAAAGTTTCCCAAGGCCGGAGCCAATCACGGCAATGGTGCGGCCATTCGCAGCTACGGCAGCTTCATGGGCGGCGGTATCGATGCCACGGGCCAGCCCGGAAATGATGGTAAAACCGGAGTGGGCGAGCTGATAGGAAATCTTCTTGGTGGCCTGGAGGCCGTAGGTGGTCGCCCGGCGCGAACCCACCACCCCAATGGCATGCCGGTCACGCGGCTCGATTTTTCCCCAGACATAAAACAACAGCGGAGGATCGTAGGCATCCTGGAGCGGAGCCGGATAGTCCTCGTCGTCTTGTGTGACGATGGAAATGCCGCGCTGCTTGGCTTCCTGTATCTCTGCGATGGGATCGGCATGGTCCTGCCAAGAGTGGAGAATCTTCGCCGTCTCTCCGCCAATGCCTTCCACGCGCCGGAGTTTGTCCACCGACGCGCCGAGGATGGATGCGGGATCTCCAAAGGCCGCAAGCAGGCGCCGCACCCGCACCGGCCCGATCTTGGGCAAAAGGTTCAAGGCTACGAGAGCTTCGGTAGGAGACACGGTTGGAGTCAAAAGTCAGGCTTGGCCATCAACAAGCGTAACATGTGGATAGGCAAGAATTTTAGAATCCGCCGTTACCAGTGGGCACTGATGAACTCGCGCAGTAGCAACAATTATCTGATCCGCTGGATCACGATGAAAGGGAAAAGGTAATTGAGTGGATTCAATGACGATCTGTGGCGTAAGATCCATCAGTTCAATACCGGGATATGAAAGAGCCTGCCTTATCCATTCATCTATCGAGACAGGAAGTTCCAATCTCCCGTGTTCCACTAATTTAGCAACTTCCCAACAGGAAATGATGCTGATTCCTATGCCGGATTTTTCATTCGCTTGGATAAAGCTTCTATCATTGGAGGACAGTGCTGGATCATCATGAACCCACCAGATCCAGATGTGGGTATCCAAAAGAATCATTGTGAGGAATCCCAATCAGATTCTGCCACTGGATCTGTCGGATTATCATAACGTAATTTCAATCCTCGGAGTGGATAAGAATTCCTTGGTGGAGAATCCGCAGGGATCAAAAAAGTGATTACCTCCACGCGCTGCCCTTTTTGGAAAGGAGCATTATGAATGGTAATCTCTCCCTTTTCCAAAACTGTTGCCTCTGTCCTGTGGGCCAGCATGAAGCGAGGTTATCACGTAAAAAATGAGGCGCAAGTATGCAAAACTCAATGCGCCGCCAGCAGAGACTCATCCCAGTCTTTCCATACGGGATCGAGATTCCTTGCGCGAAGGGCGGCGGCTACTTCGGCAGGGGAACGGTGGTCCGTGATTTGGAATTGCTCGGTGGCTTTTTCGCAGCCGGTTTTCCCTTCGATTTCCACGCGGCGTCCCTTGATGGTGAGGTGTACGTCATCATGGCCAGCACCGGTGTAGCCGCCCGGCTCAGTGCGGGCACCGGCGGACATGGAGGTGACGCCCAGGGTGGCGATGGCATCCCGCAGTGATGCAGGCTCCCGGGTGGAAACGACGATGCCGACCTGCGGGAAAATGATGCGGAAGGCGGTGATCAGGCGCACGAAGGCCTTGTCCGGCAGATAGAAATTGGCATTCGGCGTGTACTCATAGTTTCCCGCATACGGGCGCATGCGTGGGAATGCCACGGTGAACTGGGCCTTCCAGCAGTGCTTATAGAGATATTCCAAGTGGGCGCAGAGCGCCATCGCCTCAAATTTCCAATCCGCCAGACCAAACAAGGCGCCGATGCCGATGCGCCGGAAACCGCCTGCATAGGCGCGCTCCGGGCAGTTCATGCGCCAGTCCATCCGGCGTTTCGGTCCAGCAGTGTGAAGCTTTTCGTAAGTTTCCCGATGATAGGACTCCTGATAGACGACCAATCCTTCCGCACCGTGCTCCACGATATCGGCGTATTGGTCATCCTCCATGGGGCCCACTTCCAGGCCGAGCGTGGGGATGAAGGGCTTCAGCGCATCCAGGCAGTCCTGAAGGTAACCTTCGGAAACAAACTTCGGGTGTTCACCGCCGACGAGCAGAACGTTCCGGAAACCCAGCCCGTGCAGGTGCTTCGCCTCCCGCACCACCTGATCGATGGTGAGAGTGGTGCGCATGATGGCTGCATCCCGGGAAAAGCCGCAGTAGGAACAGTTGTTCACGCACTCATTGGACACGTAGAGCGGTGCGAAAAGGCGCATGGTGCGGCCGAAGTGGCGGCGCGTGAGCAACTGGCTCTGGCGGGCCATTTCTTCCAGAGGAGCACTCGTTTCTTCAGCAAGCAGCCGCTCGAAACGTTTCATCAACGGCGTGGGGCGCTCCAGGAGCTCAGGAAAAACATCGGCGAAGGCCATGGCGCGCGGAATGTGCGGCGGGATCTTCCGGGAGACAAGAGTCAAGAGTCCAAATAACTGCTCAATGCCTCGCGCAGGGTGGTGCGGGCGCGGAAGAGCAGGCTTTTCACTGCAGAAACGGAGAGATCCAGCACAGCGCCGATTTCTTCATAAGGCATGTTTTCGTAGCGGCGGAGAATCACTGCCATGCGCTGGGTTTCCGGGAGTGCCGCAATGGCAGCATCCACAGCTTTTTGGAGCTCTACCTGAAGGAGTTCGGCATCCGGCTGGAGGTTCGGGCTGGCCTCGGCCTGGATGTTGGAATTTTCCTCACGTTCGTCCGAAGAGACTTCCTTCTTCCGGCTGCGGCGGCGGGTTTCGTTGAAGACGAGATTCCGCGTGATGGTGAAGAGGTAGGTGGTGAACTTTGCTTCCGGGCGGTAGCGCTTGGCATTTTTCCAAATCCGGAGAAATGCCTGCTGGGCGATGTCTTCTGCCTCCGAATGATTTCCCAACATTTTAGCAACGGTGCCGATGACGGCATTCTGATGGCGCTCCACCAGAATGCGGAAGGCATGAGGGTCTCCCGCACCAATGCGCTCCATCAGAGCGTGGTCGAGAGTGTTTTCATCCGTAGGACACGGCGTGGATTGAGCCTCCATGGTCAGAAAAAAGGGCCTCGATGTGCTCGCGACGCTTAGCATGACGAGTGAAACCCGCGCGGCGAGAGAAAGTTGCAAGGAAAAGAGCTACCTCTACAACTCTGCGGCGCGTGCCCATTCCTCCACCTCCTCATCAAGGAAGACCTCCTCAATGACATCGCGCGCCCAGTCCTCTTTCTTAGCCAAATGGTTCAGCATCCGCCACGCCACCACCTGCACGGCGGGCATGTCACTCCAGACCGTCTCGGCCAGAGACTGCCAGCCACGGCCAGAGAGGGTGGAGGGTTTTTCAAGAACGGCGTGCACGGCTTCACAGACGAGGAGTGTGCGGTCCAGATCTGGCTCCGTTGCTACGGGTGGGACTTCATAGGGACGCAAAGGAATGCCACCTTCCCCGGTGATCTCGCACTTGGATTTCGCACGCCGGGCCAGATCCTTTCCCAGCATTTGCAGCGCGGTGATCCGGGCCTGATGAGCTTCATATCCTTTTCCCATGCGCCGGATGTAGCAGGACTTTGGAGAACCGGGCGAGGGGATAATGCGGCCAATAAAAAAGAGCCGTGCAGGGGACCGCACGGCTCTTTTGGGAATGATGTTTCGCAGAGCGATTACGCATCAGCGATTTCCTCGATCAGCTTTTCGAGCTTCACGATGTCGGCTGCGAAGCCGCGGATGCCTTGGGCAGTCTTTTCAGTGGCCATGGCGTCCTCATTGAAGAGGAAGCGGAAGGTCTTCTCGTCATAGCTGACCTTTTCGAGATCGCTGGCAGCGGCTTCCTCAGCAGTGAGGCGGGCGGTGAGCGGCTCGGTAGAGGCCTGCAGTTGGGCGAGGAGACCTGGGCTGATGGTGAGAAGATCGCAACCGGCAAGGGAGGTAATTTCTCCGGTATTGCGGAAAGATGCGCCCATGACCTCGGTCTTGTAGCCGAACTTTTTGTAGTAGTTGTAGATGGCCTTCACGGAGATCACGCCTGGATCTTCGTCGCCTTGGTAATCCTTGCCGGTGGAGGCCTTGTGCCAATCCAGGATACGGCCCACGAACGGGGAGATGAGTTGCACACCTGCTTCGGCACAAGCCACTGCCTGGGCGAAGGAGAACAGAAGGGTGAGGTTGCAGCGGATGCCTTCCTTTTCGAGAGCTTCAGCAGCCTTGATGCCTTCCCATGTGGAGGCGATCTTGATCAGGATGCGCTCCTTGGCGATGCCTTCCGCAGCGTAGGCGGCGATCAGTTCCTTGGCCTTGGCGATGGTGCCTTCGGTATCGAAGGAAAGGCGGGCGTCCACTTCCGTGGAGACGCGGCCTGGAACGATCTTGAGAATTTCGAGGCCGAAAAGGATGAGGATACGGTCCATGATCGCTTCCGTGAGGGCGGCACCGGTGAGGCCCTTTGCCTTGATTTCGGAAACGGCCTTCTCCACCAGGTGGCGGTATTCTGCTTTGGCGGCAGCTTGGAGAATCAGGGACGGGTTGGTGGTGGCGTCCTGTGGTTTGTACTCCTTCATCGACTCGAAATCGCCTGTATCGGCAACAACGGTGGTGACCTTCTTCAATTGTTCGAGTTGATTGAGACTCATGATGCGCACTCCGTACGGGCGGACCAGGCGTTAGGAAAGAAAAAATCCCCTGAAAGCCGGGGATTCACATGAAAGTTACTTCACCCAGCGATGAAGGAGCTTGAAGACGATGGCCCCGGTCAATCCGCCAAGGGTGTCTGCCATCCAATCATACACATCATTTCCACTGCGGCCCGGCGTGAATGACTGATGGATTTCATCCAAAACTCCCACTGCCGAAATGATGAGCGTGACAGTGCAGATGAGCCGCGCCCAATCAGGTGATTCAGCTTTTCTCCGGTATAATAAGGCACTGAGCAGCCCTCCACCTCCGAAAAAGAAGCCGAAGTGGGCGACTTTATCGATATTGGCAATCTGCGGCAGATTGTCGTTGGTATGGGAGTTTGAAGAAAGCACCCACAGGGAGACGAACCATATCACCACACATATCAGCCAGAAGGCGGGTGAATAACGAAGCCGCATCATGGTTCTCATTGTTTCCGCATTTCCTCTTCCAGCCGTTCCGCCAGCCATTGCTTCATCATGGACTGGTAGTTGAGAAAGCGGGAACGGGCGATGCGCTTGATCCGGGAGAGCATGCGGGGATCAAAACGGAGGGTAATGGTGGTGGACTCCCTGGCATCTGCCTCATGGACGGAGGTGGCCATCAGCCGCGCGTCCAGTTCATGGGTTTCCCAGTAGCGGGCCTCCTCTGCTTCATCGGAAAAAGCAGGAATCTGGGACCAGTGCGTGATGATGTTCATGAGGATAGGGCAGGGAATTCAGCGAAATTCGTTGTATTTCCGGTCGTAGAATTTTTGTTCAGACTCCGTCATTTCACGGCAGGCCACCACACGGGTGATCTTACCATCCGTCCAGAAAGCGATGAAGAGGTGACGGTTGGAGATCGTTCGGCCCAAGGCGTAATAGCGCGTTGCGCCATCCACACGATCTTCGTCAGGCAGGAAGCGCACGGTGAAAGGATCCTCCAGCGCTTCTTCCAGCTCGCGGGGCTTGATATTGCGCAGATCGAACTGAACGTCGATTAGGTCGAGTTCCATGACAGGGAGACTCATGATTGAATTCTCAAGAAGCAAGAGCAGACGTGGCTTTCTGTCTTAAATCTTTCAGAGCGTGTGCCCCATGCGCATGCGCTTTGTTTCCAGATACTTTTCGTTATGTGGATTGGAAGGCAGGCTGATGGGGAGTTGCTCGGTGATTTCCAGGCCATATCCTTCCAGTCCAATCACTTTTTTAGGGTTGTTGGTAAGGAGCCGGATGCGGCGGACGCCAAGATCGCAGAGAATTTGGGCGCCCATGCCATAGTCGCGCAGATCTGCGCCGAAGCCCAGTTTTACGTTTGCCTCAATGGTATCGAACCCTTCCTCCTGCAGCTTGTAAGCGTGAATCTTGGCTGCCAGACCGATGCCGCGTCCTTCCTGGCGGAGGTAAAGCAGTACTCCTCCCTCCCGGGCAATGTGCTCCATGGCAGCAGCCAACTGACCGCCGCAGTCACAACGCTGGGAATGGAAAACATCTCCTGTGAGGCACTCGGAATGGACGCGGACGATGGTGGGCATTTCCGGATGGATTTCACCCTTGGTGAATGCCAGATGGTGGGTGCCATCCGTCTGGATGCGATAGAGGTGGCAATCGAAAATGCCCCAGTCCGTCGGCATTTTGATCGTCTGCTCGCGGACTACGAGCTTCTCATAGCGGCGGCGGTATTCGATGAGCTGGGAGATGGTGCAGGCCTTGAGGCCGTGCTTGGCCTGATAGGGGCCGAGTTGTCCTACGCGTGCCATCGTTCCATCATCATTGATGATCTCACAGATGAAGCCGGCAGGAGGAAGACCTGCCATTTCCGCCAGATCCGTGGCGGCTTCCGTATGTCCGGCACGGCGCAGGACGCCTCCAGTCACGGACTGCAGGGGGAAGACATGACCCGGCTGGACGAAGGTGTGTTCTGTGGAGTTTTCATCTGCCAGCAGGCGGATGGTGTGGGCGCGGTCTGCGGAGGAAATGCCGGTGGTGATGCCTTCCGCCGCATCCACGCTGATGGTGAAAGCTGTTTTGTGCCCTTCGCGATTCCGGCGGGTCATTTGTGGCAGATCCAGCTTTTCCGCGCGCTCCTTCACGATGGGCGCGCAGATCAGCCCACGGGCGTGGACAGCCATGAAATTCACCATTTCCGCTGTGCACAGTGATGCAGCACCGACTAGATCAGCCTCATTTTCGCGGTCCGGGTCATCTGATACGATCACCAGACGGCCTGCGGCGATTTCGGCGATGATTTCGTCAATCGGGCTGAAAATAAGCGATGTATCAGACATGGGAAAACTTGAAGAGGAAGTTCAGGGATTGAACGGGCTGTAAGCCCACTGGTGGGAAATTGCTGGAGGGAAATAAAGCCTCAATTTAAAGTGGGATTGGCAGGGGCCTGGGCCAGAATGCGGTGCAGAGGTGAAAGACTGCCCATAATCTCTGCCCACAGGGGGCGATCATGCTCCATTCCGAGGAAGGTGAGGCTAGGTTGAGCGATGATCCAGGAGTGTCTGGCCATCTCGCTTTCCAGTTGCCCGGCCGTCCAGCCTGAGTAGCCGACAAACGCACGCACGACGGTGCCGGATTTCTGGGAATGCCTGATGGCGTCTTCTGCAGAGATCCGGATGGCCCACTCCAGCCCTTTTTTCTTGTTCCACCAGAAGGCGGAAAACGTGAGTTGATCCTGCGCCACGGGCCCTCCTTCATGAACGGGGACCTGCTTGAGAGGGGCAAATTCCTTTCCTTTCAGAAAATCTCCCACCACGTTTCCAGTGGGATGGTTCATGATCAGCCCATAGGCACCATCTTCCTGTGAATGATCCGAAACCAGCACTACGGAACGATGAAACATGCCATCCCGCAAGGTAGGATCAGCAAGTAGAAGCTGTCCTCTCAAATGCGGTAAGGGAGATGAATGGGATGGATCGTGAGCCACAAGGAGAAACTAAAGCGATCCGTGCAATACGCCAACAGTGATTCCATGAAATTTCTCCTTACAGACCTTTGTGGTGCTCAGGTTAATTGGTTGAACTGACTTTCCCCTATGCAAGGCGTGATGCATTTGTTCAGGTAAATTGTCTCATTTAAAACCCACCTCCGTCTTGTCTGATCTACCCCCTTGAGATCGGCAGGGCATTCTGTAAATGAAATCTCATAATCCCACGTTTGTATTATTATTGGTAGGCATCGGCATTTTGGCAGGCCTTTCGCAGCGACCGGCAGCCGAAAAAAACGTGCTACCGATGAAGACGGCTACCGCAAGCCTCCCTCCAGCTCCTTCTTCAAGATAGAGCTGTTTCTCTGGTTTCCGGCCTAGGAAAGTGCGGGTAATTTTTTTGCCGAAGCACTGCCGGACACATGGTTCATCAGGCGAATCCTCTTTAGGAATTCTGAGTGACCGGTGATTCCATTTTTGATTCTAACACCCCCCTTAGAGTATGAAAAATTGGTCTTCGTTCTATCAAGTAATCACGGATTGTGATCTTGCCCATGTGGCTCCCATTACGATGTGTTGGCTGCTGTTCTTTCTTCCCTTATATGCATTGATCAAATCCTTTACTGTGAGTAGGAAGAATGCTGTCACGGAAAGCGGGATGAATCTCTTTGTGCGTCCTGTTTCGTTTTATCTGAATGGCGTTGTGTCATGGCTTTTTCACCACGGAGAGGATCAGAAAGAAAGGATCTATCAGACTGAGGAGGGTGAGATATCGAGGTTGGCAAAACATCGTGGCATTACAGGATCGGTTTTTGAATTGAATGGCCACTCTTTCGAATATGGAAAAGGCAGTCGCAATCCAGGGATTGATCTTTTGGAGAATGGAGGGGTGCTTATCCCAAGCATGTCCTACAAGATCACTTATGATCACAAGGGACGGATCATTCAGCTCTCAGTCAGTCGGAACGAATGGTGCCGCTGTGTCAAAAAAGTTCATCATCACTTGATTCCGGAAGAAGCAGCGAGTGGCAGTCATTTTTCTGAGACTGCTGGGTGCGAGAGCTCGGTTTCTTTTTGAGAGAAGGGAAAAACAACTGACAGAAAAATGCCTTGTGCAATCTGTCAGAAGTTTGATGAAATGGGGACTTCCGGGTTTGTGGCAACTTTGTGTCCCATCCTGGGTTACAATCGCTTATCCATGCGAAATTGCTCCATTAGCCGACCACGGGTTCTGATCGTTAATGGAAGCACCACGTATTTATCCAAGTCACTGCCCCGCTTGTTTCATCAGGCTGGGGCATGGGTGGTGTTTGCAGCCAAGGAGGGCTGTTCGATGCTTTCATCAAAATACGTGGATGAAGGAGCTGTGTTTAACGTGGAACATCCGGATGCGATAGATCATTTGGAGAGGTTGGTAGCGCAGTTTAATCCTGCTTTATTGATTGTCATTGATGAGCGGCTGATAGAGAAAATCCTCAGTCAGCCGGAGGAGATTGCGCCCAGGACTCGTAGCCATCTTCCTTCGGGATCCCATTTCAGTGCCCGCGCTGCTTTCAGCAGGTGGGCCCAGAGCCGGGAGATTCCCATGCCTGAAAGCGCTTGCTGCCGGCAGTTGGATGATGCCTTACCCCTTCTTTCTGCTTGGAAAGAAATGTTTATCAAGAAAAACGGCTCCTCCGGTGGCGTGGGAGTGATGCACGTGACCCATGCGGAGGAACTTTCCGATGCATGGAGGATGGTAGAACCCGGGGAAGAAGTTCTGGTACAAAAGGCTCTCCATGGCATCATCGGAATTACGGACATGATGGTGAACCGCGGAAAACTGCAGGCGTGGGTCTGTTCAGAAAAGTGGAGGACGGTTTCCACCTACGGCCCCTCCATTGCGCGTCGGCTTTTTGTGCCGGAGGGGATGGAGGACTTGGTCAAGAAGGTCGCCTCAGAAACGGGATTTCATGGGTTGTGCGGTTTCGACTGGGTGATCGATCAGGAGGACGGAATGCCGCGCCTGATCGAGTTTCATCCGCGCCCTCCTTCCGGGTTCGGGCTCGGGAGATGGGCAGGGGTGGACTATGTTGCTGCAGCCGCTTCCTTGATCGGAACAGGGAAGGAGAGCTATCAAGCTCCTGATCTCAAGGCGTTTTCACGGAAGAGTATCTGCTGTTATTTTCCGGATCATCCGTCTATCAGTATCCGGCAGGGGAACTGGCGTGAGTTGCTGAACTGGCTGCCGGGTAGCCGTTGTCGGAGTTGGGCACTGTTGCCCTGGGATGATCCCAAATTGCTCGTGAGGCTGGTGGCCGGGTGGCTGAGCCACTGACCTAAACCATGGTGTGAATCCAGAAGACGACGTTCTCTTCCATATTGGCGATGAGGCGCACTTGGCTGTCTTGTGAAATGACAAAGCCGACTACCTGAGGCTCCACGGAGCAGAGGCGGTAGATCGAACGGTGGCGGGTGCCATCATTCAGTACATTCCAGTCCGTCCGGCGCAGGCCTTCCAGGTCGTGTGCCTGCTGGACCATGATGACGTTTCGATCCACGCGGATTTCCCCACCAAAGCCGATGACGCGCAACCGCTGGTCCAGAACCAAGGCTCCGTCCACCTGCATGAGATCCGAGAAGAACCGGGCCAGCTCAAAAAACGCTTCTTCCAGCCGATCCAGTTCGGGATCATGGCTGTTGCGGAAAATATCCCATGCCTGTTCCAAGGATGAGTTTTTGGGAGATAATTGCCCCACCCGGCGGATGATGGACTGGAGGAGGAAGCGGAAACGCAGGCCGGCTTCATCTGGCTCCACCGAATATTTGCAGTCGATCCACTGTGCGTTCGCATCGATGCCCTCCTGGCCTTCCGGCAGGAATACCAGAGTGCCCCCGTGGCCACTGGTTCTTACCAGGCTGATGAGGCGCTTGATGAACTGCTGGCCGATGAGGTGGCTGAGATCCGAGTATGCCTTCAGATCCATATTGTCTGGAAGACAGCATTCGATGATGTCCTCGATCATCCGCCGCCTCAGTGGCTCGAAGCGATGCGTGAGGATGTGTGATTGAAACACATCCAGGCGGGCATCGAAGAAATCCGTCCCCCGCCATTCGGCCAGCAACTGATAATTGTGATAGAAAAGCAGCCAGCCGGGGTCGCGCACATGGATCAGGGGGAAGGGGAGTTCATTTCCGAGTGGCTTGCGCCCACCTGCCACCAGGTTCATCCAGCGCTGGCCGGTATTGAGAAGGCCCCAGATGCGGAAGCCTCGATCTCCCTCCGGCCAGATGGCCACGGCGGAATGGAAAAATCCCGCTGCAGGGCTGAGGCGCTTGATTTCATTCGGCGTGAGTTGATGGGAGACGGTGAATTTCAACACATGCTCGCCATCCGGAGGGCCCTCAGTGAGTGGAAAAGCTCGGGGTGGCGCGATGACTACCCGGGCACGGACGGAGCGGCCTTCTTCCTTCAGCAGGCTGGATGCGTATAGTGTGCGGAATACTTCACGCAATTGCTCCATGGATGGGGCATCCGGCTCTGTCTGGAGCAGCCCATGAACCTCGGAAACCAAGGCTCCCATTGTTAAATCCGAAGTGGCAGCAGAAGTCGTATCCATCCACCGCAGCTTGTCGCAATCTGCAGAAGACTGCAACTTACTCCTTCAGTTTCCCAACACGGCGTTTTTCTGCATGCCAGCATAGGCAGCCCAGCCATAATAGGCACGCAACCGTGCGGCGGCCATCAGCTCGGCGGATTGCCAACGCCGGGCGTATTCGGGGCTGGCAGGGTCCAGTTGATCCGGGCCCAGTTCTTTTTCAAAGTCGTCTTTGATTGAGCTCAGTATGGCGGATGGAACATGAGGGAATTTTTCTCCCAGTTTGGTCTCATCGATCCGGTAGGCCAGCGGCATCGGAGAAGGTTGTGGAGAAGAGTGGGTATCCGCGTCGGCCAGTTGAATAATCTCAGGGGAATTTTCCACTTGCTGTTTTGCATGGGTAGATGAATGGCGCCGGGCAGCAGAAATGGTTTCCTCTATGGGAGATTGTTCTGTGTGGGGATCACTGGATGGAAGTGCTGAAAAATCGTGCTGTCGGATCCTCTTGGTAGGCAGTTGGGAAATAGAACCGGGAGCTTCCACCGGGGCGCTGTTTTTCGTCTCCATGATCCACGCCGCGGCCGCGATCAGAAGCACAGCAGTGCCTGCCAAGATAAGGGAGAACTTCATGAGAATCTGTGAAAAGGTGCTCTCCTCACGAAGAGGAGAGCACCGGGTGAATCAGCAGTGCCGTTAAGGCAGATGATCAATAGTTGGGAACAACCGTGGCACCATCAGTAGGACGATACACATCGAAGGAACCGGCAGCACCTGGGGTGCCTTGGACGGCGGAAATGCCAGCAGCACCCGGAACGGTGTTGAGCTGAACGCCAATGGAGTCCACAATGTTTTTGGCAATGCCGCTCAGGGAGCTTGGATAGAGGAGATGCTCGTAGCACCAGAAGGTGTACTTGCCTTGGCGGGTGTTGTCCGCGCTGTAAGCCACACCATTATAGGTCAGTTCCTTGGCACCACCGAGGATGGCATTGCTGGCATCGCTGAGGCCGAGATAGCCGATCATCACTGCATTTTGTGTGGTGCTGGTGGCTTTCAGTTGGGTGGAGAGCGCGCTGCCGGAAGATGCACCAGTGTTACCAAGTACCCAACCGTTAGTTGGGTTTGCTGGAGTTGGGTTGAAGGCCGTCACTTCGTTACTGCCATTGATGGTAGGAACATACTGGACGACACCAGCAAATGGTCCAAGGCCGGCTTCTGCAAAGGCAGTGATACGGGTGCCGGAATCAGGATCGCGGCCGAGGGCATAAACCGTCGTGCCTTGATCTGCAGCGTTACCCGTAAAGAGGGCCAGGGGCAGGGTGCCTGCGCCATAGAGGGCCTGTACAAGCTGAGGGGTGATATTGGTCAGGCTGGTAGGAGCGCTGGCGCTGGCTATCCACTTGAATGGAGCGATGGCGACGATGGTATCAGTCAGGGTAGGAGTTGTGTAAACTGTGGAACCCTGATAGACGTCGGAAAATGCAGCGGTAGGTACAAGCTGTTCGGTGCCGGTAGGGACACTTGGCGTGCCAGAGGAAGATTGTGTGGTGCTGTTCGATAGATACGCAACTGTTGTTCCGGAAGCAACCTTATGGATACCGTCAGCGGAGCCAGACCACGCAGTTTTGACGATCACAGCCTGTCCATCGATGGTGCCGGTGAAAATCGCCTGATTTGAGCCGCCTACACCTACACTGGAGGTGCCGATATAAGCATAGGTTGCGGAGCTTCCCATCTTAGCCAGAATGGCTGTGTGGATGGAGGAACGGAAGGCAGTGGAACCCGTCAGGCGGATTTCAGTAGCGGCGCTGGCCGAAGCAGCCAGCCCCAGACCGAGGAGTGCTGCAATGTATTTAGATTTCATGAGTATGTTAGGTGGGGAATTTGAACGGAAGGGATGATCAGGCGTTACGACGGCGGCGGGTGAAGAGCAGCAGCGTGCCAAGGCCTCCAAGAAGAGCCGCACTTGGTTCCGGCACGGGATTGACCGAGGTGAAGGTCAATGCGCCAGTGGGGCTGAGGGAAAAGGAGCCGAGTTGGACGGACTGATTGCCAGTACCCGTAGTCGAGCCGTCGCGATAAAGATTAAGCACCGTGGAAGGGCTGCCTTCGATTTCCGGAAAGAGTTTGAAGTCAATCGTGGTCGTGGTGCCATTGTTCAGGTTTGCGGACCAACTGTTGGCATTGCTCGCATCGATGACCTGGGCAAATGCGCTGTTCAGGCTGGCGCTGTTAAACGTGGTGGAGTAACCGTTGGTGTTGCTTTCAAACGTCACCATTGCTCCAGATGCGATCTTTTGTGTGGTGTTGTTCAGCGTCGTGGCCGCACCCGGAAGTGTGTAATAAACCGTGGCTGCGGCATCCGCTCCTACAGTGACGAGGTTGCTTGCGGATCCAACGACGCCCCAGGCAACATCTGTTCCTACGGAGGTGTACCAGGTGGAACCATAGATGTTGGAGAGATCGGCGCCGATGTTGCCCACGTTGATGGTGGAGGTGCCGACAGCGGATGTGTAAAGGGTGGATTGGCCCAGATTTACCACATAGTTGGTAGTGGCACCCGTGCCTGTGGTGGCGCGGAAGCCAAGGAGGAGATCACCTTGTGTGTAGGTCGTTGTCGCGCTTGCGACGGAAGCCATCGCAGCCATGATGGCTGCAGACATGGCTAGTATTCTGTTATTGCTTTTCATGATTGGAGATACGCTTTGGTTCCAAGGGGGGCGAGCATTCCAGGGAAGGAGTGACGGCAGAGCCCATTTCTATAGATGATGGTCGCAAAACGCCTAGTGGTGGCTGGCAACATTTCCGTCACGTAGTTGCCGTTTTTTCCTTTTGAAATAAAGGTTTACGGGTGATGTGGGCACTGGTTTCCCGATGGGTGACAATGCTGTCACTTGATTCAAAAATAGTCTGCGGGATAACCGGAATCTATAACTCAGCCGTTGATTTTTTCCTTATCTTCCTCTTCGTCGGAATCTCCGCCGTATCCGATGACTTCCACTGAGATGATGGAAGGAATATCTGTGGCATTTGCAGATTGGGCGGCGGCCTGCTGAGTAGTCGCTACGGATTGGGTTTCGCTTCCGGCGGCAGCCGTGGAGGTGCTCGTCAAGCTGCCGATGGACGGAGCGGATACGGAAGTGGCAGGCGTGCCTGTGCTGGAGCCGCCGGTGGAAATATTTGAGGCGTTCAGAACGATGGCTGCTGCGATGTTCAGATTTCCTGAAACACGGATACCTGCGTCACCAGCATCGATGGTTCCTTCCGGTGCGATGAGGTCCACATCACTGGCCTTGACTCCCGCCACGGCGGTTAGAACACCGATGCCACCGCCTGTGGCCAGACCGGCAAGGTCTGTTTGAACATTCGCACTCTGGGAGTCGATGATGACGCGGGTAGGCGGCGCGGCCTGGACCGTTTTAGCCGCCGTTCCGGCAGCGATGCTGCCATGCGTGGACCACAGAACTTCATTTCCACCCCGCAGTGTGAAGATCCGGGAAACACCCACGTTCACATCCTTATCGGTGAAGATATGGATGTTCCCGCCATACTCGGTGACGATACCAGAGGGGAGATTGTTTTCACTGAGTTTGGTTTGTGCCAGAGTAACGCCACCGCCCGGGGCGAGTAGGGTAATGTCTCCGCCGTTCTTGGTCCGGATATCGCGTGAGCGGGTGATGATGTCTCCATCCCAGGTGGTTCCCGGGAAGAGTGTGGTCACAGCGGTTTTGCCGTTATCATAGGAGCCGTAGTTGGGGCTCTCAGGATTATTGTAATCGCGGCCTGCATCCCGGAGCACCAGGAAGAAGACTTGGAGTGCCACTCGTTTTTGCTCTTCCGGCTGTAAGGCTGTGAAAGAAGCATCCGTGAGTCCCATACCCTTCAGATAGAGCGAGCCTTGAGTGGTCAGCACGAACTTCGTGATGAATGTGCTGAAGTCCGCCTTGCTGGAATCCAGTGAGTAAATGTCACCCATGCCAGCCATGGCTACGATGTCTGCTCCATCGAAGCCGAGATAAGGATTTCTCGCATTACCGATACTGACGATGCCTGCGCTGGTGCCATTGGCCAGAGGGGCACTGGTGCCCAGATCCAAGTCCCGCCCTGCCAGAACCTCGAGCGTTCCCGGCCCGGAAATTTGAATATCACCTAGAGGAGTTTGATTGGGTCTGAGGATGTTGCCGCTGCTATTGGCCAGCGTGCGACCTGCCGTGGAAGTATCGTAGGCGATGATATCGCGCCCGGCTGCTACGATGCTGGTATCCGTGGTGCTGAGGTTCTGGAGATAGAGGGAGATGTCCCGGATGTCATTTCCGGCAAGGATGAGGCTGGCCTTGGGAGAGAAGAGAGTCAGGCCGCTGATGTCTCCGCCGTCTGCATAAATGCGCACCGGTGTGGTATCTCCTGCATGCAGGAGGCTGGAGTCATGCAGACGTTGTCTCTTTGCCAGGGTCACTCCAGAGGTGGCGCCATTTTCGCTAAACATGAGTGCGAGATTTGCGAGGAAGCCCGCAGTGGTGGTGGCTGCTTTTGCTTGCGCTATACCAGCGATGCTCTGATAGCCGTAGGGATTGGAAATGCCGTAGATCAAATCCGGATCGGCATCCGACATGTTGATCGAGCCGAGGGTCCATACTTTACTGATTCCCGATATGCCGGCTTGCTGGGTTCCATTCACGGATCCTGCTGCCAGGATTTCCAAGCTCCCCGTAGCAGATGGGGAGAGGGTGGTGGAGCCAGTGAGATTGAAGTCGCCAGAAAACGCGGTGGCCTTCAGGGAGCCCGGCATCAGAGAGAACAGGGAACTGAATTGTGTGGGGTCCGTTTCGATCAGACGCAGCCATGGCTGATAGTTGGAGGCATAACTGGAGGCATTGACCGTGGAATACTTGAGGACCTTGTCATACCAGGTCAGCAGGGTGGAATTAATGCTCGTATCATCTTCAGCTTTTATCGCTTCAGCACGCAGCGCAATATCACCGCCCAGTGAGGTCATGGTGACCCCGGAGTCTGCACTGTAGGTGGAGAAATAGGTTTTATCCCAGTAACCGTTGTTGATGCCTTGAGGCAGAAGGAACGCATTCACTACAGATCCCAACAGAATGTCCTTCTTCGCCTGGAGATCGAAATCACCCTTGCCTACGAACAAGGTGGTAGGGAGCCAGGAATGGGAATCGAGGGTTTTCGGTGAGGTGGAGAGATTGGTAACGGAAGGTGAGCGCGTGGCGTTGGTGGTGATGGAGCCTCCAGCGGTGAGTTCGCCATGACCGCGTTCCACATAGTAAACACCACCGTCGATGTTTCTTCCGGCGGTGACGGTTACATCGCCACCACCCAGTTCTACCAGTGTGGAGGGATCTGGTGTACCTGCAGGCATGCGTGCATTAGTGGGAGCTACGGCATCCACGTTACTGATGTCCCGTCCGGCGGTAAGGGTCACGTTTCCTCCACCCAGTGCACCCACACCTTCAAAGAAGTTGGTGAAATCCACCCACCAGGTGGTGGAGGCGATATCGCCATTCGGAGTCGTGCCGAATGCGCCGGATGGTGCCACATAACCGCGGCGGTAGAGCCAGTTGGTGGGCATTTCCCGGGTGGAGTCCTGCACCAGCCTGGTTCCGGAGAGCGTGAGATGGATGATATCGGTTCCGGCTGATAGGTTTAAATTTCCACCACCGAGGGTGTATTGAACAGCGGAAGGTGTACTCTGTTGTTTGATGCCTAGATTGGTGATGGTGGCGGCCAGTCCCATCGTGACATTCGGCATGGAGAAGGTTCCGCCCAGCGTCTGGTCTGGAGCCAGGGTGCCTGCCGTGTAAATGGAGGCGATTTGATTTCTGAACTGAATGTCTCCCCCGGTCACGATATCGATATTACCACTACCGGTGCGGATCACCTGATAGGGACTGGTGGCGGAAGTATTGCTAAGATAGGAAGCCGTGGTGGCATTTGCCCCGCTGGCCCCGCTGTTCACTCCGGCGTTTTTCCCGAGGCGGAGCGAGCCAGTGGTGGCTCCCAGAGTGGAAGAAGCCGTGCGGCGCGTGACATTCCTTGTATCTGCTCCGGAGAAGTCCGCTCCAGCGATGAGGCGGTAGGACCATGACTCCACATTGTCCGGAAGATTGGCATTATTTGCCATCAGGGCAGAGTTGTAGGCGCTGGAGATGAAACCATCGCTCAGGGAGTTATAGAAAATGAGGTCACCGGAAGCTCGCATGGTCAGAATGCCGGGAACCTGCTGCGCACCGAAACGATAGCTTGATAGATCCCAATCTCCTGCGGCACCGGTAGAGGTGGTGGTGCCCAGCGTGAGATCTCCATTGGTATTGATGATCTCCGCGCCGGGGCGGACAGTGAGGAGGGAGCCGAGGCCGGTATTGGTTCCCAGAATGCGGGACTTGATCGCCGGAGCATTCGCCATGAAGTTGGTGGAATCCGTCTTCACTGTGGTACGGATGGCTGAGGTGATCAGGCCACCGGAGCTGGTGAGATCATACGTTTTATATCCTTCCACCATGATGGCGGATGCACCGGTGATGGTGGAGCCCACCGTGCCGATCGCCAGATCCGTGGTGCCGATGCGTGGCGCACGGAGCTGGAGCGTGCCGGAGAAATCTCCCAAGGTGGCAGTTTCAGCGATGCTCAAATCAATCACGGAGCCGGCATCCATTTGCAGCACGCTGTTGTGAGAGCCGCGCGTTTCAAGAACCACAGAGCCGCCTTTGCCTGCGGAGTCGAAAACGGTGCCAGAGGCATCAAGTTTAGATCCACTTGCCAAGGTAAGGCCTTGATCCGCTACCAGACGGATGTCTCCGCCGGTTTTGCCTGAAGCATTGAGAGTTCCTGTGAGTTTGACGCTCCCTGCGTCTGCCGAAAGGGTGTAATGCTGGGAGCGTGCGCTGCCATCAATGACGACATCTCCGGTGCGGATGCGATAGTTCCGGGAAAGCTGGAAGCCGGATTGATTCAGCAGGGAATCAAATGCAGCGGTAGAGGGCAGCGCGCGGACATCCAGTGAGAAGCTGCCCTGATTGCCGCTGGTGCCTGCGGAGCCGAGGAGCCTGCCATCCACATTGGCGGTGCCACCTTTCGCGGAGATCGCCACGATACCCGCATCGCCTGCGGCGGATGGAGCAGAAACATCCAGCGTCCCCGTGCTGGTTAGATTGACGTTTCCGGTATCAGAGGTGAGGGAAATGCTCCCTCCGCTGGTGTATTTGACAACATCGCGGAAGCGCTTGGAAATGCCGCCTGCTTCGATGGATGAGCTAACATTGATATCTCCTGAGGTGGCTTGGAGTGAAACGGAGCCGCTGGGCATCACGATGCGTGAGGAGACATCCACCGTGCTGCCTTGTAGCGTGATGGAAGAACCCAGCCCGGCAGCGGAGATTTTTCCAGTGCTGCTGCCATTGCTGGCGAATGAAAAGGCACCTGAAGAAACGGCGGAGTAACGGATGGTGGTGCCAGCATGCAGAACTGGGGCAGTGAGAGCCAGGCTCCCACTTACGTTCAGGTTCCCATCGGCTATGGTCTGGATCGAATTTGTGGCTGTAAGGGAGGTATGATCGAACCCTCTGACGGCAAGTGCTCCAGCTCCCAACTGCAGTGTATCGGCGTGGAATGAGAGATTTCCAGATTGGACAGGTGCGGTGGAAGAGGTGCCGCCTGGCAGATTATCCAGCAGGATGGTGCTGGCATTGAAGGAAACTGTGCCACCATTCACTCCCAGGCCCCGGATTTCAGAGGCGCGTAGAGCCAGGGATTTGATTAGAGGTTTTCCATCCAAGGTATAGCCACCCACGGTCCCCGCCCCCAGTAGATCGATTGAGGAGTAACTGGCCACTGCCAACGAAGAAGCAGATGCCAGTTTCTCCAGTGTGTCGTTGGAAATGACGAGTCCCGCATCAGTTCCCGGAGTGAGCGTATTGTCCAACTGGAGACTGATCCGGCCGCTGGAAACAGAGAGGTTATCCGTGAGGATGCTGGCTGTCTGTGAAATGGATGTGGTAGCGGTGGAATCCAGAACCAGCGAGTTGGCTGATAGGGTGGCACCCTCTCCGATAGCCAGGGAAGGAGCGTCTCCACTGATAACTCCCCTTCGCAGCACGGTGGCTTCTTTCCCGGAACTGATACGCAGGAGGGAACCATTGCCACTGCCGGAAACTGCAGCATTTCCCAGAATGAGCGTATCTGCCTTAGTGCTGAGGCTGCCCGTTTGTCTGATGGTGGAGCCACTGGTAATGGCCAGTGATTGCTTGGATGCGAGGATGATTTCAGTGCCGCTGAGGGTGGCGCCGGCATTATCCACTGTGATGCTGCTGGTATTTACCGTTACAGCAGTACCTTCCGTAGTAGCGGAGCGCACCCCGCCGATGAGCAGGCTATCCGCACCGAAGGTGGAGAGTAATGAGGAGTCCAGCACCAGTGTGCCTGCAGGCCCGGAGACGCTGCCATTCGAGATGAGGATGTTTCCCGTGGTGCTGATATCGATGAGGCCGCCGCGGAAGCCTTTGGCTGCCATGGAGGAAACTTCTCCCCGCAGAGTCAGGCTTTCACTGGCAGCCAGCACCAGTTGCCCTGCATCACCTGATAGGCGGTAGCCGCCATTGGCTTTAAAAAATTCATTGGCCGAAAGCTTGGTGTAGGAAGCACGGGATGAGACGACCTGTGCAGATGCCACTTCAAATTTTGTTTTGATGGCCGGAGCAGTTAGGCCATCTACCAGGCCATTGGTCATATAGCCGGAAACAATGGTGGAGCCGTCTGCCTTCGCCACGGTGCCGCTGGCTGATCCTGATAGAGGAGTGACTAGATAAGCTCCTGCAATCAGCGCATAACGTGCTGGAAGAAGTGTATAAACTCCTGCGGGGACTCCGGTGGTGCCATCCAGATAGATCTGGCTGCCTACCTTGAGTGTGGGATTTACATAACCGGCATTGCCTCCGAGCGAGGTCTCCCTTCCGAATGGGGCGTAAGGCGCGTAGTCTGCACCGTAGCCGGGAATGATGGCGTAGCTTCCGGATGCCGCGAGGATGTCCACGGTGCCACCTGTGCCGCTGGTGAAACGGTAGGCCTGGAGATCGCCACCGCCACGGATATCGATTTCGGAGCCCTCCAGAGTGGAGATGTTTTTCCCAGAAAGCGTGATGGTTTTCTGCGGAATGCCAGTGGACGTGATGTCATTTCCTGCAGGGTCCAGCCATTTCTCTCCATCCAGGCTTACGCCATAAGGGATGGTCACGGCCTTGCCGGTAAGAGGGTCTATGGCGGAAACAGAAGTGACGCTGTTCGAGCCGATCGTCAGGCTGCTGGTGATGGCCGGGCCGGTGCCTGTGAGGAAATTGATCGGAACGGTGCCGGTACCATCCCAGCCCAGTTTGATGGTGCCGAATGGGGCACGCAGCACACCATTTTGGACAATCGTAGAGGCGTAGATGGAAAGGGAACCGCCTGCGGAAAGCGGCAGGTTGTTGGTGCCGGAACGGTTGATCGTTACCGATCCAGCATGAGTGGTGCCGCTAGCCAGATAGTCTGAGGCGGTGATGGTAAAGTTCAGCGCGGTGGGTGGATAGATCTGGGCAGCCGTGAGACGAATGTCACCGGCCACTGCCAGTGTGCCATTGCCCCGGATGTCGCCGTTGGCTGCTACCAGATTGAGTGTTCCCAGACCTTGGGTGGAAAGATTTCCTACATCGATGAGATCTGCAGAAGCCGTAATGCTGGCATTGCCGTGGGCAGGCGGCAGGTAAATGGCCACTGAAGCCTCTCTTACCTGGGACGAGATGCGGTAGAGCTCCTTTTGCGCATCCGTCATCGGCACCGTGGAAGTGTTCCCCATGGCAATATGTGAGGCGGAAAGAGAGACGTTTCCATTCGCATAGATCGCCTCATTCGTGCCAGCAGTGATACGACCTGCCGCCCTAATGGATACATCTCCGGAGAAGAGCACTGTGCCCATCAGATCCAGGTTGGTGAAACCTCCAGCCGTGAAATCCTCTACAGAAAACCGTCCGCCTCCGGTGATTCCTGTGGCATCAGCGGGAGCTGTGGTGCCGATGCCGCTGTGGAAGGAATCCGGGATCACCTTTCCTGATTGGGTGACTACCAGTGTGGGATCCAGTGGGCTGAAGGTATTGACGTGATTATAAAATCTGCCCGAGGAAATCGTGAGTGTTCCGCCCGTGGCACTACTGCCGCCTGCTTCACCCAGCAGAGTGGCATCACTCCATAACATTCTGCTGCCTTGGAGGGTGATGGTACCGGCACTGCTTTCCACCAGGCTGCGCTTGGTCCGCAGAGAAATCAGAGAGGAAGTCGTGCCGCTGGTAAGATCGTTCAGTGACTGGCCGCTTTCTCCAGCGAGGAGATCCAGCGTGCCGCTGGTACCGGAGACATTCAGCACGGAGCCTGTGTCTGCCAGAATGTTTCCTGAGACGGAAATGGAGCCTCCAGCCAGGACGGTTCCACGTTTGCGGCCATAACTGTCCGGGATCAGCAGTGTGCTGCCGGAAGCATCCAGAACCGCCGTGGAGGTAAGCCAGACGGTGGTTTGGGGCGCAGTGGAATTGTCGCGGGTTTGTCCTTTCGTTATGTAGAAATCGTCACCATTCAGGCTGATGCTACCACCTGTAGCCAGCAGGGAGCCTTCCATTTGAACGGTGCCGCCGCTGAGGGCTATGGAACCTGCTGGCCCTGCATTGATAACGGCACCTTTATCTATCAGTAAATCGCCACGGACAATCAATCCCTGGGCATAACCACTCATGGCACCCAGGGCACCAAAGGATAGGCTCACGCTGCTGCGCAGACCTTCAGGCTGGATGAAGCTGGACAGGCCGAGATTTCCAGCGGACCCGGATGCCTGCCAACTGGAGACCACTGGCTTGATCTGTGTTCCTGCCACTACCTCGAGTCCCGGGCCGCCTTCTTTGCCTATGCCATTGATGGCGAATGAAGCGAAACCTCCCTGATTGAAAAACTCCGGTGCCAGCCAAAGAGCGTCCGAGCCGTCATTGATGCCACCGATTTGAACGGAGAGCGCTTGCACGGCCAGACTGCCCCCCATGGCTCCAGACATCCCTCGCAGTTCTCCTCCGAGGTGGGTCGTGCCGCCGATCACGCTGCCAGCTTTTGTTTCCTTCTTGTCATTCAAGACCACATCCCGCCCGGATGAGATGGAGATTTTCCCTGCATTCCCGTAAGTGATTTTCCCATCCGCCGCTGCATACGCGCCACCGGAAACATTCATCAGGGAACCTGTAGCCAGGTCGACCGATGAGGCTGATAGACTGATCGAGCCACCAGTGATGAGGATCGGTTTTTGATTGGCGGTAGGGGAGCCCGGGCGATCATCCACCGTGAAGGCGGCGGTGCTGAGGATGCCTTGCTCTCCCACCGAGATGAGGCCACGGGTTGGATCGTAACTTGGAAGATTGTTGGTGGAAGGGATGGAAAGATCGGTGATCGTATCCGGAGAAATATCGAAGGCATTGAGACCGATGACGCCACCTGCAGCCAGGAGGGAGCCATTTACGGTGATGTTGGCTGCAGATAGCTTGATCGATCCCTTTGCGCCGGCATTCAGTGTCACGCCGCTGGCGACGACGATGTTTCCATCCGGATTGTAGAGAGATAGATTACCGAAAGCTCCATCGCCCAGCAGAGTGGGAGATAGTGTGAGATTGTTCAGCCGTTCTGCTGGCAGGGCGACCGCATTTCCTGACTCATCCTCCTGGTAGTCCGCCAGCGCGGCTTGAGCCGAGGTGTTTCCAAAAGTTACAGTAGGAGCGTGAATGGCATCATCATAAGCGGTATTGCCGATGAGTCTTTGAGCCACGAGGGAAATACTCAGTGAAGAAGCGGTAGGAGCATTGTCCTTTTGGCGCAGGCCGATGGTGGTGCCGCCGCTCAATGTGCCATCCACTGCCACGGCTCCGGCGGTGATCTTTAAGGCTCCTCCGCTGCCTCCCTGAATGAATCCTTCCTGGTAATAAGAACCATTCAGGGCCAGGGGAGAGGCATAGGTATCACTGGTACCCCATTTGTCAGAAGTGATGGTGTGCTTGCCATCGTAAATACCCGTGTAAACGCGATCTGGCGTTGCGTTGGCAATGTCGTAGATCTGACCCTCGGAGACCACGCGTGTGGTTTGAACCACGCCTCCTGCATAATTCACAGTGCCACCGGAGAGATTGATCTCGGCCCCCTGCCGGATGACCACAGCTTCCCCAGCATTCATTTTCACAGTGCCGCCCGCTGTCGTGAGTTCACCCACCGTGCGCTGCACCAGTCCCACATATCCGGATACATTTGCTAGAGGTGTGCCGATCCAGGAATCTCCGTTGTAGGTACCGGTCTTGGTCACATCCACGTAGATGGTTTTACCTCGCAGGGCGCCATTTTTGTTGAGTGGATTGTCTGCCAATTCAGTGCCGCGTAATTCCACGGCCACGATATTCGAGGTGACAGATGAGACGACGTCCTTTGAGCCGGAGACATCAATCAGGGATCCGTCATCCAGATCGATGCGGCCGGAAGTCTGGACAAATGAATACACCGGACTGGCCGTGGTGTTGATGGTTAGCCAATTGCCCGCGCTAATGGTTACATCTGCACTGGGTGCATAGAGAATGGAGTTGTTATCGAAGTGGACGGAGGACCCCAAAATATTGATCTGGGAATTGAGCGCCAGTTTCGTGCCGGTCACCTTATCCGTGCTGTTCCATTCAGGCAGAATTTGGGTGACGCTGCCTTCGCCCAGAGTGGTCTTGCCTGTGCTGCGATTCAGAAATGGATTCTGAGCAAGGGTCGTGGTGTTGATATTCGCCACTGCATCATATTCGGCTAACAGATCAATGCGTCCGTTATAGGAAACCGATGTGGAACTGTTGATGATGCCCGCTTGCTGGATGGTCTTGCCAATCATCGTGATGCTGGCGCGGGCGGAATCCATCAGTCCGAAGTTGGTGGCGGTTCCGGCGTAGGAAGCTAGCGTGGAGGCTGGGTCAGTCACTGCTCCCACATAGGTATCCAGGCCCCGCAGGCTGGCATCCGTGGAATTGTGGGCTACAAATCCCACCTGTAATCCTGCTGCTAGAATTGTTTGACCATCGGCGGTGCTGATGGTGCCTGAGTTGGTGACGTTTGCACCTACCAGGGCCACCCGGCCGCCCACATGATCGGTAGTGGTGGGAGCAGTGATTTTCGCTCCCGCCTGGACGGTGACGTCGCCGAGTTTGGTGGCGGAGCCCAGGCCGTTGAAGAGGAACTGCTGGCTGGGGTTGTTGAGTAGGCCGTTGGCGACGAGCGTGTCGTTGATCGGAAGGGCG
>Ga0070658_10000968_pt1 | contig 24603 bp, 19 predicted proteins | sample KBSC13metaG_FD_64664 | JGI IMG/M metagenome (GOLD analysis project Ga0070658, IMG submission 64664) | Corn rhizosphere microbial communities from Kellogg Biological Station, Michigan, USA - KBS C1-3 metaG | ecosystem: Host-associated > Plants > Roots > Rhizosphere > Soil ...
GGGTTCCACCGACAACCCGAAGATCGTGTGGCTGCGCGAGCAGCAGAAGCGCAACTTCATCGGCACGCTGCTGCTCTCGCAGGGCGTGCCCATGCTGCTGGCCGGTGACGAGGTCGGCCGCACGCAGAACGGCAACAACAACGCCTACTGCCAGGACAACGAGCTCAACTGGCTCGACTGGTACTGGGACGACAACCGCTGGCGCCTGCTGAATTTCGCCAAGAAGATGATCGCGCTGCGCCGCGAGCATCCGCTCTTCAGGCGCCGCGATTTCTTCCACGGCGTGGTCGTCGGCGACGGCACGCGCAAGGACGTCGAGTGGATCAAGCCCGACGGCCAGGAGATGACCACCGAGGAGTGGGAGAAGGACTTCGCGCGCTCGCTCGGCATGTGGCTCAACGGCGAGCAGTTGCCCGAGACGGACGATCGCGGCCACCCGCTGCACGACGACAGCTTCCTCGTGCTCTTCAACGCGCACGACGACAAGATCGACTTCCGCCTGCCCGAGGCCGAAGCGGGTGTCGCGTTCTGGCCCGAGATCGATACCTCGTACGACACAGGAATTCCCCGTTCGGAGCTTTTCCGCCCGAACACGATCTATCCGCTGCAAGGACGCTCGCTCGTGGTCCTGCGCCAGCTGATGCAACCTTCATGAAGAGAATCCATTCGATGCCTTTCGGGGCGCAATACGCACCCGAGGCGACCCGCTTTCGTTTCTGGGCTCCGGCCTGCGCGCGCGTCGGCGTGCGCCTCGGGCAGGGACAAGCGACACGGACGCTGGACATGCGCGCGCTCGATGGCGGATGGCACGAGCTGTCGGTTCCCGGCGTGCGTCCCGGCGATTCCTATGCGTTCGTGCTGCCCGATGGCAGCGCGGTGCCCGACCCCGCCTCGCGCAGCAACCCGTCCGACGTGAACGGACCCAGCGCCGTCGTCGACCCGCGCGCCTTCGAATGGACCGACGTCGATTGGCGCGGCCGTCCGTGGAACGAGGCGATCGTCTACGAGCTGCACGTGGGCACCTTCACGCGCGAGGGAACGTTCCGCGCCGCGATCGAAAAGCTCGACCACCTGGTCGCCACGGGAATCACAGCGATCGAGATGATGCCGGTGTCGGATTTCGCGGGGAAACGCAACTGGGGCTACGACGGCGTGCTGCTGTTCGCGCCCGACGCGGCGTACGGCACGCCCGAGGATCTGAAGACGTTCGTGGCCGAGGCGCATCGGCGCGGCCTCATGGTGCTCCTCGACGTGGTCTACAACCACTTCGGCCCCGAGGGCAACTACCTCTCGGCGTACGCGCCGCAATTCTTCAATCCCGCGCACCAGACGCCATGGGGCGCGGCGGTGAACTACGACGGCGCGCAGTGCGGACCCGTGCGTGAGTTCGTGATCCACAACGCGCTCTACTGGATCGAGGAATTCCACTTCGACGGCCTCAGGCTGGATGCGGTGCACGCGATCATCGACGAATCGCCGCGGCACGTGGTGATGGAGATGGCCGCGGCGATCGAGAAGCTCGGCCGGCCCAACGTCCACATGGTGCTGGAGAACGACGCGAACCTCGCTCGCCTCCTGGATGGCAGCGCCGGCGATCGCGCCCGCGCGCAGTGGAACGACGACTCGCACCACGGCTTCCACGTGCTGCTCACGGGAGAGAAGGACGGCTACTACGGCGACTACGCCGACCAGCCCGCGCGGCACCTCGCGCGCACGCTTGCCGAGGGATACGCCTACCAGGGCGAGCCCTCGCGGCACAAGAAGGGCGAACGGCGCGGGGAGCCTTCCGCCCACCTGCCGCTCACGTGCTTCATGGATTTCCTGCAGAACCACGACCAGGTCGGCAACCGTGCCATGGGCGAGCGCATCGTGACGCTCGCGCCGCCGGAGGCGATGCGGCTGGGAGTGGCGACATTGCTGCTGGCACCGTCGATCCCGCTCATCTTCATGGGCGAGGAGTTCGGCGCGCGCACGCCCTTCCTCTTCTTCTGCGATTTCGAGGGCGATCTCGCCAAGGCGGTCCGCGAGGGACGTCGCAAGGAATTCGCGTCTTTCGAGCGCTTTCGGGACGCGAAGGTGCGCGAGACGATTCCCGATCCGCTGGCGCTGCAGACATTCGAAGCATCGCGGCTGCCGTGGGAGGCGCTGCCGAAAAAGGAGCACGCCGACTGGCTCGAGCTCTACCGAGAGCTGATCTCCGTGCGGATGCGCGAGATCGTGCCGCGCATCGCGAAGCCGCAACGCCATGCATCCTATTCCGTCTTCGGCGATGCCGGCATGGCGCTCGACTGGACCTTCGCCGACGGTGCCAAGCTCCACGCGCGCATGAACTTCGCGGCCCAAGCGGTGGAGGGCGTGCCCGATGCCTTCGGCAAGGAGCTGCATCGCACGGGATCGGTGAGCGCGGGCGCGCTCGGGCCGTGGAGCGGGACGTGGCGCATCGAGGCCGGCCGATGAGCGAGAACCTCGCGCGCCTCGCGCAGCTCCTCGGCGTCGAGCCCGGCTATCACGACATCTGGGGGAACTGGCACGCGCCCGACGAGGAGACGCTGCGCGCATTCCTGAGCGCCATGGGTGTCAAGGCGCACTCGGACGAGGAAGCCGCGCGCGAGCTCGCGTCGCGCGAGCGCCAGCAATGGTCGCGCGTGGTTCCGCCGATCACGGTGTTGCGGCGCTCGCAGCTGGGCCAGGGCGTGCGGCTGCAGCTCGAGGAGGCGTCGCTCGCCCGTCCGCTCGCCTGGCGCATCGTGCAGGAAAGCGGCGAGATCGAGGAGCATGCGTTCACGCCGGTGAAGCTGCCCTTCGTGGAGAAACACGAAGCGTCGCGGATCCACGCGTTCCATCTGCCGATGGCGGACCTGCCGGACGGCTACCACCGGCTGGCGATCCTCGAGGGCGACACGCTGCTGGGCGAAGGCGTCCTCGCGGTGGTGCCCGACAAGTGCTTCCTGCCGCCCCTGCTCGCCGATGGCGGCCGGGTGTGGGGCACCACCGTGCAGATCTACGGGCTGCGCTCCGCACGCAATGCGGGCATCGGCAACTTCACGGATCTTCGACGCGCGGCCGAAGTATGGGGCCTCAAGGGCGCGGGCATCGTGGGCGTGAATCCGCTGCACGCGCTCTCGCTGCGAGACCCCGGTGCGGCGAGCCCGTACAGCCCCTCGAGCCGGCTCTTCCTCAATCCGCTGTACATCGACATCGAGTCGGTGCCGGACTTCAACGAGGTGGCCGAGGACGACCCGGCGGCCATCGAGCGCTGGCGCTCGCGCACCGCACGGCTGCGTGCGACGGACATCGTCGACTATGCCGGCGTCGCCGAGGCGATGCGCGACATGTTCGACGCGCTCTACGCCAATTTCCGCAAGCGCCACGCGCCCAGCTCGACGCCGCGCGGGCGTGCGTTCGCGCAATTCCGCGAGTCCCGCGGCGCGGCGCTGCGGCGCCACGCGCTGCACGAAGCGCTGGCCGAGTTCCACGGCAAGCCGTGGCGCGAATGGCCCGAGGAGCACCGCGATCCCACCCACGAGGCGGTGCGCAAGTTCGCTGTCGAGCAGGCCGATCGCGTCGCGCTGCACGAGTACCTGCAGTGGCAGGCGGACCTGCAGCTCGCCGCGGCGCAGGCGCACTGCGACGAGCTGGGCATGCCCGTGGGCCTCTACGCGGACCTCGCCATCTCGATCGGGCCCGACGGCTCGGAGGCCTGGGCGAACCAGAAGCTCTACGCGCTCGGCGTGAGCGTGGGCGCGCCACCGGACGAGTTCAATCGCAGCGGCCAGGACTGGGGACTGCCCCCGCTCGTGCCGCAGCGCCTGCGCGACGCCGCTTACGGCCCCTTCATCGCGACGCTGCGCGCGAACATGGCGCGTGCCGGCGCGCTTCGCATCGACCACGTGATGGGCCTCGCGCGCCTCTACTGGGTGCCGCAGGGAATGAAGGCGGACCGCGGCGCCTACGTGCGCTATCCGGTGGACGACCTCCTCGGCATCGTGGCGTTGGAGAGCCATCGCCAGCGCTGCCTGGTGATCGGCGAGGACCTGGGCACCGTCCCGCAGGAGCTCGTGCAGAAGCTCGCGCAGGCCGAGGTGCTCTCCTACCGCGTGCTCATGTTCGAGCGCCAGGGCGATCGCTTCCGCTCGCCGCACGAGTTCCCGAGACGCGCGCTGGTCGCGTGGTCCACGCACGACCTGCCGACGTTCGTGGGCTGGTGGAACACCAGGGACGTGCCCACGCGCGAGCAGTTCGGCATCCTCACGCCCGAGCAGGCGCAGCGCGAGCGCGAGGACCGCGTGCACGCCAAGGCCGCGCTCGTGAACACGCTGAAGGCCGAGGGCCTCGTGCCGCAGGACACGCGCCCGGATGCCGAGCCGACCGAAGCGTTGATCGACGGCGTCCAGGCGTTGCTCGCCAACACGCCCTCCGCGGTGATGGTCGTGCAGATGGAGGACGTGCTCGGCATCGCGGAGCAGGCGAACCTCCCGGGCACGGTGGACCAGCATCCCAACTGGCGGCGCAAGCTGCCGGTGCCGATCGAGGAATGGCGGCGCGATCCGCACATGCGCCGCGTGGGAAAGCGGCTCGCCGCGATTCGCGGCGGACGCCGGCAGAGACGTGACGTCCCCGCGGGCCTGGAGAAGGCGCGCATCCCGCGCTCGACCTATCGCATCCAGCTGCATGGCGAATTCACCTTCCGCGACGCGACGGCGCTCGTGCCGTACTGGGCCGCGCTCGGGATCAGCCACATCTACTGCTCGCCCTACCTGCGCGCGCGCCCCGGCAGCAAGCACGGCTACGACATCATCGACCACGACGCGCTCAACCCGGAAATCGGCACGCGCGAGGAGCTGGAGGCCTTCGCCGCGGAGATGCGCAAGCACGGTCTCGCGCAGCTCATGGACATCGTGCCCAACCACATGGGCGTGCTGGCCGCGGACAACGCGTGGTGGCTCGACCTGCTGGAGAACGGGCCCGCGTCCACGCTCGCGGATTTCTTCGACATCGACTGGCAGCCTCCCAACGAGCACCTGCAGAACCGGGTGCTGCTGCCGGTGCTGGGCGACCACTACGGCGTCGAGCTCTCCAGCGGCAAGCTGCAGCTGGGGTTCGACCCGCAGGGCGGCTCGTTCTCGATCCGCTACTTCGAGCATCACCTGCCGATCGACCCGCGCGAGTACCCGCGCATCATGGCGCCCGCGGTGCGCGAGCTCGAGGGCGCCGGGCCGGACCTGCAGCACCAGGCCCAGGCGCTGCGCTCCATCATGGAGAGCTTCGCGCGGCTGCCGCGCCGCGGCGAGACCGCGCAGGCGCGCCGCGACGAGCGCAACCTGAACAAGGAGATCTCGAAGGGGCGGCTGTCCACGCTCGCACGCACGAGCACGCAGGTGGCCGACGCGCTGCGCCGCGCGGTCGAGTCGGTGAACGGGCAATCGGAAGACCCGACGAGCTTCGACGCACTGCACGACCTGCTCGAGCGCCAGCCCTTCCGCCTCGCGTACTGGCGCGTGGCGCAGGACGAGATCAACTACCGGCGCTTCTTCGACATCAACGACCTGGCCGCGCTGCGACAGGAGAACGACGCGGTCTTCAACGCGACCCATCGGCTCGTGATCCAGCTCGTGAAGGAAGGCATCGTCGAGGCGTTGCGCATCGACCATCCCGACGGCCTCTATGATCCGCGCGCGTATTTCCGCAAGCTGCAGGAAGCGTGCGGCAAGCCCACCTATGTGGCGGTCGAGAAGATCGTGGCCCCCTTCGAGAACCTCCCGGAGGACTGGTCGGTGCACGGCACCACCGGCTATCGTTTCGCCAATGTCGTGAACGGCCTCTTCGTGGATCCCACCGCCGATACGCGCATGACGCGCACGTATCACTCGTTCATCGGCGACGAGACGGACTTCGAGGAGTGCGCGCGCCGATCGCGCCGGCTCATCCTGCGCACCTCGCTCTCCTCCGAGCTCACCGTGCTCACCAGCCGGCTGCAGCGCATCGCGCGCGCCGATCGCAACACGCGGGACTTCACGTTCACCACGTTGCGCGACGGGCTGGCGGAGGTCATCGCGTCCTTCCCGGTGTACCGCACCTACATCGACGACCACGTGCGCCCCGAGGACCGGCGCTACATCGAGTGGGCGGTCACGCGCGCCCGCTCCCAGAGCCGCGCGGCGGACGTGGGGGTGTTCGACTTCCTGCGCGATGCGCTCACCTGCGAGCTGCCGACGCGCTCGCCGGCGCTCGGCGTGGCCGTGCGCCACTTCGCACGCAAGTTCCAGCAGCTCACCTCGCCGGTCATGGCGAAGGGCATCGAGGACACGACGTTCTACATCTACAACCGCTTAGCGTCGCTCAACGACGTGGGCGGCGATCCGTCGGAATTCGGCATGCCGCGCGAGCGCTTCCACCGCGCGAGCGCCAACCGCGCGCGCCACTGGCCGCACACGATGCTCGCCACCTCGACGCACGACAACAAGCGTTCCGAGGACGTGCGCATGCGCATCAACGTCCTCTCGGAGATGGTGCCGGCGTGGCGCCTGCAGCTGCGCAAGTGGCACCGCCTCAACCTCGACAAGAAGACGGAGGTCGAGGGTGCGATGGCGCCCACGCGCAACGACGAATACCTGCTCTACCAGGTGCTGCTGGGCAGCTATCCCGCCGAGCGCCCGCGGGGAAAAGCGCTCAAGCCGTGGCGCGAGCGCATCCAGGCCTACATGCTCAAGGCCACGCGCGAGGCGAAGCTGCACACCAGCTGGGCGAACCCCAATGCGGCCTACGAGGAAGCCACCTCGAAGTTCGTCGAGCGCATCCTCGAGGACACGCCCGCGAACGGTTTCTTCGAGGACTTCTTCGCGAACGTCCAGACCGTCATGTGGCTGGGTTTCCTGAACAGCCTCTCGATGGTCGTCGTGAAGTACACCTCGCCGGGGTTGCCGGACCTGTACCAGGGCAACGAGATGTGGGACTTCTCGCTGGTGGATCCGGACAACCGGCGCCCCGTCGACTACGCGCTGCGCCAGCGGTTGCTGCAGGAAATCTCAGCGTTGGCGGCGGACGACGCTCGCATCCCCTCCGTGTTCGAGGATCTGCACGACGGGCGCTCGAAGCTCTTCGTGACCCACCGCCTGCTGGCCCTGCGCAACGAGCGCGAGGAGCTCTTCACGCATGGCAGCTACACCGCCTTGCGCACCACGGGCGCTCGCGCGCGCAACCTCGTGGCCTACGCCCGCCGGCAAGGTGGGCAGGCGTGCGTGGTGATCGCCCCGCGGCTCATGGCGGCGCTCGACATCGCGCCCGACCGGCTGCCATGCGGCGCGCAGACCTGGAGCGACACGCGCGTGGACGTCCCCTTCCTCGCCGAGGGCGACGTGCTGCGGGATGCGATCACGGGGCGCGAGCACGCGGTTCGCGGGGGCGGCCTCTCGGTGGCGGAAGTGCTCGCTTCCGCGCCGGTCGCGGTCCTGGTTCGCTAGTCGGCGAGCGCGCGCTCGAGCTCGGCCTGGTTCCAGAGCCAGTCGTCCTCGAGCTGCGCGATGCGCGTGGCGAGATCTCCGCGGCGCCTGAGCGCCTCCTGCAGGCGCTCGCGGTTCGCCTCCGAATACGCCTCTTCGCTCGCGAGCCACGCCTCCGTCTCCACGGCCTCGCGCGTCAGGGGCTCGAGCTGCGCCTCGATCGCGGCCAGCTTCTTCTCGAACGGCTTGCGCAGCGCAGCCAGCTTCTGGCGTTGCTCCGCCTCGAGCCTCTTCTCGTCCTTGCGGCTGATGGAGCGCGCCTCTTCGCGCGCCTCGCGGCGCGTGCCTCGCGCCCGGTATTCGGCCGCCCACTTCTTGTAGTCGTCGAGGTCGCCTGCGAACGGGCCGACCTTTCCGTCGGCGACCAGCATCCACTGGTCGGTCGCCGCCGCGAGCAGGCTGCGATCGTGCGCGACCACCACGAGCGCGCCCTCGAAGTCCACGAGCGCCTGCGCGAGCGCCTCGCGCATCTCGATGTCGAGGTGGTTCGTGGGCTCGTCGAGCAGCAGGAGGTTGGGCCGCTGCCACACGATGAGCGCCAGCGCGAGGCGCGCTTTCTCGCCGCCGGAAAAGCTCGCGACCTTCTGCGTCACCTGGTCGCCGCGGAAATCGAAGCCGCCGAGGAAGTCGCGCAGGGTCTGCTCGCGCTCGTCGGTGGCGAGGCGCTGCATGTGCCACAACGCGCTCTCGTCCAGCCGCAGCTGGTCCACCTGGTGCTGCGCGAAGTAGCCGATGCGAAGCCCCTGCGCGCGATGCAGCTCGCCCGCCACCAGGGGCAGGTCGCCCACGATCGACTTGAGCAGCGTGGACTTGCCCGCGCCGTTGGGCCCGAGGAGCCCGATGGCGTCTCCCGGCAGCACGCTCCACTCCACGCCCGCGAGGATGGGCCGCTCGCCGTAGCCCAGCGTCGCGTCCTCCAGCCGGAAGAGCTGCCGCGGCTTCTCCAGCGGCGGGCGGAACGCGAAATCGAACGGCGAGTCGACGTGCGCCGCCGCGATGCGCTCGAGCTTCTCCAGCGCCTTGATGCGGCTCTGCGCCTGGCTCGCCTTCGTGGCCTTGGCGCGGAAGCGCGTGATGAACGCCTCGAGGTGCGCGATGGTGCGCTGCTGCTTCTCGAAGGCCGCCTGCTGCTGCGCGAGGCGCGCCGAGCGCTGCGCCTCGAACGCGGTGTAGTTGCCGGCGTAGGTCTCGAGGCGCTGGCCGTCGATGTGCACGATCGCCTGCGCCACCGCATCGAGGAAGTCGCGATCGTGTGTGATGAGCACGAGCGCGCCGGGAAAGCCCTTCAACCAATCCTCGAGCCAGAGCACGGCATCGAGGTCCAGGTGGTTGGTGGGCTCGTCGAGCAGCAGCAGGTCGGCACGGCACATGAGCGCACGCGCGAGGTTCAGCCGCATGCGCCAGCCGCCGGAGAATTCGGCCACCGAGCGGGCCTGCGCGGGCTCGTCGAAGCCCAGCCCCCCCAGCAGCGTCTGTGCGCGCGACTTCGCCTGGTACCCGCCGATCTCGTCGTAGCGCGCATGCACGTGGGCCAGCTCCTCCCCATGCGCGTGCGCCATGGCCGACTCGATCTCGCGGAACTCCACGTCGCCGTCCATCACGTGGTCGAGCGCCGCGCGGTCCACCGCCGGCGTCTCCTGCGCCACGTACGAGATGACCCAGCGCGGCGGCATCGTCACCTCGCCGGCGTCCGCGTGAAGCTCGCCGCGGATGAGCGCGAAGAGGCTCGACTTGCCGGTGCCGTTCGGGCCCACGAGGCCCACCTTCTGGCCCGGATGCACGTTCATCGACGCATCCTGCAGGAGCACGCGCGCCCCGCGGCGCAGGGTGATGTTCGAGATTCTCAGCATCAGAGGGTGTAGTCGTAGTCCACCACGACGGGCGCGTGGTCGGAGAACACTTCCTTCGTGTAGATCGCGGCCTTCGTGGCCTTCGCGGCGATGTCCGGCGTCGCGATCTGGTAGTCGATGCGCCAGCCGATGTTGCGCTCGCGCGCATTCGCCCACTGCACCCACCACGTGAAGCGGTCCGGGTTCGGGTCGAGGGCGCGGAACACATCGACGAAGCCGTGCTGCTCGAGCACGCAAGTGAGCCATTCGCGCTCGCGCGGCAGGAAGCCCGTCGTGTTCTGGTTCGATTTCCAGTTCTTCACGTCGATCTCCCGATGCGCGATGTTCCAGTCGCCGCAGATGAGGAACTCGCGTCCGCACTTGCGCATGGCCTCGAGGCGGGGGAGGAAGCGATCCATGAAGGCGTATTTTCTTTTCTGCGCTTCGTCGCCCATGGTCCCGGAGGGCATGTACAGGGAGACCACGCTCAGGTTCGCGAAGTCGCATTGCAGGAAGCGACCCTGCGCGTCGATCTCGGGGATGCCCAGTCCGATCGTCACGTTGTCCGGCTCGCGCCGCGCGTAGATCGCCACCCCGCTGTATCCCTTCTTCTGCGCGGGATGGAAGAAGCCGTGCAAGCCGCGCGGGGCGAGCAGCTCCCGGGTGAGGTCCGCCTCCTGGGCCTTGATCTCCTGCAGGCACGCCACGTCGGGCTTGCGCTTGAGCAACCAGGACATGAAGCCCTTGCGATCGGCCGAGCGCAGGCCGTTCACGTTGCAGGTGATGATGCGCACGGGGAGGAACCGGATGATGGCGTAAACGAGCGCTCTATCGTAACCTCCGCTGCACCATGAGCGCCCAAGCCCACGACTTCCGCCGCCAGTTCGTTCGCTTCGCCATCGACGCCGGCGTGCTGCGCTTCGGCGAGTTCAAGACCAAGGCGGGCCGGCTATCCCCGTACTTCTTCAACGCGGGCCTGTTCGACGACGGCGCCAAGGTGGGCCAGCTGGGCCGCTTCTACGCTCGCGCCGCGCTCGCCTCGGGAATCGCCTTCGACGTGATCTTCGGCCCGGCCTACAAGGGCATCACGCTCGCGGCCGCGACGGCCATCGCGATGGCCGAGGAGGGTCACAATGTGCCTTTCTGCTTCAACCGCAAGGAGGCCAAGGATCACGGCGAGGGCGGCAGCGTGGTCGGCGCACCGCTGCGGGGCCGCGCCCTGATCGTGGACGACGTGATCACGGACGGGGGTGCCAAGCGCGAGGCCATCGAGTTCATCCGGGCGGCCGGGGCCACCCCGAGTGGCGTGCTAATTGCTCTTGATCGCCAGGAGAAGGGACAGGGCGAGCTGTCCGCCACACAGGAGCTCAGCCGCGAGTACGGGCTGCCCGTGACGGCGATCGCCACCCTCGACGACATCCTCGCCACATTGCGCGACACCGGCGAGGCGCGCGAGTGGGTCGACCGGATCGAGGATTACCGCCGGCGCTACGGCGTGGAGCCCGCACCATGAGAACAATGGCAGCGATCGTCGCGTTGCTCTTCGTGTCCTCCGCCGGGGCCACGTACAAGTGCGTCGACGAGCAGGGCCACACCCTCATCGGCGAGACGCCGCCGGACGGCTGCGCGCACGTGATGTTGTACGAGATGTCCCGCTCCGGGAACGTGATCCGCCGCATCGAGCCCACCCCCACGCCCGAGCAGGCCAGGCAGCGCGAGGAAGAAAGCCGCCAGCGCCGCGAGGCCGAGAAACGCGCCGCGGACCAGGAGCGCCGTGACAAGGCGTTGCTCGCGACCTTCGCGAGCGAGAAGGAATTCGACGTCGCCCGCGACCGCAACATCGAGCCGCTCACCGGCCGCATTCGCAGCTCGCAGGATCGCATCCAGGAGATCGACAAGCGCCTCGCGAAGCTCGACGAGAGCGAGGAATTCTTCAAGTCGGGCAAGGCGAAGGGAAAGGGCGGCGCCGAGGGCGAGGTCCCGCACTACATCCTGGCGGAGCGCGAGCGGCACCTGAAGGAGAAGCAGGCGCTGCTCTCCAGCATCGCCGCCAGCGAGAAGGAGATCGTGGCCCAACGGGAGCGCTTCGATCGCGACAAGAAGCGCTGGGTGGAGCTGCGCTCGGGCCTCGTGTCGCAACCCGCGGCGGAGCGGAAATAGCCAACAAGAAACCGGGGTCAGACCCCAGTTAGCAGTCCTGTGATTCGGACAGAAACGCTAAACGAAAACCACGGGGTCAGACCCCAATTAGCAGTCCCGTGATTCGGACAGAAACGCTAATTGGGGTCTGACCCCAGTTTTGCGCGCAGGATTTTGCTCGCTTCCTGCGGATTGGCCTTGCCCTGGGTCGCCTTCATCACCTGGCCCACGAGCGCGTTGAAGGCCTTCTCCTTGCCCGCGCGATAGTCCTCCACCAGCCGCCCCTGCGCGGCGAGCACCTGGTCGACCGCCGCTTCGATCGCCGAGCTGTCGGAAATCTGGGCGAGGCCCAATCGCGTCACGATCGCTTGCGCGTCCTCGTCACCTTCGGCCATCGCGAGGAACACGTCCTTCGCGGCCTTGCCCGAGATCGCGCCGGTGGAGACGAGGGCCAGCAGCCGCGCGAAGCGAGCGGCATCCACGGGCGGCGTGGAAAAGTCGACGCCGCGATCGTTCAGCAGCGCGGCGTACTCGCCGTTGATCCAGTTGGCCGCGGTCCGGGCCGCCACGCCCGCCGCGACGACCGCATCGAAGAACGCGGCCTTCTCGCGCGACTCCGTGAGCAGCGACGCCATGGCCGGGGCGAGCCCGTGCTGCGCCGCGTATCGCTCGCGCAGCGCTTGCGGCAGCGCGGGCATCGCACGCTTCGTCTCCTCGATCCAAGCCGGCGAGATCTCCAGCGGCAGCAGGTCCGGATCGGGGAAATAGCGATAGTCCTGGGCGTCTTCCTTGGAGCGCATCGACCGCGTCTCGCCACGGTCCGGGTCGAAGAGGCGCGTCTCCTGCACCACCTTGCCGCCATCCTCGATGAGCTCCACCTGCCGGCGCACCTCGTATTCGATCGCACGCTCGAGGAACCGGAACGAGTTCAGGTTCTTGATCTCGCAGCGCGTGCCGAGCGGCTCGCCCGGGCGGCGCACCGACACGTTCGCATCGCAGCGGAACGAGCCCTCCTGCATGTTGCCATCGCAGATGCCGATCCAGCGTACCAGCGCGTGCAAGGCCTTCGCATAGGCCACCGCTTCCGCCGCGGAGCGCATCTCCGGCTCCGACACGATCTCGAGCAATGGCGTGCCCGCGCGGTTCAGGTCGATCCCGGTCATGCCGTGGAAGTCTTCGTGCAGCGACTTGCCCGCGTCTTCCTCGAGGTGCGCACGCGTGAGCCGCACGCGCCTCTCCTCGTCACCGAGCATGAACGCGATGACACCGCCGGCCACGACCGGCTGCTCGTACTGGCTGATCTGGTAGCCCTTCGGGAGGTCGGGATAGAAATAATTCTTGCGCGCGAAGACGCTGCGGGCCGCGATGGCGCCGCCCACCGCGAGCCCGAAGCGGATGGCACGCTCCACGGCTCCGCGATTGAGCACCGGCAATGTGCCCGGGAGCGCCAGGTCCACCGCGCTCGCCTGCGTGTTGGGCGGCGCGCCGAACGCGGTCGATGCGCCCGAAAAGATCTTCGACGCAGTGGTGAGCTGCGCGTGGGTTTCCAAGCCGATGACCACTTCCCAAGTCATCTGGAAACCGCCCCGAAAGCCGGCGGCGTCTTGGTATGCCAGTCGGTGACTTGCTGGAACGCGTGCGCCGCGCTCAGCATGCGCGCCTCGTCGAAGTAGTTGCCGACGATCTGCAGCCCGACGGGCCGGCCGCCCGCGCCGAATCCGCAGGGGATCGACATGCCGGGCAGACCCGCCAGGTTGATGGGAATCGTGTAGAGGTCGTCGAGATACATCTGCACCGGATCCTTCGTGTGCGCCCCCAGATCGAAGGCCACCGTCGGCGACGCGGGACCCATGATGAGGTCGCAGCGCTTGAACGCTTCCGTGAAGTCGTTCGCGATCAGGCGCCGAAGCCGCTGCGCCTGCAGGTAGTAGGCGTCGTAATAGCCGTGCGAGAGGACATACGTGCCGATCATGATGCGGCGCTTCACCTCGCGGCCGAAGCCCTGCGCGCGAGACTTCGCGTACATGTCGTTCAGGTCGGCGTACTCGGCCGCGCGGTGGCCGTAGCGCACACCGTCGTAGCGCGACAGGTTGGACGAGGCCTCCGCGGGGGCGAGCACGTAGTACACGGGCACCGACAGATGCTGGTTGGGCAGCGAGACCTCGACCACCTCCGCGCCCGCGCCGCGCAGCGCGGCGATCGCCGCCTCGATGGGCGCGCGCACGTCGGAGGCGAGATCCGCGGTGAAGTACTCGCGCGGCAGGCCGATGCGCAGCCCCTTCACCCCGCGATTCAACGCCCCCGCGTAGTCCTCGCGCGGGCGATCGACGCAGGTGGAGTCGCGCGCATCGAACCCGGCCATCACCGCGAGCATGAGCGCGAGATCCTCCGCGGATCGCGCGAGCGGGCCGCCCTGGTCGAGTGAGGAGGCGAACGCGACCATGCCGTAGCGGGATACGCGGCCGTAAGTCGGGCGCAGGCCGCACACACCGGTGTGAGACGCGGGTTGCCGGATCGAGCCGCCGGTATCGGTGCCCGTGGCGCCGGGCGCGAGCAGGGCCGCGACCGCGGCCGCCGATCCGCCGGAGCTGCCGCCGGGGACGGCGCGCTCGTCCCATGGATTCTTCACCGCGCCGAAGAAGGAGTTCTCGTTCGACGAGCCCATGGCGAACTCGTCCATGTTCGTCTTGCCGAGGATCACCGCGCCGGCGCGATCGAACTGCTCGATCACGTGCGCGTCGTACGGCGAGACGAAGCCGGAGAGCATCTTCGAGCCGCACGTGGTGAGCCAGCCGCGCGCGCAGAAGAGGTCCTTGTGCGCGATGGGCACGCCGGTGAGCGCTCCGCCCTCGCCGCGCGCGATGCGCGCATCGGCCTCGCGCGCCTGTGACAGCGTCTTCGCGGGATCGACGGTGATGAACGCGTTGAGGCGGCCGTTCAGGCGGTCGATGCGATCGAGCCATGCGCGCGCCGCCTCGACCGCCGAGAGCTCGCGGCCCGCGAGCGCCCGCGACAGCCGCGCGATGGACCAGGTGTGGATCACGTCGCTAATCGATGACTTTGGGGACGAGGTAGAGGCCGTCCTCGACGCTCGGGGCGATCGCCTGGAAGCGGTCGCGCTGGTCCGGCTCGCTCACGCGGTCCTCGCGCAGGCGCTGCGCATCGGCCTGCGGATGCGACATGGGCTCGATGCCGGTGGTGTCCACCGAGCGCATCTGGTCGATGAGGCCCAGGATGCCGTTCAGCTCGGCACGCAGCGCCTCGATGTCGCGCTCGCCGACCTCGATGCGGGCAAGCCGGGCGATTCGCAGGACTTCGTCGTGGGAAAGCATGGGAAAAATGGACCGCGCCCCTCTCAAAAGGGCGCAAAAGCGCCGGGTTTCCGGGCTATTATAGAGGCCCCCTCCCGCGGGGCACATGCCGCGCGAACATTTACGGATCAAGATGTTCTCTTTCGTCTCGAAGTACTTCTCCACCGATCTCGCGATCGACCTCGGCACGGCCAATACCCTCATCTACGTGCGCGGCAAGGGCATCGTGCTGGACGAGCCGTCGGTGGTGGCGATCCGCCAGGAAGGCGGGCCCAACGGCAAGAAGACCATCCAGGCCGTGGGCCTCGCGGCCAAGCAGATGCTCGGGCGCACGCCGGGCAACATCACGGCCATCCGCCCGATGAAGGACGGCGTGATCGCGGATTTCACGATCACCGAGCAGATGCTCAAGTACTTCATCAAGAAGATCCACGACAACCAGTGGTTCCGGCCCAGCCCGCGCATCGTGATCTGCGTGCCTTACGGGTCCACGCAGGTCGAGCGGCGCGCCATCCGGGAAAGCGCGGTCGGCGCCGGCGCCTCGCAAGTCTTCCTCATCGAAGAGCCGATGGCCGCGGCCATCGGAGCCGACCTGCCGATCGCGGATGCCACGGGCTCCATGGTGGTGGACATCGGCGGGGGCACCACGGAAGTCGGCGTGATCTCGCTGGGCGGCATCGTCTACTCCGCCAGCGTGCGCGTGGGCGGGGACAAGTTCGACGAGGCGATCATCAACTACATCCGCCGCAACTACGGGATGCTGATCGGCGAATCCACCGCGGAATCGATCAAGAAGCAGATCGGCTCGGCCTTCCCGGGCAGCGAGGTCCGCGAGATGGAAGTGAAGGGCCGCAACCTGGCCGAAGGCATTCCGCGCTCGTTCACCATCTCCTCCAACGAGATCCTCGAGGCGCTCACCGAGCCGCTCAACTCCATCGTCTCGGCGGTGAAGAGCGCGCTCGAGCAGACGCCCCCGGAGCTGGGCGCGGACATCGCCGAGAAGGGCATGGTCCTCACCGGCGGCGGGGCGCTGCTGCGCGAGCTGGACCGCTTGCTGATGGAGGAGACGGGGCTGCCGGTGATCGTCGCCGACGACCCTCTCACCTGCGTGGTCCGCGGCTCGGGGCGCGCGCTGGAAGAGATGGACAAGCTAGGAACCGTATTCACGAATGACTGACGGGGCACGATGGGGTTGGACCCCGTTATTGATCACCGCCAGGCGATAGCCGCTTCATGATCCGAGAGCCGCCCCCGTTCTTCCACCGCGGCCCCTCGCCTCTAGCGCGACTGACTTTCTTCACGCTCATCGCGATCGGCCTGATGATCGCGGACCACCGCTTCCACGCGCTCGAGACGGTGCGCATGTCGCTCACCGTCCTCGCCAACCCGATCCAGCAGGTCGCCGGGCTGCCCGCCGCATCCATCGCGCGAGTCACGGACTACTTCGCGAGCCAGGACAAGCTGCTGCGCGAGAACCGCGAGCTCAAGGTGCGCGTGCTCGAGCAATCGGCGGCGGCGCAGGAGGCGAGGCTGCTGCGCGCCGAGCAGGAGCACCTGCTCTCGATGTCGCCGGGCGGCAGCCGCTACGCCGACGGCGGCATCATCGCCGAGGTCCTCTACACCGCGCGCAACCCGTTCACGCGCAAGATCGTGGTGGACAAGGGCCTCACCCAGGGCGTGAAGTCGGGCATGGCGGTCATCGACGGCGCGGGCGTCGTGGGCCAGATCACCGCGGTCGGCACCTTCACGAGCGAGGTCACGCTCGTCACCGAGAAAGACCAGTCGGTGCCGGTGATGCTCGTGCGCAACGGCCTGCGCGCTATCTGCGTGGGCTCTGGCAAGGACGGCTCCATCGACGTGCCGTTCATGCCCGTCTCCGCGGACATCCAGAACGGCGACGTGTTCGTGACCTCGGGCATCGACGGCACCTATCCGCCGGGGCTGGTGGTGGCGCAAGTCACGACCGTCGAGAAGAACGCCGCCTACATGTTCGCGAAGATCGTGGCCAAGCCGGCCGCGGGCGTGGAGAACCACCGCTACGTGATGATCCTGCCGGCGCCGGCGGCCGGGCCTCCGCGCCCGGAGGCGAAACCGGACGAGCGCGAGCGCAAGTCGCCGAAGGACCGCACGCAGAGGGGCCGCCGCTGATGCGCGCCGCCGATCTCACACCCGTCGCGCGGGATGTGATGAAGGGGCCCGCGAGCGTGAGCCTCATCTTCTTTTCGCTGCTCGGGGCGTATGTGCTCGACGTGTTGCCGTGGGCGGGCAAGTGGCTGCTGGCCCGTCCCGACTTCGTGCTGCTGGTGCTGCTCTTCTGGACGGTGAACGAGCCCCGCGCGGTCGGCCAGGGGATCGCCTTCTTCGTGGGCCTGCTGATGGACGTGAGCGACTCGATGCTGTTGGGCCAGCACGCCTTCGCCTATGTGCTCGCGGTGTACGGCGCGCAGGTCTTCCGCGTGCGCATCCTTTCCTTCACGCTGCCCGAGCAGACGCTGCACATCATGGGACCCACGTTCGCGGCGAGCGTGATGATGCTGGCGTTGAACCTGCTGCTGGGCGCGGACTTCCCGGGCCTCGCCTATTTCCTGTCGCCCGCCATCACGGCGCTCCTGTGGGGCCCGATGAGCGCCATCCTGCACTCGTCGACCCTGAGGAGGCGGCGCCGGGAGGCGGCCACATGATCGTCGGCCAGGCGCTGCGCGACCCGCAGCGCGAGCTCTCGGTCTTCCGCGGACGCATCTTCCTCGGCGCGTTCCTGATCCTGGTCGCCTTCGGCCTGCTGCTGGCACGCTTCACCTGGCTGCAGGTGTTCCAGCGCGAGTACTACCACACGCTCGCGGAGGCGAACCGCATCTCGGTCGTGCCCGTGGTGCCAAACCGCGGGCTCATCCTCGACCGCAACGGCGAGGTGCTCGCCGCGAACTACTCGGCGTACACGCTCGAGGTCACGCCCTCGAAGGTGCCCAATGTGGAACGTGCCATCGACGAGCTCGCCACGGTGATCGAGGTCTCGCCGCGCGACCGGCGCCGCTTCCGCAAGCTGCAGGAGGAGAGCAAGAACTTCGAGAGCCTGCCGATCCGCACGCGGCTCACCGAGGAGGAGGTCGCGCGCTTCGCCGTGAACCGCTTCCGCTTCCCGGGCTTCGAGATCAAGGCGCGCCTCTTCCGCTCCTATCCGCAGGGCGAGGTGGCCTCGCACGCCATCGGCTACATCGGCCGCATCAACGACGCGGACGTGAAGCGCATCGACGCGGCCAGCCTCGCCAACAACTACAAGGGCACCGACCACATCGGCAAGCTCGGCATCGAGGGCGCCTACGAGAAGGAGCTGCACGGCGTCACCGGCTCCGAGCAGGTCGAGATCGACGCGGGCGGGCGCGCCATCCGCGCGCTGGCGAGGAGCGAGCCCATCTCGGGCAACAACCTCATCGTAACGCTGGACCTCAAGCTGCAGAAGATCGCCGAGGATGCGTTCGGCGACTACAAGGGCGCCCTCGTCGCGATGGACCCGGCCACCGGAGAAGTGCTGGCGCTGGTGTCGCGTCCCGGCTTCGACCCGAACCTCTTCGTGGACGGCATCGATCCGCAGAACTGGGACGCGTTGAACAACTCGCCCGACAAGCCGCTCAACAATCGAGCGCTGCGCGGGCAGTATCCGCCCGGCTCCACCATCAAGCCGTTCATGGCGCTGGCGAACCTCTACTACAAGAAGCGCTCGCCCGAGTACTCGATCCCCGATCCGGGCTTCTTCTCGCTGCCCGGCGTGGCGCACCGCTACCGCGACTGGAAGAAGGGCGGCCACGGCAGCGTGAACCTGCACAAGTCCATCGTGATCTCGTGCGACACGTACTACTACGGGCTCGCGACGGAGCTGGGCATCGACGCGATCCACGACTTCCTCACGAAGTTCGGCTTCGGCCAGCGCGCCGGCATCGACATCGAGGGCGAGCTGGCCGGGATCGCGCCGTCGCAGGAATGGAAGATGCAGCGCTTCCGCCAGAAGTGGTACGCGGGGGACACCGTGAGCGTGGGCATCGGGCAGGGCTACATGCTGGCCACGCCGGTGCAGCTTGCGACGGCCACGGCGATGATCGCCAATGGCGGCATCCCGGTGAAGCCGCACCTGCTTCGCGCGGTGCAGGATTCCAAGACGCAGGAGACGCACCCGGTGGAGCAGGCCGGCGGCGGCGCAGAGCCCATCGTGAAGCCCGAGCACCTGGCCCTGGTGCGCGCCGCGATGGTGGACGTGACGCGACCGGGCGGCACCGCATCGCAAGCCGCGGCCGGCGCGCCCTACGCGATCGCGGCGAAGACCGGCACCGCGCAGGTCGTCGGCATGAAGCAGAACGAGAAGTACGACGAGAAGCGGCTCAAGCGCGAGCACTGGGACCACGCGCTCTTCATCGCCTTCGCGCCCGCGGACAACCCCAAGCTCGCGATGGCGATCCTGGTCGAGAACGGCCAGCACGGCGGCTCGACCGCCGCGCCCATCGCGCGCAAGGTGTTCGACTACTTCCTCCTCGGCAAGAAGGACGCGGCCAAGTTGCCGGCGCCGAAGGAAGACGAGCCGGAGGACGAAGAGCATGATTAGCCGCGCGTTCGACTTCCTCGCGCGCCGCATCGACGGCCCGCTCATGGCCGCCCTCGCGCTCACGCTCGCCCTCGGGTTGACCGTCGTCTACTCGGCCTCGGGCGGCGGCTCCGTCGATCGCGTCATGGGCCAGGGACGCAATCTCCTGGTCGCGTTCCTCGCGCTCTGGATCTTCGCGCACATCCCGCCGCAGACGCTCATGCGGCTCGCGTTGCCGATCTACCTCGTGGGCCTGTCGCTGCTCATCGGCGTGGCGCTTTTCGGCGAGGTGAGGAATGGCGCGCGGCGATGGCTGAACCTGGGCTTCACCAGCATCCAGCCCTCGGAGATCATGAAGATCGGCGTCCCGCTGGTGCTCGCCTGGTACTTCCATCGGCGGGAAGAGGCGGTGCGCCTGCGCGATTTCGCGATCGCCGCGGTGATCCTCGTGGTGCCCGTGGGGCTCATCGCACGCCAGCCCGACCTGGGCACCGCGCTCCTCATCTTCGCGGCCGGGTTCTTCGTGATCTTCCTCGCGGGCCTGTCCTGGAAGGTGATCGCGACCCTCACCGCGCTCGGCCTCGCGGCGCTGCCGTTCCTGTGGTCGATGATGCACGACTACCAGCGCCGGCGGATCTTCACGCTCCTGAACCCGATGGAGGATCCGCTCGGCGCGGGCTACCACATCATCCAATCGACCATCGCGATCGGCTCGGGCGGCGTGCTCGGCAAGGGGTGGCTCAACGGCACGCAGGCGCAGCTGGACTTCGTGCCCGAGCGCTCCACCGACTTCATCCTCGCGGTCTTCGGCGAGGAGTTCGGCCTCGTCGGCAACGCCGTGCTGATCACGCTCTACGTGCTCATCATCGCGCGCGGCCTCATGATCGCGGCCAACGCGTCCACGGTGTTCTCGCGCCTCGCCGCGGGCGCCATCACGCTCACCTTCTTCACGTACGCATTCGTGAACATGGGGATGGTGAGCGGCATCCTGCCCGTCGTGGGTGTGCCGCTGCCGATGATCAGCTACGGCGGCACGGCCCTCATGTCGATCCTCGCGGGCTTCGGGATCCTGATGTCGATCTCCACGCACAAGCAGCTGGTGTCGAGTTAGGGGTCCGCGCGACGTGCCTCCGCCAGCCATCGATGCGTCACGAAATTGGGGTCTGACCCCTGGGTTCTTGCTCGCGCTCGCACTCTTGCTTGCGGGCTGCGGCACGCTGAAGAAGTCCGAGCCCACCCAGCCGCCGGGCATGGGCAAGTACTACTCCGACGACGGGCCGCCGGGCGCCGTCCCGGACAACCTGGACAGCGTGCCGGATGCGATCCCGCGCGACGAGCCCTTCCACAAGTACGCGAACCGACCGTACACGGTGTTCGGCCAGACCTACGTGCCGGTCGTGAACAAGGACCCGCACAAGGAGCGCGGGCTCGCGTCCTGGTACGGAAAGAAATTTCACGGACAGAAGACCTCGTCGGGTGAGACCTACGACATGTTCGCCATGACCGCGGCGCACAAGACGCTTCCGATCCCGAGCTACGCGCGCGTCACGAACGTGGAGAACGGCAAGTCCGTGGTGGTGCGCATCAACGACCGCGGGCCGTTCCACTCCAGGCGCATCATCGATCTGTCCTACGCGGCGGCGAAGAAGATCGGCATCCTCGCCAAGGGCAGCGGCATGGTCGAGGTCGAGCGTGTCTTCCCGGGCATGCCGGCCGAACCGGCGCAACCACCCACCCCGATCTCGCCCGAGCCGGCCGAGGTGGTCACGCCGATCGTCGCGAAGGAATCGTCGGGCATCTGGCTGCAGCTGGGCGCTTTCGGCAGCCCCGAGAGCGCCGCGCAATTCCGCGAACGCGTGCAGCGCGATCTCGCGCTGCAGCAGCCGCTGCAGGTCGTCACTCGCGAGGGGCTCTCGCGCGTGCGCATGGGTCCGTATCGCACGATCGACGAGGCCGCGCTCGCGGGCGACAAGGTGCGCCAGTCGCTCGGCTACTCCCCCACCCTCATCGAGAACTGAGAAGCACCGTGAAGCCCCTTTGCCGGTGGATCGCCGCGGCATCCCTTCTTTTCCTCGCCTGCATCGCGCATGCGCAAACGCTCACGCCCCCGCCGATCGCGGCGAAGGCGTACGTGATGGTGGACCTGCTGAGCGGCCAGACGCTGGCGGCCGCGGCCGAGGAGGATCGCTTCGAGCCCGGCTCGCTCACGAAGCTGATGACCGCCTATGTGGCCTTCGCGGCGATGCGAGACGGAAAGCTGGACCCCGCCGCGACGGTCACCATCTCGGAGCGCGCCGCGGGCGCCCCGGGCGCGCGCATGTTCGCCACGGCGCGCAGCAGCGTCACCGTCGAAGACCTGCTCCGCGGCATGATCGTGCAGTCGGCCAACGATGCCGCCGTCGCACTGGCCGAAGCGACTGCGGGAAGCGAGGAGGCCTTCGTGGAGCGCATGAACCGCGAGGCCGAGCGCCTGGGCTTGCGCGGCACCCACTACGCGAATTCGACCGGGCAGCCGGCCAACGGCCATTACGTCACCGCGCGCGACGTCGCCACGCTGGCCGCGGCCCTCGTGCGCGACTTTCCCGACCGCTACCCGCTCTTCGCGCAGAAGCAGTTCACCTTCAATCGCATGACGCAGTCGAGCCGCAATCGCCTGTTGTGGACCGACCCGGCCGTCGATGGCCTGCAAGGCTCCTTCACCGAGACCTCGGGATATGGGCTCGCCGCCAGCGCGCAACGCGGCGGCCGCCGCCTGGTGTCGGTGCTGCTCGGCGCTCAGTCCGATGGCCTGCGCATCGCGGAGACGCAGAAGCTCCTGAACTTCGGCTTCCAGGCGTACGACACCCGCCGCGTCTTCAAGCAGGGCGAGCCGGTCGCCACACCGCGCATCTACAAGGGCACGCAGGCCACGATCCCGCTGGGCTTCGAGCACGACATCTGGCTCACGCTTCCGCGGGACCGCTTCGCCGGGATCTCGGGCTTGCTCCAGATGCGCCAGCCGCTGGTGGCGCCGCTTGCCGCGGGCGAGAAAGCGGGGATAATGAAAGTCATGCGCGACAACGCCGCCCTGGCGGAATACCCCGTCGTCGCGCTCGAGGACGTCCCCGTCGCGGGCTTCCTCTCCCGCGGATGGGACACCCTCAAACTCCTGTTTCAGCGCAAGCCATGACCAACATCGCGCATTTCAACGGGCAGCTGATGCCCCTCGAGAAGATCACCATCTCCCCGCTCGACCGAGGTTTCATCTTCGGCGACGGCGTCTACGAGGTGATCCCCGTCTACGAAGGCGCGATGCTGCGTGGGCGCGAGCATTTCGAGCGGCTGCAACGCTCGATGGACGAGATCCGGCTCACGAATCCGCACACGACGGACGAATGGCTGGCGCTGGTCGAGGCGCTCCTCAAGCACCATCCGGGCAACCAGTCGGTGTACATCCAGGTCACGCGCGGCGTTCCGCCCAAGCGAGACCACGTGATCCCGAAGGGCGTGCAGCCCACGGTTTTCATGATGGTGCAGCCGCTCGCCTCGCCCTCGCGGGAGGCGATCGAGAACGGCGTGGCGTGCATCACCGCGCGCGACTTCCGCTGGGAAAAGTGCCACGTGAAGTCCACGTCGCTGCTGGGAAACGTGCTCGCGCGGCAACTTTCCGCGGACGTGGGCGCCACGGAGACCATCCTGATTCGCGATGGGCACCTCACCGAGGCCTCGTCCTCGAACGTGTTCGTCGTGAAGGATGGCGTGGTCGCGGCCGCGCCGCAGGACCACCTCATCCTGCTCGGCATCACGTACGACCTCGTCACGCGCCTCGCGAAGGAAGGTGCCGTGAAGCTCGAGATCCGTCCGATCCCCGAGGCGCAGCTGCGCGATGCGGACGAGATCTGGCTTTCGTCTTCCACGAAAGAAGTGCTCGCGGTCACCACGCTCGACGGCAAGCCGGTGGGCACCGGCAAGCCGGGCCCGGCGTTCAAGCGCATGCATGCGCTCTTCCAGGAGTACAAGGCCACGCTGCGCGCCCGGGGTACGGTCGCGGCTTGAGCCGCGGCGCTTCGGCCCCATATGCTGGGGATGCAGACGACCATGAGCCAGCAGGACCCCCAGAAAGAATCCCTCCTCACCTTCCCCTGCGTCTTCCCGATGAAGGTCATGGGGCGGCGCGAGGATGGCTTCGCGCAGATGGTCTCCGAGACCGTCATGCGCCACGCCCCGGATTTCCATCCGGACACCATCGAGATGCGCAGCTCGCGCAACGGCCGCTACCTGTCGCTCACGGTGGTGATCAACGCGAAATCGCGGGAGCAGCTGGACGCGCTCTACATGGAGCTGTCGAAGCATCCGATGGTGATCATGGTGCTGTGATCGCGCGGCGCCTGGGACTCGTCGCGTACGAGCCCACGTGGCGCGCGATGCAGGCTTTCAACGCTTCTCGAGGCGAGGCCACGACGGACCAGCTGTGGCTCGTCCAGCATCCACCGGTCTTCACGCTCGGCCTCGCGGGCCGGCGCGAGCACGTCCTCGCCCCCGGCGACATCCCGGTGGTGCAGACGGATCGTGGCGGCCAGGTCACGTATCACGGTCCCGGCCAGGCCGTGGTGTATCTCCTGCTCGACCTGCGACGCGGGAAGCTCGGCGTGAGGGAGCTCGTCTCGCGCATCGAGGGCGCGGTGATCGACGTGCTGCGCGATTACGGCATCGAGGGCTCGCGGCGCACGGGCATGCCGGGCGTGTACGTGGGAGAAGCCAAGATCGCGGCCATCGGCCTTCGCATCGCGCGCGGCTGCTCGTATCACGGCGTCGCGCTCAACGTGGACATGGACCTGGAGCCTTTCTCCCGCATCGACCCGTGCGGCTATCCGGGGCTCGCGGCCACGCAGCTCAGGGACCGGGGCGTGCGTGATAGCATTGATGCAGCGCACCAACGCCTCGCGGATTCGCTTTCGCGAGCGCTCTGAATCGTGGGCGACTCCGACCTCAAGCTCCAGCAGAAACGCAGCCTCAAGACCTCGCGCATCCCCATCAAGGTGGTCGCGCAGGCGCCGTTGCGCAAGCCCGAATGGATTCGCGTGCGAGCCGGCGGCGGCGAGCGCTTCACCGAGATCAAGAAGATCCTTCGCGAAGCCAAGCTGCATACGGTCTGCGAGGAGGCCTCGTGCCCGAACATCGGCGAGTGCTTCGGCCATGGCACGGCGACCTTCATGATCATGGGCGACCTGTGCACGCGCCGCTGCCCGTTCTGCGACGTGGCGCACGGCCGGCCC
>Ga0070658_10000970_pt1 | contig 24593 bp, 26 predicted proteins | sample KBSC13metaG_FD_64664 | JGI IMG/M metagenome (GOLD analysis project Ga0070658, IMG submission 64664) | Corn rhizosphere microbial communities from Kellogg Biological Station, Michigan, USA - KBS C1-3 metaG | ecosystem: Host-associated > Plants > Roots > Rhizosphere > Soil ...
GCATCAGGGCCGTAGCGAAGCCGCCCTGATAGCCGTTGTCGGCCGGGGTTTTCGGGCCGACGCCCGGAACAGGACAGTACGAGGTGACCGACCAGCTCTGCCCCGAACTGACCGAGGCGATGTCGTAGAACACCTGCGGATCGAGGCCGAGCTTCTGTGCCATCGCGAAGCCCTCGCAGGTGCCGATCATGTGGATCGCGAGCATCATGTTGTTGCAGATCTTGGCGGCCTGCCCGGCGCCGGCGTCGCCGGCATGGATGACCGCCTTGCCCATGTCCTTGAGAACCGCTTGCGCGTGTACGAACGCCGCCTTGCCGCCGCCGACCATGAATGTCAGCGTGCCGGCTGCGGCGGCGGCGATGCCGCCGGAGACCGGCGCATCGACCATCTCATAGCCCTCCTCCGCCGCGAGGCGCTGAACCTCGCGCGCGGTCGCGACGTCGATCGTCGAGCAGTCGATGAGAATGGCCTCCTTCGGGGCGCGGCCCATCACGGCCCTCGTGTAGACGTCCCTCACGATCGTCCCGTTGGGCAGCATCGAGACGACCGCTTCGGTCCCCTCGACGGCTTCCTCAACCGAGCCGAAGGCGCCGCAACCGCCCTCGCGCGCCTTCGTCAGCGCCTCGTCGGACAAATCGAAGGCGCGCACCTCGTGTCCCGCCTTGACGAGGTTCGGCGCCATTCCTCCGCCCATGTTGCCCAGCCCGATGAAGGCGATCTTCATGGCCTCAGCGTCCCTTCCATCTTGCGTCGCGCTTCTCGATGAAGGCACGCATGCCCTCAGCCTTGTCCTCGGTCGCGGCCAGAAGCTGGAACAGGCGGCGCTCGTGGACAATGCCCTGGCCGAGTCCAAGCTCGAACGCGGCGTTGACCAGCTCCTTGTTCGCGATCGCCGCGAGCGGAGGCATGGCGGCGATCAAAGAGGCCGTTTTGAGCGCCTCGTCGAGCAGGTCGGTGGCCGCAACGACACGCGCGACCAGACCCGAGCGCTCCGCTTCCGTCGCATCCATCAGGCGCCCGGTCAGCACCATTTCCATGGCCTTGGCCTTGCCGATCGCGTGGGTGAGCCGCTGGCTGCCGCCCATGCCCGGGGAAACGCCGAGCTTGATCTCCGGCTGCCCGAACTTGGCGCTGTCGGCGGCGATGATGAAATCGGCCATCATCGCCAGCTCGCACCCGCCGCCGAGCGCGAAGCCGTTGACCGCGGCGATCCACGGCTTGCGGATCTTGTTGGTGAAGTCGCTGGTCCAGCGCGCGAAGAAATCCTCGCGGTAGAAGTCGGCCATCGGCTTGTCGGCCATCTCCTTGATGTCCGCGCCGGCAGCAAAGGCTTTCTCGCCGCTGCCGGTCAAGACCGCGCATCGTTGGCGGTCGTCCGCTTCGAATGCGGTGAAGGCAGCGATGAGATCCTCGAGCACCGCCGTGTTGAGCGCGTTCAGCGCCTGCGGTCGGTTGAGCGTGACGAGGGTCACCGCATCACGCTCTTCGACGAGGATCGTATCGTACTCGCTCACTGGGGTACCTCCTGGCTGTTGGACGCGAAGCCGCGAAGCGGCGTAGTATGCGACAGCCCGAGCACCTGTCGTGACGGCCAGCGTCGCTCGCCACGAGATGGCCCGCATGAGACCCGCTGCGCGGCAGGTGCCGGGAGACCGCAACGGACCACAGGGTGAAGCGCCAGTGCTTGTCGGCCAGAGCGCCTGTCAGTGAGCGATCCGCACGATCTCCCAGCTCGGGTGAGTCTACACCAACCCGAGGGATCGGCACATGCCCTTTCACGCTGGACTGGACTGGGGTGGCGCCAGCCACTCGGTCTGCATCATCGATGGCTCCGGCCAGCTCGTCGCGCGCGAGGAAGTTCGCCGCGATGCGACGGGCCTCGCCGCCCTGCTGGCACGCCTGCGCGCGATCGCCGCGCCGGCCGAACTGCCCATCGCCATCGAGCGCCCCACCGGCCTGCTCGTCGACACGCTGGTCGAAGCCGGCCATCCGGTGATCCCGATCCATCCCAATGTCGTCAAAGCCTGCCGCCCGCGCTACCGCGCCGCCAGCGGCAAGTCCGATCCCGGCGACGCCTATATGCTCGCCGACATCCTGCGCACCGACGGTCACCGCTTCCGCCCGCTCACGCCCGCCGGCGCCACCAAAATCGCCGCCTGACCCATCAAGGGTGGACACAGGGTGTCTCATGCCCGCTCCCTGTTCATTTGCGCGGCAGCCTATCACCCCATCGTCGGAATGACGAAAGCGTTCTCGCCGGTGACCGAGCCGTCCGGCCAGCGCTGGGTCACCGTCTTGACCTTGGTCCAGAACTTGAGGCCCTCCATCCCGTACTGGTTGGTGTCGCCGAACGCGCTGCGCTTCCAGCCGCCGAAGGTGTGGTAGCTGACCGGCACCGGGATCGGCACGTTGATGCCGACCATGCCGACATTGACGCGCGCGGCGAACTCGCGCGCGGCGTGGCCGTTGCGGGTGAAGATGGCGACACCGTTGCCGTACTGGTGCCTGGAAGGAAGCATCACCGCTTCCTCGAAGTCTCTCGCCCGGACGATCTGCAGCACGGGGCCGAAGATCTCGTTGTGGTAGCTCGCCATGTCCGGCGTGACATGGTCGATGAGCGTCGGGCCGACGAAGAAGCCGCCCTCGTGCCCCTGCAGGCTGAACCCGCGGCCGTCGATGACGATCTCGCCGCCCTCGGCCTCGGCCTTGCCGATCCATTCCTCGATCCGCGCCTTGTGCTGAGCGCTGACGACAGGACCGTAGTGCGCCTCGGGATCGGTCGACACGCCGACGCGCAAGCCGTTGATCGCGGGAATAAGCCTTTCGCGCAGGCGCACGGCGGTCTCCTCGCCCACCGGGACCGCCACGGGGAGCGCCATGCACCGCTCGCCCGCGCTGCCGAACGCCGCACCGGCGAGATCGTTGACGACCTGGTCCATGTCGGCATCGGGCATGACGATGCCGTGATTCTTGGCCCCGCCCATCGCCTGCACCCGCTTCCCGGCGGCAACGCCGCGCTGGTACACGTAGTGCGCGATGTCGGATGAGCCGACGAAGCTGACGGCAGCGATGTCCGGATGATCGAGGATCGCATCGACCATCTCCTTGTCGCCGTGGACCACCTGCAGCAATCCCTCGGGCGCGCCAGCCTCGAGGAACAGCTCGGCGAGGCGCACCGGCACGCTCGGGTCCCGCTCGCTCGGCTTGAGGATGAAGGCGTTGCCGGCGGCAATCGCCATGCCGAACATCCACAGCGGGATCATCGCCGGGAAGTTGAACGGGGTGATGCCCGCGCCGATGCCGAGCGGCTGGCGCATCGAATAGACGTCGATGCCGGGACCGGCGCCCATCGTGTACTCGCCCTTCTGCACGTGCGGGATGCCGCAGGCGAACTCGATGACCTCGAGCCCGCGCTGGACGTCGCCCCTGGCGTCGTCGATCACCTTGCCGTGCTCGCTCGAGAGCAACTCGGCGAGCTCCTGGATGTGGTCCTCGATCAGCTCCTTGTAGCGGAACATCACCCGCGCGCGCCGCTGCGGATTGACGGCCGCCCAGCCGGGCTGCACCTTCTTCGCCGCCTCCACGGCACGGTCGAGTTCGGCCTTGCCGCCGAACGCGACGTGCGCCTGGACGGCGCCGCTGTTGGGGTCGAACACGTCACCCTTGCGCCCGCCTGCTCCGCTGCCGGTGCCGCCGACAATGAGATGGTCGATCTGGCGCATGGGGAAGTCCTTTCACGTGAAACCAATTCCGGCGTGTCCCTGCAACTCTCGGGGCGGCTTGGCAAGGCCGCTTGCGATGGAACGGCGCTTGCTGCATGGCGCGCACCGGAATTGGTACGAACTGACAGGGTCATGGCAAACTACGGACCGCTCGAAGATAGACTGGTCGTGCTGATCGGCGGCAGCGGCTTCCTCGGCACGTACCTGGCGGAAGAACTGCTCGACCGGGGCGCCCGACTCAGGATCGCCGACCGGCACCCCGAAAGGGCCATCCGCCTGCGGCCATTGGCCAATCTCGGGCAAATCCAGTTCGCCCGCTGCGACGTGACAGATCGTCGCAGCCTCGAAACCGCGATGCAGGGCGCCGACGCCGCGGTCTACCTGGTCGGGAGCTTCGCGGGCGACCTGTTCGCGTTGCAGGCGCAGGGAGCGGGCGCCGCGGCCGAGCTGGCAGCGGCCAATGGAGCCTCAAGCTTCGTCTATGTGTCGGCCATCGGCGCCGACCCCGGGTCGGACAGCGGCTACGCAGCGACGAAGGGTCGGGGCGAAGGGCTGGTCCGCGAAGCTTTTCCGGCGGCCACCGTCCTTCGCCCGTCAGTCCTTTTCGGCGAGGACGACAAGTTCCTCAACATGTTCGCCAGCTATGTCGCCGACTGGCCGGCGGTGCCTGTGTTCGGCGCGAGCTCGAAGCTCCAGCCGCTGTGGGTCGACGATGCCGCCGAGGCGATCGCGAACGCGCTGGCCGATCCTTCAAGGCACGGCGGAAAGACCTATGAGATCGCCGGCCCCGAGGCCGTGACCATGATCGAGCTGAACCAGCGAATTGCCCGGGCGCAAGGCAGGAAGCGGCATTTCGTGAAAGTGCCGGACGGCCTCGCGGCCTTCTTCGCGATGCTGCCGTTGACGCCGATGAACACCGATCAGTGGAAGCTGCTGAAGCGCGGCAGCGTGCCGTCCGGAAGATTGCCCGGGGTGAGGGACCTCGGCGTCACGCCCAAGCCGCTGGGGTTGTTCCTCGACCGCTGGATGATCCGTTACCGCAAGCACGGCCGGTTCGGCGACAAGCGGCTTGCGCCGGGGGCCACGCCCGCGACGGCACCGATGCGGTTCAGCGGGCGCGGGACGCCGCCGCAGGAACCGCGGACCTGATCAGTCAACGGCGGGCAGGTCGTTCGCCGAGAGCGCCGGCCGTTCGACGAGGAGGGTCGCGCCGTCGTTCCCTGTGATCTTCACCCACTGGCCCTCCGCCGTGTCGGGGCCGCGGACATTCCATTCGCCGTCGCCGACCCGCACCCGGCCACTGCCGTGGCTGATCGCCTGGACCACGAGCGCCATCTGCCCGGCGAGGCGGGCGCCTCGGCGATTCATCAGCGGGTCGGAACTGACAATGGGATTGTCGCTCAGGAACCGCCGCGCCGAAAAGACCGTGATCACCGCCAGAACGGCGAAGCTCGCCACCTCCAGCGGCAGGGTCATGGGCGTCAGGGCGGCGAGCACCCCCGTGATGAGCGCGGCCACCGCGACCCAGATGAGATAGTAGCCCGGCAGGAGCATCTCGAGCCCGGCGAGCACCACGCCGAGCGTCAACCAGGCCCATTGCGGCTCAATGCCGTTGAGCCAGCCTGTCGGCATCATTCCTTCCCTGTCCGCGGGACGCTCGCTGACGGAGGGGCAGGCGGCTTGAGCGAGGCGGCCCCCGGCGAGCCGTTCGACGCGCTGCCGGCGAGCGCCTCGCGCGCCAGCTCGCCGATGCCGCCGAGCGTGCCGATCAGCTGGGTCGCCTCGACCGGGAACAGGATGGTCTTGGCGTTGGGGCTGGTGGCGAAACGGCTGATCGCCGCGGTATACTGCTGCGCGATGAAGTAGTTGATGGCCTGGCTGCCCGATTGGCCGATCGCGTCCGACACGACCTGGGTGGCCTTCGCCTCGGCCTCGGCCGAGCGCTCGCGGGCCTCAGCCTCGCGAAAGGCCGCCTCCCGCTTGCCTTCTGCCGAGAGGATCGCCGACTGCTTTTCGCCCTCCGCCTTGAGGATGCGGCTGGCGCGCTCGCCCTCGGCCTCGAGAATCTCGGCGCGCTTCAAGCGCTCCGCCTTCATCTGTCGCGCCATCGCTTCCGAAATGTCCTTCGGCGGGCGGATATCCTTGATTTCGACCCGCGTGATCTTGACCCCCCACGGGCTGGTCGCGTGATCGACCACGCTGAGGAGACGCGCGTTGATCTCGTCACGCTTGGACAGCGTTTCGTCGAGATCCATCGAGCCCATGACCGTGCGCAGGTTGGTCGTCGTGAGGGCCATGATCGCGTTGTACAGGTTGTGCACCTCGTACGCCGCCTTGCCCGCGTCGAGCACCTGGAAGAACACCACCGCGTCCACGCCGACCATCGCGTTGTCCTTGGTGATGATCTCCTGGCCGGGCACGTCGAGCACCTGCTCCATCACGTTGACCTTCTGCCCCACGCGATCGACGAAGGGCACGATGAGATGCATTCCCGGCTCGGCCGCGAGCGTGAATTTCCCGAACCGTTCGAACGTGTAGACATAGCCCTGGCGAACGACCCGCACGCCCATCATCAGGAAGATGATCACGACAACGGCAATGGCAATCAGCAGCGGACCCATCGAAACCTCCCACATCCCTCGCCGGCATCGTAGCGCGCGAGCCATCGCGGGCAAGGAAAACCGGATGTTGTGCGCGCTCGAAGGAGTGCCTAGGGTCGCTTCGATTGGACAGAATCAACTTCGATGGATCGGGAGGGGAATTGACGATGAAGCGAACGACGGTGCGTGCCCTCGGAGCGGCCGCCGCCCTGGCGTGCGGCACCATGCTGGCGACCGCTGCAGCGGCCCAGAACGCGGCCCCTGCGCCAACTCCGCCCGCGGCGACACCCGCTCCGCGCCGCGCCGGCCCGCCGCCGGCGACTCCGCTCGGCGCGGGCCCCTGGGACTTCGCCACACGGCACGGCAACATTCACGTCGAGCTGGTCGCCAATCGGCTGGACCACCCGTGGTCGATCGCTTTCCTCCCCGACGGGAAGATCCTGGTGACCGAGCGCGGCGGACGCCTCAGGGTGATCCGCGACGGCAAGCTCGACCCGGTCGCCGTCGCCGGCCTGCCGCCGATCAATCCGGCCGGCATCGGCGGCCTTTACGACATCGCGCTCGACCCGGGCTTCGCCAAGAACCACTTCATCTACCTGAGCTACGTCAAGCCTGACGCAACGAACTCCGACCAGACCACGCTCGCCGTCTTGCGCGGGACGTGGGACGGGACCGACCAGCTGAAGAACGTCAAGGACATCTTCGTCGCCGACGCCTGGTACGGTGCGCAGCCGTGGCCGAAGCGCTGCTGCGGCCAGGGGCCCGCAACCGGCAGCTGGGGCGGACGAATCCTGTTCGGCAGGGACGGCAAGCTCTACGTTACCAGCGGCGACCGCAACTATGGTGAGATGGTCCAGAAGCCGGACAACGATTTCGGCAAGATCATGCGGATCAACGCGGACGGCACCGTCCCGAAGGACAACCCGTTTGTCGGCAAGAAAGGCTGGAAGCCGGAGATCTGGACCACCGGGCACCGCAATCCGCTGGGTCTCACCATCAACCCTTTCACCGGACAAATGTGGGAGACCGAATTCGGTCCGCACGGCGGCGATGAGCTCAACCTGATCGAGAAGGGCAACAACTACGGCTGGATCGACGTCACCCAGGGCCAGCACTACAACAACGAGCCGGCCAAGGGAGTGAAGGACGTGCCCGGCATGACCGATCCGGTGCTGACCTACCTGCCCAACTCGCTCAATCCCGGAAACCCGCTGTTCTACAACGGTGCCGCGTTCCCCAACTGGAAGGGCGACCTTCTGCTGCCGAGCTTCACCAAGGGGCTGCTGCGTTATGACACTGAAGCGGGCAAGCCGGTTGGCGATCCCGAATACTTGCTCGCCGATCTCAAGCAGCGGCTGCGCGATGTGAAGATCGGGCCTGACGGTGCGCTTTATGTGACGACCGACGAGAATGACGGCGCGGTGCTCAAGGTCACACCCGGGAGCTGAGGCGTCGGGGCTATCGTTTCGCCGTCCGCGACGCTTCGGCAATCTTGCGTTCGGCCATGGCAAGCGTAACCGCAGCCGGGTTGTTGGGCATTGTCGAATAGAGCGTCTGCAGGAAGATCTGGTCGGATCGCGTGAGCCCCTTGGGCCGTGCGTCAGCGCCGCTGTCGAACAGGTTGAGGACGCTGTCGCGCGGACCGCCCAGCCGCTCGGCCGCGGTTCCCCCCAGCCCCCGCATGGTGGCGTAATCGGCCACCTGTGTCACTGTGAGCCCCTGGACCGCCTTCTTGTCCAGCAACACGATCGCAAAGACGACGTCGCGCCGTGTCGGCACGAACACTCGCGAATGAGCGGCCATCAAGGTGGCCTGCTCCGGGCTGGTCAGGCCATTGGATTCGTAGATGGCCAGGCCGTCGCGAGTGCGGGTCAGGATGCGGGCCCAGCTGCGCGCCGGACCTGCCGCGTCGAAGAACGCCTCCTTCTCTTCGCGGCCCAGGTCCTTGAAGAGGTACGGCCGCCTCGCCTTGAGTTGATTGGCATAACCCTTCGGATCGTCGAGCACGGCGACGATGAGGTTCGGTTCGCAGGTCTCGCTTTCGGCGAGCGACAGTCCCAGGCTGGTGGCGTTCTCGCGGATCAGGCTGACCATGTCCTGCGCCGAACCGAGCGCGAGGCCGACGATACCCGGGCACAGCGGATCCTGGAAACGGGCCAGCGGCATGTCGCGGTCGACACCGCCGTAAACCTGGGCGGCGGCCGGGTTCGGCATGGCCAGCGCGGCGGCGGCAAGCAACGGTGCGAAGAGTCGGCGCATCACGGGTTCACTCCCGATCGAGGCTGAACGGCGATTATCCTCCTTCCGGCGATGCACGGCAAGTGCGGGCGGAAGTGGGCGGCGCCGGCGCCCCAGGTCGACTCGTGAGTTCCCACGGTGCGCATGTAAGTTCTATTCCTTTCGCGGGATATCCGCGAACGCTGCGAGAGCCGACGGTTTGTCGTGGCAACCCGCTGGCGCATGAGGCGATTACGCGGCCAGGCCTGCAAGAGTTGGCGCGCACCGGCCTAACCCCGGTTCACGTCAACCGGATGGTCGAGGCGCTGCGCAAGGACGATTTGATCGAGCTGCGTGACAAGCGGCTGCACATGCTCGAGCCGGCCCGGTTGCGCCGCATCGCGATGTTCAACCCGGCCTATTTGCACCTTTAGGCGCGAGAGCCTCGAGGGACCACCGAGCCGGCGAAACCCTTTAGAGACAGATCACACAAGTCGCGCCCTGTGGGCCCTGGATGTGACCGCCGCCAAGCGGCGTCAGATCCGCCGGCAGTCGGGAAGGCCGTTTTTCAACGGTCCGCGAGCCGGTTCGCATGAGGATCAGGCTGTCGCCGTGCTGACGCTGCCGCTGCGCTCCAGCTTGCCCCAGCCGACCAGCCGTCCGCGCAGCGCCGCCGAGATGGCGCGGATGACGATGCCGTACATCAGCTGGCGATAGATGAAGCGCTGGGCAACGAGGCGCAGCGCGGGGAAGCGGCGGCGGGCAGGGTCCATGCGGTAAGCGATCCAGCCGGCGATCACGTCGACGAGGACGAACACCAGCCAGTAGGTCAGCATCCGCAGCACGTCGCTCTGGGTCTGCGCCCAACCGTGCTGCTGCACGCGCAGGATCGTCTCGATGAACGAGAGGATCAGCGCGAGGTCGATCAGCGGGGACAGCGCGCTGAAGAGAATCTGGAAAAGCCAGGCTTGCGGCATGCCGATGCGGGCGAGGCCCACCGGACGCCCCGAGCGCAATGCGGCGCGGTGCTTCCACAGGCACTGCAGCGTGCCGAACGACCAGCGGAAGCGCTGCCTGGCGAGCGCGCGGAAGGTTTCCGGCGCCTCCGTCAGGGCGACGGCGTGGATGTCGTAAGTCACGCGCCAGCCGCGGCGCTGGATGGCGATGGTGAGGTCCTGGTCCTCGGCCAGGGTGTCTTCCGGATAGCCGCCAACTTCGTCGAGCGCCGCCCGGCGCCAGGCGCCGATCGCCCCGGGCACGACGGTGATGGCGCCGAGCCGGTCGAGCGCGCGGCGTTCCACGTTTTGCGCTGTGACATATTCGATCGCCTGCCACTTGGTGACGATGTTGATGCGGTTGCCGACCCGCGCGTTGCCGGCGACCGCCCCGAGCTTCGGGTCGGCGAACCAGCGAACGAGCTTCGCGATGGCGTCGGGAAGGAACTGGGTGTCGGCGTCGAGCGCGATGATCACCTCGCCGGTCGCGTGGGCCAGCGCACGGTTGATCGCCGAGGCTTTGCCGCCGTTCGGCATCGTCAGCAGGATCACGCGCGGGTCCTTGCCGAAGTGCCTGGAAACCAGTTCGCTGGTCCGGTCCTTCGATCCGTCGTCGGCGACGATGACTTCGAAGCGAGGGTAGTCGCTGGCAAGCACGCGGGCCACCGAGGCGACGATCACACGCTCCTCGTTGTAAGCCGGAACGATGACGGTGACCGAGGGTGTCGCCGGATCCTCGGGCGGCGCCTTGTGGCGGTTCGCGACGGCAAGCGCCGTCAGGATCACCGCCCGCGCGATGCCAAGCGCGATGGCGACGAAGAACAGGAAGCGGATCGCGTAATCGATCGCCGCGACGAGCAGGAAGATGCTGACGTCGACACGCACCGACAGCAGGTCGCGGCCGGACACGCGCGGCATCAGCTCCTCGTCCGATACGCCGATCAGCTTCGACAGTGGGACGATGGTGAAGCCCGCGGCGCGCAGGTCGTGAACGATCCGCGGCAGGGCTGCCACCGTCTGCGCGCGGTTGCCGCCGCCGTCGTGCAGCAGGATCACGTTCTCCGAGCGGAGCGGCGTCGCACGGGTGACCGAGCGCATCACGTTGGCGACGATCGCCGGCACGCCGGGCCGCTGCCAGTCCTCCGCATCGACGTGCAGGCCGACGATCGTGTAGCCGTGCTGCTGAGCGATCAGCGCCGGCAGGAGCTCGTCGGCCGTGGTCGGCTCGGCGTCGCCGAAGTAGGGCGCGCGAAACAGGCGGGTCGAGCGGCCGGTGTAGGCCTCGATCAGGCGCTGCGTGGCGTTGATCTCCAGCCGCGCCCCGAGCGGCGGCAGCTCGGCCATGTTGGGGTGGGTGTAGCTGTGATTGCCGATCTCGTCGCCGTCGGCCGCGATCCGCCGCAGCAGCTCCGGATGGACCAGCGCATCCTCGCCGATGACGAAGAACGTCGCCGGCGCATGGAGCCGCTCGAGCTCGTCGAGAATCCGCGGCGTCCAAGTCTCGTCCGGCCCGTCGTCGAAGGTCAAGGCGACCTCGCGCGGATGCGCGCCGGTGCGGTACACGGCAAATGGTGTCGGCACGCTGTCGTAGCGCTCGTCGACGATGGCGCCGGCCGCATCGAAGGCGGCATGGCGCTGGCCGCCATGCGGCGTCTCGGCGATCCGCAGGATCTCGCCGCTGCCCTCGACGTCGGTGCCCGACGACCCGGGGATTGAGCGAAGATCGGGCCGCGTGCCGTTGCGCCGCGCGCGCAAGGCGCTCCACACTCCCGGATCCTCGCTGCCGAGGCGCCACAGGGCGACCGCGCCGACCGGGCCGAGCTCGCGCAGCTCGTTCCACGTTGTCGCCGCGTCGAGCATCCAGACCGCGTGCTTGTCGCCGTTGTCGTCGAACGCGAAGCCGCTGGTGCCGCTGGCCGGGTCCCACGTCGGCAAGGTCTGGCTGTCGCGCGCGGTGAGCCAGGCTTCCGGAAGCGTCAGCGCGTCGGCCACGCCGTCGTGGTAATCGTAAGCGTAGCTGCCGAGGGCGACGATCAGCTTGCGGGCGGGGATCGCGTGGCGGGCGATGGCGAGCTGCTGGGCGAACCAGTCCTGCGAGGCGATCGGTCCCGGCTCGCCGCCTTGCCAGTGCTCGTCGTAAGCCATCAGGATCGTGTGGTCGCTCGCCGCGCCGATCGCCTTGAGCGGCCAGCCGGCATCACCCGCCGGCACCGTCACCGCCAGCGTCAGCCCCGCCCTGGCGAAGCGCCGGTGAGCGAGCGTCAGGAAGCGGACGTATTCCGGCAGGGCGCCCTCCGGCAGGTTCTCGATGTCGAACACGGCGCCTTGCCAGCCGCTCGCCTGGAGCCGGGCGATAGTCTGGTTGACCAGCCGCGTGCTCGCCCGCGGGTTGCGGAACAGCGCCAGAGTGGGGGCGACCTGCCACTTCTCGGCAAAGACATTCTGCACCATCAGCCACACCCGCGGCCGATGCCCGCGCGAATAGAGGATCGCGTTCAGGTGGCGGTCGCGGTCGACCACCAGCGAGGCGGTCCGCGGATCGATCTGGGCATCGCCCGCGGCGAGGATGTCGATGTCCCGGTAATGACGCTGGAGCGAGGCCGCGCTGTCGGGATCCCACGGAACGTAGAACGCGAGGGTGCGCTCCGGCCCGCGGACTCGCAAATCCATGCGCGGCAACTTGTGCCGCAAGGCCGAGATTTGCGCCCTCAGGGGCAGGGGCTGGACCCGCTCGCGACCGAACGACAGCGCGGCGTCGGACGGTACGTTGAGGATCGTCGCGGCAAAAGCGATCGCCGTAACCAGGAAGACTATCAGGAGACCCACGGACACGCGCCCGACCAGCCGCCGGCGCCTGCCCGAAGCATCGAAGAACACCGGCGACTTCACGGTCGGGCAATTCCCAGTGGCCGCGCACCCTTGCGCGCGCTCCCTTTAGCAAACGCGCGATGAACGGACAGGATCTTGTTGGCAAATGGCTCGAAGGAACTCGGAAACGGCACCGTCACCGTGCATAACGCGCTCAAGGTCCTCGTCGGTTACGCCGCGCGCCCGTGCTTGTCCGCCCGGCGCCGTTCGCTGCGAGGCCACCGGCCAGCAGGCGGGCAGGTCCCTTGCGCTCGCCAACCAAGGTGACACGGCGCCGGAGCCGTCCGACGGCTGCAAGTGTGATCCGAGCGGCAAGGATTTCAGGGACCTTCCCGCCAAGCCCTCTACAGCGGTGCGAGCTGGAACCAGACCCTATCCATTCGCGAGGCCAGTGCGCCCGACACCCGCGTGGGGCCAAGGTCCGCGAGCGGACGCACCTGAGCTCCAGCGCCGCTGCTGGCTCATGCATCGCCGAAAATCTTGCGCGCCACCGCTCGTCTCAGGGCGAACAGGCCCTCGCCCTTCGCCGCCGATCGCTCCTCGCTGGCAAGCACCCGGCTGTAATATTCGCGCATCCAGTACGCGCCCCAATCCGTCAAGCGGATCAACGTGACGCGGCTATCGTCGGGATCGCCTTCCCGGCGGACGAATTCGAGCCGCTCGAGGTGGTCGAGGTACCGCAGCACGGTCGTCTGGGGCAGGCCGCTCGCCGCACACAGTTTCCTGGTGCGCATCTTCTCGCCCTTCAAATACGCGGCGAACAGGTCCTGCGCGAGCAGCCAGCCGGAATCGTTGACCACGTTGGGATCGAACATCTGATAGCGCAGCGCGCGCGCACTGCGCTCGTATTCGAGCAGCGCGCCGATCACCTCATCGCCCGCGCGATCCGCCCAGTCGGCGAGGAAATCGCCATTCCGTTTCGGATCGTTGAAGAAGACTGCCATCATTCCTCCCCTGGCCGATAACTGGCCGGCGTCATCCCATCACCAACCCCGCCGCCCGCATGCTGAAGACCTCGTGCGCGCCGACGATCAGGTGATCGTCGAGACGAATTTCCATCGGCGCCGCCAGTGCCTGCAGCCCGCGCGTCGACCTGATGTCGAGTGCGCTCGGTTCCGCGGAGCCCGATGGATGGTTATGGGCCAGCACGAGGCGCGTCGCTCCGCGCCTGAAGGCGCGCTCGAACAGAACCCGATAGGGCAATCCGAGAGAGCAACTCGTGCCGGCGGTTATCAGTTCGTCACTCAGAAAGGCGCCTGCGCGGTCGAGATAGACGAGCAACAGTACCTCTTGGCCCAGTGCCCCCAACTGCCGTGCAATTGCAGCGACAAACCTTTGGTTGAGAGGGAGCAACAGATCGCCGGGACTTACCACTTCGTCCAGGCAGGATCGCTTCCGCATCGTCGAAGCCGCCGCAGATGGAAGATTGTTCCAAGCAAGAGGACGGCCAAAACGGCGAGCGTCGGCCCGCCCTTCATGGTGATGTAGATTCCCGGATGTGTCGGCTGGATGCCCTCCGCAAAGTGCGAGGTTAAGCTGAGAATTTGAAGCGCTGTTGCCCATATCGGCCAAGCTCTGCGTGCATGGAGGGCCAGCGCGCCGAATGAGAGGGTCGCAAGAGCATCGATGATCACAGCCACGGGATCGACGGAATGGAGGTGAGGCGGTTCGATCCGCAGCCCCACCAATTCCAGCGCCAGCGTGGCGACAACGATGGCTGCCCCTGTCCGTTCGGGCGCGCCTCCCTTCCAAAAAGCTGTGACTACGGAAAGGACCAGGAGAGCATAGAACAGGATGATGACCTGGTTGTGCAATCCTTGTCCTTTCTTCCTAGGCGGCGTCTTCCAGCAGCTCGATCGCCCAGCAGTTCGGCGGACAGGTCGTCGGATAGTCTTTCGTCCCCGCCGCCGCCTTGCCAAGATCGCCATGAGCTTGGCAAATCTTCGAGCGTGCGCGGATCAGCAGTTGGCTCATGCTTCCAAGGCGCATGATCGCCCGCTGCATCGAAGCCGCTGAGTCCATGTAGTAGACGCGCGCCTCTGTCACATCGGCGCTAAGCCGGGAAGCCGCTGTCAAGATATTGTCGAGCTGATCTTCCAAGTCCTTCAGCTCACGCGAAATCCTTATTCCTGCCAACTTGCGATCCATGATCCGTCTCCCGGCGCTTGTAACGCGCCTCCGATGTTGAAGTGGGAGACCCCTAAGCTCGGATGAGCTTTTCTATGCCCGCGGCAACGGCGAGCGAAAGGACAACCGTCACCATAAGCAAGAACGCCAGGACCAAGGCAGCACCTAGCCTCCCAAACTTGCCGAAACGGGCATCGAGAGCCTCCAGGACTCCCGGCCGTCCTTGCCACGCCGGCCAATGCCCGAACGACTGGGCATCGGCTACCGCGAAAAAGGGCGACCCGGGCAGTTCCCGGAGGAACACCTGATCGTTATGGAGGTCGGTTTCGAGAGGCGAAAAACCACATGTGGGTTTCTCACAAGTCTCGAGCAGGTGTGAATAGACCCGGGCGGTCGCCTTGCGGTCGAGGGTCCCCCACTTTTCGCGCACGGCAGCAATGCGGGCATCGACGGTGTTGGGCGCGATCTCGAGCTCGCGGGCGATTTGCTTGGTGGTCTTGTGCTGCAGCAGCAGATCGAGCACCTCGACCTGCTTTTGGGTGAGATCCGCGAGCACCTCGGCTGGAACGCGATCGATTACAGTCATCAGAATTCATTGCCCCCAGATCGAACCAGGCTCGCAACGAGCGGAAGAAGCCTTTGTCAGTCCCCCAGATGGCGCCTCGTCTCCGCGGCGGCGTGGTCGAGCAGAGCCGCGGCGAGCGTCAAACCAAGCGCCTCAACCCTCTCCACGCCGTGTTCCAACGTCTTGACGATTTCAACGAGCTCCGCGTGCCGGCTGTCGGCCGCGATCTTTGGGGCGCCGCTTGCCACCGGCTCGTGACTGGTCTCGTCCATGCGTGACAATCTGTCCAAACTTTTTTCGGCTCCGACGCCGCGCCCTTCGGAGGTGATTGGTAACCTCATTGACGCATCGGCACAATGGGTCGGAACGGGACCGAAGTGACTTCCAAGAGCCGCGAGCAAACCAAAGGCCTAAGGGCGAACCCCTAGTGGTCCTCCACGTTGTCTAAGCACAATCCCCTACATAACCCGCCCCCGGGCGACGGACGAGTTGCCGAGGAAGGGGCCTGTGATGACCATGCGCATCAATGTGATCGATCCCGACGTGCGCCGCAGGGCGCGGATTTCCCATGAACTCAACGCGCGCGATGCCCACGTGGAAATCTACGAAGGCCTTGCCGAGCTGAACTTGGGAGGAACGGCAAACGGCCTCATCTTCCTCTGCGACGAGCCGGCGGGCGGCCTCGCGCAGACGATCGACAGGCTGCGCAAGAGCGCCCGGGCGATCATGCCCGTGGTCGGCTACGCAAAGGACCCGCAGCCGGAACACGTCGTCAGCGCCATGCGGGCCGGCGCGCTCGATTACCTGCGCTGGCCATTCGACGAGCGGCTGCTCGACCGCGTCTTCGAGCGCGTGTCGAACTGCGACGACCGCATCGTCGTTCAGGAGCTCCTCCGCTCCCGCGCCAGGGCCCGCGTTCACGACTTGACCGGCCGCGAGCGGGATGTGCTGACCCACCTCGTCGACGGCCTCTCCAACAAGGAAATCGGCCGCGCCCTCGGCATCAGCCCGCGCACGGTCGAGATCCACCGCGCCAACATGATGACCAAACTGGGCGCCAATTCGTCCCCGGATGCGGTGCGCATCGGCATCTATGCCGGGCTCGACAAGCTGTCCGACACCGTCGAACGGCTCGCCGTCGCGTGAACGCACGGCGGCGTGCCGCCGCTTACGATCCCTTTTTCCGGGCCGTCACCCGTCGCGAGGAATGCCGCCCCGCCTCGTCCTTGGGGGCGGAGCGGGACCGACTAGGCCGCCGCCCTCGCCGCCTTCTTCCGCTCGTGCGGGTCGAGGTAGCGCTTGCGCAGCCGGATGCTCTGCGGCGTCACTTCGACCAGTTCGTCGTCCTGGATGTAGGCGATGGCCTGTTCGAGGGTCATCTTGCGCGGCGGGGTGAGGCGGATGCCCTCGTCCTTGCCGCTGGCGCGGAAGTTGGTGAGTTGCTTGGACTTGAGCGGATTGACCTCGAGGTCCTGCGGCTTGGCGTTTTCGCCGATGATCATGCCGACGTAGAGCTTGTCGCCGGGGCTGACGAACAGCGTCCCGCGCTCCTCCAGCGCGTTGAGCGCGTAAGCCACCGCCTCGCCCTGCTCCATGCTGATCAGCGCGCCGTTGATGCGACCGGTGATCGGGCCCTTGTAGGGGCCATAGCGTTCGAATACGCGGTTCATCACGCCGGTGCCGCGGGTGTCGCTGAGGAACTCGCCGTGATAGCCGATCAGGCCGCGGCTGGGGGCGCTGAAGGTGAGGCGGGTCTTGCCGCCGCCGCCGCTGCGCATGTCGGTCATCTCCGCCTTGCGCAGCGCCATCTTGTCGATGACGGTGCCGGCGAATTCGTCGTCCACGTCGACGACGACGGTCTCGTACGGCTCCTCCCGCCCGCCGCCGGGAGCGTCGCGGAACAGGACGCGCGGGCGGCTGATGGAGAGCTCGAAGCCTTCGCGACGCATCGTCTCGATCAGCACGCCCAGCTGGAGCTCGCCGCGGCCGGCGACCTCGAAGGCGTCCTTGTCGTGGCTTTCGGTGACGCGGATGGCGACGTTGCCTTCGGCCTCGCGCTCCAGCCGGTCGCGGATCACGCGGCTCTGCACCTTGTCGCCCTCGCGCCCGGCATAGGGGCTGTCGTTGACGGCGAAAGTCATCGCGAGGGTCGGCGGGTCGATCGGCTGCGCGGCGATCGGAGCGGTAACCTCGGGATCGCACAGGGTGTTGGAGACGGTCGCCTCGGTCAGCCCGGCGATGGCGACGATGTCGCCCGCTTTCGCATGGAGCACGGGCACGCGCTCGAGGCCCTGGAAGGCGAACACCTTGGTGGCGCGGCCGGCCTCGACGAGGTTGCCGGCGACGTCGAGCGCCTTGATCGGCATGCCGGTTTCAAGGCGACCGCTCTCGATCCGGCCGGTGAGGATGCGGCCGAGGAAGTTGTCGCGGTCGAGCAGGGTGGCGAGCATCGCGAAGGCGCCGTCCTCGTCGAGGTCGGGCGCCGGCACGTGATTGACGATGCACCTGAACAGAGGGCTGAGGTCGCCCTCGCGCGCGTTCGGGTCCTCGCTGGCGTAGCCGGCGCGGCCGGAGGCGTAGAGCACCGGGAAATCGAGTTGCTCGTCGCTCGCGTCGAGGTTGACGAACAGGTCGAACACCTCGTCGAGCACCTCGTGGGGGCGCGCGTCGGGGCGGTCGATCTTGTTGACGACGACGATCGGCCTGAGGCCGAGGCCGAGCGCCTTGCCGGTGACGAACTTGGTCTGCGGCATCGGGCCTTCCGCCGCGTCGACCAGCAGGATCACGCCGTCAACCATGGAAAGAATGCGCTCGACCTCGGCGCCGAAGTCGGCGTGGCCGGGGGTGTCGACGATGTTGACGTGCGTGCCGTGCCACTCGACCGAGGTGCACTTGGCGAGGATGGTGATGCCGCGCTCTTTCTCGAGATCGTTCGAATCCATGGCCCGCTCCTCCACGCGCTGGTTGTCGCGGAAGGTGCCGGACTGGCGGAACAGCTGGTCCACCAGGGTGGTCTTGCCGTGGTCTACGTGCGCGATGATGGCCACGTTGCGGAGGGACATGGTCTAAGCTTTCGGGATTCGGGGAAGTTTCGGGGGCGCACATAGGGGCTTTGCTGCGATGCAGCAAGTGCAGGCGATGGACAAAGTGCGCGCAGCGTGCATCATGTAGGGCAAAGCCGTTCCCGGGGAGGATGTTCCGATGAAGACCTTGCTTGCCGCCGCCGCCGTCATGGCGCTCGCCGCCTCGATGCCCGCCGCCGCCCAGCAGCGCCCGTTGAGCGATCCGGTCGTCGCGGCGCCCAATCCCGAGGCGCTGTTCACCAGCAAGGACGCCAAGCTCAACAGGAACAAGCAGGCGACGCTGCACATCATGAAGGAGCTGCTGCAGTGCCACCAGTGGAACCGCGCGGGCGAGTGGCTGACCGACAAGTACATCCAGCATAATCCGGTCGCGAAGTCGGGCCTGGCGGGCGTGGTCTATTACTTCACGCAAGTCGCCAAGCAGCAGCCGACGCCGACTTGCGACAAGCTGACCAGCCCGGTCGTGGCCGTGCAGGCCGAGGGCGACTATGTCACCGTCAGCACGGTGCGCACGCTGCCGATACCCGGCACGACGACCGGCGAGACCTACACCACGACCTGGTTCGACATGTACCGGTTCGTCGACGGCAAGGCCGACGAGCACTGGGATCCGATGGCGCTCGGCGCCGGGCCGGGACCGTCCGCCTCCGCAAGCAAGCCGGCCGCCGGCTGAGCGCGACGAGCACGCTCGACGATCCGGCCAGGCTCCTCGCCCAACGCAACGGCGTGGACGAAGTCGCGCACAACGACGGCCACTGGCTGTTCAGGAGTCGCGACGTCAACACGGCGGGCGACGAGCGGGCGCTTACTTGTCGGCGCCCTCGCCGTCGTAGTCCCACTCGCCGTTGATCGAATGCAGCTTGTCGAGGTTCTGCGCCACGCGCAGCAGCTTGCCGATGCCGCGCACGTAGGCTGGCCCTTCATAGAGCGTGGTGAGATAGGCGCGGTCGAATTCGGTGAGCCCCGGCGGCGGCGTGTCGTTCGTTTCGTCGAACAAGGTGAGGATCGAATCCGGCGCCTTCTCGCCCTTGGCGTCGCGCGTGTAGGCGAACACGCGCATCACCGTGTAGTCCGCCAGCTGCTGCAGGCTCTTGCCCGTTATCTTGCTGCGGTCGAACAGCACGACCACGTTGGCGATTTCCCGTTTCGACCCGGTCGAGATCAGCGACTGGCCGCCTTCCATGTGCCCGGTCGGAAGCTCGCTCACGCTTCCCGCAAGATGCTGGGCCCGCGGCACGAGCGAGCCGTTCTGCATGCGGGTTTCGACGACTGACACCACCCGCACGGGGCCCGGTTCGTCGAGCAGTTCGTGCCGTTCCTTCGGATCGAGAATCTGCGACAGGAACTTCGACTTGCGCTGCATCTCGGCGAGATCGGCGCGGCCGTCGTCGGTGAAGGCGACGATAATGTTGGCCGTGCAATCCCCGTTCTTCGCCAGCGGAATGTGCAACTGTTCGGCGATCTGGCGCAGGCGGCCGACGAAGATTTCCGCATAGTCCTGCTTGAGGCCGATCACGCCGGGACACGCATAGCCCTCGAAGCGGGCCAGCGGTTCGTAGAGAACGTCGGTTTCCCGGCTGATGGAGCGCGCTTCGCGCGTCACTTTCTCGGGGTCGACCTTGCGAATCTTGCCGGTGACGAGAATGCCCTGGTCGGCAGGGCCGCCGGCGCCCTCGCCGGCCGATTGCGCGGACAACGCTGCCGGCGCGGCGAACAACGCGCAGGCGACGGCGAGACGGTAGAGCGACCGGTTCATGCGGGCCATTGTAGCCGCCCGATGCAGGGCAACAACACCTGCTTCATCGCTGCGACACTTTGACACGAACGGCAAAGCTGGGCTTTTGGCGGCTTCCAAGGAAAATGGCTGGACCTTTCGCCCCCGCCGGGGGCATGGGGCCGCCATGACCCAGAACGTCCTCGAAAAGCTCGCCGCGACAAATCCCGACGCCGAAATCTGGTGGGATTCCTCACCGCTGATCTACCCCAGCTGGAAGGCCGAGACGCTGGCCAAGGCGCCGGCCGGCAAGGAAGCCGACTGGGCCGAGCAGCTCGCGCGCCTGTACGACGACGACACCATCCGCTCGAGCGGAACGATGGGCTTCCGTGGCGTGACGACCAACCCGCCGCTCAGCCTGCAGGCGATCAAGCTCGATCCGAAGGGCTGGTCGGAGCGCATTCGCGCCATCGCCAAGGCCGATCCGGCGCTCGACGTCGAGGGCGTCTATTGGCAAGCTTACCTCGACCTCGTGAAGCGCGGCGCCGAGGCGATCCGCCCGGTGTTCGACAAGTCCGGCGGTCGCTACGGTTTTCTCTCTGGCCAGGTCGATCCGCGCTTCGTCACCGACGGCGAAAAGATGCTGGCCATGGGCCTGACGATCGCGGCGCAGGGGCCCAACGTCATGGTCAAGCTGCCGGGCTCGAAGGAAGGCTACGAAATTCTCGAGGAGCTGACCGCGCGCGGCATCAGCACCAACAACACCACCAGCTTCACCGTCGCCCAGTACGTGCGCTGCCGCGCCGCGGTGAGCGCCGGCCTGCTGCGCGCCAAGGCGGCGGGCGTGGATCTGGTCAACTGGCGAAGCGTCATCACCCACATGTCGAGCCGCCTCGGTCAGCTCGGTGACTGGAGCGCCGAGGCCAAGGCGCGCGGCATCGATCTCAGCCTGCCGGAAATCCGCGACGGCGAGGAAGCGGTGCTCAAGCGCGCCTACTGGCACGGCAAGGACATCGGCCACCCGTCGAAGATGCTGCAGTGCTCGATGCGCGTCGAAAAGGACGAGCGCACCGGCAAGACCGTCAGCCGCCACATCCAGGACTTCGCCGGCAGCGACATGGTCTACACCTGCCCGCCGGGCTACATCGCCCAGCTGATGCAAGTGGCCGACGAGCTCGAGCCGTTCGATCCGCGCGCGATCGACCGCGAGCCGAACAAGGCGAGCCTCGCCAAGCTGATGAAGCTCCCCAGCTTCCGCCAGGCCTACGAGTTCGACGGCATGCGCCCCGACCAGTTCGCGCACTACGGCTCGTTCAAGGCGACCGAGACCGAGTTCGCCGCGGCGACGCGCCAGACGGTCGATTTCGTGCGGATGACGCTGGAGAGCTGAGCATCAGCCGGCCACCGGCCCCGCCGTTTACCGCCGAGACCGCCACGCTGAAGGTGCGGGCGGCGGAGGATGCGTGGAACCGGCGCGACCCGGAGGCCGTGGCGCTGGCCTACACGCCCTACAGCCGGTGGCGGAACCGCTCCGAGTTCATCGCTGGAAGGGAGCAGATCGTCGCCTTCCTCGAGCGCAAGTGGGCCAAGGAGCTCGACTACCGCCTGATTAAGGAGCTGTGGGCTTTCGCCGCCGACCGCATCGCCGTGCGTTTCGCCTACGAATGGCACGATACGGCCGGCCAGTGGTTCCGCTCCTATGGCAACGAGAACTGGCGCTTCGATGCGGAGGGCTACATGGCCGTGCGCCACGCGAGCATCAACGACGTGGCGATCGCGGAGGCCGAGCGGCTGTTCCGCTGGCCGCAGGGACCGCGGCCCGCCGAGCACCCCGGCCTGTCTGAACTTGGCCTCTAGCCCGGGCCTCTAACCCCACCCAGCGAACAGGAGAAAATTCACCCATGGCGCTCGAGATCAGCCTGACCCGCGACGGGCCGTACAAAGTCAGCGGCGACCTGTCGCAGCTCAAGTTCACCGGGGTCGACGGCCGCCCCATCGATTGGGGCACCCGCCGCACGCTCTATCTGTGCCGCTGCGGGGGCTCGACGACCAAGCCGTTCTGCGACGGGCAACATTCCAAGATCGGCTTCCAGGCAGCGGAAGCGGCGCGCGACAAGGTCGACGGCAAGGAATGAGCGCCAGGCCGCCGGAAGCGTAAACCCGGCGGTAACCTTCCTTGTTACCCCGAAATTAAGCCGTTCGGGCTGAACTCGACCGGCTATGGGATGGAAATTCCTCGCCGTGCTGCTCGGGGCGCTGACCGCGCTGTGGGGCTCGGGCATTCACCCGACCTCCGCGCGAGACGCCTTCCGCGCGTTCGCGGACCACCAGGCCGACACCTTTACCGCGAGCGATCCTGACGGCGGCTAGCCGCAGCGGGCCGTCAGTCGGCCCAGTAGAGCGCCGTCGGGTTGTCGATCAGCAGCTTGCGCTGGAGCGCCTCGCTCGGGGCGATGCGCGGGATCATGTCGACCAGGTGCCCGTCGTCCGGGACATTGTCCTGCATGTTGGGATGGGGCCAGTCGGTGCCCCACAGGCAGCGCTCGGGGTAGTCCTCGACCAACGGCCGCACCGCCTCGGCAAACGCGTTCCATGGGTCCCCGGTCGGATCGAGGCGGTCGGGGCATGTCGCCTTGAAGTGGATGTCCGGCCGGCTGTCGAGCAGCGCGCGAAAGGCGCGCATGTCGGGGCCGTCGGGCCCTTGGGTCACGTCCGGGCGGCCCATGTGATCGATCACCAGCGGCACCGGAATGGCGTCCATGAACGGACGCAACTCCTCGAGGATGTCGGCTTCGAAGTAGATCACCACGTGCCATCCGGCGGGCAGGCGGCGGGCGACCTCGAGAAACTTGTCCTTGGGTGCGTCGTCGACCAGGCGCTTTAAAAAGTTGAAGCGAATGCCGCGCATCCCGCCTTCGTGGAGGCGCTGTAATTCAGCTTCGGAGATAGCCGGATCGACCACCGCCACGCCGCGCGCCTTGCCGCCCGACTTGGCGATGGCATTGAGCGTCGCGGCATTGTCGGTCCCGTGGCAGCTCGCCTGGACGATGACATTCCTGGCGAAGCCGAGCCGATCCCGAAGCGCGAAGAGCATGTCCGGTCCGGCATCCTCGGGCAGGTACTTGGCCTTCGCGCTGAAGGGAAACTGCGCCATCGGCCCGAACACGTGGCAATGCGCATCGATCGCGCCCGCCGGCGGGGTGTAATTGGGCTTCGACGGGTCGGAGTGCCAGGAAACGATACGATCCGTCACGCGAAGACCACTCCATCCATCAGCTTGCGCGCGGTGCGGAGCAGCGCCGCGCTGACCACCTCCCCGGCGTCGTTCGTTTCGAGCACGCAGCTCATCTCGCCGGTCGGGTGCTCGACGCTGAGCAGCTTGCGGCTGCCCTCGGGAATCGACGCGACCTCGGCTGCTGGCGAGCCTTCGACCAGACACGCCGTCGCCACGCTGACCGCGCCGAGCACACCTATCGTGGCGTGGGCGCGGTGGGGAATGAAGCTGCGCACGCATACAGCGCCGCCGTCCCTGGGCGGGGCGACGAGCATCATCTTGGGGACCGACTTGGTGGACACATCGCCGAGGTTCATCATCGGCCCGGCAGCGAGGCGGATGCGCTCGATCCGGGCGCGCATCTCGGCGAACGCCTCGCTCTCGAGCTCGTCGCGGGTCTCGTAGCCCGTCGCGCCGACGTCGTCGGCCTTGAACACGATGCACGGCATGCCGTTGTCGATCAGCGTGCAGCGCACGCCGTCGATCTCGTCCGCGGCATTGCCCGTCGGCAGCAGCGAGCCGCACGACGAGCCGGCGGTATCGCGGAACTCGACCGGCACCGGCGCGTGAGTGCCGGGGACGCCGTCGATGCGCGCATCCCCCTCGTAAGTCGGTACCCCGCCGGGAGTCTGCACGGTCGCGATGGCGACCTGGCCGGTGTTCTCCATGAAGATCGCCACGCGGGTTTCGTCGCCGCTCGCGGCGACCAGCCCGCGCTCGATCGCGAACGGGCCGATCCCCGCGAGGATGTTGCCGCAGTTCTGCGCGTCGGTGACGATTGCCTGGTCCACGAACACCTGGAGGAACAGGTAGTCGACGTCGATCCCCTCGCGCGCCGACTTTCTCACCACCGCGACCTTGCTGGTCAGCGGATCGGCCCCGCCCATGCCGTCGATCTGACGCGGGTCGGGGCTGCCCATGACACCGAGCAGGAACTTGTCGCGCTCGGCCACGTCGGTCGGCAGGTCCGAGGCGAGGAAATAGCCGCCCTTCGACGTGCCCCCGCGCATCCACATGCAGGGCGCGCTATGCACGGATCAGATCCACTTCAGTCCCATGTCGGTCAGCTTCTGCCTGAAGCCGTACATGTCGAGACCGAGCTCGCCCGATGCAAGGCGCTTGCGCTTGTCGCCTTCGTTGGACTCGCGCGCGCGGGCTTTCTCGAGCACTTGCGCCGCCTTGGCGCGCTTGACCACGCATACGCCGTCGTCGTCGGCGACGATCACGTCGCCCGGCTCGATGTAGGCGCCCGCGCATACCACCGGCACGTTGACGTCGCCGAGGCTCGCCTTGATCGTCCCTTGCGCGAACACCGCCTTTGACCACACCGGGAAGTTCATCTCATGCAGGTCGCGCACATCGCGCACCCCGGCATCGATGATCAGCCCGCGCACGCCGCGCGCCTGCGCGCTGGTGGCGAGGAGGTCG
>Ga0070658_10000971_pt1 | contig 24591 bp, 18 predicted proteins | sample KBSC13metaG_FD_64664 | JGI IMG/M metagenome (GOLD analysis project Ga0070658, IMG submission 64664) | Corn rhizosphere microbial communities from Kellogg Biological Station, Michigan, USA - KBS C1-3 metaG | ecosystem: Host-associated > Plants > Roots > Rhizosphere > Soil ...
CACGAACGTCTCCCGGACGTCCTGCGCGGCCTGCACTTCGCCGCCTTCGCTATCCTTATGTTCGGACAACTACTCCGGATAGGACAAAGTGGGTAACAGGCTCTAGGCGCCGGCAATGGCGTCGACCGATGCCGTCAGCCAGTGGCCGTTCTGCTTCTTGTAGAGCGACACTTCGTGCATTGGAGCGGCGCCTGGGTTTTCGATTCGGTAAACGTTGTCCTTCAATTTCAGGTTCAGCGACGCCGGCCGGCGACGGTGAGATATGTCGCTGCGCCCGCAGGCCCAGCGGCGTGATCTTGGACAGGACTTCAGGACTTAAATACGGCTTGGAGTCGGGCATCGGTGGGCTTGCTCGTCAGCGGTACGGCATCCAGTAATCGGACGATCACGGTGGCGGGCGTTTCTCCCTGGCTCTCGGCGTTGTAGTTCAGCACGATGCGGTGCCGCAGCACGGGCACGGCCATCGCGCCGATGTCTTCGATGCTCACTTCGGGCCGGCCGTCGAGGGCGGCGCGGGCGCGGGTGGCGGTCATCAGCGATTGTCCGTCGCGGGGGCCGACGCCCCGTTGCACCCAATCCTTCACGAACTGCGGCGCCGACGGTTCGTTCCGCCGCGTCGCCCGGATGAGTGCGGTGATGTAATCGACGCAAAAATCGCTCGCCGGCGCCCGGCGGACGATCTTCTGCAATCGCAGCATTTCGTCGGCGAACAGAACCGGCTCGGGAGCTTCCAGAATCTCGCCCGTCGATTGGCGATAGATCTGCCTTTCTTCCTCGGCCGAGGGGTAGTCGATGATGATTTTCATCAGGAAGCGATCAAGCTGCGCCTCGGGCGGCGGGTAGGTGCCTTCCTGTTCGATCGGGTTCTGCGTGGCCAGCACGAAGAACGGGTCGGGCAGGGCGTAGCGTTTCCCGCCGGCGCTCACCTGGCGCTCTTGCATACCTTCCAGCAGGGCCGCCTGCGTTTTCGGTGGCGTGCGGTTGATTTCGTCGGCCAGCAGCACGTTGCCAAAGAGTGGGCCGTGGATGAACTTGAATGTCCGCTCGCCGGTGGTGCGGTCGTCGTACATCACATCGGTGCCGGTGATGTCGCTGGGCATCAGATCGGGCGCGAATTGAATCCGGGAAAACTCCAGCGACAGGCTAGCGGCCAGCGTGCGGATCAGCGTCTTGGCCGGCCTCGGCACGCCTTCCAGCACGCAGTGGCCACGGGCGAAGAGGCAGACGAGCAGCCGGTCGATTGCCTCGCTCTACCCGACGATGACCTTGGCCATCTGCGTTCGGATACGGTCGCGGACGGAGCGCAAGGCTTTGAGTGCGTCCAAGTCGGATGAATCAATTTAGGGGTCCAATCGCACGTCCTTACCGCAATCAAGGCTGGTAAATGGGCAAAAACTTGTAGGGCAGTTGCAGGATGGTCAGGGCAATGCTCGTGCCGTACACCGGCCCGACGTCACCCTGCCAGGTGTCGTCAGGTTGCTGCATTTTCAGCAGCTGATCTCGGGCGGCGGGGAAATAGTCATCCCAATACTTGTCGCCGGCCTGTTAGAACGATTGGCTGGCGTACAGGTGGGTGTAAAAGTCGTGGCCGCTGCTCTTGTTCCAGCTGGCCTTATTGATGCTGAACTGCTTTATCGCCCAAGCCAGGCAGCTGTCGGCCATTTTCGATTCGTAGTCGCCGGCGTTGTACATCGTCGCCAGGGCGGCGGCGGAGATGGCGAGCGGTTGAGCGGCGAGGCGAGGTTGTACGCCCTGACAGCATGGTTGCTGACGGCGATCAGTTTTCCGCCGCCGATCATGAGGTTGCTGCCGACGGCGTCTGTATCGGGGCCGTGGATTACGCGAACGATGTCACCCGTGTCGGTGTCGATGACATAGAGGCCGCGCCCACCGTGGACGATCATCTGATTTCCGCCGAATACGGCCGACATCTGCCCGGTCTGCACCGGCAGTGGCGTGCTCCAGAGCAGCGCGTGCGTCGACACGTCAATCCCTTCAGCGCCGTTGCCTACGACGAGAAGCTCGTTTCCGCGGATGGCGGCGATTGATAGCTCTTTTTCCAGTGGTCGCTTCCAGAGAACCGTTGTTCCGGCCGGGTCAATCGCATAGAGCGTGCTGGCGCCGGTTTCTTTCGCATAAAGCACGCCGTCGAACAGGCCAACGAAGCCCGACGGCGCTATCTTCACCTGCGGGCTTCGTTGAAGAACACCATCTGCGAGCGGTTGACGACTTCGGGTGCGTCGGTCCGCAGCCCCCAACTTACGGCGTGTGAGGTTGGATCAAAAGCCAGGAGTGCGCCATTGTTTGTGAGCACCCACAACCGTTCGTCATCGAACTTAAGGACTGGCGACGGCAATGTGCGTTGCCCACGGAAATCGGTGCCGACAAGAGCGTTGCCGAACGGCGCCTGCCAGAACAGCGCGCCCTTTTGCGGATCGATCGCCAGCAGGCTCAGCTCGTCCGACTGACCCTTGGCCGCCACGGCGTACAGCGCGTTGTCGGCCAATTCGATGTTGCCGGCGAAGTTGTATTTCCCCAACTGCCCCGGCCGGGATGACCAGATCACTTTGCCCGTCTGGGCGTCCAGGCACTGCAGCCAGTTGCCGTTCCCGTTCTGCATGTTGCGGCCGTAACGGCCCCAACCGTTGCCAGCACACGCTGCCCGTCGGTGACGATGCCGGCCTGGCTGATGCTGAAACCGTTCTGGATCAGCATCATCGCCTGGCCATGAAAGACGGAGAGTTTCGACGTCCGCCACACCAATTTGCCTGTCGGCAGATCGACGGCGAAGACGATTCCCATCCAGTTAACGTAAGCGCGTTCCCCATCGACCGCGGCGGGGGAATGGCCGTGTCGGGGGCGGTCATGAAGCGCCACCAGCCGGTCTGCGTGAGCGGGTCATGGAATTCCTCGGCGGTGGTCGCGTCCATGAATACGCTCTGCCACGCCTCGGCGTCCGACGCGGGCAGGCCGACCAGGGTGTTGTCCGCGGGCTGTGTGGCAGCGGGGGCGGTGGCGGGTTCGCGGAGCGAAGCGATGTACTGCGTCGGTGATTGCAATTGGCTGCCGATCTGGACGGCGTCGCCCCGGCGTGGCCTCCGCGGCTTTTGCGATCTGACCGACCTTGTCCCAATGCCCAAGCCGCGCCTCGGCCGTCGCGATTTTTCGCCAGCAGACGTCTCTGCGAAACGGATGAGCCGGGGAAATGGTCGGCGATCATCCGCCAGTGCAGCAGAGCCGCCCCGAAATCTCCAGCCTCGAATACGGTGTCACCCAGGCGGTCAGCCAGTGCCGGGCCGGAAGCCGTGAGAAAGTATTGGTCGATCGCCTTCTGCAGCGGCGCGAGATCTTTCGCACCGGCACTGATCGCATCGGCCAGTGCCTGCTTGCCGCCGGCGTTATAAAAGAGGCGGTCGGTCGCGAGGCCTTCCGGTGGCAGGCTCAGAAGAAGGGCGGCGATCCGTTGCCTACTCGGCAGCCAGATGCCGTTGTCGTCGGCGGCGAAGCCTTTCAACGGGGTGTCGGTGGCCTTGCTGATCGCTTTAAAGGCCGCGTCCCACTGCTTCTTGGCGGCGTAACGTTTGAAATCTTCCATCGCGGTCGAGAAAGATTCATTCTCGCGCGGCCGCGAAAAGCCCGTTTGTTCCGGAGAATTTTTTTGGGCGGCACAAAAGTCGCAGCAACAGAGCGTCGCAGCGGCCCACCCCTTGCGCCATTTTGCCATCCGCAACCCCTCGGAGAGCGTTCTTTCTATGGGCGTTCGTCCGAAGATCTGAATGGGGATCGAGGATGAGTCGAGCAATTAAAAGCGCTATTTGGCGGTATTGACGTTGCGATTTCTGCGACTCCTCGGTCGGCGGTTCGAATCCTAAAAGGGAGCCCGAATGAGGAAACCGGCTGCAACTGCTGCGATAGTGCTTGAGACATGCTTGTCGCTGGTGCGTGCCGCGATGGGGAGGGCGGCAACAGAGCGGTGGAGCGTTGCTGACTGAATTACTGGATGAACGGAACGTTGACTTCCGTGCGCTTCAAGTCGCACTGCAGCGGTCCGCCGTTGTACTTGCGGCCTTCGACGTGCCCGTCGACGAACAGGAAGTTCGCCACTTGGTTGTTCATGTGCCGCCACCGGATGTTCTGGTAGTTGTCAGTGGACGTCGGGTATAGCGTGCCGTAGCCCTGAGAATCGGTATTTAATCCGCCGAACATTGGCTGCTTGTCGTAGTAAGCGCTGAAATTCTCGGTCAGATAGGTGGTATTGGTGCCGATCGCGCAATTGTCCAGCGCTTTGCCCCATGCCGCTGCGTTGAAGTTGCCGAGCCCGCCGCTGCCGTTACCGACCAGTTGGGTGCCGTCGAAAATGAGGATCAGCGTCGAGGCGTGTTTGATCTTGCTGATCTTATAGAGCGGATACTGGCGGCCCTTCACGGGGGTGAGCCAATCATAGCTGGTGGAAGTGGGTGCAGTGCCGCTGCCTATCGATGGCATCAGGCGTGGATGGCAACTGTAGTGAAGCGTTGCGGAGGGATAAAACTTCGTGTCGGTATCCAAGAACAGGTTCTTGCGGAACGAGAGGGTATTGTTCATGAAGGTCGTATCTGCCGCCAGTCCGCTGCCGCCGCGCATGGCACCGGTGACTAGGGTAGACCAATCGGAATAACAAGGGTTCGCCCCGTTCGCGGCGTTGTTCAGGATGTAGAAAGGTGACTGGCCGGGCGGCAGGTATTGTTCGTTCGATTGGGCATAGAGCAGGATGCCGTGCCCGATTTCGCGCAGCCGCGCCTGGCAGCTGACGTTACTGGCCGACCGCCGGGCGGCGCTCAGGGCGGGCAAGAGCGCGCTGATCAGCAGCGCGATGATGCCGATCACCACGAGCAGTTCCACGAGCGTGAAGCCGCTGACAGCCGCTTTGCTTCGTTTGATAGCCATGACTTCTCCAGAAAAGAGAACGGGCGGACCGTCTGATTCCGCTCAGCAATTTACCCTCGAAAAACCGTTCGCCGACGGGCCAAAAACGGCAAAGCAAGGGCCAGCAGTGCCGCCGCTGTCGGCTCGGGCACGGCGGTGGCGTAGAGCACCACGTCATTGCCGCCGGCTGTCGCGACCGACGTGTCGGTTACGTTGCCGGCATAAGTGATCTTCAGCGCGTAGTCGCCGATCGTGGCAACCGTTGCGCCCTCGCCCAGTCCGGCGAACGTTCCGCTGATAGCCGTGCCGCTACCGTTTTGCAGGATGCCGTAGACGTCGGTTCCGGCCAGGCTGCTGGGAAGCGTCGTCAGGTTGAGAGTCGCACCACCGAGCGCGACTGTGCCGGTCGTGAGCAGGCGGTCGTATTGCTCCGTTCCGTTAAGCGTGAAGGACGTGCCTGACAGATCGACATCGAACGCCGCACCCGCAGTCATCGTTGCTCCGCCGACGGCGAGCGAAGCTGTGGCAACTGCGGCACCCGGCGCGACATGGCCGCCGGAACCGACTGCCAGCGCTCCCCCGACCACACCCGTGCCGGCCAGTGTGGCACCGGCTGCGACGGTGGTGGGGGTGTTGCCGAGTGTTCCGTTAACCTGCAGCGTCCCCTCGTTAACCTGCGTCGCGCCGGTGTACCCGCTCGTGCCCGATAGCGCCCAGGTGCCGGCCCCGGTCTTCTTCAGCGACGTCGTACCGGAGGAAGAATCGTTCAGCACGCCGCCGAAGGTGTTGGTGAGCGTTGAGGTCGCCGCCAGGGTCAGCGTCCGCGTCCCGGTGCCGGAAAACGCTACCGTTGGGGATGGCGTGTACGACAGCGCGCCGGTACCGGCGTTATCGAGCGTGCCACCATTCGCGCCGAGCGTGAGAACGCGGTTGGTGCTGTCGCCCGTGCCGATGTACTGCAATGTGCCGCCGTCGAGCGTAAGCGATCCGCTGCCAACGCTGCTGGCCGAGCCGGTATTTGAAAGCTTCGAAACCGCGAGGATGCCGCCATTGATCGTCGTGCCGCCGCCGTAGTTGCTGGAGGCGTTGGACAGCGTCTGCTTGTTCGTCCCTGTTTTCGTCAATGAAAGCGGGGCGTTGGTCACCTGGTTGATCTGAGCTGCGAAGGCGCCATCCAAGCCGCTGCTGTTGCCCAATTGGAGCAGATAAGGTGTCGAGCCACTCGCCGGCGCGACGGTTGTGAAGGCGGTGTACGACTGCGTGGTGTTGATCGCGCCCAACGCGAGCGTCCCGCCGCCGAAATCCAGTTTTTCCGACCCGTTATTGAACGTCCACGCCGCCGATGCACTGCCGGCATTAGCGGACTTGAACGTCAGCGTGATCGCCCCATTCCCCACGAAGCTGCCGGCATAGGCGCTGTTGTTGCCCAAAAGGTTCAGTGCGTGCGTGTTGCTGCTCTGGTTCGACGTCGAGATCGCGCCAACACCGACAAAACTGCCGGTGAGCGTGAGATCGGTCGCGTTGAGCTGGATGCCCTTTTTTACGTCGACAGTCGTCGAGGCGGCTTCGATGTGGTTGGCGAGCGTGATTGCAGTGCTGCCGCTGGTGCCGAGCCCGCCGCCGTTGAGAGTGATCTTTCCCGTTCCGAAAGCCGAATTGTTTGCCGCCTGCACCAAACCGAGCGTCAGCGTGGTGCCGCCCGAGTAGTCGTTCGCCCCGGCCAACGTGATGGTGCCGGCGGTGCCCGCAACGCCGACGAACGTGAGGCCGGCAGCACTGCCGCCGTCGGAGATTTTACCGGCGACGTTGAGGATTGTTGACCCAAACTTAGTCGTCCAGGTCTGGCCGCCATTCAGTAGCACGTTCGAGTTGATGGTGAGCGGGCTCGTGCCACCGCCGGTCGAAGTAATGCCGCCCGCTCCGACGGCGATCGTGCCGTTGCCGACGCCGGTGCCGAGCGTGGCGTAACTGCCGGTGATGCTGTTGGCGGTTACCGTCCCGCTGACATCGACCGTGTAGGACGAGGCGACGATGAAGTTGGCGTCGTCGCCGCCCGACCAGTTGGTGGCCGAGCTTGAGTTGGCGGCGGGGTTGCTGGAGGTGTTCCAGTTCGTCGCCGAGGCGGTATCCCAGACGGCGTTCGTGCCGCCCTGGAGCCCGCTGGTGGCTTTATCGGCGTCCCAATACTTCACGGTCGCGCTGGCGACAGGCAAATTGCCACTCAACACGACAGCCATCGCCGCGACGGACACGGCGGAACGTCGCGAGCACATTTTCAAATTCACCGCCACCATGCAACCCTCCGCACAGGCCTGCTGCCGACGCAGCCGCGTTGCCCGTAAGATATGAATTCACACCGGCGCGCCGCCAAGGCCGCGCGCTTTCCTCAATCGCCCGGGATTACGGTCGGCTCGACCGTAATCTTCAGGCGATTCATCTGCCTCGGCCCCGAAAGGCGCCAGATCAACTGCTCCACGCCGCGACGCCCCACGAGTTCCAGATTAATGTCGATCGTTGCCGGCCGCGGCGAAAGGCGATCGAGGAAGAAGGCGACATTATCGCAACCCACGATCTCAACATCGCGGCCCGGTTCCGCGCCGCACGTATCCAGCGCGGCATAGAGGGGTGGGATCTGAAAATCCTGCGGCACGAAGCAGCCGGTGATTTTGTCGTCACCCTGGCACATCCGGCAGGCCAAGTCACGGAATAGCGCTGTCTCTTCGCGGAAACCGGTCGCTTCGCGGTCAGCAACAAAAGGAACAACCGTTAGCCCGAGGCGCTGCGCCGCTTCGCTGAAGGTCGCCTGCCGCATCGCCATGGCCGAATGGTTAGGGAAGACGTTGAAGAAGCCGACGCGCTTGTGCCCTCGCCGGGCCAGATGTTCTGCCGCGAGCGGGCCGATCATCGAGTTGTCGTAGGTGACGCGATCGACCACGCCATTCAGCTGATCGAAACCGCGCATCAGGCCCACGGCCGGCATTTTCTGCAATACGTTGATCGTCGCCGGCGGAAGATGTTCCGCCTGGCCGAACAGCAACACGCCGTCCACCTGACTGGGGGCGAGCGCCGCGGGCAGCTCGCTGCTCGGCGTTACGCCGGCGAGCATGAGATTCAAGCCGTTCTCGCGCGACGCGGCGTCCATCCCGGCAAACAGTTGCGGATATGACGCCATACCGTATCCCTGCACGAGCGTCTCAGCGGCGACGAGTAGCAGCAGGTTACCCGTCGCGGCGCCTTGCCGTTTACGGCCGCGTGGCGCCCGCCGCGGCGGCGGGGCGACGTAGCCCATCGCGTTTAGCTTTTCACGCACCTGTCGCGCCAGATCCGGCGCGACCCGGTCGGACTGCTGCAACACCCGCGACATCGTCGACTTTGAAACGCCGGTGGCGCGAGCGAGGACATCAAGCGTCAGCGAGGACATGCCACCTGAACTTAGAACCGTTTCCCGGAAATAGCAACAGGATATTTCCGAATGGTCCTTCTCTCATTGGCCGCGGTCGAGACCTTCCGCTCTATCAGAGATCTGTAATCCCAGTCATTGTCCCTAATTTTCCGAGTATAATCGCCGCCGGCCGTTCGAAAAACAAATGGGAAACGATTGGAAACGTTGGGAAACGATGGTAGCGTCTACCGCATGCGTCAACTTGCTTCGTCGCTCGCCGCTGCCGCCTTGGCGTGCTTTGCTTCATCGTCGTTTGCCGCCGGGTGGCAGGCCGCGGCCGCACCCGACAGTTTCGGCCTGAACGTGCATTTCATTGAGCCGAAACCGGGCGAAATGGAGCAGATAGCGGGCAGCGGCGCAAAGTGGCTGCGGAACGATCTGAACTGGAAGGCGACCGAGAAGGCGGCGGGCGTTTACGACTTCTCCAACTACGACAAATATATCGCCGCCATCGAGGCCGCGAAGATGCGGACGATTTTGATCCTCGATTATTCGAACGCCCTGTACGACGGGGACCGCTCCCCCTACACCGAGGCCGGCCGGGCCGCGTTCGCGAAGTGGGCCGTGGCGGCGGTAACGCACTTCAAAGGCCGCGGCATCCTCTGGGAAATCTGGAACGAGCCCAACAGCCCGACCTTCTGGAAACCGAAGCCCAATGCCGACGATTACGCCAAGCTCGCGCTCACCGTCGGCAAGGCGCTGCGCGCGGCGGCCCCGGACGAAGCCGTTGTCGGCCCGGCAGTCTCGACGATGGATTTTGGGTTCCTGGAGACCTGCTTCAAAGCCGGCGTGCTCGAATACTTCTCGGCCGTCACCTGCCATCCATATCGCCAGGGCCCACCCGAAACCGTGCTGGTGGATTATCAGAAGTTGCACCTGCTGATTGCGCGTTATGCGCCGCCGGGCAAAACGATTCCGATCCTGTGCAGCGAGTGGGGCTATTCTGACATCTGGCCCAAGTACGACGTCGACCGCCAGGCGAAGGTCCTCGCCCGTCAATGGCTGACGAATCTGTCGGCCGGCATCAACGTGAACATCTGGTACGACTGGAAGGACGACTTCGACAGCCCGAAAAACCCCGAAGCGCACTTCGGCATGACCCGCTTCGTCAAAGGCGGCCTGCCGCCGTTCCCACCGAAGCCGGCGTATGCGGCCGCCGCGACATTCAGCACTCAATTGGCCGGCCTGCCGTTCAGCAAGCGGCTGATGGTCGATTCGCCCGACGATTACGTGCTGCTGTTCGGGCAAGGCAGCGATTTGCGCCTGGTGGCCTGGACGACGGCGGCCGCCCACATAATCACGTTGCCGGCCAGCGACGGTGCGTTCGACTGCGTCGGCTACCTTGGCGGTGGTGCTCCGGCGATCAACGCGTCCGCCGGGACACTGACACTCAAGCTCGACGATTCGCCTGTCTACCTCAGGCCGCAGCAATCAAACGACTTGCTGAACGTCGCCGCCGCGTGGCAGCGGCTGCCGGACCGAATTCTGGATCGAGCGCCAATCGACCTCAAAGTCAAAAACACGATCAGCAACCCGACGGCCGCGCCGATCACGGTCTCGGGGCCGGACGGCAAGTGGCAAACGGTGGCGGCGGGGCAGTCGGCCAAGGTAGAACTGCCGGTGAAGATCCTGCGAACCGCGCAGCGGCAGACGGTGGCGTTGTCGATCGCGGTCAACGGCGCGACGTTCACGCAACAGACGACGGCGGGCGCGCTCAACGCCCTCGATTTGAAAATCGTGCCGGCAGGCACGTCATCGCTCTCGCTCCGCGTGCTGAACCCGGGCGGCGAAGCCTTTACCGGCACCGTACACGTCCGCGCTACGGATGGCGGATTGACAGCCGATACACCGCTCGAACTCGCCGCAGGTGAAAACAAGAGAACGATCGAACTGAAAGCGGCTAACGCGATTCCTTCGAAGGCCGATCTAGCCGTCCGCCTCACCGACTCCGCCGGCCAGACGGTTGCCGATATCAAGCAAGGGTACGACGCCACGCTGGGCGACGCTCTGAACGCCGGCCAGTGGGAGATCAAACCCGGCGGCGACCCGAAGATCGCGTCCGCGCAATCGATCGCTCTGAGCGACGCCCCCGAGCCGCCTCCCGGCAACGCCGGGCCGGTCTTCAGGATTGACTACCACTTTGATCCGGGATCGAAATACCTGTTCCTCTCGCCCAAGCACAACGACGTGCGAAAGATCGACGGTGCCCCGCAAACCCTCGGCCTGTGGGTGTACGGCAATGGCGCCGGTAACCGCCCGGTGCTGCGCTTCCGTGACAGCACCGACCAGGTCTTCCAGCCTGCGGCCAATCCCATCGATTTCAAGGGCTGGCGGTATCTCACGTTCCCGCTGAACGAAGGAAGCGTCTTCCATTTCGGCGGGGCGAATGACGCGGTGATTCACTACCCGATTCAGTGGGATTCGATCTTCATGCTCGATACGACGCAGCGCGACAAGCCGAGCGAGGGTACGATTTACATCGCCGCGCCGACGGTCGTCTGGGACCGCGATTAGGCGCAGGAAGTGTCGGCGGAAAAGTTGGCCGGTCGCTGCTACGATCGCTCGCCTTTTGAGGAGCTGATCTGTCGCTGCAAATCCCTGTTCTATTGGCCGGAATCATCGGACTCGGCGTGTTCTGCCAGTGGCTCGCCTGGCGACTGCGGTTGCCGGCGATCCTGTTGTTACTGCTGGCGGGGCTGCTGATCGGTCCCGCTTCGGCATGGATGGCCGGGCACGGATGGATCGCGCAGCGCCTGGTCGATCCGGATGATCTGTTCGGCGGGTTGCTGCTGCCGGTCGTGTCGCTGTCGGTGGCGATTATCCTGTTTGAGGGAGGGCTGACACTCGACCTGCGGAAGTTGCGCCTTGGCCGCGATGTTCTGCTGCGGCTCACGACCGCCGGCACCGCGCTGAGCTGGGCTCTGACGGCCATCACGGCGCGAGGGCTGCTGGGCATGCCGTGGGGACTGTCGGTGCTAGTGGGGGCAATCCTTGTCGTCACGGGCCCGACAGTGATCGGCCCGCTGCTTCGCTTCGTTCGCCCGGCCGGGCCGGTGGGACCGGTGCTACGGTGGGAAGGGATCGTGATCGATCCGATCGGCGCCCTGCTGGCCGTTCTTGTGTTCGAAATCTTAGGCAAAAGCGGCGGCGGCGCATTCCAGGTCGGCCTGCCCGAGGCGCTGGTCACGATCGCAAAGACCGCCACGCTCGGCGGCGCGATGGGCCTTGGCGCGGCCGGCCTGCTGGTGCTGCTGCTGCGGCGTGATCGCGCGCCCGATCATCTGCACAATGCGCTGGCGGTCGCCCTCGTGCTGGTGGTGTTCGCCGTCAGCAATGCCTTCGAACACGAAGCCGGTTTGGCTGCGGTCACGGTGATGGGGATCGCACTGGCGAACCAGCGGCGGGTTCACGTCGAGCACATCCTGGAATTCAAGGAATCGCTCACGATCCTGCTGGTTTCAACGCTATTCGTCGTCTTGGGGGCCAGGCTGAAAGTGGAGCAGCTGGCCATGCTCGATTGGCGGGCGGTGATGTTCGTCGTTGCGTTGATCGTGCTGGTGCGCCCGATCGCGGTACTGGCGGCGACGGCGCGCAGCTCGCTGCCGTGGCGCGAGCGACTGTTCCTGATGGCCATGGCCCCGCGCGGCATCGTGGCGGCGGCGGTGGCGAGCGTGTTCGCGCTACGGCTGAACGAGCAAGGTTATCCGCAGGCCGACCGACTAGTGCCGGTGATTTTCGCAGTCGTTGCCGGAACCGTGTGCGTTTACGGGTTGCTCGCGCCGTTCGTCTCCAGCTGGCTGGGCCTGTCGAAGCCGGGGCAGAGCGGGATGTTGATCATCGGGGCCGATGCAGTCGCCCGCGCCATCGGCGAGACGATCCAGCGCGAGGGGTACGAGGTGTTGCTGGTCGATACCAATGCCAAACACATCCAGCAGGCGCGGCTGGCGGGGCTGCCGGTGATGATCGGCAACGCGCTCGCGCCGGGCGTCGGCGAGGCGATCGAACTCAGCAGCATCGGCCGCGTCATGGCGCTCACGCCCAACGGTGAGGTCAACGCGTTAGCCGCGGTTCGTTTCGCCCGCGATTACGGCCGAGACAACGTGTTCCAACTCGCCGGCGAGGTAGACGATGACAGACGGCGGGGTGTGTCGTCTTCGTTGCAGGGGCATAAACTCTTCGGACCAACCGTGACGCACGGGCAACTGGCCGCGGCGCTGCAGCACGGGGCGACGGTCAAGACCACACGATTGACGCGCGAGTTCGATTACGAGCATTACATCGCCCAGCACGGCACGCGGGCCACGCCGCTGCTGATCATTGCCGAGCGGCACGAACTGGAAGTGGTGACGGCGGAGATGGCCATCAGCCCGCGGCCTGGACAAACGGTGGTGAGCCTGATCGAACCGACGCCCGCCAAGGCCGGGTCCGAATCACAATGATGCCTGTACCTGTTACCTAAGCGGCCGGAGCCTCGTGCGGTGGGCCCGGTGCCGCTACACTGTCACCAGGAAGTAACACATTACATGAGCCATAAATACCGTATTTCAGTGATCCCGGGCGACGGGATCGGCAAAGAAACCGTCCCAGAATCGATCCGCGTCCTCGACGCCGTCGCCAGCCGCTTCGGGTTTACGCTCGAATACACCCATTACGACTGGTCGTGCGACACCTACCAGCGGCACGGCTACATGATGCCGGCCGACGGGCTGGAGCGGCTCAAGGAAAGCGATTCGATTCTGCTGGGCGCCGTCGGCTGGCCCGGCGTGCCGGATCACATCTCGCTCTGGGGGCTGCTGATCCCGATTCGCCGGGGCTTCGACCAATACGTCAGCCTGCGCCCCTGCCGCCTGATGCCGGGCGTCCGGTCGCCGCTGGCCGGGCGGACCGAGAAGGAGATTGATTTTTATGTCGTTCGCGAAAATACGGAAGGCGAATACAGCTCGGTCGGGGGACGAATGTTCCAGGGAACGGAGCGCGAGTTCGCCAGCCAGCAGAGCATTTTCACGCGTAAAGGCACGGACCGGATTTTGAAGTACGCCTTCGAGCTGGCCCGGCGCCGGCCGCGCAAGCACGTTACGTCGGCGACCAAGTCGAACGGCATCACCTACACGATGCCGTTCTGGGACGAACGCTTCGCCGCGATCGCCTCTGAATATGCCGACATCAAGACGGCTCAGTTTCACATCGACATCCTTTGCGCGCACTTCGTGCAGCACCCGGACTGGTTCGACGTAGTTGTCGGCTCGAACCTGTTCGGCGACATCCTGTCCGATCTCGGGCCGGTCGTCGCCGGGTCAATCGGCATCGCGCCGTCGGCCAACATCAATCCGGAGCGGGCGTATCCATCGATGTTCGAGCCCGTCCACGGATCCGCCCCCGACATCGCCGGGCGGGGCACCTGCAACCCCATCGGGCAGATCTGGTCGGCAGCGATGATGCTCGAGCACCTCGGCGAAACCGAAGCGGCTGGGGCCATCGTTGGTGCGATCGAATCGCTGCTGCGCGACAGCGGCCCGCGCACGCAAGACATGGGCGGGAACGCGAACACCGTCGAGGTGGGTAAAGCCCTGGCGGCGGCAGTTGCCCGTTGACAAATGGTTTCTATGGAATCGAACTTCCCGTCAACTCCACTGCTCGCCGCCGGTGACCGAATTTGCTTTGAAGGCGACAGCCAGACCAGCCGGGGCGTCTCGCCGACAGGCACGAGTTGGGCCTATGCCCGTATGAGCAACTGGCAAAGCCTCTACAGCGACATGGTGGAGGAATGGCTGTTCGCCAACCTTCCGGAATTCAAACTCACCTTCCGCAACGCCGCGCGCGGCGGGTCGTCGATCCACGACCTTGAGGAGCGGTACGAGACGTTCGTTAAGCCGTACGCTCCCAGCTTGTTCATTTTCACGCTCGGCAACAACGACGCTCGCAAATTTGACAATCCCCAGCAGTGCGTCGCTCGGACGTCGGCCTACCTTGAGCGCCTGCAGAGCGATTCGCCGTGCAGGCTGTTGTATATCGGCGTCTTCGAAGCCTGCCCCGGGGGTGAAGAAAACGTCACGGCCGTCTGCGAGAGGGCTCGGCCGTTCAACCTCGCGCTGGCGCGCATGGTCATCGACCGCGGCGGCTCATTCTTGAACATTGGCGAGGTCCTCAAACGCAAGGCCACCCGTCTGCGCGAGCAATCCAAATATCACACCGTCTACGCCGAGGGCCGTCATCTCAACTCGCTCGGTTCAGAGATCGTCGCCGGCCAAGTGCTGCGGGCGCTGGGAGCGTACCAATTGCTGGAGCAGAACAGCTGACCAAGGTTTCAGCGACCGTTCATCGATAGCGAGTCGCCTTTATCAATCCTCACCCATGCACCGGCGATGCAAGGCATTGGCAATGCAAGTTGCTCCGAGCGGCCGGATAACCCGTCGCAACTTTCCTGTTGTTCGCCGGCGCGACGGGAAGACGCGCGGCGGGGCTAAGCGCGGGCGGCAGGCCCGTCGATAAGGAGGCGGACGTCGGGAGCCTCTCAATCGGAGATCGAGACGAATCTTTTTTTGGCCGACATTTCGCGACGCCGGCGGTAGAAACGGGTGAGGGCGGTGATGACGCCGCGGGCTCTTTTGAGAGTCGACGGTCGGCCGATCGGCTTTTTGAGGCGACGGAGCAAAGTTGGGGACTGTGAAGCTGGGCCATTTGCATCACGCTCGTGCGCGCAGCGCGACCGGCCGAAGTCCTGAGACGGCCATAGGTTCGGCCGGCAACGGCGCGAAAGTGGGAGAAAAAATGGCGGGAACGGCGGTTGCGCCGTTCGTCCATCGACCGGGCAGCGCCGCACATGGGACGATCACAGTCTCCGGCGAGGAAAAAATGAGCGGACCGAATCGGAAAAATCCGCCCCGCTGCCCGCAGAAGAAAACAGGGCTATCGCGTTGATCTGCACGCCAGGGCGGTTGTCCATATCGAAAGAGGCACCCAGCGCATCGGGCTTCCTCGCTGCGATATAATCGTACCAGACTCTGGCGCGTCTGTTGGACTCGAACGCAAACGGCGAGGTTCCAATGATGGGTCGCGATTCAACTCGCTCTCCAACACCACTGTTAGACCGCCTCACGCGCCTTTCGGCGGCCTATGTAACCATCGTCAGTCTCCTCGTCCTGGCCGGCTGGGGGTTGGACATTGAATGGCTGAAAGGATTTCTTCATCCCGGCCAGGTCGCAATGAATCCTCTGACGGCGATCTGCTTCATGATCTGTGCCGCGTCGCTGCTGATTCAACGTAGGCCGCACGTCGGCCCATTCAAAATAGGTGCAGGCGCCATACTTGGATTGCTGGTCGCGCTGATTGCGACGCTGATTCTCCTCGGCATGATCACCGGCTGGGATCTGCATCTGGACGAGTGGCTCTTCCGCCGCGCGATGCATGATCGCCCGGGGCGCAACCGCATGGCGCCGAACACCGCGATGAACTTTCTATTCTCCGGCCTCGCGTTGCTGACGCTCAACGCCGACACGAAGCAGGGGAAACGCCCATTCCAGCTTCTTATCCTGGCGACGCTTTGCAGTGCCTTGCTCGCCTTGACCGGCTATCTCTTTGCGATTCTGAGCTTCTATCGCATCTCGATTAATGTTCCGATGGCCCTGAATACCTCGATGTCCTTTCTGGTGCTGGGCGTGGGACTGCTCTGCGCCCGCCCGCAGCGTGAACCGATCCGTTGTATCGCAAGCAAGACGGCCGGCGGATTGGTCGCCCGCCGCCTGCTTCCTGCTGCTCTGGGTCTGCCGTTGGGGTTTGGCTATCTTCAATTGCGTGCGCAGCAGGCCGGCCTGCTCGCTCCTGCCACGGGAATTTCGGTGTTCGTCTTGGCGAACACGGTGGCCTTCACCCTGTTGATCTGGTGGAACGCGCGCGTTCTGCAACGGGTTGATGAGGAACGTTATTCGGCCGAAGAAAAGGTCCGCCAGAAACATGAGCAACTGGAGCGATCGAGTGCGCAGCTGAGCCAGTCGCAGGCACAGCTCCAAGTCGCCAAAGATGCTGCCGAAAGCGCCAATCGTGCCAAGAGCGAATTTCTCGCGAACATGAGCCACGAAATTCGGACGCCGATGAACGGCATTATTGGCATGACCGAATTATTGCTCGGCACCGAACTTTCGGGCCAGCAGCGTGAATACCTTCGCCTGGTGGAGCAGTCCGCCGACGCGCTTTTACGACTGCTCAACGATATTCTCGACTTTTCGAAGATCGAGGCGGGCAGGCTTGAACTGGAATCGATCGGTTTTTCCCTCTCCGACACGCTGGGAGATACGCTTCATCCACTGGCCGCGCGGGCCGCTCAGAAGAACATCGAACTGGCTTACCACATCCCTGCGAATGTCCCCGACGGCCTAGTCGGCGATCCGATGCGCGTGCGCCAAATTGTGGTGAATCTGGTGGGCAATGCGATCAAGTTCACGCCGCAGGGAGAGATCATTGTCGACGTCGCCCTCGAAGAACGTACCGATTCCAAGGTGAAGCTCCAGGTATCGGTGCGCGACACCGGAATCGGCATTCCCTATGACAAGCAGCCCTTGATGTTCCAGGCCTTCACTCAGGCGGATACATCGATGTCGCGACGCTTTGGCGGTACGGGGCTGGGCTTGGCCATCTCGTCGCAGCTGGCCCGCATGATGGGAGGGCGGATGTGGCTGGAAAGCGAACCGGGTCGCGGCAGCACCTTCTTTTTCACCGCCGTAATGGGCATTCAGTCTGAAGCACCGCGGCCGCCTCCGCCGGGGCTGACCTCGTTGCGGCATTTGCCGGTGCTGGTTGTTGACGATCATGCCACAAATCGGCGGATTCTTCAGGAAGTGCTTTGCAACTGGCAGATGAATCCCACCGCGGTCGAAAGCGGAGCGGCCGCTCTGCAATCACTGCACGATGCCGCCCAGGCGGGCCATTCGTTTCGACTGGTCCTGCTCGATCTGATGATGCCCGAAATGGACGGCCTGGAAACAGCTCGGCGGATTTCGAGCCGCGCGGACTTGGGACAACCCGTACTTTTGTTGCTCTCCAGCGCCGGCGCAGTGACGAATGCGGCCCGCTTTCGCGAGTTGAACATTGCCCGATGCCTGACCAAGCCCGTGAAGAAATCGGACCTCCTCGATGCGATCACCAGTACCTTGGGATTGGCCAGCACAGACTCGGAAGCCACCGTGCGGTTGGCCGTTGGGCCAGATGAGAAGGTGCGAAAACTCAGATTGCTGCTCGCGGAAGACGGCGCCGTCAATCAGCAGGTCGCCACGCAGCTTCTGCAGCGCCGGGGGCACACGGTAACGGTTGCTCGAAATGGAAGAGAAGCCCTAGCGGCGTGGGAGACTGCACCGTTTGACGCGATTCTTATGGACGTGCAAATGCCGGATATGGATGGTATCGAAGCCACGGCTTGCATCCGACGGTGTGAAGAAGCAACCGGCACACATATCCCGATTATCGCAATGACCGCGAACGCGATGAAGGGGGACCGGGAGGGCTGCCTGGCTGCGGGCATGGACAACTACGTTTCGAAGCCGTTCAAAGCGAAGGAACTTTATACAACGGTGGAGTCGGTGGTGGAGTCATTGCGTGCGAGCGAATGTCAATTGGCAGCGGAGACGCCAGCACCACCCGTTTCAGGAAACGACATGATCCCGGCAACCGCCACCTTCGACCGACGGGAGACATTGGAACAGGCTGCCGGCAGCATGGAAACGGTGCGCGACTTGGTGGCGCTGTTTGTCGAAGAGAGTGCCAAGCTGGTGATCGAGATCAGGGAGGCGATTGCCCGTGCTGACGCGCCTGCCCTGCAAAGGGCCGCCCACACCCTCAAGGGCTCGGCCGGCATCTTCGCTGCCGCGCCAACGGTCCACGCCTCCGCCGCCCTCGAACTTTTGGGCCGCAATGGTGACATCACAGCCAGCGGCGCCGGGCTCGCGAAGCTCGAGTCGGAACTGGATCTACTGCTTCGGGCTCTACGACAATTCGTCGACGAAGGGGAGGCTGCCAAATGAGAGTGCTCATCGCCGATGACAATCCGATGTTCCGGCTCCTGCTGGAGAAGCACATCAGGGGATGGGGCCACGAAACCGTCACCGCTGCCAACGGGGACGAGGCTTGGGCGCATCTGATCAGCGAGCAGGGACCGCGCGTCGCCATACTCGACTGGCAAATGCCTGGGATCGACGGCGTGGAGATTTGCCGTCGCCTGAAGAAAAATCTCAACCTCCCCTTCATCTACACCATCATGCTCACCGGGCGTGATAGCAAGGAGGATATGGTGATCGGCTTGGAATCGGGCGCGGATGATTACCTGGCAAAGCCGGTTGACATTAAGATTCTCCGCAGCCGGCTCGCCGTAGCTAACCGTATTGTCGAAGCTGTGCCCCCGCGCGAGTGGTCGGTGCCCAAGATTCCCGGTTACGAGGTGCTCCGCGTGCTGGGAAAAGGGACTTCCGGCATCGTTTGGCGAGCCACCCAGGAAGCGACCGGCCGAGACGTGGCGCTGAAGATCATCCGCCCCGATCTGGTCACTGCCGAAGTTTTTTCCCGTTTCGCCAGAGAAATTCAGATCACTCAAAAGCTGAATCATCCCAACGTGGCTAAGGTCTATGACAGCCATGTCGACCATAGCCTGTGCTATTACGCGATGGAATTGATCGACGGAAAAGAGCTGACGGGTCATATCGCCAAACACAAGCTGCGGCCGCGTGAAATCCTCAAGCTCATGATCGAAGTGTGCCAGGGGGTGGAGCACGCTCACAGCAAAGGGGTGATTCATCGCGATTTGAAACCGGCGAATATCCTAGTGACGCGCGAAGGCGAACCCAAAGTGGTCGATTTTGGGTTGGCCAAGTCGATGTTGCGGACGGAGCTCGATGCCGATGCCTCGCACACCATGCAACACATCGCCTTGGGCACGCCGCTCTATATGGCCCCCGAACAAGCGCGCGGCCACGCCGAACTGGCCGACGCTCGGACCGACGTTTACGCGCTGGGAGTCATCACCTACATCCTTTTGATCGGCCATCATCCGCATTCGCTGGATCGGTCCGATACCTGGAAGCTGATGCGCTCCATCTCAGAAGGCACCGTGCGTCGCCCAAGTCAGTTCCAGCCAATGATCGATGCGCGTCTTGAAGCGGCACTTCTTAAGGCGTTGCAGGAGGCGCCTGAGAATCGGTTCCGCACCGCCGGCCCCTTGGCCGAGGCACTGGCTTCATGCCTAACGGCGCCCGTGTCTCAAGAGTGAGCCATCGCAGCGGACGGGCCGTCGGCCTAAGCGATGCCATTCGGTTCTAAAATGGGAGACCGCTGGCGATATGGGCTGTGGACTTTAAGATCAGGAAATGGCCACACTTCGCCTGCCGGCGGTATTTTCCGATCACATGGTACTGCAACGCGATCTTCCCCTGCCCGTCTGGGGTTGGGCGAAGCCGGGTGAGACGGTTTCGGTGCGGTTAGCCGATCAGCTTGTCTCCGGCGTTGCGGATGCAAAGGGGAGGTGGTGCGTCACGCTTTCGCCGCTGGCGCTAGGTGCTCCGGTTGAAATGGCTATCGCGGCGGGTGGGTCGACGACCACGATCCGCGACATCCTGATCGGCGACGTCTGGCTCTGCTCCGGCCAATCGAATATGGAATGGACGCTTCAGAATTGCGATAACGCCGAATCCGCCCTCGCCGATGCCGATCAGCCGCAGATCCGCTTGTTGAAGATCACGAAAAACAGCGCGCCGGCCCCGGCCGACGACATCCAGTCAGGCTGGGATGTGTGCAAGCCGGAGACAGTGGCGAGTTTTTCGGGCGTAGCGTATTTCTTTGGACGCCATTTGCAGCGGGAGATCGGCGTTCCGATCGGCCTGATCAATTCCAGTTGGGGCGGCACGACGGCCGAGGCGTGGACGCCGCTGGGTGATCTGAGATCGGATGCGGATTTTCAGCGCATCATCGAGCGCCTGGAAGCGTTCAAGCCGGTGGCCGCTCCGGAGCCGCACCAAGATCCGGGCAATAAGGGCTTCGATCTCGGCTGGGCCGCGCCCGATCTGGATGACAGCGATTGGGAGACGATGGACATCCCCCGCTCGTGGGAAAGCCACGGGCTGGACATGGACGGCTCGGTCTGGTTCCGCCGCACCGTCGATCTCCCTGCCGACTGGGCCGGTAAGCCGCTGACGCTGAACCTGGGCGTCGCCGACGATTTCGATACCACCTACTTCAACGGCCAGGAGATCGGGACGACCGGAAAGAGCACGCCGAACTGGTGGACCACGCACCGTCGGTACGAGATCGACGGCAGCTTGGTCAAAGCGGGAAAGAATACGATCGGAGTGCGCGTTTTCGATCAATGGGCTCAAGGCGGCCTGCTGGGGCCAGAGCTGACGATGAACCTTCACTCGTCGGGCGATCCCGCGAACAAGATCCCCCTGGGCGGCTACTGGAAATACAAGATCGAACTTGCCCTGCCATCCCGATCGGCGGGCGGCACCGCGGTCCAGGCGACGTCGCTCTACAACGGCATGATCCACCCGCTGATTCCGTTCGCCCTGCGCGGCGCGACCTGGTACCAGGGTGAAAGTAACGCCGATCGCGGCTTTCAATACCGCAAGCTTCTCCCCGCGATGATCCGCAGCTGGCGGCGCGAATGGGGGCAGGGCGATTTTCCATTCGTTGTGGTTCAGCTGGCGAATTATCAGAATCCGGCCGACTCGCGGCAGGGGAGCCCCTGGGCGGAACTGCGCGAAGCGCAAGCCATGGTGCTTCAACAAGCGAACACGGGCTTGGCTGTGACGATCGACATCGGACAGGCCGACGATATTCACCCGCGAAACAAGAAGGATGTCGGCATACGCCTGGCTTACGAGGCGCTGCGCGTCGGGTACGGCCGCAGCGTACCGCGCTCGCCGATGTTCGCCTCGGCCGCTTTCTCAGGCGGTAAAGCGGTGCTGAAGTTCGATCACGCCGACGACGGCTTGGTGGCTCGCGACGGCGGACCCGTCGGTTTCGTAATTGCCGGCGACGACTTGGTTTTTCACCCGGCCAAAGCGGTGATCGACGGCGCAACGGTCATTCTCACCAGCGAACAGGTTCTGAATCCAACTGCCGCAAGGTACGCCTGGTCGAGCAATCCGACCTGCAACCTTTACAACCGCGCCGGCCTGCCGATGTGCCCGTTCCGCACCGACAACGCGCGCGGCGTCACGGCGGCCTTGCAGTAGCGCAGGCTGCAATCGGGCAAAAGCGCGGATAATGCGAATCTCTCAGCGACGCCCGCTCAGGAGGCAGGCTCACTCAGGACATTGAACTCACTGCCATTGGGCGGCGGCGTCGCCGGGTCGACCGTGAGAGTCATGTTTCTGCTGTCGGCCAACGTCCCGTCCGCTGCCGCGAGTGCGGCGCCGCGGGCAACCGCGTTGGTTTGCAGGCCCGATGCCACGACGCGAACGGTACGGTCGTCAATGAGAACCATTTTGTGGTGCATCTCCTTGGAAACGGCGTCGAGGAAGGCCCGATTCACGATGCGGGCCGTCCCGGCGATCACTACCATCTGGACATCGATCAGGTTCACCACCAAGCCGAGCGACTGGCCGATTGCGACGGCGAATTCAGTCAAGTGGTCAGTCAGTTCAGCGTCCGGGTCGCGCAACACGCCCAGCTCGGCCGCCGTGACATCGTGAGAGGGCGGCAGGAGCGGTCGTCGCCATTCGCCGGCCGCGAAATGGGCGCCGCGATGGAGCGTCCCGCCGAGATAAAACGACGATCCGAACGAGTTGAACCGGACGCGCTTGCCTCTGACCTCGTGGTTGACAAGGAAGTGAATAAAATGCTGAACGCCCCGCGCCGCACCGTCGGCGGCTTCGGCGACGGCGCCGAAGCAGGCGTCGTGGTCAATCACCACCGGCACGCCGAACGTGTCGGTCAGCAGTTGCTTCAGCGGGACGCGCGTTGCTTCGAAGAGCGTGGCGCGCAGCACCATACCGGTGCCTGCATCAACCACGCCGGGGACGCCCACGCCGATGCCCAGCATCTTGCCCGACAGCTTGCTCGTGACGGTTTTCCAATCTTTCAAGCCTTTTCGTAGCTCGGCGGGAAAGGCTTCCAGGCTGTTATTGATCGGCAGGGTACGTTCCGCGATGAGAGTGCCCGCGGCGTCGAAGATTGCGAGTGAGGCCTCCAGCGGGCGCAGCGCGACGCCCAGAAACCATCCAAGGTGGGGGTTGATCGTCAGCATCACCTGCTTTTTGCCGACGCGCTTGGAATCGAGCTTGCCGACGACGCGGACTAAGTCGCGCTCGAGCAGCTCGCGCATGATGTAGGTGAGTGTCGACCCGCGCAGGCCGACCATCGCGGCGATCTGGCGGCGGGAGAGCATGCCGTGCCGGCGTAGCAGACGCAGGACCACGCCGCGATTCCAGGCGGCCGCTGTCTTGAGGTTCGAGCCCGTGAGAGTTCGGTCCGGTTTCAAAGAAATCCTTTCAGGCCGATCCGGCCGGCGATCAGTCGCCGTCCCCGATGTCGCAGATCAGGCCGTAGGACCACTATAACCCGTTCATCCCGAGTTGAAGAATCGCGGCAGGAACCCGCTGCCGCACCTGCCACGCAGAGAGAGCGATCGGGATTTTGTTCAATTCTTGAACTTATTGGTCGGCCAGGGTACTTTGTCGTTATTCCTGTCCCCCCGGCCGCTGCGGTCGGGCCTTCAGAACGTCGCCGGTTACCCACTCTATGGTCACGGCAGGGTCCACAGTTCCATCGACGGCTGCCGAACCCGAAGTCGCAGTCACACCGCCCGTCCGGCGGTTCCGGGTCGGCACCTTAAGCTACACCCGCTCGCAACTGATCAATGTCTTTTTCTGGATGCTGTGGGGCGACCTCTGCCTGAACGTGATGGAATCGGCCATCCCGCGGCTGGTGCCGTTGCAGTTGAAGGCGCTTGGCGGATCGAACGCGCTGGTCGGCCTGCTGACCGGGAGCCTATTTTCGCTTTTGAACTGGGTGATGAACCCGATCATCAGCACCTGGAGCGACCGCTACCGGTCACGGCTGGGCCGGCGTATTCCTTTTATGCTGTACCCGACGCCGTTCCTGGCCGCGTGCCTGATCCTGGTCGGCTTCAGCACCAACATCGCCGGATACCTCCAGGCCGTTCACCCCGGCGTCGGCCGAGCCATCGCGTCGGCGGCGGCCTGGGCACTGCCGGACGTCTCCACCCTCGCCGGCACCGCACAACTGACGATCGCGCTGATGGCGGTGCTACTGGTGCTGTACAAATTCTTCGACCTGTTTCCGCAGTGCGTTTACTACTACCTCTTCGCCGACATCATCCCGCAGGAGACGATGGGCACCTTCGTCAGCCTGTTCCGCGTGATGGGGACGGCGGGGGGCTTCATCTTCCACTATTGGTTGCTCGGTTATTCGGAAACGAATCCGAAGGCCGTCTACCTGGGCTGCGGGCTTCTGTATTTCGTCGCGTTCATGGCGTTGTGCCTGGTCGTCCGGGAGGGGGACTATCCGCCGCCGCCGCCGCGGGTGAAACAGCCGTTGCGGGCCCTTGTTGGTTGGGCCCGGCAGTCGTTCACCAACCGGTTCTACTGGAAATACTTCTTCGCGGCGGCCTGTTTCCGCTGGGCGTTCGCGCCGTTCAACATGTTCCTGATCCTGTACGCCCAAAAAGCCCTCGGGCTGCAGGCGGGCGAATTCGGGCACGTGATGGCGCTGGTAATGGCCATCCAGCTTCCGCTGTTATTCGTTCTGGGTCCGGTCATCGATCGCTTCCACCCGATCCGCATCGGCCTCATCGGGTTAACGGCGATGACGCTGGCGGGATTGGCGGGATTCACCTTCATCCACGGCCGGACGTCGTTCGTCGTGCTGACGATCGCGACGTTTGTTTCCATCTCGATCTTCTCAACCTCCCTTGCCACCCTCGGCCCGCGCCTGCTGCCGCGGCAACGCTACGGCCAGTTCTGTGCCGCGACGATGATGGTGGTCGAGACCGGCATGCTGGTCTTCGCCTGGGCGTGCGGAACGCTGCTCGACCACACCGGCGAGCGGTTCGTCTATCTGTGGCTCGCCAGCTTTTCGGCCCTCGGGCTGGTGGCGAACGTAATCCTCTACCGGGCGTGGAAGCAACACGGCGGCGACGAGCACTACGTGGCGCCAGGCGACCTCGACACGGTGGTGATGGAGAACGTCACCCCCGCTACGCATGCCTGATTCTTCCGCAGAACCGTTTCGACACGCCTCCGATC
>Ga0070658_10000975_pt1 | contig 24554 bp, 19 predicted proteins | sample KBSC13metaG_FD_64664 | JGI IMG/M metagenome (GOLD analysis project Ga0070658, IMG submission 64664) | Corn rhizosphere microbial communities from Kellogg Biological Station, Michigan, USA - KBS C1-3 metaG | ecosystem: Host-associated > Plants > Roots > Rhizosphere > Soil ...
CACCTGCACGCGCGCGCCGCCTGTCGGCTGATTGCCGTAGACCACCGTGCCATGCAGATCCCAGCGGCCCATGCTGTCGATGAGTTCCATGCCGGTATGGCCGGCGAGTTGAGGGTCGAAATCCGGAGGGAAACCGGGTCCGTGGTCACAGACCTCCAGGTGGGCCTGTGCCTCCTGGCGATGCAGGGTGACCGCGATGTCTCCGTTTCCATGCTTGATGGCGTTGTTGACGAGTTCATTGATCAGGAGCGCCAGCGAGGCGGCTTGCTGCGCCGGCAGCCATAACTCATCGACGTCACACTGGATATCCCGCTCCTCCAGCGTCGTCCCCATCAGGTTGAGCAGGCGCGGAATGATGGCCTGTACCGGAAAATCGTTGACCTCGGTGTCGGATTTCGCCTGAACAGTCAGCACATCGTGCACGGCCGCGAGGGTATTGATGTGCTGACTGATGCGATCCAGAACGGCGAGAGCGGCAGGCGGAAAAGTCGGGTCTTCCTGGATCTCGACGAGCGCGGAGACCACCTGCAGATTGTTTTTGACGCGGTGATGCGTCTCCTGCATGGCGCGGCGCAGGCGCAGGTTCGCATCTTCCAACTGCGCGAGGTACCGTTCGCGCTCCTGCTCGACGTCCCGCCGCGCCTGCGTCTCTTTTTCCAGCGCGTCCGCGTGGAGGCGGGTCACCTCCTCTTTCTCCGCCAGCTCCGCATAGATCCGGTGCTGTCTCTGCGTGAGCATGATCACCGTGCCGCTGTTCAGGAAGACGAAAACACTTCCGATGGCTTCGTCCGTGTTGCGAGGGAAGATCAGATGGTTTCCCGTAAAGAAATAGGTGGAGAGCGGAAAACTGAGCAGCAGCGTGATGAGGGCCGGTTTCAGGCCATAGCGCATGGAGATAAAGACGATGCCGAAGAAGAAGGTGGAGAAGGCATAATGTGTCCCGACAATCGGAGTCAGCGCGGCCCGCAATGCAAACATCAGTGCGACCGTCGCGAGGGCGATCGCATAGTCATTCCACTGAATGGGTTGCGACAAAATCGGCTGCTTGTGAGACGTGGATAGCACGGTATTGCTCATAACGCTACTATTCGCTGCGTGTTCGCCCAGTTCCTTGTTGCGGGCCGTCATATTCTGCGCTTCCCTGTGGTATCCGCCGCCGCAAGGCTAATCCGGAAGCGGATCTCCCACCAGCTCTCGGACAACGGCCAGGAGTTCGACGGGATTGATCGGTTTGGCCAGGTAGCGAATCGCGCCGCGGTTCTCCCCTTCCAGAAGATCGGCGTCCCGGGAACGTGCCGAAGTCATCACCACGGGAATCGCCTGTAATCTGGGGTCCGCTTTCATCTGCGTCAATGCTTCGAACCCATCCATGTAGGGCATGATGCCGTCCAGCAGAATCAGGTCCGGCAGCACCGAAGTCTCTTGCAGATGCTGCATCGCTTCCAGGCCGTTGGAAGCCATCTGAACTCCATACCCCGCACGCTCCAGATTGACCTGGACCAGACGAACGATGAGCGCCTCATCGTCCACAATAAGAATGACTGGTTTAGACACGGTTTCGGTTCTTTCCCTCTCGCTTACATGGATACTTTGCTACTCTCTCTACGTTTGAGGAAGGGTTTCGTTGGCACGATATGGTGGAAGTCCTCTTCAGTCCGGTCTGATTCAGAGCCGGGATGTTGCGGGCTTCGGAAAAGTGTGTTATACTGCGCGTACCTTTGACAAAGGTAAGTCCTATGTCGAGAGCTGCCTCAAATTCCAGAGAGGGGCTAGGCACGATGCGGAAGCAGGAACTTTAGAAATGACGACAGGACGCACAAGTCGGCGCGCGGATCGACAACAGATCCTGCGTGCGCTGGAGGAGTTTTGCGCCTCGCTCCAGCCTGGAGATCGAATTCCGACTCATACAACCCTGATGCGGCAGTTCAACGCCTCCGAGCGCGCTATCCAGGCGGCGCTGGCGGTTTTGCAGGAACAGGGTAAGATCGTCCGCAAAAACGGCGTCGGCACCTTCGTCGCACAGCCCGATACGGCAAGCTTTGACAAAGCTGATCGCACCCTGGTCGTGGTGGCGCGACCGGACCACTCTTTTTTCGATCGATTCCTCGACCTGCTGTTTCGGTACGCGGAAGAGGCGGACCTCAACCTGATCTGCCAGCCGGTAGAGTCCCCCAATTCCCGCTCGCTTGCGCTGGCGAACACGCTGCATCCTCTCGGTTTCCTGTTGTTCGGTTATCCGCTTGCGCCTCTGGCCTTGCAGTTGCAGCAGCATGGAAACCGGGTGGTGCTGGTCGGCTCGCCGCCTGTGGACGTCACACCGGAGTTCCCCTGCATCTATAACGACCATGAGCATGGCGGCTACCTGACCACCATGCATCTGATCGAACTCGGGCATCGCCGTATCGCCTATGCGCAGGCCGGGATGATCGACCCTCTGCAAAACCGCCGCTGGCGGGGACATCAGCGCGCGCTGGCGGAGGCGCGCCGCCTGGGCTTCGCGCTCGATATCACGCTGTTGTCGCCGGAGCAGACGGAGGGCTGGGAAGCCGACCCGGAGCAGGCCAACGCCTTCTTCACCGGACCGGATGCGCCGACTGCTCTGGCAGCCTGGAACGATCATGAGGCGCTTCGCCTCCTCGCGACGCTGACGCGCGCCGGAATCTCCGTGCCCGCGCGGGTGTCGCTCATCGGTTACGATGCGCTGCCGGAGGGAACGACCGCCCATCCTCCCCTCGCCACCGTAGATCATGGAATGCGCCGACAGTTGGCGACGGCGGTCGATCTGCTGACACGCGCGGAACCCGTTCCCGCGGCCCACTCTCTTGTCTTTATGCCGACTCTGGTGCCCGGCCCAAGCGCCGCACCTCCGCGATAGAAAGGGCCTCACCACGCAAGATGGCAAAAATCAAGGCAATCTACATCCTGGCGGAGGGCGCGTTGCCGCTGATCTACGGGCCGGACGAACGGTGCGCGATCGCGGAGTGGGCCGACATCGATGCCCCCCCGCAGACACGGGAGTCGATCGCCCGACATCCCGACCTACTGCACGATGTGGACGCGATCTTCTCAGGGTGGGGCGCGCCGATCCTGGATGCGAATCTGTTGGCGGCTGCGCCGAACTTGAAGGCGCTCTTCTATGGAGCGGGCGCGACCGCCGGGCTGATCAGTGCGGAAGCCTGGGAGCGCGGCATCGTCGTCACCAGTGCCTCCAGCGCCAATGCCGTACCGGTCGCGGAGTTTACGCTGGCATCCATCCTCTTTGCGCTGAAGCGTGTCCTGCCGCTGATACGCAAGGGGTATCGGATCGGAAAGCATGCCCATCCGCTGCCCACCGTTGCCGGCGCCTACGGTTCGACCGTCGGACTGGTCTCTCTGGGAGAGATCGGGAGACGGGTCGCATCCCACATGGCAGCCGTCGTGCCGGACGTGACCGTGCTCGCCTACGATCCGTTCGTTGCCCCGGAAGTCGCTGCGCGGCACAACGTTACGCTGGTGGGACTGAGCGATCTGTTTTGCTGTTCCGACGTTGTTTCACTGCACACGCCCTGGCTGCCGGAGACCGAGTGCCTGATTCGCGAGCATCATCTGCGTACGATGAAGACGGGCGCGACCCTGATCAATACCGCGCGCGGGGCCATCATCGCGCAAGACGAGTTGATCAAGGTCCTGATTGCCCGTGACGACCTGACGGCTATTCTCGACGTCACCCATCCCGAGCCGCCTGCCCCCGAATCGGCTCTCTGGCGGCTGGCGAACGTGTTTCTGACCCCACACATCGCCGGATCGCGCGACATGGAATGCCGACGCATGGGCCGGTTTATGGCGGAGGAGCTGCGCCGCTACTGTCAGGGGGAGCCTCTGCTCGGCGGGGTCCGACCGGAAACTGCGCAGCATACGGCGCATTATCCAGTCACGCAGGAGAGGGAAAAGAACTGCGCCTTTCCAGCACGATGAGTCGCAGAGATGAGAACTCTGTTGCAGGATGGGTGAAGAAGGGAAGATTGAGAATGCAGATTGCGGATTTGACACAGATCGAGGGACGGGTCTATCCGGCGCGGCGTCGGACGCAGAATCTGGTGGGAGGGGTATCGCCGGTGCAGGCGGCGGCGTTCAGTATGGGCTATGTCACGCTGGAGCCGAACGGCGGGCAGGTGCCCTGGCACAATCAGGAGCAGGAAGAGGTCTATTTCGTGCTGGAGGGCCAGGGTGAGATGTGTCTGGGGGAGGAGAGACAGATTTTGCAGGGAGGGCAGGCGGTCTATATTCCTTCCGGAGTGTTTCATCAGATGACGAATATCGGGGAGACGCCTCTGCGGATGCTCTACTGTTATGGTCCCGCAGGCGATGTCGCGCACTGGCGGCAGGAACTGGAAGGCACGCTGCCGAAAGCCGGTGTAGATGTACCCGCTCTGCCCGCGGGCGCGCATCCACAACATACCGACAAATAATACACGGCACGTTCGTTCGCAGACGGCGATTGCCCACCGGCGCGCAGCCACCGACAAGGAAACACCGAACCACGATGACGAACCACACCCACATTCACACGCTCGGCGTGATTATGAACGGCGTCACAGGGCGCATGGGCACCAACCAGCATCTGATGCGCTCTCTCGTTGCCATTCGGCAGGAGGGCGGCGTCAAACTTTCCAACGGCGACATCATCCTGCCGGACCCGATTCTGGTGGGCCGCAGCGCCGCCAAGCTGGAAGCGCTGGCGGATCGCGCCAACACCACACGCTGGACCACCGATCTCGACGCCGCGCTGGCCGATCCGCACAATCAGATCTACTTCGACGCGCAGCTCACGCAACTGCGCTCGCCCGCCGTGCAGAAAGCCATTGCTGCCGGCAAACATATCTACTGCGAGAAGCCGACCGGCGTGAGCGTCGAGGAGGCGTACGGACTCTATCAGGCGGCGAAGGCGGCGGGCGTGAAACACGGCGTGGTGCAGGACAAACTGTTTCTGCCTGGCCTGCTCAAACTCAAATGGCTGATCGACAGCGGTTTCTTCGGGCGTATCCTCTCGGTGCGGGGCGAGTTCGGGTACTGGGTCTTCACAGGCGAGGATCAGATCCCCACCCAGCGTCCCTCCTGGAACTATCGCAAGGAGGACGGTGGCGGCATCATCGTCGATATGCTCTGCCACTGGCGCTATGTGCTGGACAATCTGTTCGGAGCGGTGCAGAGCGTCTCCTGTCTGGGCGCGACGCATGTCACCGAGCGCCGCGACGAAGCCGGACAGCCCTACGCCTGCACAGCAGACGACAGCGCCTACGCCACCTTCCAATTAGCCGACGGCGTTATCGCGCATTTCAACTCCTCCTGGTGCGTGCGTGTTCGGCGCGACGATCTGCTGACCCTGCAAGTCGATGGTACCCACGGCAGCGCGGTGGCAGGCTTGCGCGACTGCGTGATGCAGCCCTACAACGGCACCCCGCGCCCCGTCTGGAATCCCGATCAGGACAGCCCGATCAACTTCCGCGACGGCTGGATGCCCGTTCCCACCAACGAGATCTTCGCCAACGGCTTCCGGGCGCAGTGGGAGATGTTTCTGCGCCATGTCGTCCTCGACACTCCTTTCCCCTACGATCTGCGCGAGGGCGCCAAAGGCGTCCAACTCGCCGAAAAAGGCATCGAATCCTGGGAAAAACGCTGCTGGGTCGATATACCGGAGTTACCCGTTTAGAGGAGAGATGTGGTTATGAATCTATCGGAAATCCACGCGCGCCGTCAGCCTGGCCGAACAATCACCGGCATGGCCGCAGTGCTGTTGCCTTTCGACGCAGCAGGCAGGATTGCAGAAGAGGCTTACTGCACGTGCTTGCGGGAGACGGTGGCGGCGGGGCTGACGCCTGCGGTCAATATGGATACAGGCTATGTCAACCTGCTGACGGACGGCGAGAAGGAGCGTGTGCTGCAACTGGCGCAGCAGACCCTTCAGGGCGCGCCGTTTGTGGCGGGGGCCTATATCGAGGGGCAGGAGGGGGATGTCGCCGATCTGTATCGGCGTGAGATCGCCCGGATCGCTCGCTATGGCGGCACGCCGATCCTGTTTCAGACCGCGCGTCTGCATCATGTGCCTGTGAATACTGTTGTGCGGACCTATACCGCCGCGGTTGCGGACGTGCCGACAGCGTATGGGTTCGAACTGGGGCGCATGTTCGCTCCCAACGGCGAGATCTGGAGCGCCGACGTCGCGGAGGGCATAATGTCGATTCCGCAGATCAAAGGGATGAAGCACTCCAGTCTGGATCGGGTCATCGAGTTGGAGCGGCTGGCGCTGCGGGATCGGGTCCGGCCCGAGTTCAAGATCTTCACCGGCAACGATCTGGGCATCGATATGATCGAATACGGCAGCGACTATCTGCTGGGGCTGGCGGCTTTCTCGCCCTCGCAATTCGCGGAGCGCGATCGCCTCTGGCAGCAGCAGGATCCGGGATACTTCGCGGTCGCGGATGCCTTGCAACTGTTGGGAAATATCGCGTTCCGGCCGCCGGTCCCGGCCTACAAACACTCCGCCGCGATCTTCCTGAACCTGTTGGGCAAAATACCGACAGACCGCACCCATCCCCGCAGTCCGGAACGTCCGCCGTGGGAGCATGAGATCCTGAAGTCCTGTGTCGAACGACTCGGCCTCCTCTGAACAGATCGAGAGTTACTTCTGATGATGAACCTACCCTGTCACTCTGCGCTGTGTCTGGCACTGCTGGGCGGTCTGGCGCTGGCGGTTCCTGCCGGTTCGGCGACGCCTGCGTCCAACGGTCGAGCGGCGAAGAAAACGATCTGCAAAGCGTCGGCGCTCACGGATACCTTGCTGCTGGGCAATCCGCGCTCGGAGCAGGCGCATGGGCTGACCGCGACCCTGAGCGAGGTGATCGTGGGCGGACTCGGGCAGTCGGCGCGTCGGCTGCTGCCGCGGAACCCGATCTCCTGGCAGGGCGGCTCCTTCGCCTTCACCATGAAAGTCGATCCGGAAAGGATCAACTACCTGACGGCGCGGTTCTGGGGATCGGACATCAACGACAATCGGCTCAAACTGTTTTGTGAGGGCAAACAGATCGGGTATCACCATCTCGGCGATGTCGATCTGCTCGATTTCGGTACAGAGGGCGACTCACCTGCGCTGAACGGGCGGTTCTTCTACAACACTTCGCCTCTTCCGATCTCCATGACGAAGGGCAAGACGGTACTGCACTGCGAGGTGCGCTGTATCGGACGGATCTGGGGATACGGATCGACCTTCGAGCAGTATCAGAAGCCGATGGAAAAGCCGACGCGCGGCATCTACGCACTCTACACGCATACGGACGGCTATTTTGCGTCCCCGCCTGAGGAGAAGCAGGGAGAAGCCCCGGTGAATCCTCCCGTGCGGCAGGCGCCCGGCCCGGAGATCCTGGAAGAGGTCAAGGCGCGCGTGAACGGCGAGATCGACGGGCAGTTGCGGCGCACTGCGCCGCTCAATCAGATGCAGATGCAGTTTCTCGCCCGCGCCTATCATATCCCCTGGACCCATGCCTACCACAACGGCAAGGTCACGGAGCAGATCGTACGCGGACTGGATGCGCTCTACCTCGCCTGGCGTGAGAACCCAAAGCTCGCGGAGGCGGAACCTTCCACCTACAATCCCGACTGGTTTGGCCTTGGGCCAGCGGGCGATGTGATCCGCCTGCTGGCCGAACCCCTGCGCCCCTTCCTGCATGTGCCGATCGTCGGCAATGGAGAAGAGGGGCCAAATCCGCATTGGTTCGCCTGGTCGGAGATGCTGCGAGCCAGCCGCGACTGGCACCGCTCCCATCGCCGCAAGTATACCAATCAGTCGATGATCGTGGACATGTATGTCTATGCCGCCAACCGGGGCGTCGCCGCCATCGATCCCGCGCACGCTCTGCCGGAGGAACAGACGCTCCACTATCTCTATCAGTCGGTCGGGCTGGAACCCTGGATCGGCAGCGATACGGCTCACGGTCCCGACCGTTCGATGGGCGATCACTACTACGAGCTGACGCAAAAAGGGCTGACGCGTGAACTCGGCTATGTCGGCTACTACGGCGAGGTGCCGGACTGGATCGCGCAGATCTACGATGTCACCCGACCCACGCCCGACCGGCCCGGCGATCCGAAGATCAAGGCGCAGTTGGAGAAGGTTCTGCACGCCCGCGCCGTCTTTCGCTATCCGGCGCTGGATGCGGAGGGGCATCGCGCCATGCGCGTCGAGACCATCGTGGGCTGGAGGGATGCTCACTTTCCGGGCAATGTGGTCTATGCGGAGCGGCCCTCCTGGGATGGCACGGCCCTCTTTGCGCCCGCCATCACCCTGGATACGCGGAGCGTCGGCGCGGTCCAACAGATGTTCGCCGACAACCAGTTCTTCGTGTCCCTTCAGGAGGCGAGGAAGGAGCGCGGCCTGCGCACGACCACCGGCCTGATGGGGGCACCCGAGCAGGTCGCACTGCTCAAAGCCCAGCCGTCCACACCGCTGCGCCTGCCGATGGCTCCCGGCCAGCCCGATTTCGTCTTCGCCGATGAGGAGGACGGCGTGGTCGCCATCAAGCACGGCGATGAGATCCTCTACGCCTCCCTCTACTGGCGGGCGCGCTATGCGATCAACAACCTGGCGCGTATCCACCACATCACCCCTCACTTCGACCGGATCGCCGTCGTGCATCAGGAGGAGCAGTTCGAGCCGAGCGGTCTGACCTACACGATTCCTGACTGGTTCGATCAGGGCTTTTCCTGGAACAGCCACCACTATCCCGACGATCTGCATCAGGCGCTGGCGGGCGAAAAACAGCCCATCGCCAAAATCCCCGCGGGCATCCCCTTCAAACTGGGAGAGGAGAACTCGTTCGCGGGCAAGGCGGAGTTCTATACCTGCCGCTACGGCGACTATCTTATCGGCATGAACTGCACTCCGGATAAGACCTTTCCTCTCACCGCGCCTGCCGGGTTCACACGCGCTCCCGAACTCGTCTCCGGTAAGATTCTCACTATGGCGAAGGGATCCCTGCCTGTCAAACCGATGTCCACTGTGGTACTCTATCTGGGACATACACAACGCGACGTGGCACGGCAAAGCAATCATCCATAAGCGAACGAGCCGAGTGCTGCTCAAAGAGGAGATGTAGATGGACAGACGCGATTTTGTAAAGGCCGGGGTGGGCATGGCGACGGCGCTGGGGGCGACCGGCGCGTCCGCATTTACCGAGACTGGGAACGCACAGGAGACAACGCGCAAGATGGATGCTGCGTCGCTTGCACTCTGGTACGATCAGCCTGCTGCGGCATGGCTGCAGGCGCTCCCCGTCGGCAACGGTCGGCTGGGCGCGATGGTCTATGGGGGAACGGGCAGAGAGACGCTGCAACTGAATGAAGGCACGCTCTGGGAAGGCGGCCCCCACGACTACGACAATCCGGAAGCTCTGGCCGCGCTGCCGCAGATCCGACAGTTGGTCTTCTCCAACGAACTGAAGAAGGCGCAGGACATGGTGAACGCCCACTTTATGGGCCGACCTACCGGGCAGGCGCCGTATCAGACCGTAGGCAGTCTGTTGCTCGATTTTGCCGCACCTGCCGCTGCTGTCACCGACTATCGCCGGCAACTCGATCTCGACACCGCGCTCCTGACCGTCTCCTACAAGGCCGAGGGAGTGAAGTATCAACGGGAGACGTTCGCAAGCGTGCCGGATCAGGTGATCGCGCTACGACTGACGGCGGATCAGCCCGGCAAGATCTCCTTTACGCTGCGCTACTCCAGCCCGCAGAGAACTCACGTCACGAAGGCAGGCGCCGGGACGCTGGCGCTGGAGAGAGAGAGCGGCAACAACGTCATCCATTTTCAGGCGCTGGCGCGGGTGCTGCCGGAGGGCGGACAGGTCGTGGAGGAGGCAGACAGCCTGAAGGTCGTCGGCGCGAACGCCGTGACCCTGCTGATCTCCATCGGCAGCAGCTATCGCAGCTACAAAGACATTGCGGGCGATGCGGCGGCAGAGGCGCAGAAGTTTCTGGAGAAGGCGGCGCGCAAGTCTTACAGGGCGCTGCGGCAGACGCATCTGGCCGACTACCAGCCGCGCTTCCGGCGCTTCTCCCTGCACCTCGGCGACTCTCCGCTCGCCGCCCGCCCTACCGACGCTCGCATTCGCACCTTCGCGCAGGACCACGACCCCTCTCTGGCCGCGCTCTACTGCCAGTATGGGCGCTATCTGCTCCTCTCCTGCTCCCGACCCGGCGGACAGGCCGCGACGCTGCAAGGGCTTTGGAACGACAGCATGAGTCCGCCCTGGGGCTCCAAATATACGGTCAACATCAACACCGAGATGAACTACTGGCACGCGGGACCGGCCAATCTGGTGGAGTGCTATGCGCCGCTGTTCGATATGCTCACCGATCTGACCGATACGGGCGCGAAGACCGCGAAGACGCACTATGGCGCGGGCGGCTGGGTCTGCCATCACAATACCAACGGATGGAGGGGCTGCGCGCCGGTGGATGGGGCGTTCTGGGGCATGTGGCCCATGGGCGGAGCCTGGCTCTGCAAGAGCTTCTGGGACCACTACGAGTACACGGGCGACAAAAAGGCGCTGGCGCAGCACTATCCGATCATGAAAGGCGCGGTGCAGTTCTTCCTGGAGAGCCTGGTCGAAGAGCCGACGCACCACTACCTCGTCACCTGTCCCTCGATCTCGCCCGAAAATGCGCACCATCGCGACGTCAGCGTCTGCGCCGGCCCGACGATGGACAACCAGATCCTGCACGACCTGTTCGACGCCTGCATACAGGCCTCTACCCTTTTAGGAACCGATGGTGAATTTCGAGAGAAGGTGAAGCAGGCGCAGGCGCGGCTTGCGCCCATGCAGGTCGGCGCGCACGGGCAGCTTCAGGAGTGGCTCGAAGACTGGGACGGCAATGCGCCCGAGCAACAGCACCGCCATGTGTCGCATCTCTACGGACTCTATCCCAGCAGTCAGATCACCCGACGGAAGACGCCCGAGCTGTTTAACGCAGCCCGCAAGAGCCTGGAGATTCGAGGGGACGAGAGCACGGGATGGGCGATGGCCTGGCGCATCAACCTCTGGGCGCGCCTGGAGGACGGCGATCACGCCTACCGCCTGATCTCCGGCCTGCTGACCCCGGCCCGCACCGCGCCCAATATGTTCGACCTGCATCCGCCCTTCCAGATCGACGGCAACTTCGGCGGCGCCGCAGGTATGCTGGAGATGCTGGTGCAGTCCCACTCTTCTGAACTCCATCTCCTGCCCGCTCTACCCTCCGCCTGGCCGACAGGACAGGTAAAGGGCCTTCTCGCCCGCGGCGGCTTCGAGGTAGACATGCGCTGGGCAGAAGGCAAACTCCAGGAAGCGGACATCCTCTCCCGTCTCGGTGGACCTTGCACCGTCCGCCTGGGTGAGCACGTCCAGACCTTCCCGACCCAATCCGGGCACCGTTACCGTCTGGATGCAGCCCTCGCCGTATCTTAAGGGAAAGGTGAGCGTGGGAAATTTAGCGCGGGAGCCAGGGCGGATGCTCAGGATGGGTGACAGGGCGGAAGTGCGTGGGCGCTGCGGGATGCGTGCCGGGATTGCCGGGGCGCAGGGCGCAGAACAGGCTGAAACCGAGCAGGGCGAACACCCACGCGATAATCAGTCCGATGTTGAGGAGGGCGATCGGAGGCGCGGTCGTCCCTTGCGTGTAGGCAGGATAGGTGGTGGGAGAGACGGCAGACGGCATGGCATAAGGTACGACCTGGGGAGGCGCGCCGAGGGAGGGGCTGATCGCCAGGACGCCCCCGGCGACGCGGCGTGGCAGATTCTCGGTCTGCACCTGGCCGGAAGTCACCTGGGCGTAGAGTTTGAGATCACCGACGCGGCGCGGTTCGCCGTCCGTCATGACCTCGGAGACGATGACGTCATCCGGACCGACATGCCCGGAGGCGATACGTCCCAGGAACTCGTTGAACTCCAGCACGATCACATCGCCCCGCAGGGAGTGCACCGTGATACCCTGTCCTTTTTGTGCAAATGCCCAGTCCTGCAGCATGGCCCGTTCCTTTCGAGACTCCACCACACAGGCGGATTCCGTGTCTCCTATCCCCTTGCCATCGCGCCTACTTCTTTAAGACGACTCCACTGACCAGATATTCGTCATCGGCACCCCAGAATCCCTCCCATTGGGTCGCGCCGATCTCGTTTAAACGCACTTTCGCGGCCGGGCCGAAGAGCATCTCTACTGCATACCGCAGCCGTACCGCTCCGAGTTCCGCTTTGGGCAGCCCATAGGCAGTGCCCATGCCGATTCCCATTTTGAGGCCGGTGCCGCAGGCTTTCGAGGCCGCTTCCATCAGGGAGAAGTGGGCGGCCACCCGGATGCGCAGGGCCTCTTCGTCGTCGTTTTCCGATCCGGCCTGGAACGCCTCCCACTCGGTCTCCGACATAAACTGTCGGGCGAAACGACGCAGATACGCCTTGCCTTTGCCCGGCTGCCGCAGCCGAGGCAGATGGACCACATCGATGCCGATCCCGGCGAACTCCTCCCCGTAGGCCGCCATCACGATATGGGCATTCCCGTCGTTGGTATTGGAGATGTGGAGATACCGATCCTCGTAGCCGTGCTCGACCGCCCACGCCTCGACCTCGCCCTGAAATTCGATCGAGGGTTTGCCCAGGACATCGTTCTGCCAGGCCAGATCGTGCGGCATGTGGGTGTTGGGAAACCCCAGCGCGCGAAAGAGCTGGTAGACCGCGGCGCGGGCGGCGAGATGCTTGAGGCCGAAATTCATAAACCGCCGGTCCATTTTGGGGGAATCGAGCAGCTTCTCCCGCGTAAAGTCGATCCAGCCGAGTGTCACCGGCAGGTTGGGATTCATGGCCCATTCGACCGCGTCCCGGTGCAGCAGGGTCTGTGTCAATGTCGTCTGCACCAGTTGCCCATTCGTCACTTCTTTGCCCGCTTCCACGCCGCGTTACCTCCCTTCCGTCACGGTCAGCGTCTGTCCTGTCTGCATACGTGGAATCGGGCCGAGGGGTTGCACGCGCCCACTGGGCCAGCGGATCTCCACCCGGTCGGCCTGCATCGCCTTACCAAGCCCGAACAGGAGGCGGCGGTCACTGGCGGAGAGATAGGACGATCCGCTATGCACCTCCTGCGTCTGCGTCTCACGGCCGACCGTGACGCGCACTCGGGCGCCATACGCGTCCCGATTGCTGGTCGTGCCAACGAGTTTTAAGCGGATCCAGCCGTTGCCCGTATGGTTCTCGTTGTGCAGGAGGGCCGCCTTGCCGTTGTTGGACATGATCAGCAGATCCGGGCTGCCGTCGTTGTCGAGGTCGCCCCAGGCCGCCCCCCTCCCGACGCGCGGAGTGGTAAGCGCGATGCCGCTCTGTCCACTGACATCGGTGAAATGGCCCTGCCCGGTATTGCGAAACAGGAGGCTCGGCTCGGCATACGTGACCCCCGCATCCCGCCGCCCGATATCGTCGTCGATATGCCCGTTGGTGATAAAGAGATCCGCCCAACCGTCCAGGTCGTAGTCCAGAAAGAAGGCTCCAAAGCCGAGATAGGTCTGGGTGGCGTTGCCGACTCCGGCACGTCCCGCCACATCCAGAAACAGCCCGGAGGAGTCGCGGCGGTAGAGGGTGAGTTGTTCGCCCGCAAAGTTGGTGATCAGCACATCGAAGGCGCCGTTATGCTGGGTGTCCGCCGCATCGATGCCCATGCCCGCTCGGGAGACGCCTCGCTCGGAGAGCGCGATCCCGGACTCGACGCCGACCTCCTTAAAGGTGCCGTCCCCCTGGTTATGAAACAGAAAGTTCGGCTCGGTATCGTTCGCGACGAAGAGATCCGGCCAGGAGTCGCCGTCGTAGTCGCAGACAGCGATGCCCAGCGCCTTGCTGTGCGGATTCAGGATGCCTGCCTGCCGCGAGACATCCTGGAACTTGCCGCCGCCCAGATTATGATAGAGGCGGCACGACTCGCCCTGATAGTCGGTAGGACGTGCGTACGACTTGTGGGTCCCATCCACACTGGCAAAATGGTCGGATTGTGGGGACCACTGTACATAGTGGCAGACGAACAGGTCCAGTTTCCCGTCCCGGTCGTAGTCCAGCCAGGCGGCGGAGGTGCTCCATCCGCTGTCCGCGATCCCGCTTGCTGCGGTCACGTCCACGAACTTGCGCCCGCCCCGCCCATTCGAGACGTTCTGCAGCAACCGGCTCTTCCCGACCGCCGTAATCCACAGATCGTCGTAGCCGTCGTTGTCGTAATCTCCGACCGCGACTCCCATCCCGAACAGGCGCAACTCCAGACCGGTTTCCGCCGTCACATCCGTAAACGTGCCGTCACGGTTGTTATGGTAGAGGGCCATCCGCGCATGGGAGCCTCGTGCATCCCAGGTATCGCCGTTGATGAGCAGGATGTCTTGCCAATCGTCGTTGTCGTAGTCCAGAAAGGCGCAGCCGCTGCCCATCGTCTCCGGCAGCCACTTCTTCCCCGCCGCACCGTTGACATGCTGAAAACGTATCCCTGCCTGCGCCGTAATATCCGCAAACGTGATCGCAGGAGCCTCTGCCACCGGACTGCTTTGGGGAGGCGTTCCTGTCTGTCCGTGGCACCCTGTCAGGAATAGGATCAGTATCTGAACCGGGATTAGACGGATTAAGGGATGAACTAAAGACATCTATCGTCCCAGAGACGTCAGGACGGCGGCGGCGGCGCGTTGGCCGGAGACCAGTGCGCCGTTCAGAGAGCTGGACGCGGTGATCTCCCCGCCCAGAAACAGGCCCGGTGTGCCGGTCTCGGTAGCAGGCAGGCGCTCGAAAATACCGGTCGGCTGGCGGAACTGAGCCCAGGGGATCCGATAGATCTTAATCAACTCCCATGCGTCCGGATCCGAACGCGGAAAATGGGGGGCGATCTCGCCTTTGGCGCGGCGCGCCAACTCCGTGTCCGGCAGGGTGGAGTTGCCGAGCACGGTCACCGAGAGCAGATATTTGCCTTTGCCCGCATACGAAGGCGCGACATTGGAGATCATCGTGGCGTTGTTCACGAGCGGCTGCCCTTCCGCGTGGGCGTTCGGTTCCGCAAAGAGCAGCAGCGACTTGTTGCTGTTGATCGGTTTCGGGACCAGGAAGTAGAGACAGGTGACGGAGCGATGGTCGGTCGGGAGATCCATGCCTGTCAGGCGAGCCGCGACGCCGGCATCGGTCGCGACGACGACCGCATCGGCCTCGACCGTCTCTCCGCTCTCCAGCCGGATGCCGGTGACGCATCCGTCCTTCCGCAACAGTTCCGTGACCGGGCTGTTCAGATGGATGCTGTCCGGTGTCAGGCCCTTCTCGATCTGCCTGGGGATCGCGCCCATGCCTTTCTCCGGAACCGCCGTGCGACCATCCACGATCATCTTCCATACGAATCCAAACATACGCACGCTCGTAGCGAGGCCATAATCGAGGAAGATCCCGGCGAAGAAGGGGCGAATAAAGCGATTGATCAGTTTGTCCGAGAAGCCGTATTCGCGCAGATAGTCTTCCATCGACATATCCGGGTACTCCTCGATCTCTCGGAGGGTGACGCGGCGCAGGTCCTGCCGCAGGCGCAGGAGGCGCAGCTTGTCCGTAATCTTTATCAGTGGGGAGACCATGGATTCCACAAGCTGTCCGGGCTGTTTGAACGGATCTCCGAGGCCATAGGCCGCTCCACGCCAGTAGACGACCGCGCCCGCATCGAAGTATTGCAGGTTGAGTTCCTTGAGATCCAGCTCCTGTTGCACGGCGGGATAGGCCGTAAACAGCACCTGAAACCCGCGATCCAGCCGACAGTTCGCGATGATGTCCGTCCGTACCCTGCCTCCGACCCCGTCGCTCGCCTCATAGATATGGGCCTCGACGCCGGCCCGCTGTAGCGTTCGCGCGCAGCACAGACCCGAAAGCCCGCCTCCGACCACGACCACCTTCTTACCTTCCCCCATGCAACGCTCCATTTAGAATTTAGACAGGATTTACAAGATGAACAGGATTAACAGATTTCGGCAGGACAGACCATGCTCCTGCGAACAAGTCACTGATTCCTGTGGCTGCCCGTTTGCATCTGCGCGTTCGTATGCCGTAGGAGAGTATACCACTCCTGCCGCTTGCAATGTCGGTACAAAGCCGTTACAATACTCTCAGAGGAGCTTTCGACATGAGACTTGAGGAGTTGAGCGCACTCCAGACGCGTCTGGAAGAGGTGGTTCGGGAGGGTTGGGGGAAGCGTGACCCGGAGGTCCAGGTCTCCAGCGTCCTCCGAGACGGCAACAAGATCGACATGACGGTGGTCTCGAATCTGTTCGCCGGACTGGAGTGGCGAGAGCGGGAAGCCGCCTTCTGGCCCGTCTTCGATCCCGTCCCGAAATACGACCTGCTCTATATGACCTGCTGTCTTCTCCTCACCCCAGAAGAGGCCGGCCGCAACGACTCCCCTGCCGGCAAAGACAATACCGATGATTGGGCCTGATTTCTTCCGGTCAGGGAAGGGGACGGGAGTTAGGTCCGTCCTGGCGGATGAGGAGGGCGGTGGGGACGGTGACGAAGCCAGGGCGGGCGTCGATAAACGCATTCGGGGTCGTGGGCTTTTGCGGGTCGTGGTAGATGAGCTGGGAGGAGGAGCCGCCATCGAGGCAGAGCGCTTCGGCGCATTCGGTATGGTGGACGATATGGAAATAGCGCTGCATGCAGGTGGCGACATCGGCGAAGGTCATCTCCATAGCGACGCCCAGAATGAGATGGCGGGGGCGTGCATTGCGGCCTTTGCCTTCGAGGTCGTAGGCGACGAAGGTGCGCGGCACGGCGCGCGGATTGACGAGGCGCTCCTGGCGATCGGTGACGACGACATTTCCTCCCGCGATCAGGCGCGGCCCGCAGGCGAGCGCGGAGTGCAGATTCCACACCTGATTGGTGGTGGGATTGAGAGGCTGATTGACGGAGTGTACGCCGTTGTCGCGGTCGGAGGTCAGCCAGCCGATGCGCGGGATGCCATTCGTGGTAAAGCCGAGCGCGGCCCGCACAAAATGGTTGGCGGGGTTGCTGGGCGACTGCACCTTGCGGCCCGGATTGCGTACCTGGCCATCGGTCATGAGCAGGCCCATGATCTCTTTGCTGTCGCCCGCGGTTTTGCCGAAGAAGCCGCCGTTGATACCGCCCAGCGCGTGCTCCCGGACACACCACTCCCGAACGGTATGCGCGATCCCGGAGACCGCGCCGCCGGGCTGTTTGCCTACCTTCTCGGTCGCCACTTCGATATGGAGGCCCGGAGTGCGCAGATCGACATCGAGCAGCAACGCATCCGACGACATGCCCTGCACGCAGAGGCTGCCCTCCGGCAGATACTGGTATTCGACACCGGAGGCCACGGTTACCGAGTGCGTGCTTGTGGTCGTTGCTCTGCGATGCGACCCGTACCATCCCCCGACAGCCAGCATACTTCCGAGCAGGACGGCCAGCGTCAGCGGTCGAACGCGGCTATGCCGGACTAAAAATGCGTCGCCTTGCGGTGAAGTGTCGGAACCCATCGGGCGTTTATGTGGCGATTCCAGAAACATCAACTGATCTCCGGCTCGTCAACGTCCCTGCTGACAGTTCGCGTCCTGCTGCTCCACGGTTAGGCACACATCCGTGCAATTCCTGCAATGTTTTAGTGGTATAAAAGCCGCTCCTGGATGAGAGCGCCCTTCCGATGCGTTCGCCACGGCTTGCGGCCGCTCACGCGCGGCAGACTGGTTGACGCCTGCGGTTGCGCGGCGTATAATGGACAGACGTATGGGCGAGGCGAGGGTTTCACGAGCGGAGCGCGAAGCGGAAGGAAGGGGGCCATCAGCGTGAACGGATTCAGCGTGCTTAATGCGGGACTGTGGCCGTGGCTGCTGGCGTTGAGCGTGCCGATTCTGATCCATCTGTTGACGCGCCGGACGCATCGAACCGTCACGCTGCCGACCTTCCGTTTCCTGCAAAAATCGCTGGCCCAGCAGTCGCAGGTGTTCAAACTGCGGCGTTGGCTGCTGCTGGCGCTGCGGATGGCGCTGCTCCTGTTTCTGGTGCTCACCTTCCTCAAACCGACCCGTACCGCTCCTCTCGCCGCCAAAGGCGGGCGGCGGGCCGTGGTGATCGTGCTGGACCGCTCGCTCTCGATGGCCTATGCGCAGGGCGGCGTAGAGTCGCTCTCTCGCGTCCGGAGCGACAGTCTGGCGCTGCTGGACGATCTGCGCCCCGGCGATCTCGCCGATGTGATTCTGGCCGGAGCCACGCCGCAGCCGATCCTGCCGCGCGTGAGCGGGGATTTTGGAACGTTGCGTCAGGCGGTCAAGAGTGTGCAGGCCAATGCCGAGCGGGGTGAACTGTCGGCGGCGGTGGCGCAGGCGGCGGAACTGCTGGCGAAGGCCGATGCGCCTGACCGCACTCTGGTGCTGGCCTCCGACTTTCAGCGCACCAACTGGGCCGATGTCGCGTTCGACAACCTTCCTTCCAATGTCAAACTGGTGACCGTCAGCGCCGACAGCGAGGAGCGCGAGAATGCGGCGGTGACGGGCCTGAAACTGCGCCCGACCGCTCCGGTCGCCGGGGAGGAGGCGCAGGTCGTCGCGGAGGTGTGGAACGGCTCGGCGCGATTCCGCTCCCTGCCCGTCACCTTGACCACGACGATGGAAGAGGCCGCCGCAGGCGCGCCGCAGACGACCGCCTTGAACCTGCCTCCCTATACCAGCGGAACCGTGACTTTCCCCGTGACTCTGCCGGAAGCCCGCCGTTATCGGTTTGTGGCGCGGGTGCCGGGCGATGCCCTGCCGACGGACGATGCCCGCTATCTGACCGCCGACCTGCGCCATGCCCAGACCGTGGTGCTGCTGACGGATGAAGCCCTGAACGGCAGCCCGACCGGCGCCTACTTCCTCTCCCGCGCCCTGAATCCCGTGCCGGACCAGCCGGGAGGGATTCGCGTGCTGGCCCGCCACGCGACGGAACTGACGGAGGCCGACCTCAAGACCTGTGACGCCGTGCTGCTGGAGGCGGTGACGACCATGCCCGCCGACCGCCTGCCCATACTGGCGAAGTATGTGGCGAGTGGGGGAACGCTGCTGGTCTTCGCGGGCGGGCCGAACTTCCTGGGGCAGATGCAGGCGCTGGCGCATCTCGGCAAAAACGGAGACGGCCTGCCGTTTCTGCCGCAGTCGCCGCTCGATGTCTCACAGCATGGGAAAGGCTACCTCACTCTGACCGAGGCGCGCTACGACAGTCCGCTGCTGAAACTGTTCAAAAGCCCCGAGGCCGCCGACCTGGGCAAGATCCACTTCACGCGCCTCTTCCTCACGACGGAGCCGGACAGACGCGCAGAAGTCCTTTTGAAATTCGAGGATGGAACTCCCGCCGCGGCCCGCCGCAACTTCGGAGCCGGCAGCATCCTGCTCTGCAACTTCTCGACCGCTCCCGCCGACAGCGACCTGCCGCGTCAGGAGGTCTTTCCGCCCCTCCTGCATGAGTTTCTGAAGGGTCTGACCGATAAAGGCGGTGACCGCCGCGAACTCTTCCCCGGCAGTTCGGCCTCCACGACGCTGGACGCGGATCAGGTGAAGGGAACCGTCACCTGTCTGGATCCGAACAGCGCGCCGGAGCGTATCGTGGTGGACAGGCCGAGCGGCGGCGTGATCGTGGACCATGTGGATCGCCTCGGTTTCCATACGGTGCTCTCCAACGGCAAACCCGCCGCCACGCTGGCGGTCAATCCTCATCCGGATGAGAGCGACCTGCGCGCGATCGATCCCCGCGAACTTCAGAGCAAGCGCGCCAAACACGCGGCCTATGCCGTCCATGCAGGCGAAGTCGGAGCCGGATCCGAACTGGATAGCCTGCGCCACGACCGTCCCCTCTGGCCCTGGTGCCTGCTCGCCGTGCTGCTGTTCCTGTTGCTGGAACACGCCGTCGCCGCCTACGGCGGCCAGGCCCGCCTCCGCGCCACACCGCCGACACCGAAACTATAAAATAACCACCTTAACGAGAACGAGGAAACGTTACCATGGCAGGTCAGCAAAATGCCCCCTACGGAAGTTGGAAATCCCCCATAAGTGCGGAGATGATTGCGGGCCAATCGTTGCGCTTTCAGGATCTGGTAACGGACGGCGCGGACATCTACTGGACGGAATCGCGCCCAACGGAGCGGGGACGCAATGCCCTGGTGAAGTGCGATGCAGAGGGCCATATCACGGATGTGCCGGGCAGCGCAGAGTACAGTGTGCGCAGTCTGGTCAACGCCTATGGGGGCGGTGCGTTTGCAGCCGCGTCGGGTGTCGTCTACTTCGTGAACTATCGGGGCGGCGGCTCCAATATGGATCAGCGACTGTATCGACTGCCGGAGAGTGGGTCGGCGACTCCTCTAACGCCGGAGACGCAGGGAAAGGTCTGTTATGGGGATCTCCTCGTAGATGAGAAGCGAAATCGCCTGATCGCCGTGCAGCAGGACAGTGGTCATCTCAGCCCGAGCGGCCAGCCGATGCAGGCGCTCGTCGCTGTGGACGCGCAGGAGGGCGGAACGCCCGTGGTGCTGCATTCCGGGGACGACTTCTACTCTTCGCCTTGCGTAAGTCCGGATGGGAGGCAGTTGGCATGGCTGGCATGGAACTATCCGGACATGCCCTGGGATAACAGCGAGGTCTGGCTGGCAGACATCCTGTCGGACGGCACGCTGGAGAATGCGCGCCGGATCGCCGGGAACGGCGCTGAATCGATCTTTCAGCCACTTTGGTCCCCGGATGGCACGCTCTACTTTTGCAGTGATCGGGACAACTGGTGGAATCTCTATCGCTGGAACGGCACTGAGGTCGAGGCAGTGACCAGTGTACAGGCGGAGATAGGCCGACCGCAGTGGGTCTTCGGCCTCTCGAACTATGCCTTCCTCTCCGAACAGGAGATCGTCTGCGGGGTCTGCACGGAAGGCATCTGGAAACTCTGCCGTGTTGAGTCGGAGAGCGGCAGCCTGACCGACCTCTGCGCCGACTGGACCGACGTATCGCAACTGCGGACAGCCGGAGGGACTGCGGTCTGCTTTGTAGGTGGCCCCAGCCTGCCCCGATCGCTCGTGCGGATCGCTGTGGAGACGGGGGAAACAGAGACGCTGCGCGCCTCCAGCGCTCTGTCGGAGACGCTGCTTCCGTATCTCTCTCTCCCGACCACGATCTCCTATCCGACGACCGAAGAGGCGACCGCCCATGCTTTCTACTATCCGCCGCACAATCCGGACTTTGCCGCGCCGCCGGGCGAGAAACCTCCGCTGCTGATTCTCAGTCATGGAGGGCCGACATCCGCGACCTCGACGCTGCTGAGCATGCAGATCCAGTATTTTACCAGCCGGGGAATCGGGGTCGTCGATGTCAACTATCGGGGGAGTACCGGCTATGGGCGCGACTACCGTCTGGCGCTCTACGGCACGTGGGGCGTGATGGATGTGGAGGACTGCGCCAATGCGGGGCGGTACCTGGTCATGCGCGGCCTGGCGGACAGCGCGCGTATCGCGGCGCGGGGCGGCAGTGCGGGCGGCTACATCACGCTCTGCCTCGCCGCCTTCCACGATCTGCTGGCGGTCGGAGCCAGCTACTACGGCATCTCCGACCTGATCGCTCTGGCCGCGCATACGCACAACTTCGAGGCGCGCTATGCCGATCTGCTGATAGGGCCGCTGCCGGAGTATCAGGAGGTCTATAAAGCGCGCTCCGCGCTCTACCATGCCGCCGGCATTCAGTGCCCGCTGCTCTTCCTTCAGGGCGCGGAAGATACGGTAGTGCCTCCCGCGCAGACCCTGGAGATGGTCAAAGTCTTACAACAGAAGCGTGTCCCGACCGCGTTTCTGCTCTTTCCCCACGAACAGCACGGCTTTCGCATCGCGGAGAACATCTGCACGGCGCTGGAGAAGGAGCTGGCGTTCTACAGTCTCTTCCTCCACTTCACCCCGGCTCCCACAGAATAGACGCGTATGCGCTTTCCCTCTCTATTGGAAACCCCGCCGATACGGTGTCGGCGGGGTTTCCAATAGAGAGGCCGAAACCTGTTTCAGGCGGTCTCAGACAGTTGGGAGGTGCATTGGGGGCAGCGGGTTGCGGCCAGGGCGATGGGGGTGGTGCAGAAAGGACAGTCTTTCGTATTGGGAATGGCGGGAGCCGGTTCGCGCTTGAGGCGATTGATCTGCTTCACCATCAGAAATACCACGAACGCGACGATAAGGAAGTTGAGCGCCACATTGAGGAAGTTGCCGTAGGCGAGGACCGCCGCTCCGGCTTTCTTGGCGACGTCCAGCGAAGTCAGTTCGACATTCTTCGGATTCGAAAGCACGATGAACTTATCGACGAAGTTGACTTTGCCGGTCAGCATCCCGATGAGCGGCATGATGATGTCTTCGACGAAAGACGTCACAATCTTGCCGAATGCCGCTCCGATGATGACACCGACTGCCAGGTCGATCACGTTGCCTTTGACGGCGAACTCTTTAAACTCTTTTAGCATCTCGATACCTTTCTCTCTGCTCTATGGTCGCGGGTCAGGTGATAGGGCTTCGCTGAGCCCCGATCCTCTCATGCAACTAAAACAACGAGACGAAATACGAGGGTATCAGATGGAGTGCGCGTGCCGCATCCGGAAATTTGAACTCCAGCAGCATGGCGCCGAAGTAGATCACCATATAGGCGACAAGTCCTCCACGCATCATCATTTTCACCATACGCTCTTTGCCGGGCATACGCCGTATACGTTCGAGTCCTCCGAGCGGCGCGATCACGAGACTCATCTTCACGAGGAAGAACGCCAGCAGACTCCAGGAGACGACACGTGCCAGAAGGGGGTTCGCCTCGACCGCTTTCCCGGTATGCAGCAGATAGATGGTTGAGAGACAGTCCAGTGTAGCGATGATTCCCACGATCCACGTTTCGCGCAGCAGTCGCATTATCAATTCCTCACCAGATAGCGTTCTGAAGATTTTTTACCGTCTCGACAGCGTCGCCTCTACGGTTTGGGAACAGGCGCACAGATTGCGGCAGATTACAGGGTTCTTTTGACATAGATGCCATCTCCACGGTTTTTGTGCTCTTCTATGTCGATTTCTGCCTAAAAAAGTTTTTTAAATGGTTCTCCAGGCCAAAATATGCCGTTTGGAGGAGGTAATTATACGAGCGACCTACTAGAATAGAAACAACGCAGACCACCTGCATTTCTTACACTCTTTACGGCACGTTGCATTCCGACAAGGACGTTTTTATGTCTCCGCTTCAACCGATACCCGAGCCCGAAGTACCGCTTCACAAAGGGATCTCCAAAATAGACCTTCAGGCCCTGGGATTAGTCCTGATGATCCTCATGGTCATCAACCTGCCGCTCTATCAGAGCGTCCTGCAGAGTTCGGGTAAGCCGGTGCACAGCAGGGTTGTCACCGCCCGCCGGGCGCCTGTCAGGATCGCCTTTGCCAAACCGTTCTTTACCAACGGTGTCAAACCCGGTGTTTCCAGTCCGACAACGACGTCGGGCGCTTCGAACAGCAACCTGGCGCATTAAGGCCATTCTTGCCATCGAATCGGTACAGGGAGGAGACAATGACGTCTCCTCCCTGTTCTGATTTCTTCCCTCGATTTCCTCTTTTTCCAGCTCTATTGTGTCTTCTTCGTAGCGAGGGAGGGAATTCCCGCCTTTAGAGACGCGGCCCTGGCGGCTTGATAGGCGCTTCGGAGGAGAGGACGCCCTTCGCATTCGTCCTTCGGCGGAAGAGTTTGCCTTCAGCGACGATGGTGAGGACGTCGTGATTGACGCCGCCGAAGACGACGGCGTTGGCCGCGCGGCGATCCGGATTGGCGATGATGCCGTTGACGCGCCCCGCCTGATCCAAAACCTGAATACCGGAGGCGGTCGCGACATAGAGCCAGCCGAGCGTGTCGCAGGTCATACCGTTCGCGCCGCTGGTCGGCATATTGTAGGGGATGTGGATGTCGAAGAACTCCTGTTTCGCTCCCAAAGTGCCGTCAGACTGGATCTGATAGCAGGTCAGGAGTTTGCCGGGTGTTGTGACCTGAAGCAGTGTCTGGTCAGGTGTGAGCGCGAGGCCCGTGGCGTTGGGCATGCCGACGTCCGCGAGAGTCTTGCGCCCGGTTTTATCGATGCGGTAGATCTTGCCATCCTTCGCATCGGTCAGATAGATCAGGCCTTTGTAGTCGAGGGTGAGGCCGTTGGCGGTGACGCCGCGCGCAATGGTCGTCTCTTTACCGGCCGCATCGTAGGCGACGATGCGTTTGGCTCCGTTCTGGGCGGTGTAGAGGCTGCCGTCCGGGCCGAACGCCATACTGCCGATGTCCTGCTTGCCGTCCACAAAGAGCGAGATCTTGCCGTTCGGATCGATCTTATGGATCTGGCCGGAAGGGCGGGCGGAGACGTAGACATTGCCTGCGGAGTCGGCGGCGAGGCTGCCCGCGGTGAAGGGGGCGGCGACAGGCTGCCAGTCCTCATTCGCCTGCAGGATCTTCATAATGGGCTGCGGCGTATCGGTCGCAGGGCGGATGGGAGCGGGAT
>Ga0070658_10000976_pt1 | contig 24552 bp, 18 predicted proteins | sample KBSC13metaG_FD_64664 | JGI IMG/M metagenome (GOLD analysis project Ga0070658, IMG submission 64664) | Corn rhizosphere microbial communities from Kellogg Biological Station, Michigan, USA - KBS C1-3 metaG | ecosystem: Host-associated > Plants > Roots > Rhizosphere > Soil ...
CCGGGGCGAATCTGATAGTCGAACTGAAGTTCGCCCTCCTCCACATACTCTCGGAAATGGTAGCGATCCCAGGGCGTCCGCAGGAGATTGGAGAGGTCGATGTCGTGTGTCGAAACCAGCACGATATGCGAGCCATCGGTTCGGTTCAGGGCATCCAGCACCGCTTTCGAGGCCGCCACACGCTCGGTCGTATTCGTACCGCGGAAGATCTCATCGATCACGAACAGGCAGGGAGCCGCGTCCGCGGCATCCTCGATAAAACTGCCGATCGCCTCCACCTCGGACATATAGTAGCTCTTCCCCTCCTGCAGGCTGTCGCTTCGACCGATCGAGGTGTGCACCTCCAGGAGCGGCGCTTCGTAACGGCGAGCCGTACAGGTGACGATGGTCTGCGCGAGCATGGCGTTCACCGCCACGGTGCGGATGAACGTCGTTTTGCCGGACATATTCGATCCCGTGACGAAGATCCCGCGCTGCTCGACCTTCACTGAGTTCGGCACCCCGTTCAGCAGCAGCGGATGCAGAGCCTCTTCGATCGCCAAGCGCTTTTCCGGCGGGCCGAATGTGGGCACGCAGTAGGTGGACAGGCTATCGCGATAGGAGGCGATGGCGATGAGTGCATCGAGCGTGCCCACGATTTCGAACAGGACGCGGATCAACGGCTGCCGGCTGCGCACCGCTTCCATGCTGAAGACGAACGAGTTGACATCCAGAAGCAGGATCATGTTCAGATACTGGACGAGGATCGATCCCAGATCGGACGCGTTGCTGTTTCGTTCGATCATCAGCCAGCTCGTAAGGCCCTCCAGTACGCGCGCCGCCTGGCGGTTATCGCGATACGGAAGCGCGACTCCGGTAAGATCGGGATCCGATTTTGCTTCGACCAGCCGATGAAGCCTGTCCGCCGTACGCACCAGCGTGTTGACGACGCGCAGCGGTTTGATCCAGGATTCGATCTTCTTCTGGTAGGCTTGCGCCACGATGATATTGGTGAGGATCAGGGGAATAAACACCATCCAGACCTGGTAGTGTAAGAGCGTCGCCCCGATTCCAAGCAGTACACAGAGAGCGAGCGCCGGATAGAGGAGGTACATCCTCGGGCGCGGCGGGATGGTCGTAAAGAAGAGATTCGCCAGAAGGCCTGCGTCCGGCGTCTCAAGCGCTTCGAGGACGATCTGCGCCTGCTCCCGCAGTTCCGGATCGGAAGTAAACAGTTTGGCCAGCCGGTCACGGGTCTCCAGCTCCTCTGTCTGAAACGAAGGCGTCCGCAGCATATCGTACAGAACCTGGCTTCCGACGCGACTCCGACAGTGATCGATTCGCTGGAAGATCTCCGCCATATAGAGATCCTCCCACGTCCGGTCGTCGGTGTGCCAACCCTGTTCCGCTTCGACCTTGAGATCGTGAAAGAGCGCGGTCTCCCGCTCCTTGTTCTGCCGCTGCGGGATCTTGCCCCAGAGCGATCGAATACGCTCAAGCGCGTTTTTGCGCCAGAGCGCCCGTTTCGCGATGGTAGTCGTGGCGGCACCCAGCACAATAAGCGCCAGGATCGTCAGCGTGAAGGGATTGATCAAAATCGGTTTCCACCCGTTCTATTCCACTTACAGAGCGAGAGAGGAGACGCGAAAGAAGGAACAAGAGGGGCAGACGGTGCATATCCTCCGCTGACACCCGTCCGGGATTCTCGCTCTCTGGGTCCGTACGTCTACACGGTATGTCTCCAGTCTATTCGAGACGCCGGCCTCTTCATCGTACCCGATTTCGCAGGAGTGTGTAGCGGCGCACACGGGTGTCAAACGGTTCGGGAGCGGGTATTATTATGACTATCACCCATGCCGGTGTCGGAGAGAGCCTTCGCGCCGGTATGTCTTTCTGTAAGAGATCATCGATCCGATTGGAAGGAGATACGAGGCACCATGGAACGCAAAACCGCAGATCAGTATCCGCAAGAGCTTCTCAACCTGTTCGACACGTACGTGCATGGAGGGATGGACCGGCGCGAATTCCTCGAAAAAGCCCAGAAGTTCGCTGTCGGCGGCGTCACCGCGATGGCGCTCTGGGAGAGCCTGCGGCCCAACTACGCCTGGGCGCAGCAGGTTCCCAAGGACGATAGCCGCATCAAGACCGAGGTGGTCACGGTTCCCTCGTCGAAGGGCAACACCGAGATCAAAGGCTATCTCGTGCATCCGGTCCAGAAGTCGGAACCCAAACATAAGCTTCCCGCTGTCCTGGTCATCCATGAGAACCGGGGGCTGAATCCCTATATCGAGGACGTCGCGCGCCGTCTGGGGACCGCAGGCTATATCGCGTTTGCGCCGGACGGTCTCACCTCCGTCGGCGGCTATCCCGGCGACGACGAGAAGGGGGGCGCACTCTTCCAGAAAGTGGATAAGGCGAAGATGTCCGAGGACTTCATCGCGGCGGCGAAGTGGCTGAAATCACGTCCCGACTGTACCGGCAAGCTCGGCGCGGTGGGCTTCTGTTTCGGCGGCGGGATCGTCAACATGCTGGCCGTCCAGCTCGGCTCCGATCTGAACGCAGGCGTGCCGTTCTACGGTTCGCAGCCCAAAGCGGAAGACGTGGCGAAGATCAAGGCCCCCATGATGATGCAGTATGCCGGACTCGATACCCGCATCGACGCCGGCTGGCCCGCCTACGAAGAGGCATTGAAAGCCAATCATGTCAAATACGAAGCTTTCATTTACGAAGGCGCCAATCACGGCTTCCACAACGACACGACACCCCGCTACGACGAAAAGGCCGCCAAACTCGCCTGGCAAAGGACCCTCGACTTCTTCGCCAAAAACCTCAAGCAGGGAGAGGCGAAATCCTGACCAGGCAGAAACGTACGGACACCGCAAATTGATACCTGCATTGTAGCAATCGCCGGAGGGGCGCCACTTTGTCCCTCCGGCGGTTCCATTACGGCCCCTTTTATCAACGTAATACGCTCATGGGCGTAGTCCAACATCAGTCTGTCGAACTGACCGGCTCCCTCCGATTCCAGAAACGCCATCAGACACTCCGAGCCATCGATGACCCGATTTAAGCCACTGCTCAGGTCGGAGCATGGACCATTTGTCGCGGCGAAAGCGGTGTCCTGGACGTCGTACAGGCACCTGCCGCCGCGGGAAAAATCAAAAAGTAAGTCTTCCGAAATCTGCGCCCAGTTTGCCGGGTCGGCAGACGCTGGAGGTTCGGATCTCTGCGACGATCGTACTCGCCTCGTATGCGTCCTGAGTCGCCTGAATCGTTGTGGTGTTGACTGTCGCCATTGGTCTGCTCCCTCTGTTTTCGTCGTGTCGGTAGATCGTCTGGCGGCAGGGTGAAGGTTCTATCTGCCGTCCGTCCGTACCCTCGTGTCGATGAACTCAGTATCGTTCGAAAGGGTTGGTGCGGGCGGTGACACAGCGCACAGAGAAATGTGATCCTCCTCACAATTCCAAAATCAGGGCAGCCGAACAGAATCCTGCAACAGATTCCTGCCTGCGATAGAAACGGGGTTGGAACAGACGGGTACAATAGAAGTCTACCGTTGCCAGAGGAGTGCCTGCCATGTACTGTTGCCGGATCTATATAGAGTCCCGATTAAGGGACCGTCTTCTGTTCAGGTGCTGGGTGTTGATGGCGCTCCTCAGCCTCTTTCCACTGGGTTTCTGCGGCGCTGCGGGGGGACAGCAGAAGGCGCCGCCGATGGTGATCACGGTGGATGCGCGGATGCCGTGGAAGCATCGGATTCCGGTGCGGTTGAAAATGGCAGCCTCTGCCGGGCCCCTGACCCTCGTCTTTCCGCGCTGGCTGCCGGGGATGCACAGCATGCAGGGCTCGCTGGGGAACTTCTCCCGCCTGAATATCACCGCGGACGGCACGCCGGTCGAGTGGAACCGTGATCCGTTTGACGCCTATCTGATCCATCTGGAGGTGCCCGGAGGCGCGAAGAGTGTGGAAGCGACCTACGAATATGTGGCGGCCCGGGACTCCTCCGGGGAGGTCTTCTATGGGGTCGCCGCGGGACCGGATCTGGCGGTGCTGAATCCTGCCGCCTTCTCGCTGGCTCCGCAGGGCGATCCCCGCGCCATGACCGTCGCCTTCAGCGTCAGCCTGCCCAGAGGCTGGAGCGCCGCCACCATGCTTCCGGTGGCCTCCGGATCCGCTCCCGCCCCGGAGACGATCACCTATGCGCCTGTCTCGCTCTATACGCTGGTCGATTCGCCGATCATGGCGGGCAGCCATCGCAAGACGATCCCCCTCACGATCCCGGCCGGAGATGTGCCGCATACCCTGGAACTGTTCGCCGATACCGACGAGATCCTGCTGCGCAAAGCGGCGACTGTCACGCCGTTGGTGACGCGTCTGGTCGCGGAGAGCGGGCGGATGTTCGGGGTACGCCACTATCGCGCGTTTCGCTTCATGCTGGCGCTCTCGACGGAGGTCGGGCGCAACGGCCTGGAGCATCATGAAGGCGTCGCCTACGTTCTGCAGCCCGACGATCTGGATGGAGTGCGGAGACAGATGCCGGGCAATGGCTGGAACACCATGCTGATCCCACACGAGTTCACCCACTCCTGGAACGGCAAGTTTCGCCGCCCCTATGGAGAGGATGCCCACAGTAACACCGCGCCGCAATCCGCAGACCTGATCTGGGTGTATGAAGGCTTGACCGAGTATCTGGGCGATGTGCTGATGGTCCGCTCCGGTTTCCGCTCCTTCGATTCCTGGCGGCACGATCTCCTCCGGCAGACGGCGGGGATGCGCTATGGCGCCGGGCAGCAGTGGCAGAGCCTCGCGGACGCCGCTCTCGCCGCGCCCTTTACCTATGTGCAGGGCGTGGGAACGGCGCTGCGCAGCGTCAACGATGTCTACTACGAGGGGGAACTCGTGTGGCTGGAGGCGGACGCGATCATCCGCCGTGAAAGCAGAGGGACGAAGACGCTGGACGACTTCTGCCGACTCTTCTTCGGCGGTCCCAATCGCGGCCCGGAGGTGATCCCCTACACCCGCCAGGACGTGATCTCCGCCCTCCAGCGCACCCAGCCCTACGACTGGAACCGCTTCATTCATGACCGCTTCTATGCACCCCCGAAGGGGCTGCCGACGCAGGGCTTCGAGGCGGCAGGCTGGAAACTGACATCGAGCGACATGCCGGAAACTCCGATCCAGGGTGTTCTGGACTACCGCCTGACCTTCGGCATCTATACGACCACGACCGGTCGGATCGCCGTCCTGCCGGGATCGCTTGCGGAGCGCTCCGGCCTGGAGGACGGCATGACCCTGCTGGGCGTGAACGGCTCCCTCTTTACTCTGGCCCGCCTGCAAGAGGCGGTGCGCGCGACACGCACCAACAGAGCGCCGATGGAGCTGTTGGTCTCCAACGAGAACCGATACCAGACGATCAAGATCGCGGGGTTGAACGGCGAGCAGTTCCCGGTCCTCATCCGTGATCCTGCCCGCCCCGATCTGTTCTCGGCGATCGTCGCCCCCACCACCGGCCCATAGGAGAATATCATGTACGGATTGAAGGTAACACTGCTTCTCTCAGCGACGATGGCGCTGTTGGCGACCGTGGGGCAAGCGGCAATAGGGCAGCAGAACCCGCCGCTAAGGGATGCGGTCGAGTGCCGTGAGCGGGGCGGGTTGCCCAATGTGTTTGCGAAGTGGAAGGCGGGGAAGGAGGTGCGGGTCGGCTATCTCGGCGGCAGTATCACCGAGCAGAACGGCTGGCGTCCCAAGACCCTGGCCTGGTTCAAGACGCAGTATCCGGCCGCTTCCACGACGGAGATCAACGCGGCCATCGGCGGCACCGGCTCGGATCTGGGAGTCTATCGTGTGCGCCAGGATGTGCTGGACCATAAGCCGGATCTGCTCTTCGTCGAGTTCGCGGTCAACGACGGCGGCGCGCCCACCGATCGTATCTTGAAGGCGATGGAGGGGATCGTTCGGCAGACCTGGCACGCCGATCCTTCGACCGATATCTGCTTCGTCTATACGCTGACGGAGGGAATGCTGGGCGATCTGGAGGGCGGTAAGTTCCCGCACGCCGCGAGCGTTATGGAACAGGTCGCCGATCACTACGCCATTCCCTCGATCCACATGGGCCTGGAAGTCGCCCATCTGCACCAGGCCGGCAAGTTGATCTTCACAGGTCCGCAGCCTAAGACGGATGCGGAACGCGCTGGGCTCAACGGCAAGACCGTCTTCGCTCCGGACGGCGTCCATCCCTATCCCGAGACCGGCCACGAACTGTATCTGGCGAGTATCGAGCGCTCCTTCGCGAAGATTGCGCCTGTCGGGAAGCCGGGGCGACATCGCCTGCCCGCCCCGCTCGTCGCCGACAACTGGGAGCGGGCGAAACTGATCCCTCTCAGCGCTGTCCAACTGAGTATGGGCTGGCAGAAACTCGATCCCGCCACCGATCCGCGCGCAAAGCAGTTCCAGAAGCGGCTGCCAGAGTTGTGGAAGACCAATAAGCCGGGCGAGACCATCACCCTGCGTTTCAAAGGAACCGCGTTATCGATCTACGATCTGCTCGGCCCGGACTGCGGACAGGTCAGCGTCCAGTTCGACGACAGGCCGCCCGTCGTGATGGCGCGTTTCGACTCTTTCAGCAACTATCACCGCCTCGCGACCCTGCCCGTCACCGATGGCGCGCCCGACACGATCCATACCGTCAAGATCCGTCTTCTGCCCGATCAGCCGGACAAACTCAAAATCCTGCATCAGCGCAAAGAAAACGATAGCATCCAGATACTGGACCCGAAAACCTACAACGATACGGCCTGGTATGCGGGCGCCGTCCTGCTCATCGGAGATTTAGTGAAGTAGGCAAGAACAATATGGCAAACCGGTATTCTCCCTCTTTCCGTTCCGCGCTGATCCTGGGCCTGTGCAGCCTGTGCCTCAGCGGCGCTCTGCCTTCCCACGCGGACCCGCCTCTTCCGAAAGGGTTCAAGTCTCTGGCGGCCGCGATCATGAAAGACGATCCCGTCGCGATCGAGCGTCTGCTCACGCCGGGCCTGAACATCAACACTCCGGTGGAAGACGGCAAATCGGTGCTGTTCCTGGCCGTCGTGTATCAGCGCCTCAAGGCCGCGACATTTCTGATCGCGCACGGTGCGGATGTCCGCATGAAGGACAGGGAGGGGAAGACCCCGCTCCACTGGGCGGTGAGCGTCTCCACGCCGCTGACGAGTCTGCTCCTCGAAAAAGGGGCGGAGGTCGATGCCGTCGATAAGAGCGGCGAGACTCCTCTGTATCAGGCGATTCTCCACGATCCTGCACGCGCCCTGATTCTGCTCGATCACGGCGCCCATGTCAGGATCCAGAACAACAAGTTCGAGACACCGCTCCATATCGCGGTCTTCGGCCCGGAGGAGGTCCCCGTCGCCAAGAAACTCCTCGAACAAGGCGCGGACGTCAATGCCGTCGATCAGGACGGGCAGACCCCGCTGGACCAGACGTTCAATGCGGAGATGACCGCTTTCCTGACCGCGCATGGGGCCATGCACGGCATACGTGAAATCGCCACGCAGACCTCCTCGCCCTTGATCACCACGCTCCCCCCCTCCCCGACCCCGATCGTCCTGACCACGCGCCTGCACCGGGCGATCGACGCCGACGACCTCTATGCCGTGCAGACCCTGCTTGCCAGAGGCGCCGACGTCAATGCGCCGGATGTCGGTGGCTCCTCCCCGCTCGCCATCGCCCTGCGTGTCAATTTCGGTCCGACAGCGCCCACGCCTCCCAATCCCGTCATTCTGCAAACCCTGTTTTCAAAAGGTGCAAACATCCACGATAGTGAACCCAATCGCGGCCAATCTCTGCTGATCCGCGCGGTGCTCTTGCAGCAACCGGCCTCCCGCGACTGGCTCCTCGCACGCGGAGCAAACGTAAAGAATCGGGATAGCCAACTTGGAGCGACCGCCCTCAACTATGCGGACGATCCGGCCACCATTCGCGCCCTGGTCAAGCGAGGCGCGAACATCGACGCCCAGGATAACGCAGGATTCACCGCCCTGATGACCAACGCCCGCGCCGGCGAAACAGAAGCGGTACGCACCCTCCTCACTCTCCATGCCCACGTCAATCTCAAGAACAAACAGGGCGAGACAGCCCTCTCCCTCGCACGCACCACTCAAAAACGGAACCCAAAGCAGGACCGCAGCGCCATCATCCGCCTGCTGAAACAAGCAGGCGCGAAATAGACTTTAGAGGAGGGAGAATACCATGAGTCTTGAACGCAACAAACAGACCGTTACCAGTTTCTATGACCTGATGTTCAATCAGTGCCAGCCGGAGGAAGCCATTCGGCTCTATGCCGGTGATGTCTATATTCAGCACAATCCGGCGGTCGCGGATGGCAAAGAGGCGTTTATCGCCTACTTTGTCCGTATGGCGCAGGAGTATCCCGGCAAGCGCGTGCATTTCAAGCGGGTGATCGCGGAAGGAAACTATGTCGTCCTGCACTGCTATCAAGAGTGGCCCGGCGATTCGGACTGGGCCGGTATGGACATCTTTCGTATCGACCACAACGGCAAAATCGTCGAACACTGGGACGTGCTCCAGCAAGTCCCTGACCATTCCGAAAACGCCAATACGATGTTCTGATCCATCAGAGTGCGACGATCTTCTCCCAAAGAGTTAGTTCGTCGAGTAAACTCTCTTCCGCGTTCCAGTTTCCTGCGAGTTCGCCCGTATAAAGCTCGAAGATGTGATGTAGCACCTGTAACACGATCTCTTTCTGTGTCTGGCTGAAGCAGGCAAAGTGGTCCCAATAGTGGACATGGAACAGAAACTGGGAGAGAGAGTCTTTCTCAGTTAAAGCCAGCCGAACCAGTGCGGGGAAGTAGTAGAGGAAACCCTCTGGGGAGATGAAACAGATCGGATCCCAACACGGATTACCGACGTCTTTTATCGTCAGCGTCTCGACAGATTTCGAGCACAAGACACTGTCGTGATCGGCACATTCGGGACAGTGAGTGGGGTCTGTAAAATGAGCAGGCCGAGGCACATCCGCAAAAGCGTCTTTGACAAGGCGGTAAAGGTCGGTTTCCAACATCGTTATCCTGCCATTTTCTTGATCAGTTACCAGTGTACAGCCAGTCTCAAAACCTTGTGATTGAGACGACATCCGCACCGGAAAGATAACGCCGAAGCGGCTGTCGTCATATCGTAGAGGTTTAGTGTTTGGTCTGGCGGAGGAGTTCCTGGACGGCGGTTTCGAGCTGGCGGTCGTGGTTGCGGGCGATGTCTTCGGGAGTGTTTTCCACATACAGGTCGGGCGGGCAGCCGTTGTGCTCTTCGTCGATGCCGGTGAGGGTGAAGGCGCCGACGCCGGGGATGCGCAGGGTCGTGCCGTCGATCAGGGTCGTCGCGCCGGTGCCGATGACGCCGCCGTTGGTGGGTACGCCGACGACTTTGCCGAGATGCAGTTCTTTGAAGCCCCAGGGGAAGACCTCCGCGTTGCTGAAAGAGAGTTCGTTGATCAGCACGATGCACGGCTTGTTCCAGGCGAGCAGCGGCGAGGTCGTGCGCTCTGTGTCAGCGCGGATGGTGCGGTAGCCGAAGATTTTGGTCTGAAGTATCTCCAGGATCTCGTCGGCCGTGCTGCCGCCGCCGTTGAAACGCACGTCGATGACCAGACCGTCTTTCGACTGCATGTCGCCGTAGACCAGCCGCTTGAACTCCTCCAGGGTGGTGTCGTTCATGGCGTTCATGTGCAGATAACCGAGGCGGTTATTGGAGAGTTGATCCGTCGTCTTCTCGCGCTCGCTGACCCAACGATCGTAGTCGAGTTTTTTGTAGGCGGCAGCGGCGATGGGCGTGATGCGAACCGTGCGCGTGCCCGCCTCCGTTGGCGCGGTGCTGACCGTCAGCGCAGCCCGCTTCGCCGCTTTGTCTGCCAGCAGGCTATAGAACTGCTCCGTCGTGGCGACCGTTTCGCCATCGACCTTGAGCAGAATCTCCCCCGGCTTCAGGCGGCTGCGCGATCTATCCGCAGGACCTTTGGGCACAACCGTGGCCACCTTGACGCCGGGGCCGGTGTAGGTGTCGTCCAGGGTGATCCCGAGTGAGGGCGTGACCGGTCCCTCGCGATCCGGAACGCCGGTGATGCCGACATGCGAGGAGTTCAGTTCACCGAGCACCAGCCCGAATAGCGCGTAGAAGTCCTCTTTGTAGGTGATGTCGTCCACGACCGGGCGATAGGCTTCCCGCACCCGATTCCAGTCGGAGCCGTGGAGTTTGTCATCGTAGTAGGCGTCCCGCATCTTGCGCCACGCCTCGTCGAACATCTCCGTCAGCTCCGCATGGGTGTCGATGTCCATCTTCGCGGTGAAGGTGACAGCGGCCACGGCGGGCGCAGGCGCACTGATCGGCACGGTGTGGATCGCGCCGCCCGTGATGTAGACCACCCGCTGTCCATCCGGCGTAAACGTGATGTCTTCGCCGGTCTCGCCGGACTGGGTCAGGCGGGTCGGCTGCCCGCCCGTCGCGTCCATCCGCCAGAGATCCGAGCGCCCGAGTTGACTCATGGCGAAGACCAGCGTCTTACCATCCGGCGAGAGCGCAAAGCTGCGGACATCGCTCTCGACTCGGGTGAGTTGGCGGGCGCGTTTGTGAATATCGTCGAAGTCGATCTTGACGGGCGCGATGTTTTTGGCGGCGCTCTTTGCGTCCGGCGTTTTCGTGTCCGTCTCGGCGGCGTCGCCCTCCTCCGCCGCAGTGGTCGGCGCAGGTTCGGCGAGCAGGGTGACGCTCCAGAGATTCTCGTTCTTGCTGCGATTCGAGCGGAAGAACAGTTTCTTGCCGTCCGCCGACCAGACCGGGTTGGAGTTCAGCATCGGGTAGCGGGTCATGTTGATCGGTTTGCCGCTCGCCGCGCCGACGACGAAGATGTCCGCCATCTCTCCGCCGGAGTGCGCCTTGATGCGACCATAGGCGATCCACTGCGAATCCGGCGACCACGCCACCTGACGAATATCGGGATCGTGCGCCAGCACCCGCTCCGCGCCTCCCTCTGCCGGTACGACGCACAGTTCGCTGCCGTTGTAGCCGCGCAGAAACGCGATGCTCTTGCCGTCCGGCGAAAAGACAGGCCCATGCTCATCGCCAGGCGCCTTCGTCAGTTGCGTCGTCTGCTTCGTCCGCACGGTCATCACATAGATGTTGTTGTTGCCGTCGCGATCGGAGGTGAAGGCGATCTTCTTCCCATCCGGCGACCAAACAACGTTCTCCTCACGCTGCGGCGTCTCGGTCAGGCGTCGCGATTCGGTGGCCGCACGCGGTTGGGGTTCGTCCGGGGCCTGCTCTCCCCCACCCGCCGCGGGATCTGCGGCCGCAGCGCCTGCACCGCTTCGTGCCGCGCCGCCTGCGCCCATCGGCTGCACATACACCTCTCCATGCACCACAAACGCCAGCGACTTGCCGTCTGGGGACAGCGCGATCTCCTGCGCTCCCCTGGTCAGCGTCTCATGCCGGACGGGATTGGTGCGGTCGTCGCTGGGCGCAAAGATCTCGAGTTCGCGCGGCTGTCCGCCGATCTTATCCAGGGACCAGAGCCGGAAATCGTGTTCGAAGACGATACGGCTATCGTTCTTCGCCATCGTCGGGAAAAACAGATTGCCTTCCTTGAAGTGCGTGATCTGCGTCGCTTTGCTGTCGGCGGCGATACCGCGTCGCCACAGATTCGCCACGCCATCGCGATCCGAGACAAATAGAAAACTCTTGCCGTCCGGCGCGAACAGGCTCCAGCGCTGATTGACGTCCTTCTCATGCGTGAGCCACTGACCCACCCCGCCGCCTGCCGCCGAATAGAGCATCAGGTTGGAGTTGCCGCTGCCCCGATAGCCTTTGCGCGACCACTGCCCGCCCCGCGTGCAGACGATCGACTTGCCGTCGGGCGTGGCGGCGGCATTGCCGAGCGCCGCGTCGTCCTTCGCGATCAGATGGGTCGCACCGGTCTCTATGTTCACCGTGTAGACCGAGGCGTAGCGGGTCGTCTCGCGCGCCGCGGTGAAGATCACGTTCTTGCCGTCCGGCGTCCAGCCCGTCACGGTATCGTCCGCGCTGTGCATGGTCAGTTGCTTGGCCCTGCCGCCGCGCACTGGCATGATCCAGACATCGTAGTTACCGGACCGCTTCGAAGAGAACGCCATCCATTTGCCGTCCGGCGACCACGCAGGCGCATAGTCGTGCGCCTCATGGATGGTAAGGCGTGTCGCTTCGCCGCCTGTCGCGCTGGCCGTCCAGATGTCGCCCAGATAGGAGAAAGCGAGATGTGCGCCATCCGGCGCAAGCGTGGGCTGACGTGTGAAACGAATGGGCCGCGGTTCGTCTTCGCCTCCCTTTCCTTTTATTCCCTGCGCAGACACGCAGGCCGGAAGCGCCAGAGCCAACAGAGTGAGAGCCGGACAGGACGGTTTTCGCATGGGATTCTTTCTCTTGTGAAGATAGCCACCGGACGCCGACCGAGCGCCGCACCGGTGCGAAGATCGATAAGTCTATTCGATAGGGGAAGAGGGGGCGTCCGGCTCGCCGTCATCGGTGAGACCGAGGGCCATCAAGAGCGCTCGCCGAGGCCCAAACTGCTGTGCGTTTCGGATGCGCCGACAGTTTGCGCACCGCACCTCGCACTGTGTTATTTCCGGCAGCAGGGCCGTCCAGGTTGCGCCTTGCAGCAGGCGCGTTCTCAGGGAGAAAATCGTTCCGTCCACCTCGCCCTCGATCTGAAGAACCTGTGGATCAGCGATACCGCAATCGACACAGGGATGCGCCTTCAGATAGAGGGTCAATCGCCGAATGACCTCATCGGAAATAAGCTTCCGACGCTTCTGCACATTGCCGTAGTGCCGCTCTTTATTGCGCTCGTACCAGTCCCGGTGAATCAGCTTGATACACGCGCGGCACTGCACCTGAAGCCCATCCGGCCGCGTCCGATTCTTGCCGAACTCCACTTCGTCCTTGTCCTGGTTGCAGCGCGGGCAGTGTTTCATGTTATTAAGCCGACGATCAATCGTAACGCTTTGCACTCCAGGACGTCTAATTCTGCATCGGATTATACCCTGGAACCAGGATTTTGTCTGAACCGGAATGTGTCTATCGAGAATTGCGTATTCGTACAAGGAACGTAAAGAGTTGAGCCAACGAAGATGCGTCTCTTCGGCAACGGATCGCTTCGGTGTTTTTGGGCGTTCGCCAACCTGGAACATCAAAGTGCGTATGTGCCGACGACATCTCGTAGGGCGTGAAAGGATCGATGGGGATGAGAATATCAGGCGGACTGACGTGGAGATTGGCGTTGCTGGTGCCTCTGTTGGCGACAGGGGCAAAGGCGCCGGGGCAGCAACAGGTTCCCGAGGTGGAGATGTCCCGAGGGGTGGAGGTCGGGAAGTCACCGGTGACCATCTCGGCGACCTTCGTGTGCGGCCCGTTGGAGAAGGAGTATTACTTCGATCAGAAGACCTATGGGAAAGTCAGCGGAGAGGCTCCGATACGGATCAGCCATCCGTCGTTTGTCCTCTACACCTCGGTTCTAAATCCGGGGTTTTTCCGGTTGGCGGCCGCACTGGATGCACTCGTGGCCAAAGACCCGACCTGGAAGAACTCGATGGTCATGGTGAGCGATGCAAAGGGCGCGCAGTTCGGGGGCTATACGGTAGAAGAGTTGGGCCAGAGGCGCGCGAGCATACGTCAGATGGCCCTGAAGAATCACATCGGTCATCTTAATTTTTTCATCACCGCCCCGTCCGCAAAGACGCTGATGCCTCGCCTGAAGTTGACCGGCAAACAGAATATGCTGTTGGCCGCGCTGGACAATCGCACCACGCCCAAAGTAGAAGCGGCTACCCTTACGGTACAGCGGTTGGAGAGCGATGCGATCACCACTGCCGCCGCGGCTAAGAAGGTGGTGGACATCATGGTGCCTCACAAGAATTGATAACTCCTCCTGTAAAATTCCGGTTTGCTCTGGGCGCTTGCTTCCTGGCGCAGGGCGTCACGCTGCCTCCTGCGAAAGCGCAGCAGAGCCATGTCGCGTTTCCCGTTCAGAGCCGAAAGCGTCAGGCGCGTGCGGAAGTGGCGAGGCATGTTGGTGAGGCCGGCGCGCGTCTTCCTGAAGGCGGACGGAAGCGACACACGAACAGACCGGAGATCATCGACAGCGCGTTGACACGGGAGGAGGCTCTGGCCGGAGAGACGATTCCGGACGCGATCCGGCGCGATCTTACGCTGGTGACGGTCTCGTACTGGTCGTTCGATCACCGAATGCATCAAGGCCAGATCGTGATCCATAAGGACCTCGCCTCCGATGTCCGGTCGATCTTTCAGGAGCTACAGCAGCGCCGGTTTCCGATCGCCCATGTCATTCCCATCGCACACTACCACTGGTCGGACGACGATTCGATGGCGGCGAACAACACCTCGGGGTTCAACTACCGCAAAGTGCCGGGGCATGATAAGCTCTCCAACCACGCGTATGGGCGCGCCATCGACATCAATCCAGTGCAGAATCCCTTTATTCAGAACGGCGTTCCAACGCCACCCGGTGCCGTCTACCAGCCCGGACAGCCCGGCACCATCACCGAGGGAGCGATTGTCCGGATGTTCGAGAGACGCGGATGGCGATGGGGCGGACGCTGGCGCGCAGCCACCGATTGGCAGCATTTCGACAAGGTCGCGGGTCATCCCTTAAAGACGCGGCGAGACTGATGTATGCGTGGGAGACAGAGCCATATCAACCCTATGCTCAACGCAAAAAAGAAGGTCAGGAAGCCCATCGCCACGAACGAGGAGTTCCGATCCGCCCGCACCTTCTCCTCACTGACGACTCCCCAGTCCTGTAATTTTGGGTCCGCGGGCAGATAGGTGATCGTTACCGTTCCCCCGATCCGGGTTCGCTGATAATCTCTCTGAGAGACCTTCTGATAACCGTCGATCTGGCGGCTCGGCGTCGAGAAGACGTAGTCCACATAGTAATCTCCCGGATGTTCCCTGGATCGTGATCGGCCCGTCACGAACGCCGCGACAGTTCGGCCCTCGCGCGCCAGACGGGCGACATCCTGATAGTGTTCATGCAGGGCCGTCGCCGATGCGATCAGCACAACGATATAGAGCGGGATCATGATGCCCATCATCAGTCTCCGAGTCGCGCGCACCTCCCGCTCCCGCCGCTGCGTGCCGTAGACATGTGAATCGTCCGTCGCGTCTTTTTTTGGCTTCGCCATCCCTTTCTCTTCCTCTCGTCCCTGAATCACCCCTGACAGTAGGTGCGCCCTTTCGGCTACATGAGGGTCCGGATCCGGGTGGTGCCGTTCGAAGAATGGAAGAAGGGCATAGATGGAAAAGCCGAGTCCATGCCGAACTACCTCCTCAACGACGTGAAATGAACCCCCGACAGATCGTTGCGTATCCTCTACTATAGATTAGGTGTTACGCAGACCTTAACCTCTCTATGAAGGAATCGAACTTATGATTTTGCGATCTGCTCACTACCGGGAAAGCGCGAAGTCGTTCTACTTCGCGCTTGGAATGGCGGTCTTCGGCCTCGGCCTGCTGGCTGGCGCCGCCCCAGGTTATGGACAACGCAAGCCGACGAAACCGACGAAGGCAGCGCTCAATACCGCCCTGCTGCGGGTCGCAGAGAAGAATCGCACGGCGGATGTGAAGACGCTGCTGGCACGTGGGGCCAATCCGAATGTGAAGGGTCCTCTGGGGTATACGCCGATCATGCTCCTCGCGCTTCAGCCGAAAGTCGATGCGGCCACGATCCAGGCGCTCCAGAAGGCCGGCGGCAACATCGACGCTGTCGATAACGCCGGGATGACGGCGCTGATGCACGCCTGTACGAACGGCTCGGAGGTGGGGGCGAGGGTCCTGCTCGCACGCGGCGCGAAACCGGACATTGCCGATCCGAACGGCACGACCGCCCTGTTGATCACCGCGGAGAAGGGAGGCGAGGCGATCACCTCGCAACTGCTGGCCCACGGCGCGGCGGTCGATCACCAGAACCGTGCCGGACAGACGGCGCTCTTCCTGACAACGGTCGCTCCTGCCGGGCACTTCGCGCTCACCCGCAAGTTCTACTTAATGCGGGTCCATGTGATGCAGATGCTGCTTGCGAAAGGCGCCAATGTCAACCTGAAAGCCAGAAACGGCATGACGCCCCTGATGATGGCGGCGAGCAACGCGAATGCTGAGATGGTAGAGGAGCTTTTAAAGAAGCACGCGGATGTCACCGCCCGCGACCCCCGAGGCATGACCGCCCTGAAACTCGCGATGCAACACAAATCCGCCGAGGCGATCGTCCAGAAACTCAAACAGGCGGGCGCGACGGAATAAGGCGCTGCCCTGAAGGAAGCCGACCTCAGAACGCTTTCAGCAAAACCTGCGTTCCCTTCCTGTCCCTCCTGTAGATCCTGTCTTCAAGTCTTTTCTTTTTAGACAGGATTGACAAGATTTACAGGATTAACAGGATTTCGATTCACGGGATCGGATTGGCAGACATATGGTCAGGAAGGCGCGCTTAGCCGGATGGTGGGGCTATTGATGAGGAAGGTCGCGGTGGAGGAGAAGTAGTTCGCCATGATGGTATAGGCGGGTTCGGGAATGCCGACCTGATCGAGCGCTGTGAGCATGTGGTGCAGCCAGCGGTCCCGCTCGGTCGGGCCGATCTGAAAGGGCGCGTGCCGCATCCGCAGGCGGGGATGGCCGCGCTCCTCGGAATAGGTGGTCGGGCCGCCGAAGTACTGCGCCAGGAAGAGCGCGGTATGCCGTCGGGAGTCGTCCAACAGCGCAGGATAGAGTGGCCGCAAAACAGGGTCCGTCTCGACCCCGGCATAGAAAACATCCACCAGCCTCTCAAATGTCTGCATCCCGCCAACCCGTTCAAACACCGTGCTCTCTGCACCCATCGTTCTGCTCCCAACTTTCTCTAACTACGCGGGCTATAGCCTCTACTCTCGCGCCCCGGCTTTCCGTAATAGTTCCGCGATCTGTGACTGTCTCTCGGTGAGCGCCAGCGCCAATGCCGTATCACCGCTCCGGTTCTTGATCTTGTAGTCCGCTCCCGCCGCCAGAAGCGCCTCCACGCCTGCCAAATTCTCCGCCAAAACCGCGTACAGCAGCGGAGTATCGCCATCCTTCGACTGTGCATCGATGTGTGCTCCGTGAGAGAGTAACAGATGCGTATAGCGCGCGGGAAACTGCCGCTCTACAACCAGCAGCGCGCTCCACCCCTTATCGTTCTGCGCGTTAACATCCGCGCCATGCTCCAGCAGCGTCTTCATGACCTCAAAATGCCCTTCCCACGCCGCTCGCAGCAGAGGAGTATCCCCATCGCTATTCCTCGCGTCGATTTTCGCCCCGTGGGCGAGCAGGAGACGAACGGTTTCGGCAAAGTCGGTTCCGCCGGCAGCAAGGATGAGGGGAGTATACCCGTACTTGTCTGTTGCGTTGACATCAACCCCATGCCGAAGCAGCGTCTGCAAGCCGATCACGTCCCCACGCCCCGCTGTCGGCATTATGGCTTGCTGAGGATCCGCACCGTGTTCGATGAGGGTCTCCACGCAGGGTCCTGTCGCGAACATCACGGGAGTGCCCCGGCTATAGGTTTGTGCCAGTGGGTTTGCTCCGTGCTCCAGCAACAGACGTACGGTGGTATCGTAACCATCCAACCCCGCCAGCATCAGCACCGTCGTGTGCAGAAAATCGTGAGTATTGCTGTCCGCTCCATGATCCAACAAAGCTTTCACAAGGACAGGGTTTTCCGGATAGGTCGGCACGCGTTTTTTGAGGGCGCTGGAGTAGTGAGGCGCCAGCATCGTATACAGAACGGGATCGGGCGCCACATACTGATCGTTGCGTTTCGCCTTCATATCCTCGATCAGACGTTGGAGTGCCGTTCCGTTGCGTCGTGATTCATCCAGGGCATTGGCATCCGCTCCTGCATCCAGCAGTCTGATCGCGGTCTGCGTATCGTTATGCAGAACGGCCTGCACCAGCGCTTCGTTGTATCGAAAATGTTGGACGGTACGCCACAGGAGCAGCACAGGCACTCCGACCAGAATCACCAGGATCACCACCATGTCGATCCTGACACGCCGTTTCTGTGTCTTCTCCATGCGCCTCCAGTTTCCTTCCTTACCAACCCATCTAAATCTGCCACTTACCTTAAACTACTCGCTCTGTTCCCTCCAGGTTTCGCCTCCGGCTTCTCAGCGCATTCCCTAACTCCCAACATTCCGGCAGGTTTTTGCGTAGGTGGACAAGAAAGAGCAGAGAGTGTTCAGGATGAGTTTTACAAGGCGGACCTCCCGCCTTCCCCTGTCTGGGGTTTCTATTTTGATGGGAGAGGAAGATCGGATGCGCTATCTAAGAGTCGTTTTGATTTTTGCCCTGGCTGTTTGTGCGTTCCGATGTCCGGCAGCCGATGTCGTGGATATCGCGATCAAGAACAACGATCTTGTCTATAGCCCCCTCACAAAGCTACTGTATGTGAGCGTTCCCAGTGAAGACACGCTCCATCCGAATACCGTCACCGCCATTAATCCCGTGACGCATCAGATCGGCTTCTCCTTCCCTATTCCGGGCAATCCCAGCAAACTGGCGCTGTCCGACAATGGCCGTACCCTCTATGTCGCCTTCGGAAAAGATACCTCCATACAACGCCTCGATCTGGTCGCGCACACGGCGTCTCTGCCGTTCTCCCTGGGACCCGATGCACGCTTCAAGGATATGGCGGTCCTGCCGGGCCATCCTGATTCGATCGCCATCGCACAGCGCGGCGGCATCGTGATCTACGATAACGGTCAACCTCGCCCGGATGTCAAAGGCCAAGGCAACAGGATAGTGTTCGCGGCTTCTCCTGCCATTCTCTACAGTTGTAATTCCGGGGGATCGCGGCTGTTCAAAAACAGGATCGAGGCGACCGGGGTCACCGGGATGGAGGAGATACCGGTCGCGATCCCCTTCACGTTCGAGATCAAAGTGGATGCGGATCGTCTCTACGATGTGTCGGGGCTTCAGATCGATCTTAAATCGGAACGAGTCGTGGTAGATCTCTCTGCGATGCACAGTTGGAACGACTCAGTAGCACCCGACCACGCCGCCAATCGTGTCTTCTTTTTGTCGGGAAACCTGCTCCAAGCGTACAGCACGAAAACTCTCGCGCCGATTGGACAACTGCGTGTGCCCCTCACGTATCACCAGTCCAAGGGCAGCCTCACACGTTGGGACAAAGAAGGGCTGGCTTTTCGGACGGATGGGGAGGTCGTGCTGCTCACGATCTCTGCGCTGGAATCCACGGAGTTTCGGCCTCCCCTACAAGCTCTCCCTGCCGGCACGACTCAACTCATCCCCTATCGAGACGACAACTACCGGTATCTGGTACTGCATTCGGGGGAGGCGTTGCCGACCGGCTTTGAGCAGGCAGGCTTCAACGATGCGGCGTGGAACTCTGGGAAGGCGGCGTTCGGGAGCAACCTTCCCGGCACGCGTTGCCCTCTGGCCTCTACAGTTCAGACACGCTGGCCCAATCTCACGGACCTGTTGGTGCGCAAACACTTCCTGGTCCCGAACGCACAGACACGCTTACAGATTAAGATCGCCGTCGACAATCGGGTGACGCAACTCTTCTTCAACGGCAAAGAGATCCCCGTTAAGATCGCGGCGAATTCCTGCGCAGAGCTCGACCAGTTCTCGGTCGATGTCCCTGCCGCGCTGGTGCAGGCGGGCCGCAATCTCGTCGTCGCACACGTGCGCGATGAAGGTGTAGACAGCTTTTTCGACATGCGCGTCCTCGCCACCCGGCCGATGACTGCGGCTCTGGTGGGGGTCTGGAATCCGCCTCTAAAGGTGGTGCGTTTTGGGGATCAGTATGGCCTGCATGCGGCGGTAAGAGGAGGACTTCTTCTTCAGAACCAGAGCAATATGGAAATTATCGGGACCAGAATTCAGTTTTTTCTGGCGGACAGCGCCGATCCGACTGCACCGCGCGACTCGCTGCATCAGGACACCGTGGCGATCCTCTCTCCCAATGCCTTTCATGCCCTGCCGATCGACTTTCTCCTCCCACGTGGTATCAACACCCGTAACAAATACATGGTCGCCGTCATCACGACGGCTGCGGGTAAATTCCCCGATAGTACCACTCGATACACCACAGCCACCGGCCCACTTCCGGATTCCTCCGGACCTACTCTTTCACTCTCCTGGGAGCCTCTGGTGCAGACCTGGCATCCCAATGGCTCTCATGCCGGTATGACGATTAAGAGTGCGCTGGTGATCCGCAATTTAGGCGAGCAGGCGGCTCCGCCTGTGACGTTCACCGTATTTCTGGCGCAAGATCGGGTCCTGGCATCGGGCGATACGCCCCTCCGAAAGCTCACGACGCCGCTTCTGCAGGCGGGCCAGAGTCAGAGATTGCCCCTGGAAATGACACTTCCCGCGAACCCCAAACCTTTCGGGAGGTTTCTGATCGCGAGGCCCCTCGTAAAACAGACAGACCTCACGGTGGAAAACAGGCTGCCGTCTCCGACCGCCGGTCCCATCCTGACTCCGGCGCACCTGAACGGCGCATGGGGAGTGATACGTCAGACGACGGAGAGCGTCGGATCGCCTCCCCTCCCTGCTCTGGAAGCGACCTTCACACTCACCAACAAAGGTCCGGAAGAATCCCCTCGGTACGGATTGACATTCTACCTCGCCTCGGACCGCATCGCAAACTCTCAGTCCTTTCTCCTGGAACGCGTCTTAGCGCCGCCACTCAAACCTGGCGAACAGACCACTCTCAAACTCCATTGGCGTCTCCCCAATGGCACTTCGGCCACCGGGAAATATCTGCTCGCGCTCACAAACACGACGCTCACCGTCCAGGATGCCGGTCCCGCAGAGAGAACGATTTCCGTGGGGCCTCTGCCCTGACACCCTCTTGTCCTGTAGCCTACCGGAGCGATGTTCCCAACAAACGCAACATCCCTATTGAGCATTGACAGGAGCGTGCGTATCAACGCAATAGAGGCGCTGATTAGATCAACGAACCAAGTATCAGTGGATTGATCGCGATGAGATTCAAGGGGTGGATGTGTGAAGGGAGATGGGTCGTCAGGGGCTCGAACCCTGGGCAAATGGATTAAGAGTCCACTACTCTACCAACTGAGTTAACGACCCACGCACAAAACAGGCGTTCCGGGGAAGTGGAAACGCAAAGATAGTATACACGGAGACCGGCAGAAAGTCAAGGTCGGGTCGGTATTGGAACGTGTGGGCAGTCTGCACTGCCGGAACAGAGCGAGCAGGGCAAATCGGGTTGCGTGTCGAAATGGAGAGCGGGAGAGGCGGCAGCGGTTGTGGCGCGCACTTTCACCGGAGCTTGAGCGTAAGATCAGAAGTAGCTTTCGAGTAGATTCTCGGCCGGATGGTAATGTGGAGACGGCGGCGAAGGAGATAGAACTGTCATGGAAATAGCAATCGTCGGACTGGGCAAGATGGGCGGCAACATGGCCGAGCGTTTGACCCAGCATGGACATCGTGTGGTCGGCTGCGATCCCTCTCCCGAGGCGCAGGAGCGGGTGCGCAAACTCGGCTGTGATGCCGCCGGCAACGTCACCGAGATGATCAAGCGATTGAACCAGAAGCCGAAGGTGGTCTGGAGCATGGTTCCGGCGGGCAAAGTCACCGAAGCGGTCCTGGCCGAAGCCTCTGCGGTGCTGAACCCCGGCGACATCATCATCGATGGCGGTAACTCCCGTTTCAGCGACTCCGTGCGCCACTACAACGAACTCAAAGCCAAGAACATCCAGTTTCTCGACGCCGGCACCTCGGGCGGGATCTGGGGCCTGCAGGAGGGCTACTGCCTGATGGTCGGCGGCGACAAAGAGACGTTTGCGACGGTCGAGCCGCTGCTAGCCTCGCTCGCTCCCGAAGGCGGCCTGCTGCATGCCGGACCTGCCGGAGCCGGACATTATGTGAAGATGGTGCACAACGGCATCGAGTACGCCCTGATGCAGTCCTATGCCGAGGGCTTCGAGATCCTGAAAGCCTCGCCCTACCCTGAGATCGATCTCCACGCCGTCTGCGAACTGTGGCGGCACGGCAGCGTCGTCCGCTCCTGGCTGCTCGATCTCGCCGCCGACGCCTTCAAAGAGGACCCCAACCTCGACAAGATCACCGGCTATGTGGAAGACTCCGGCGAGGGCCGCTGGACCGTGCAGGAGAGCATCGAGCACGCCGTGCCCGCGCCTGTCATCGCCCTCTCGCTCTACCTGCGCTTCCGCTCCCGCCAGGAGGACAGCTTCTCCATGAAGGTGCTGGCCGCCCTCCGGAACGAGTTCGGCGGGCATGCCGTGCATCCCAAAACGCTCGAAGGCCCGCATGTGCCCGGTATCGAAGCGGCCGGCAGCGAGAAGACGCATCCCCAGTCTGACCTCTGATGGCGGGCCGTGGGCATCGTGATCCTGGATAGATCGATAGGGAGACCCATATGCGCGAATCGAAATCGTTTTTTCACTCCACCTTCGGCGGCGTTGTGCTGTTGGCGGCGCTGCTGCTGGCAGGCGATCTCGCCCTGCGCAATGTCCATGCCGCCCCAGACCCCGCCCCTCCGAAAGTCCTGATGGCGCAGGAGTTCCGCCTGGTCGATAAGACCGGCGCCATGCGTGGCACCCTCCAGACCCAGGACGACGGCAGTCCCGGCCTCGCCCTCTACGACAAGACCGGAAAGGTGCGCGTCACCCTGAACGTTCAAGGGGATGGGACCTCCCTCCTTGTCTTTCGCGATGGAGCGAGCAAACCCCGTGTCGAGCTGGAGCAGGATGCCGACGGAACCGGCGGCCTGACGCTGATCAACGGCAAAGGCACCGGCGGCGCGGCGCTGCTCATCGCGCCTGACAGCAATCCCGTCGCTGTGTTCAAAAACAAGGAAGGCAAAGTTATCTGGTCTGCGCCGGGAGCGGATATCGAACTTCCTCTGGTGGACCCGCCCAAACCGGACAAGAAACCCTGATCCCGACGTAACCGCGTTCGAAAACTACCCTGCTCTGTCCCCGGAAGATAAATCCGGGGACCTTTGGAAAGTGAGAGAGAGATGGCTGCTGCGACGACCACGACGCCCGTCGAGACGACCGACAAGAATCTGGCCTCGTGCGCTTTTGTCCTGTTTGGCGCGACGGGCGACCTGACCAAGCGCAAAATCATCCCCGCCCTGTTCAGCCTGTCCCTGCAAGGGCTACTGCCCGAATCCTTTGCGATCGTCGCCTTTGCGCGCCGGGATAAGAACGACCAGATCTTCCGCGATGAGCTTCAGGCGGACCTGCGTGAGTTTGCGCCGAAGCTGCCTGCCGACGGCCCCGAGTGGGCCGCCTTCGCCGAACGGATCACCTATGTCCGCTCCAACTTCGACGACGAACCCGGCTATCGCCGTCTTGGGGACCACCTCGACAGGCTTGATAAGGAGCGGGGTATCGGCGGCAATCGCCTCTTCTACCTCGCCACCCCTCCCGACAACTTCAGCGAGATCATCCTGCACCTCGGCAAAGTCGGCCTGAACAAGCCAGGCAAAGACGGCCAGTGGGCGCGGATCATCATCGAGAAGCCGTTCGGCGTCGATCTGCCCTCCGCCCAGGCGCTCAATGTCGAGGTCAACACCTGGTTCGAGGAGAGTCAGGTCTATCGCATCGACCACTACCTCGGCAAAGAGACCGTGCAGAACATCCTGGTGCTGCGCTTCGCCAACCAGATCTTCGAGCCGCTCTGGAACCAGAAGTATATCGACAATGTACAGATCACGGTCGCCGAGACGCTGGGGGTCGAAGGCCGCGGCGCCTACTTCGAAAAGGCCGGGGTGACGCGCGACATCGCGCAGAACCACGCCCTGCAGGTTCTGACCCTGATCGCGATGGAGCCGCCGGTCGCCTTGAGCGCTGACGCCATCCGGGATGAAAAGGTGAAGGTGCTGCGCTCGATTCGGCCCTTTACGCCCGAAGATGTCGCGCTCTGGACGGTGCGTGGGCAGTACGGGCCTGGTGTGATCAGTGAGGAGGCCGTGCCCGGCTATCGGGAGGAGGAGAGCGTCGATTCGCACTCCAACACCGACACCTTTGCCGCCTTCAAGTTCCAGATCAACAACTGGCGCTGGTCGGGCGTGCCCTTCTATGTCCAGGCCGGAAAGCGGATGCCCAAGCGTGTCACGGAGGTCAAGATCCAGTTCAAGGCCGTGCCAGACATCCTGTTCGCCCGCATCAACAGCGGCCTCTGCCCAAACCTCCTGACCCTGCGCATTCAGCCCGATGAAGGCGCGTCGATCGAGATCGGCAGCAAGGAGCCGGGGCCGGAGATGCATATCCAACAGGTGCAGATGAACTTCCAGTACGGCTCGACCTTCAACGCGCCAATTCGAGACGCCTACGAACGCCTGATCCTGGACGCCGTGCGGGGAGACGCCTCGCTCTTCGCCCGTAACGACGAGGTCGAGGCCGCCTGGAATCTGATCACTCCCATCCTGGACGCCTGGCGCGATCTCTCCTGCCCACTCTTCCCCAACTACGCCGCCGGCACCTGGGGCCC
>Ga0070658_10000982_pt1 | contig 24511 bp, 22 predicted proteins | sample KBSC13metaG_FD_64664 | JGI IMG/M metagenome (GOLD analysis project Ga0070658, IMG submission 64664) | Corn rhizosphere microbial communities from Kellogg Biological Station, Michigan, USA - KBS C1-3 metaG | ecosystem: Host-associated > Plants > Roots > Rhizosphere > Soil ...
GATGCTGACCGTGCATCTTCCCAAGACGGCAGAAGCCAAGCCCAAGGCCATCGAGGTGAAGGTGGCCTGACGCAGATCGGGGCGGACGGCCACGCCGTCCGCCTCATCGCCATGACCCGTGCAGTGGCACACGGCGAGATATGGGGATAGAAACCAACACGTGACTCCTGAGGCTTTCCCGAATTGATCATGCCAGACTCCGAAGCACACCCAGAAAGCGTCAGCAGTTGCCTGGCTTCCTATCTTGCCTCAAACAAGGATGTAATTCGCAACGAGTGGCTCCATCGAATTCGCAGGGACCTCACGACAAAGGGAAAAACCCTGACCACGGAAGCCCTGATCGATCACCTCCTCAGCTTTTCGATGACATCGTCGAGGCGGTTCTGTTAGGCCGCATCGATCAGTCGATCGAGGAAGGGCGCCTGTGTGAGCTTGATTTTCCGGCGCGCCATTTCCAGCGGGAAAAATTCAGCCTGGTCCACTTCGGGAAAACTCTGGCGCCTGCCGGAATGGGGAGGCCATTCCATTTCGAAGGTATTCGATTTGTGTTGAAACGCCGGCGGCAGATCCCCTTCGCAGGCCCAGCCATGCACCAGCTTGCCGCCCTTTTGCCGGATCGTTCCGAGAGGAATCCATGGGCCTCTGGCAGGAGTGCCCACTTCCTCTTCAAATTCCATCTGTGCGCGATCGAGCAGTTCTTCCCCCGCGGCCGCCTCGCCTTTGGGAATACTCCAGGCGCCCTCATCCTTGTGAGCGAAAAATGGACCGCCCGGATGGACCAGCAAGACCTCCAGCCCACCCCTGCTTCGGCGGAACATCAGGATTCCCGCGCTGACCCGGCTGGTTGAGGATTTTGCTGCTTCGCGCATCTCTGGATTCGCTGAGGATGATAGGGCAACGCCCGGCACTTGAACAGAAACCAATGAACGCAGGGCACCGGGTTAACCGTGCCAGTCCTGAGGGCGGACAAGGCGGATGTTCTCCGGCCACGCGGCGCCGTCGCGTATCCACTTTTCCAGGATCTTCAGGCGAGCGTCCCAGATCTTGTCCGGCGCCGGAGGCATGCTGATAGGGTGGGCGGCGTCGAGGCGAAGCGCCTGAATCAAGAGGCTATTCTTCGGGTCGCCCGGACGGATGACGGGCGGCTGGCGGCCGCTGGTCATGGCGAGCTTGCGCGTTTCGAGATTGAGACCGGCGTTGCGACGGGCGTCCTTGCTGTTGTGGCACTCGAGGCACTGGGTCTCGAGGATGGGCCTGACGTCCCGAGCGAAGTCGATTTTTTCGGGGACACGGTTGGGGTATAGGCGATTTTCGGGATAATTGTGGGCACCGGGCTGACCGGCGGTGCGTTCGGTCAGGAGAAAAGCCGAAAGGAGGGCGAGGGAGGTGAAGGTGAGGGATCGAGTGCGCATACAAAAACTATGCTCCGTCGCGCAATCGGGGCTACGCGCGGCTTGTCGAATCCTGTCCATATTTTGCCAGGGACAGCAAAAGCTGCAGCGATGCCGCCTGATTGCTACTTCATCTTTGACTTCAACTTGATACGCCTCCCGGCAACCATGAAGCTACCCTCGCCGAGGTGGTGAATCGTCTTTGGATTCTTCACGGCCGAATCGACCCAGGCTTTGATGACTTCAAGGACGAACAGACAATACTTTGGCACCAATTTTGTATCGACCACCCGGCACTCCAGATTGGCGAAACATTCCCCGATGAGCGGGGGAGCCACCTGCGCAGCCGGTCGAGGTGTGAGGCGAAACGTCTTGAACTTGTCGATCGTCGCTCCTGAAGTATTGCCGCAACCCACGACCTTGCGTGCTATCTCCACGCTCGGGATATTGATGACGCATTCCCCGGTCGCCTCCAACGTATCGAAGGAGTAGTTGCGATTGCTGATGACGCAGCCCACCAACGGCGGCGTAAACTCGATCATCGTATGCCACGACATGGTCATGATGTTGGGACGCCCGCCGCGGCACGTCGTCAGGAGAACGACCGGTCCCGGTTCGAGAAGGCCATACACCTTTGAGAGAGGAATGGATTTGCGGGGCATATGATATGATGACAGGCGGAACGAACTGCCGGTGCGGCGTCGCTGCGTGCCAACTTGAGGCACGCGGCGTCAAAGATGGGTCTCGTCAAATCCAGGTTATGATCTCCGGATGGCGGCGCGATACTGACGGCGTTGTGGCGGCCGGAAAACCGACGATCATGGGAAATACCGGCGCGTAGTCCCCGGGAATTCCCAGCTCACTTTTCGTGGCGGGCAGGTTCAGCCATGGCCGAAGAGCGGAGACTCCGGAGTCAGCAGGCTCAGAAAGTGGGCCTTTGCTCGATCGGAAAAGTCCTTCAGGCGCACCCGGTCCGTGACAATCGCAAAGGCCCACGGCTGTGAGTTCATGGCACTCGGCGCCTGCACGGCTGCATTGAGCGTGGTTCATAGCGCTCGGGGCTCGAAAGCAGAGACGCCGGAATGTTTTCATCCCGGCATCTGCAACCACCGACCTAACCTGGATTAAAAGCGGCCGCCTCACGAGTCGGGCGAATGGCAAGCGCGTCCTGAATGGCGCCACTGAGTTTGGCCAGCGAGAAGGGCTTTTCGAGACAGACGGCTGCGCCCTTCCCGGGCAGGCGCTTCGGATCAGCCGACATGTAAACCACTTTGATGGCGGGGCGCGCCTGGTTGCACCAATCCGCCAATTCGTTGCCGGACATATTCGGCATTTCCATGTCGGTGAGGAGCAGAGCGATCTCGCCGCCGGCGGCGGAGCGAATGATCTCCTGCGCCTCCAACGAGTCGTTGGAGGTGATCACCGGGAATCCGATGATGGATAGGTGCCAGGCGACAAGATCGCAGATCGGCGCGGAATCATCCACGACGAGCAAGGTCCTTCCGCCACGCGAGCCGGATGGGGAGCTGCAATAGGGCTGAAGCGCGGGAACGGCATTCATGACAGCCTCCTCGCCGTCACTCTGGCAACGCAACCCGGCACATAGATCGGGAAAAGCATTGCGGTGTTCATGCGACCGCAAGGATAAGCGTCGAGACCAAGCGGCGCCATTGGTCCAATGTCCCATCGCAAGCACGGGCCCAGGCTGAGCTGGGATCAGGAAGTTCCTGAGTTCGTCCCAAGGAGGCTTCACGCACACGCATGCTCCTTTTCCAAATCCAATCCGACCGCGGAAACATGGCGAGGAAGAACGGCGAGTGCGTCCGCATCTCGGGTGCAATTGTCATCCCTCCGCTGGGAAATGAGCGCATTGGGGATCTCCTGACCACGCGCCGGACAGCCTCCGCACATCCGCCGCCGCAATGGCCTTATATTCCGCAGCGTAGCAGGCGACTATAGTTGTCGGGGTATCGAAGCCGTACTCGCTAAGATCGCTGGCAGGAACGGCGCGCGCTGCGATAGGATGTTGTCTGTGCCCCACTCGAGATTCGCCGTCTTTTCGCTGAATTCAGGCCGCCTGCTCGGCGAGCGAGTGGCCAGCCATCTTGGCATTCATCTGGGATCTCATGAAGAGCGCGAGTTTGAATGGGGGCAGCACAAGGCACGGCCCCTCGAGAGCGTTCGCGGTGCTGATGTCTATGTGGTGCAGTCGCTGCATGGACAAGCGGGTGAGAGCGTCAATGACAAGCTGTGCCGATTGCTCTTCTTTGTGGGTGCGCTCAGGGATGCAGGCGCACGATGGGTGACGGCGGTCGTGCCCTATTTGTGCTACTCGCGAAAGGACCGCCAAACCAAACACCGGGATCCAGTCACCACGCGCTACGTCGCCGCGCTCTTTGAAGCCGTGGGCGTGGACCGCGTCGTGACGCTCGAGGTTCACAACCTGGCAGCGTTCCAGAATGCGTTTCGCTGCCAGACCGAACATCTGGGCGCCCGAGGGGCTTTCGCCGACCTGATTGCCAGCCAGTTCGGGGACCGGGATCTCGTGGTCGTGTCGCCCGACCCAGGCGGGATTAAGCGCGCGAACAGCTACCGCGATGCCATTTCACACCGGCTGGGGCGGGCCGTGCCCACCGGGTTCGTCGAGAAACGCCGGAGTGACGATGTGGTCAGCGGGGATCTCGTGGTCGGCAAAATGGAAGACCGGACGGTCGTGCTCGTCGACGATCTGATCAGCGGAGGAACGACGCTGGCCCACGCCGCGGACGCGTGCCGCCGGTCCGGGGCGCAGGCGGTGATCGCCGTGGCCGCACACGGGGCATTTGCTCACGAAGCCTCGCGTGTGCTCGGCAGCGCGCCACTCGATCGGATTGCCATCCTCGATCACATTCCACCGACTGAGGTGGACGAAACGCTCCGCGCGAAGCTCCTGGTCCTCAACAGCGCGCCGCTCTTCGCCGAAGCCATCCGGCGGCTGCACGCAGGGAGCCCTCTTGGCGACCTTCTTGACCCCTGAGGTCAGGGATAAGCATCAATGACGTCGCATGTGACGGGCTCGACCAGATCGAGGTACTGTCGCGCCTTGGCGGCAAAGCGCTCGGGGTTGCGCACCGCCGGATCGTCCACGTGCACGGCGGCAATCTTTGCCCGCCGCAGGGCGCGATAGACGCGGTAAAATTTCAGCAAACCCTCGGGGAACTCATCGCCGGAAGCGTCGCGATAGGCTTCGAGGAACCATTGGCCCACGCGTGGCTCACCGAGACGTTCACACTCGAGAGATAGAAACGCCAGTTCATCCACCGGGTCCAGCACTCGAAGGTCCCGCGAAAATTCCAGACAGTCGATGATTGCGCAGTCCTGGCGCACGCAGATGTGCTCCGGGCGAAGATCGCCGTGTCCTTCCACAATCCGGCCGGCCTGAATCCGCTGCTCAAAAAGGAGCGGCCTGCGTTCGAGGAGCGCGAGTTGCGCCAGTGCAAGGGCCTCGATCCGGTCCCGCGGGAGGGCGTGGCGCGGGGCCGACAGCGCAAGCAAGTCCTCGCGCACGCCCTGCTCGAAGCGAGCGCGGTAGTCGGAGCTGGAAATCGGAACCGGCCGCGCCGTCGCAAAAAATTGCGCCAAATGCCTGGCCACGACGCGGATCTCAGCCTCCTCCGTCTTGGCACGTCCGCTCATGATCAGGGCGTCCAGCATGCGATCGGCGGGCAACCGTCTCATCCTGACCACCCAGTCGATCTGTTCCGCCTGCCCATCCAAGGCAAGCATGCCATTCGGCGACTGTGTGACGGCGGAAACGCCCAGGTAGACGTCCGGCGCGAGCCGGCGATTGAGAAGAACCTCCTGCTGGCAGATGAGCCGCCGCGTCTCGGGCGCACTCAGGTCGAGACCATCGTAGCAGATCGGCTTCTTGAGCTTGTAGGCGCGGTCGTCGGTGAGGAATATCCACGACATATGCGTCTCGATGGCGGCGACGGCGTGCGGCGGATTCGGGTAGGAAGCCGGGCGCTGCAGGAAGGCGACCGTAAGGTCGAATCGGCTGGTGCTCACGCGTATGGCTCACTCGTATCCGGCTCTCCGAAGATGTCCAGCAAGAGACGCCCAGCCTTTGGCGTGAGAGAGTGTTCCCGAAGACGCGAGCATGTATAAAGAGCCGCCGTCTTTAGCTGCCACGCATTTATGCGCTGGCAACCTGTCATGAAATCCTCCACCGACTGGCCCTTCCCGCCGAACCTGATTCGCCTCTTCCTCTGCGGCGACGTGATGACGGGCCGCGGGATTGATCAGGTTCTGCCGCATCCGGGCGATCCCACGCTGCATGAACCTTACATTCACGATGCGGGCCACTATGCGCAACTCGCTGAAAGGTTCTCTGGTACGATCCCTCGCCCGGTGACGTGCGACTACATCTGGGGCGATGCGCTTCCAGAGCTGGATCGCGCCGGGGTGGACGCACGCATCATCAATCTCGAAACGAGTATTACGAGCAGTGACGACTACTGGCGCGGCAAGGAGATCCACTACCGGATGTCCCCGCGAAATATTGGCTGCCTGACCGCGGCCCGCATCGACTGCTGCTGCCTCGCGAACAACCACGTGCTCGATTGGGGCTTCGAGGGATTGAGTGAGACCCTGCGCATGCTCGACGCGGCGGGCATTGCGCACGCGGGAGCGGGGCGGAATGCCGAGGACGCGGCGGCTCCGGCGGTGCTGGACGTCCCGGGAAAAGGGCGCGTCCTGGTTTTTTCATATGGGTCGCCGACGAGCGGCATCCCACCGGAATGGGCGGCCACCGCCCAACAGCCGGGCATCAATTTTCTTGGCGACATCTCCGCCGGGACGGCGCACCGCCTGGCACGCGAGATGCGTGGGTTCAAGCACCCCGGCGACGTCGTCGTGGCGTCGATCCACTGGGGCGGAAATTGGGGCTATCACCTGCGCGACGAGGAGATCCGCTTTGCCCACGACCTGGTCGAGCAGGGCGTGGACATCGTGCATGGGCACTCGTCCCATCACGTAAAGGCGATGGAGACGCACGCCGACCGGCTGGTGCTCTACGGCTGTGGCGATTTCCTTAACGACTACGAAGGCATCGGGGGCGGAGAGTCCTTTCGAAGCGATCTGCGGCTCATGGTCCTTACCGCGGTCGATCCGTCGAATGGCCGGGTGGTAAAGGCGCGGTTGATCCCCATGAGCCTCGCGCGCTTCCGGCTGCAGCGTGCAACGGAGGCCGACGCAAAATGGCTCTGCAACCTGCTGGGCCAACTCGGGGCGCCGCTCACGACGCAAGTCGAACTCCTCGACGACCATACACTTTCACTCTGTCCTTTCGCGCTGACCTAGCGGCGCGGGCACGACCGGCGACGGACGGGGCTTCTTGTCGTCACCGGAAAGGCTCCTGATCGTATCAAACGTGCGGAATTCGGGCGCCAGGGAATCGTAGCTGTCCGAGTGCCCGAACGCAGGTGCTGAACTATATGGGCTGTGGATGGTGCCCGTTAGAATTTGTATCCAATCTGCCGCAAAAACTGTTTTCTCTCGGCGATCTCCCGGTCGTCCTCCGTCCCTTTCGGCGTGGCGCCGTCGATGACTCCAAGAATCGCCCGCCCTCTTTCGTTCCCGGCAATCACAACCTCAGCGGGATTGGAGGTGGCGCAGAAGATCGAGCAGACTTCCGGCACCATTTTGATCGCGTTCAAGACACTGAGCGGAAAGAAACCCTCGCCGAAAAACACAATGAAACTGTGACCGGCGGCGATTGCTTCCGCATTTTTCCGGGCCAGCGCAATCATGGCCTCATCCGTCCCGCTCCAGCGCACCAGACATTTTCCCGAGGCCTCGCAGAATGCGACGCCGAACCGAATGTGCGGTACGGCAGCCACCAGCACCTCGTGAATATCCTCCACGGTCTTGATGAAGTGCGACTGGCCGAGAACGAAGTTGATCTCATCAGGCTTTTCGATGCGGACGGTGAGCAATTCCATGCGTTGACCATGGCCGAGTGCCCCGGAGCCGGCTCGTCCTCCATTGCCAATTTCCATCCGCTTTTTGGCCTTCTTCCCGGCCCGTCCGCCGCGTCTCTTTCAAACGGCGATGCCCATCGCACTCCAGGCCGCGTGTGACAATGGAAGCACGATCGACGCTAGGATCGTAAAGGGGTTCAAGGGTCCGTCGGCGATTCTGATTTCGCCATCTTCCCTGGCCTTTCTTCCGCCGCCCTACCGTCCGGGCCAGTTTCCTGTTCCTTTCCCCGAATCACCAACACCGGACAAGGCGCACAGCGCACGATCTTTTCGGCGGTACTGCCCAGCAGGAGATGGGTGAGGCCGGTGAATCCGTGGCTGGCGATCACGATCAGATCCACGCCGCTCTCCCGGGCAATTCGGTCCGTTTCGGTCGCGGGATCTCCTTCGGCAACGATTGCGCGCCATGGCACCTTCCGGCCGCAGGGCGGTTCCGAATCGGCAATGACCTGAGCGAGGTCCTCTTCGGCAGTCCTGCGCCGGGTGGCGCGCAGTTCTTCCACCAGTTCCAATGGGCAGTAGGCGGGCGTGTAGATGACCGGATTCATCACGTGAAGCGCAATGAATTGGGCTCCAAATTGCTCTGCGAAGCGGCGCGCATATCGCACGGCGCCCGCGGCGAGAGGTGAAAAATCCGTCGGGACCAGTATCGTTTTGATCGCGAGTGAGCGGGCTCCCGAAGGCGTCACTTCCCCTGCCGAGGATGTCTTCTGCCCGTCGCCGCATTTTGCCACGTGAACGTCCCTGCTTTCGGGCATCCCGGTATTGGCGTCCGGAACCACCCCGCTCCGCTGCGCAGGATCTTCGGCTTCTCCGCCGGCCGGTTTGGATCGTGGTGCTGGTTTCATGGGATCGCCTTCCAGTCAATCTATCCCGACGCAGGTTGCGGGATACCCCTGGCTTGGCTTTTGATGGCTCGATCTTGTCCGATCTACGGGGACGGCGGAAGGTGACGGACGCCCAGTTCATCGCCGCGCATTCCAATCGGAGAGCAGCGAAGTCAGAATTCCGCGACGATGGCCTCTGTGCCGGCTTCTGGAAAAAGGCGCGGCAACTTCAGGAGTGAGATGAATTGGCCAAATTGTGTAATGGTGGCCGCAAAGCGGTCGAACGACACGGGTTTTTGAATGTAGCCGTTGCACCCGAGTCCGTGGCATCTTTGGATATCCGTGGCGTCGTCCGCGGTCGTCAGCATGATGACGGGCAGATCGCGTAGAGCAGCATCGGACTTGATTTGCCGCAGTGCCTCGATGCCGTCCACCCGCGGCATGCGGATATCAAGCGAAAGGAGATAGAAATTGCCATGCACAAAGACCGGCTCGAGCGTCCGTCCGAACAGGAAGTCCAGGAGCTCCTGCCCGTCACTGAACCGGAGAAATGGCGCCGTGAGACCCGCGCGACGGAGGCAGTCCTCGATGAGAAAGGCATGACCATCGTCGTCTTCGGCTATCAAAATGGTGGGAATCGCGTGCAAGGCTTCGGCCTCCGGTAACCGGGATGTTCGGTCAGCGATACAGCGCGATTGGCCACACCCCGTTGATCCACATCATAGAGCCACGCATTTGCGGGTGCCATCAGGAGGTTGCCGAACGGGGACAGATAGGAAGCCTGAGGCGCCATCAGGAAATTCCTGATACGCTCACCGGCCAGCCGAGATCCAGCGGGCGGCGTAGGCGATCAGTTCCGCGGCCGTGGCGACGCCCAACTTCTCTTTCACGTGCAAGCGATGCGTCTCGATCGTCTTGCTCGAAATATGCAGGTGCTTGGCAATCTCTTTGGTCGAGAGGCCCCGGCCAATCGCTTGGAAGATGTCGAACTCACGATCCGTAAGCTGACCGAGTGGCGTTTCTGCCTGCTGATCCCGCCCGCCGGCGAAGGCTTTCAGAATGCGGACCGAGGTCGCCGCACTCACGTGAATCCCGCCGGCCAACACCTGCCGGATCGCGGCCACCAGTTTCTCCGGACCTTCGCTTTTCATCACATAGCCTTTCGCCCCGGCGCGCAGGCAACGCTCGGCGTAGATCTCCTCCTCATGCATCGAGAGGACGATCGTCAGCAGGCCGGGTTGCAGCACGGAGAGGTCTTTGATCAGTTCCAGCCCGCTCTTTCCCGGCAGGTTGAGATCCGTAACGACCAAATCCGGGCGCAGTTTCTCGATGGACGCGAGCGCTTCCTCCGCGGTCGCGACTGCTCCGCAAACGGCCAGGCCCGGCTCCTTGCCCAGCGACTCGGTCAAGCCCACGCGGAGGAACGGATGATCGTCGACGATCAATATCCTCGGACAAGCCGGCTCCGCCTTCTTTGCACTGGAGGATTTGCGTTTCACACCGGTGCGGGGATCTTGGCGACGTGGCAGAGAACGTCGGTCCCGCCACGTCCACGCGACTGGACACGCAGTTGCCCGCCGATCAACCCGGCGCGATACCTCATGACCCGCACCCCCATGCCGGGACCGTGGAGAAGGGCCGCGGGCATCCCGCTCCCATTGTCCGTCACCGTGAGGCACACCTGGCCGGCGGCTTCCTTCAGGCGCACGGTGATCCGCCTGGCGCGGCCGTGTTGGTGGGCGTTGCGGATCGCTTCCTGGGCGATGCGATAAAGCTGGTTCGCTTGCGTGGGATTCTCGATGGACACCGGCACCGGGCACAAGAACTTGCAAACGATGCCATACATGCGCGCGGTGGAATTGGTGAGTTGCGACAGGGCGTGCATCAGGCCATGGCCATCGGTGACCACCGGACTCATGCCGCGCGCCAACATCCGGGCATGTTCCGTCGCGTTCAAAATCGCCTCGCCGATCCGGCAGGCTTGAGGCGCCAGCGGATGGCCGCTTCGTGCCAAATCCCGGCCCAGCGAGTTGGCCAGGAAACTAATGCCCACCATCTCCTGGCAAACGCCGTCGTGGAGTTCGGCGGAGACATGCATCCGCTCCTCCTCGGTGATGCGCAAGACCTCGGATTCGAGTCGTTTGCGCTCGGTGATGTCGCGGATCACCGCGATGAACTGGTGTTGGCCATCCACCTCGTTCACCGTCAGGTCGATGGGAAAAGCGGTGTCGCCCTTGCGCCGCGCGTAAATGGGACGATCCAGTCCGATCGTCCGCGCCCCGTCGGTGTGCTCATAATTCTTGAGATATTGCCGGTACTCCTCGCGAAAGGGTGAGGGCATCAGCATACCCACACTTTGGCCGATCATCTCGGCTTCCGAGTAGCCAAACATCCGCCCGGCAGCCGGGTTCACACCCGTGATCGTACCGCTCCGATCGGCCGTCACAATGGCATCCCCCACGGTGTTCAGGATCGCGCGCAAGCGCTGCTCGCGCTCGTGAATCGCCGCGGCACTGGCGCGCAGTGCTTCGTTCGCGCGCGTCAGGTCCGCGGTCCGTTCGATAACGCGTCGCTCGAGTTCCAGGTGGGAAATCGCCAGCGCGTCCTCGGCGCGCTTGCGCTCGGAGATGTCGATGATTGCGCTTCGGCTGTGGCAGGCGCGCGAGTTGGGTTCCCGCAGGCAAATGGTTTCCATCCGCGCGGCAAAGGTCGTTCCATTCGCGGGACGCAGCACGATGTCGCAGGCCTCCTTCGTCTCGCAGCCCAGGGCCGCGCGCTGATGCAGGTAAAAAGTATCCTGCGCCGGGCGGGCGACGAAGCGGGTGAATTTGCGGCCGACCAGCCGCACCCGTTCCACGCCGAGCATCGTGGCGACCGTGAGATTGGCCTCCACGATCGTGCCGTCCTGGTCGAGCGTGAGATATCCGATGGGGGAGAAGTCGTAGAGGTCCTGGAACCGGTCGCGGGACTGGGCGAGGGCCGCCTGCGCCCCGCGCAGTTCCTCGTTCTGCATTTCCAGTTCGATTTGGTGAACCTGAAGTTCGTGCATCAGCCGCTGAACTTTCTCCGGCGGCATGCGTCCGACGTCTGTGCGGGTGGCGCGCAAGGCGGCTTCGGCCCGTTCACGCAAGGTGGGCGGGGGCCTTGATGGGCGGGAGTGTTTCTTCGGTTTGACGGCGGGCATGGCTCAGGGGGTGGAGTGTTTCACCAGCAGGCAGATGGCGTCTGGTTGGCCCCGGTCGTCGGTGAGGAGCTTGAGCGTGAACAAACCCGGCAGCTCGCGGCCGCCCCTGGTCAGGCAGGCAAACTCGAGAGCGCGGACAAGCTCGCCCGCCAGGCATCGGCGGAGCCCGCTGTCCGCCGCGTCCCTCTGCGACTTGGGCACAATCGCTTGAAAGGCTTTTCCCATCATTTCCGGCCGCGACCACTCGTAGATGCGCACCGCTTCGTCGTTGACGGCAATGATCCGTCCCAACAGGTCCAGGATCATCATGGGCTCGGGACCCTCGAGAAATACTTTCGACATCCGGAGCAGCGACTTCTCCGCCACCTTCACCGGGTTGATATCCACAAAGGTAACGACCACCCCGTCGATGACGTTTTCTGCCGTGCGGTAAGGCAATATCCGCATCAGATACCAATGGCCGTCCTTGGTCCGCACCTCAGCAACCTTGAACACCAGCGTGCGCAGCACCTCCTGGCAATCGGGAATCAAGCGATCGTAGGCGAGGCTGGAAACCAGGTCGCGCAGCGGCCGGCCGATGTCGCTCTGAATCAAGTTGATTAATCGCCGGGCCTCCTCCGTGTAGCGTTTGATGCGGAGGTCTTTGTCGAGAAAGATTGTGGCGACCTCGGTGCTGTTGAGCAGGTTTTGCATGTCGTCATTGGTCCGCGACAAGTCCTCGACCTTCGACTGCATCTCCGCATTGACCGTGGTCAGCTCCTCGTTGAGCGACTGCATCTCCTCCTTGGAGGTTTCCATTTCCTCGTTCGTGCTCTGGAGCTCCTCATTCGTGGATTGCAGTTCCTCATTGCTCGACTTGAGTTCCTCGTTGGCGGTCTCCAGTTCCTCGATCGTCGTCTGCAAGGATTCCTTGGTACACAAGAGCGCGCGCTCGAGTTCCTCGATACGGCTCAATTCGCGTTTGGTGCGACCGCGGACCTTTGGCGGGACCGGTTCGGCGGCCTCAGGACTCGGGCGGAACGTGACGAGCAACAGCCCGCGCACGCTTTCCGGCTCCTGGATCTTTGCCACGCCGAGGTCCACACGGGTAAAGCTACCGTTGCTCCTGACGCGCACACCTTCGCGAACGACTTCCGTATCCTGCGCGGAAGCCTGTCGAAGCGCGGAGGCCAGTTCGAGTTGCAGGCCCTCCCTCGCCATGTCGAGAATGTTGAGGCGGGGTTGGCCGGCGGCAGGTTCCAGATATGCCCCCGTGCGGCCATGGATGTAGACCACGTCGCCCCGGTCGCTCACCACCGCGCTGGCGGGGACGAACCGTCCGAGCAGCACCCGGTCCATGATCGTGCTTAAATTCGATTCCCGCGGCGCGCGCCCGGCCGCGGAAACCCGGCCTTCCAGTCCCGTCTTCAACCGCGGCGCGGGGAATTCCAACAACGTCCGCGGCGCGAGCGCGGCCTCCTTGCGCCGGAAGATCCTCCACTTCTTGTCCACGACCTCGAACAAATCCGTGTAGGTACCCACGGACTCCGACGAGCCGAGAAACAGCAGCCCGCCCGGCTTGAGCGCGTAATGGAAGATGGGCAGCAGGCGCCGCTGCAAATCCGCGTTCAGATAGATGAGCAGGTTGCGACAAGAGATGAAATCCAGCTTGGTGAACGGCGGATCCTTGATCACGTTTTGCACCGCGAAGACGGTCATCTCCCGAATCTCCGTGCGGATGCGATACGTGCTGTCCTCGCGAACGAAATAGCGCCCCAGGCGTTCCGGGGAGACGTCGATGGAGATTCCCTCCGGGTAGCGGCCGGCGCGCGCGGTCTCAATGGCTGCATCGTCCAGGTCCGTGCCGAAAATCTGCACGTCGCAGTGCCGGCTCGCGGCCTCCATGCATTCGCGCATGAGGATCGCGAGGGAGAACACCTCCTCCCCGGTGGCACACCCCGGCACCCAGATACGGAACGGGCCAGTATTCGGGTGTGCTTCGAGCAATGCGGGCAAAGCCGATTTGGCCAGCTCGTCGAAGGCTTCCGGATCGCGGAAAAAATTCGTCACGCTGATCAGCAGCTCCTTGAAAAGGATGTCGATTTCGTGCGGATTTTCCTGAAGATAGCGCACGTACTGGGGCGGCCCCTTGATCTGGTGCAAATTCATGCGCCGCTCAATCCGCCGGAGAATTGTGCTCGTCTTATAGGAGGAGAAGTCATGGCCGGTCCGCGAACGCAGCAGCACGAATATTTTCTGCATCGCTTCCGACACAGCCGCGGGCGCCCTGTCGATATGCGGCGCCGCGAGGAAGGGCCCGCCCGCGTAGGCGACCAACTGCCGCGGCATCTCCGCCGCCGGCAGCACGTAATCCGCGAGACCCGTTGCGATCGCGCTGCTGGGCATTCCCGCGTATTTGGCCGACTGCACCTGCTGCACCATCGCCATCCCCGCGTCGCCTTTGATCGCCTTCAGGCCCAGGGTGCCATCCGTCCCTGTTCCGGAGAGAATGACGCAGATCGCCTTGTCTTTGGCATCCGCGGCGAGCGACCGGAGGAAATAATCGATGGGTAGATGCGGCGACTCCTTTTTTTCAGTTTCCATCCGGTGAAGTGAGCCCTGGAGAATCGCGAGGCACCCGTCCGGCGGGCTGACATAAACGCAGTTCGGTTCCACCTTCATCCCATCGGCCGCCTGGATCACCTTGAGGGCCGTAATCTTCCCCAGCAATTCCGGCAGGAGACTCGTGTGGCCCGGAAGCTGGTGGGTAATGACCACAAAGGCCATGCCGGTATCGGCGGGCATGTGGGAGAACAGCTCCTCCAACGCCTCCAGTCCGCCCGCGGAAGCGCCAATCCCAACGATCGGAAACCGGCGCGGGCCATCGCTGGGACGCCTTGCCGGCCCGCCTTCGCTTTTCGGCGCACCACCTCGGGCGCGGCGGAAATTCACGGCTTTCGCCGGGCGGACTTGTATAGGAGGCACAGTGCCGGACGCCCCCGCTCGCTTCATACCCGCGGTAGTCTTTTTCGATGGCATGGAAAATCTGCTTCGGCACCCGGATTGCGCTGCGCGGGATTTCAGTCGATCGCCGGGGCAGCTAAGTGTTCCTCGCGGATTTTTAGCAACAAGCCAAGGCCATTCGCCAGCACGGGCGATGACGTAGTCAGTGACGAAGGGCGGCTCGGCGTCGGCTCCGGCCTGGCCATTCTGCACGACACCACTTTCAAGCCTCGCGCATTCGGACCCAAAAGCGAAATCCCGTGGTCGCATCGCTAGATTCCCGAAGGGAATGTTTCCTCCACTTCGCCCGACTGCCATTCGGCGGTGCGCTCGAGCGGCTCCACGGCGCGGGTATGATCGAAGTGCAGGACGGCGTCGTACTGATCGGCCAGGCGCGCGTTGAAATAGTGGCTGAGCCGCTCCGTATCCGGGCGATAGATCACCCCGATCGCCCGCTGCAGCGCTCCGGAACGCAGAGATCGAGCGACCTCCGGGTGCTTCCCGAATTCGAGCCAGAAGCGCGGGTGCTCCACCTCATGGAAAAGCTTTTCGTAGCTTCCCACGAGGCCTGGCCGCACGGTCTTTCGCTCCGCCGGACCGTCCCAGTCCGAAGCCGCCGTGACGGTGCCGCCAAAGGTGGTAAAACCGATCAGCACCGCCTGCTTCCCGAATCGCTGGCGCACGAGTTGCCCGAGATTCAATTCACCGCGCTCGCTCATCTGCGTGGCGCGGGCGTCGCCGAGGTGGGAGTTGTGCGCCCAAACGATGAGTTTCGCCGTCGCCCGGCCTTTGCCCAGGTGATCGGCGAGCGCGACCAGCGAATCCATCATATGCGTGTCGCGCTGGTTCCACGAGGAGTGCTCCCGGCGAAACATCGTGCGGTAGTATTGCTCGGCGTCGCGCACCACGAGCGCGTTCTGTTCGGCGCAGAAGTAGGCATCCGCCGCCACCTGTCCGTCACGGTGCAGGTAGCTCATGGCTTTGCGGCGCAGCGCCACCAGTTCCGTGATCACCTCCTGCTCGCAGGACGGCGCCATCCCGGAGCCGGCGCCCCATCCGTAGGCCTCGGTGTTCCGGCCGAAATGGTCGAAGCACGAGTAGTGGCGAAGCGCCCGGCTCGCCGCCTCGGGATCGACTCTTCTCAAGTAGGCCAGGACGGCCTCGATCGAGGCGTGCAGGCTGTAAAGATCGAGCCCGTAAAAGCCGCATTTCATCGCCGACATGGACTGGGCGTCATTGTGCTCCCGCAACCACCCCACAAAATCGAGGACATCCGCGTTTCTCCACATCCATTGCGGAAACCGTTTGAAGCCGCTCAGCGCTTCCACCGCATCCGCGTCCTCGCCCTCTCCGCGCACGAAAGTGTTCACGCGATACGCGTCCGGCCAGTCCGCTTCCACGGCGATGGCGTCGAAGCCGCATTCGACGATCAGACGCTTGGAAATCTGCGCGCGCTCCCGGTAGAACTCGTGCGTGCCGTGGCTCGCTTCGCCGAGGAGGACAAAACGGGCATTCCTGGCCAGCTTCAGGAGCGAATCGTAATCGTGCGGCGACCCGGTGAGCGGCTGCGCCGCTTCGCGGATGAGTTGGGCGGGTGTGCTCATGCGTTCGTCCTCGGAAACCGCGCATCGGCCTGGGCCAGGATTTGGCGGACCTCCTCGTCGGTCGTTTGTGAAAAACTCTCGTACCATTGGCCGACTCCCCGGAAGGATTCCGGCACGATGACCGCCACGATCTCGTCCGCGACCCTTTCGATTTCCCAGAAGGTCGACGGCGAGATGGTCGGTGTCGCCACCACGATCCGCCCTGCTTCCAACTTTCGCAGCGCTCCGATCGCGGCCAGCATCGTCGAGCCGGTGGCCACGCCGTCGTCGACCACGATCACGGTTTTGTCCTTCACTTCGGGGAGCGGCAAATCGTCCCGATACGCCCGCTCCCGCCGCAGGAGTTCGCGCTGCTCGCTCGCCGCGACTGCCTCGATGACATGCTCGGGTATGCGCAGCGGCTTGACGACCTCCTGGTTGATTACGCGGATGCCACCCGTCGCGATCGCGCCCATCGCCAGTTCCTCATGACCCGGCAGGCCCAGCTTGCGCACGACAAACACATCGAGGGGCAGCCCCAGCCGGTTTGCGACCTGCGCCGCAACCGGCACGCCGCCACGCGGGAGGCCGAGCACGAGGACATTCGGCTCGTGGGCGTAGCGGTCCAGTTTTTCCGCGAGAAGCCGGCCAGCCTCCACCCGGTCGAGAAAGCGGGAGGGCGGCGTCATCGGACCTCCAGATGCTTTTGAAACCAGTCCGCCGCCAGCCGTGACACTTCTTCGAGGGTACCGGGTTCCTCAAACAAATGGGTGGCGCGCCGCACCGTCTCCAACTTTTTCTCACAGGACAAGAGCGCGTAGGCTTCCTCGTTGAGCCGCAACACCTGCTTGTCGCGCTCTCCCACGATGAGCAGGGTCGGCGCCTGCACGCGCGACAAAGCCTCGCCGGCGAGGTCGGGCCGGCCGCCGCGCGAGACGACCGCGCGAATCCTGGGACCGAGTTCCGCCGCGGCCACCAGGGCCGCCGCCCCGCCGGTGCTCGAGCCGAAATAACCCATTGGAAGCTGCTGCGCCTCTGCATGCGAGCTGAGCCAGCGGGTGGCTGCGGCGAGCCGCCCGGCAAGCAAAGGAATATTGAAGCGCAGGTGTCTCGTGTAAGCCTCCGCGGCTTCTTCGTCGGGCGTGAGCAGATCGAAGAGAAGCGTTCCGCTTCCCGCTGCGCGCACGACGCGAGCCACGGATTGATTCCGCGGACTATGCCGGCTGCTACCGCTGCCATGGGCAAACAGGACCAGTCCCGTAGCGTCTTCCGGGATCACCAGATCACCCGTGAGGGTCACGTTGCCGATGGGAATCCCTACCGTCGCGCCGACGGGAAACGTGCGGCGCTTCTCACCCCTGGAAGACGATTCGGTGGTGCTTGGATACGTGTTCATGGCGCTCAGCTTCAGCTCCGTCCACGAATCCCGCTCTCCGTGTTTTGCCAAAGGCTGCTCGAAAATTGAACTCCCGACGTTGGCCCTCGCTGGCAAAATCAAGCGGCACGCCGTGGTTTTGAGCCGGGCGCCAGGCCATCGGGGCGCCCGGCGTGCTCAGTGGCTGCGATGGAAGCGCACCTCGGCGCGCAATCGCTCCAACTCGCCCAGCAGGTCAAACATGGATTTGACCCAGGCGATATCGCTCCGGTGAGCAGTCCGGACGTCCTCGATTCGCCGTACCGTGTAGATCGCCTCTTCCGGGAAAAGCATCACGCCGTACGGCGGCTGAAAGACAGGGCGCACCAGACCGGCGCGGCAATAGATCAGAATGGAACGCCGGGAAACACCCGCGAGGTGAGCGGCGGCATCGAGGCTGTAAAGCAGATTGGGATGTGGCTGAAAGAGCTCCAGCGAAAGGGGCGATGGGTCTTCCGGATCGGGCGAATTGCTCATGAGCTAATCCTCGGGTTAAACGTTGATCCCGCAGCCAATTTTTCCCACAGGACTTTCTCTTCCGGCGTGAGGTGCGGTGGAATCTGGATTCGCACCACCGCATGCAGATCGCCGCGCGGCCCGCTGCCCGAGGGCAGGCCCTTCCCGCGCAAACGAAACTCCCGTTCCGCCGTGGTGCCTGGCGGCACCTTCAGCGACGCCCTTCCATCAAGCGTCGGGATTTGGATCGTGGCGCCGAGCACCGCTTCCCACGGGGACAGTTCGAGATCGTAATAGAGGTTGGCGCCACGCACGCGGAAGTCCGGGTGTTTCTCGAAGGCCACGCGCAAATACAGGTGCCCCGCTTCGCCCCCGCCGCTGCCCTCGTGCCCGCTGCCCGTAAGGCGGATTCTCTGTCCTTCCCGCACTCCAACGGGGATCTTTACGCGCAGGGTTTGCGTTGTCGATTGTCCGGTGCGCGGGTCAGTCCGTTGGAGCTGAATCGTGCGCGTCGCGCCATGTAGCACCTCGTCGAGCGTCACCAGGATGTCGCCTTCCACGTCCTCGCCGCGCTGCGCCATGGGTACGCCCCCGTGACCGTTTTCCCCGGTTCGGGCGAATCCTCCGGATGGGCGGCTGCGACTGCCGAAGAACTGTTCAAAAAAATCGCTGAAACCCGTTCCGCCGAAATGGTATTCCGCCTCCTCCTCCGGACCACCACGCGCCCTCCCCCGCGGCGGCGGCGCCTGGCCCTCCGGCTGGTTCCAATTCGCCCCGAGTTCATCATACTTGCGGCGTTTCTCCGGATCACTCAGGACTTCGTTCGCCTCGTTGAGTTCCTTGAATTTTTCCTCGGCGCCCTTTTTGTCCTTGGCGACATCGGGATGATGCCGGCGCGCGAGCTTGCGAAACGCCTTCTTAATCGCCTCGGCGCTCGCGTTTCGAGGCACCCCGAGAACCTCGTAATAGTCTTTGTATTGAACGGACATGGCCAGCTCCGGGGTAACGGTCCGGATTATTCACGATGACCTTGGCCGGCCGAAAAACTTTGTCTCCGCGGCATCAGCCTCGACACCTGGAGAGGGCGGGATCAGCCGAAGCGGAATCGGCGGCAGAAGGGGACGCATTGGGCGATTCGCTCATCGGGAAGCATTGTTTTACGCAGGAACCGCCCGTCAGTTGCATGTCGCACCGATGAACCACTCGTCGGAGTCGTGGGCATCGTGAGCCACGTTTTCAAAACTGGCGGACGTGTCCGCGCCAACCCGCTCCTGTATCGTAAAGAAGAACAGGTTCACGGAGGTGCCCGCGACCGCGCGTTGCAGCCAGCGACGTGTGGCCGACAAGACGCCCGGCGAGCCGCGGTCGGGATCGAGCAGCACGATCAGCGCCTCGGACTCGGAATGCTCTTGCCCCAGCCACTCTTCAATCCATCGCTTTTGCGGCACGGAAAGGCCCCCGTTTCCCGACAGGGAGAGGATGATATCCGAGCTGGCCACGGCTTGCCGGCTGATTTGCGAGGCCGTCCTTGGCACATCGAGCGTATCGACAGACGCGAGCATGTCAGGACATCCGATATCGAGGCCGGCTTCCGAACTGAGTTGAAACGCGAGTGCAACACCTTCATCGGCGGCAGTGAGATCGTCGAAGAGAAGAAGGCTTTGCCGGGGAGCTTGCGTGGGGAGTGCGAGTAGTTCTTGGTGAATGGAGGAGATCATGGGTGTGATCATCTGCATTCCCGGACCGGGCCGCCATTGGCTCGAATTCCATTTGCGCCATGGAGCACGAACCTAAGGTCTCTAGGATTTTCTCCTATAGGCTCGCCCAGCTTGCGCCAAGGCAGGTCACCTCCGCTGAAGGAACTTCTTCAGCTCCGCGAGCGGGCGCGTATTGAGAATATCCTTCGCCTCCAGCCACCCGCGGCGCGCCTGGGCCACGCCGAGCCGCATATAGTCGAGATCGGTTGTGCGATGCGCATCCGTGGAGATCACCAGCTTCACGCCGAATTCCCGGGCCATCCTGCAGTGGATGTCCGAGAGGTCCAACCGATCGGGCTGCGCATTCACTTCCAGGCAGCAACCGCGGTCGGCGGCGGCGCGCATGATCTTCCCCATATCCAGGTCGGACGGAAGGCGCTGGTTGATCAGCCGGCCGGTCGGGTGCGCGAGAATGCGAAAGAACGGGTTGTCCATCGCGCGAAGAATGCGCGCGGTTTGCTGCGCGGGCGGGAGGTCGAGCTTGTAGTGAATCGAGCAGACCGTGAGGTCGAGTTCCCGGAGAATGTCGTCCGGCAAATCGAGCGAGCCGTCTTCGAGGATATCGACTTCACATGACTTGAGGATCGTTACGCCGCGCCGCGTCGCGTTCAGCCGATCGATGCGATGGATCTGCTCCCGGAGCCTTTTCGCGTCCAGGCCATGGGCCATGGTGAGCCGGCGGGAATGGTCGCAGATGGCCAGATATTCGTACCCGCGCGCGCCGGCCGCCGCGGCCATCGCTGCAAGGGTGCTGCGCCCGTCGCTGGCGGTCGTGTGGCAATGCAGATCGCCGCGGATTTCTTCGAGCGTAATGAGCCTGGGCAGGCACCCCTCCTGGGCCGCCAGGATCTCGCCCGCATCCTCGCGCAGCTCCGGCTCGATGTAGGGCAGGCCCACCTGCGCATAGACCTCCGCCTCCGTCGCGCCGGCAATTTGCCGGTCCCCCTTGAAAACTCCGTACTCGCTGATCTTGAGATTCCGCGACACTCCCATCCGCCGGACGGCGATGTTGTGCGCTTTCGAGCCGGTAAAATAGTGCAGCGCGGCTCCAAAGCTCTCCTTTGGGACGAGCCGAATATCCACCTGCAACCCCGAATGCAGGCGAAGCGAGCATTTCGTCGGACCGCGTCCCAGGACGTTTACCACCTCATCAAAAGCGACGCAGTGGTCCATGACCGCGGTGCCTTCATCGGCGGTGATCAGGATATCCAGGTCGCCGACGGTTTCCTTCCTGCGGCGAAAACTTCCGGCCACTTCGACATCCCGGATTCCATCCTGTGCCCGCAGGTATTTCACCAGGCTGTTGGCGATCTCTTCGGCGACAATCCACTTTACACGTGTGCCGGCGCCCTGGAGTCGCGCGATTTCGGCGAGGATCTTCTGCTCCGATTTTTCCCCGAAGCCGGCATGTGTCCGAATGAGCTTCTTCTCCGCGGCCGTCTTTAATTCGGGGATGCTCCCAATCCCGAAATCGTCGCGCAGGATGCGAACGCGCTTGGGCCCAAGTCCCGGAATGCGCAGCAATTCGCGGAGATGGGGCGGCATACGGGCATGGAGGTCTTCCAGCGCCTGCAGTTGCCCCGAGCGGACGATTTCGCGAATTTTTCCCGCAAGGTCTTCGCCGATCCCCGGAAGCTCAGTCAGATCTTCGCCACGCGCCACCATGTCGGCCAGGCTTTGCGGCAATGCCGCCAGGGTGAGCGCCGCATTGCGATAGGCCCGGACGCGAAACGCATTGGCGCCTTCGATCTCGAGCAGGTCGCCCATCTCATTAAAGATGTCGACGATTTCAGTATTGTGGAGCGGCATGGGACATCCTTGATTTCAGCGGCAGGCGTTTTCCGGCGATCGCACCGGTCCAATCGCGAACTTGGTGCGTGTCTCGTGGGGCGCTGTGGTGGTCCCGATTTCTCGCCCGGAGGGATTGGTTGAACGGAAGGCGCATGGTTGATCAGCGAGCGGACTTTTGCTCACTCGCCAAAGCATCCCGATTTTCATGCACCCGGGCTCTCCGCACATTGGAAAAGGCTGGACGTATTTTGCGCAGCCGGAGCCGCCATGAAGACGCGGACTCGCGCCACTCATGACAATTTGCGGTCCATCCTTGGCAAGGATTGGAGAGCCGATGTCCCGGCAGAATTGCATGTTACCCGAGATCAATCGAGCAACCCTTAACCGCTACGAATCCTATGCCCCTCTACGAATACCGCTGCCGGAAATGTCACAAGAAGTTTGAAGAAGTGCTGACCATCAAGGAGCACGAGACCAAAAAGCTGCAATGTCCGAAATGCCACAGCTTCGATCTCGAGAAAGTCATTGAGCCGTTCTTTGCCAAAACGGCGAGCAAGACTAGCGGCTACTGATTACATTTCGCGAGTGCTTTGCGAACGGCTGGATTGTGGGATCGAGCCGCCAACGCGCGAGCCGCCAAGCGGACGCGCGAGGTGCCCGTTCACGGCTGGAGACCTCAGCGGCGCACGATGCGAGGAGCTCGAGCGTACTTTTCGCGGAACATCGAGATGGCCAGCTCTTCCACGTTGCAGAGTCTGTATGACGCACTAGGCCGGTTTGGCGACCGGCCGGCGATCGTGGCGCTGCAAAAGGAAGGCACGGAGATCTGGTCCTATCGTCAGCTGAGCGATCACATTGGACGGCTCTCCGCCGGGTTCGCGGCCGCGGGACTTCGTCCCGGTGATGGGGTGGCCTTCTTTGCGCGGAATCAGCCCGCATGGATCATCGCCTGTTTGGGCGCCATTCGCGCGGGTGGGGTGGCCGTGCCGGTGGATGCGCAACTCGGCGACGAAGCCCTTCGCCGAATCCTGCGTGACAGCGATCCGCGGTTCCTCTTCACCACTGCCGACGAGTACCCCCGGGTGCGCTCGATATGCGGTGCCATGAGCGCCGGCATCTTCCTGCTCGATGCGGAGGCCGGGGACCCGCTCCATTGGCGACGTCTCCTGGCCAGCGGCGAAATCGCGTTTCCCGCGCCGCTGCCCGAGGAACCCGCGACACTCTTTTACACTTCCGGAACGACCGGCTCCGCCAAGGGAGTGCCGCTCACCCACCGCAATATTGCCTCCCAACTCGAAGCGGTCGCGGGAGCGCATCTTGTCACGGCGGCAGATCGCGTCTTGCTGCCCTTGCCTCTCCACCATGTCTATCCGTTCGTCATCGGCATGCTCGTTCCGCTATCAATGGGCCTGCCCGTTATCCTGCCCCACGGGTTGACCGGCCCACAGGTGATTCGCGCGATCCACGCGGGTGGCGCCACGGTCCTGATTGGAGTTCCGCGCCTCTACGCCGCGCTTTGTTCCCATATCGAGGAGCGGATCGGCTCCGCTCCGCGGGCGACAGCGATGCTGTTCCGGGCGAGCCTCGGGATGAGTCGGTGGCTGCGGCGACGTCATGGCCTCCGCGCAGGCAAGCTGCTGCTGCGTCCGCTGCATCGGCAGTTTGGCTCGCAGCTTCGCATCATGGCCTCCGGCGGAGCGCCGCTCGACCCGGAGCTGGCGTGGAAGCTCGAAGTGCTGGGCTGGCAGGTCGCGGTCGGTTATGGCCTCACCGAAACTTCACCGCTCTTGACCTTGAATCCGCCCGGGACCCCTGAACTCGAAAGCGTGGGGCAGCCCATCCCGGGCGTGGAGATCCGGATCGAAGCCGCCTCGCTCCCCGCCGGGTCGGGAGAGGAAACACCGTCCGGCGAAGTGCTGGCCCGGGGGGCGGGCATTTTCTCCGGTTACCGGAATTTGCCTGCGAAAACCGCGGAAGCGTTCACCGCCGATGGCTGGTTTCGGACGGGCGATATCGGCTACTTCGATCAGGAAAACTACCTGCACCTCACGGGCCGCCTCTCGTCATTGATCGTCACTGAGGGCGGCGAAAACATACAACCGGAGGATGTCGAAGACGCTTACCTCCGGAGTCCCTTGATCGGCGAAATCGGCGTCCTGCAAAAGGACGGCCGGCTGGTTGCGGTGATCGTGCCTGAGCTCCGCGGCATTCGCGCGGCCGCTACGGGGACCATCGGAATGGCGGTTCGCGATGCCGTGCACGCGATTTCGAAGGAGCTGCCATCGTATCAGCGCGTTTCGGATTTCGTCCTGACGCACGACCCTCTGGCGCGAACCCGGCTCGGAAAAATCCGCCGTCATCTTCTTCCGGCGCACTACGAGAAAGCCCGGGCGGCGGAGGCGGGCTGCATGGAACCGGGCCCGATGTCTCGCGAGGAAATGTCGGACAAAGACCGTGCCGCCTTGGAGGACCCGGCCGCGAACCAAGTCTGGAACATGCTCGCCCGCCGCTATCACGAGAAACGGTTGACGCTGGGTTCGAGCCCTCAGCTCGATCTTGGCGTTGATTCGATGGAATGGCTGAATCTCACGCTGGAGATCCGGCAATGCGCCGGGGTGGAACTGGCGGAAGAAGCGATTGCGCGGATCGAGACCGTGCGAGACCTGCTGCACGAAGTGAGCGAGGCCCACGCCGGCCCGCCTAAAGCCACCTGGCTGGACGACCCGGAATCGGCGCTCAGCGAGCGGCAACTTCGATGGCTGAAGCCGCAAAGCACGGCGATGCGCGGAACGGCCCGGTTGCTCTACGCGCTGGACAGCGCGCTGTGCCGGACCCTGTTCCAATTGCGCGTGAAGGGTCTCGAGCTTCTGCCGTCGCAGGAGCCTTTCGTTCTCATCCCCAACCATCTCAGCTTCCTTGATCCGCCAATTCTCGCCGCGGCGATCGGCTACCAGCGGATGCGTGACACGTATTGGGGCGGCTGGACCGGCGTGATGACGACGAACCCGATCAATCGGCTGCTCAGCCGGCTCGCCCAAGTGGTGCCGATCGATCCCGATCGCGCGTTGTTCTCCAGCCTGGCCTTTGGCGCCGCCGTATTGAAACG
>Ga0070658_10000983_pt1 | contig 24492 bp, 19 predicted proteins | sample KBSC13metaG_FD_64664 | JGI IMG/M metagenome (GOLD analysis project Ga0070658, IMG submission 64664) | Corn rhizosphere microbial communities from Kellogg Biological Station, Michigan, USA - KBS C1-3 metaG | ecosystem: Host-associated > Plants > Roots > Rhizosphere > Soil ...
GTGAAGGCGAAGATGTTCATCGCCATGTCGTAGGCGAACTCGTCGGGGATGAGCGTTTGCAGCTTGATCTTGTCGGTGTTGGCCCATGCGACGCCGGGGACGTTCTTCTCGTGGCCGAGCAGCAATTTGAACGGCTCCACGCCGGCGGCGGGTTGGTAGCGCTTTTGGATGATCAGCAGGCTCAGCGCTTGGTCGGCGGAAAACTCGGCCGACCCGCCGGGGGGGACGAGGCCGAAGGCGCCGGGGTCGATCCCGTGTATCTGCTTGCCGAAGGTGCCATTGCCGCTCAGGACGTAGAAGAAGGTCTCGATCTCGTCGTTCGCCTCGAACTTGCCCGATTTTCCCGCCGGCAAGTCGATCAGGTACTGAACGATCTTGGCCCCGATCGCGGGGGAGACCAGGATGCGAATCTGCGCGTCCGGCCAGTTCGGCAAACGCGAATAGGGGAAGCCTTCGAGCGGCATTAGCGCGTAGTTGGGGGTCACGCGCGTGCGGCTGTGAACGAGGGAGTGGTGCGGTCGCATGGTTTTATTCTTGACGCGGATGACGCAGATGAACGCGGATGCACGCAGATAAATACAGAATAGTTTTCTTATCTGCGTTGATCCGCGTTCATCTGCGTCATCCGCGTCCTCTTCTAACCTTTCCTACACATACAAACTTACGATTTTGAATTGCTCCACATCCACCAGCCCGCGATCCGTCAGTTTCAGCGATGGAATCACTTCCAGGCACATGAAGCTCATCGCCATGAACGGGTCTTTCATGGTCGAGCCGAGTTGCTGGGCCGCGGCGATCAGTGCTGCGTAGGCGTCGCGAACCTTTTCGATCGGCCAATCGCTCATCAGGCCGGCGACGGGGAGGGGGAGCGTCGCGATGACGCGGTCGCCGTCGGCGACGCACAGGCCGCCGCCCATGTCGACGATAGCTCTGACCGCAGTATGCATGCTGGTGTCGTCGACGCCGATCACTACGAGGTTGTGATGATCGTGGGCGACCGTGCCGGCGATCGCGCCGCGTTTGAGCCCGAGACCTTGGATGAAACCGAGGCCAACGTTGCCGGTGCCGCGATGCCGCTCCAGTACCGCCATTTTTAGGATGTCTTGCGTTGTATCACTTTGCAGACCGCCATTGACTACGGGCAACCGTGCGACACGTTGATCGGTAACAAGCTGGCCTTCGTTGGAACCGATAACGCGAACTTGAGTCGACTCAAGGTTCTTGACCGACTGCAATACGCCTCGCTTGTGACGGCCGATGTCGAAAGTCCGCTGATCGGTCTTGACGTGTATGCCGCTTTTAATCGCTGCAGGTACCGGAACGGGCGAGATAGCTGGAATCAGCCTCCGATCTGATGCGACTAACGCGCCGGAACGGTAGACGGCCTTTGCGTTGGGAGCCTTTATCGAATCGAAGATCATCAAATCGGCCAGCCGGCCCGGCGCGACCGCGCCCCGGTCGTGCAAACCGAACCATTCGGCGGTGTTCAGCGTGGCGAGGCGGAACGCGTCCACCGGCGGGATGCCGAAGGCGATCGCCTCGCGCACCATGTGGTCGATCCCGCCCGGCCCGAGCAGGTCGGCGGGTTGGCGGTCGTCGGTGCAGAAACAGAAGCGGCGGTTCGTCGTTGGCGTGACCAGCGGCAGCAGGGCGTGCAGGTTACGGGCGTTGGTGGCTTCGCGGATCAGCACGTACAGCCCGCGCGCGAGTTTTTCGCGGGCCTCGTCCGCGGTGATCGATTCGTGGTCACTGCCGATGCCGGCGGCGACGTACGCGTTGAGGTGCTTGCCGCGCACGCCGGGGCAGTGGCCGTCGATGGGGCGGTCACGGTATGCATCGATTTTTGCCAGGACATTCGGGTCGGCACCGATGACACCGGGAAAATTCATCACTTCAGCTAAGCCGTGAACGGCTGGGTGATCTTTATTCAGTTGATCGAGTTCGCCGGCGTTGAGCGACGCGCCGGCGGTGGCGAGATCGGTCGCCGGGACGCAGCTGGGCGCCATGATCAGCACGTCGATCGGCAGATTGCGGCTGGCGTCGATCATGTACTGCACGCCGCGCCTGCCGCAGACGTTGGCGATTTCGTGCGGATCGGTCACCACGGTCGTCACGCCGCGCGGCGAGACGGCCTTGGCGAACTCGGGCGGGGTGCAGAGGCTGCTTTCGATATGAACGTGCGCGTCGATCAGGCCGGGGGCGACGTAGGCGCCGTTCAGGTCGATCTCTTGCTTGGCGGTGTACCCTCGGCCGAGGCCGGCGATGCGGCTGCCGACGATGGCGATGTCGGTTTCTTCGATTTCGCCGGTGAAGACGTTCAGCACCCGCGCGTTGCGCAGGAGCAGGTCGGCCGGCGTGTCGCCACGCGCGGCGGATAACAGGGCGGTACGGTCCATCGCTTCGATTAAAGACCCTGGGCCGGTACGGTTGGAGGCCGGCCACGGCGCAACGGGGCGACTATACACATCGCGATTGAAATTTCTAGCGGTAAGTATTCGCTTTGCTGCGCCGCGCGAATTGTCGAATGATCAACACGACCGCTGCGAGCGCCGCGTGCGCGACGATCGCCGGCCATGCCGAGGCGGGCGGTTCGTATGGCACGTCTTGGCCGAGGTTGACGAGGTGCGAGTAGGCGATGGGCATGTGGGTCCAGTCGCCAAGGTCGATGAGGACGCCGCCGGCGGCCGCGAGGGAGTTGAAGGGGAGGAGGCGGTCGAGCCAAGGGGCGACGGCAGGGTGCGGCCACGCGGCGGCGAGCCAGATGGGCCAGGTGAGCCAAGCGAACCACGCGATGAGCACGAGCGCCTGGCGGACGCGCTCTTCTCCCCCTCCCCTTGAGGGCAGGCGCGCCTGGCGGGGTAGGGGGAGGGGTCCGGGGTTAGGAGCAGCGTCAGGAGAACCCGCGTCAGGCGACGAATTTCCGCCGACGGAGCGGGTCGACGATGACAGGTCCCCCTGGACCCCTCCCCCTATCCCCTCCCTCAAGGGGAGGGGGGAAAGAAGGGATCCGACGAGGGCCGTGCCGCTCAACGTGAGCAGGGCGATCTGTAGCCAATCAACAAAGCGCGAGATGCCAAGCAGTGGTAGCGTCGCCGCGAGGGAAATCGCAATTAAACTGAGCAACGAGAACCGCGCCAGATACGCCGCCAGCACCGGCGCCACGAACAGCGGCAGAAACCCGACGTGAATCGTCAGCCCGATCCCGAACCGCGCCGCCAGCACGGTCGCCGCGGCCAGCAGCGTCAGCCAGGCCGTGTCCCACGCCCGATCCCGCGCTCGTCGATTCACTGCTGCTGGGCCTGCTTGACCGAGCTGTCGAGCAGCACCTTTTTCGTGATCACCTGGCCCTGCCGCCAGAGCGTGATCGTCACCTGGTCGCCCGGCTTGTGTTTGTCGAGCGCGAGGAACAATTCGTCACTCGTGCGGACGGCGGTATCGTCGATTTTCTGCACGATATCGCCGATAACGACTTGGCCATTTGGAACGCGCGTCATGCCGCGTAATCCCGCGGCCGCCGCGGCGCTGCCGGGCTCGACGCCGCTCACGGCCACGCCCGGCACGTTCGTTCGCTGCTGTACCAGCTGGCTAAGCTTGTCGTTCTGCATGATGCCCAGCGACGCCCGCTCCACCATGCCGTAGCGGATCAGCTGCGGCACCACCCGATTGATGTCGTCGACCGGCACCGCGAAGCCGATGCCGGCATTGGTGCCGGTGGGGGAATAGATCGCGGTATTCATCCCGATCAGCCGGCCGTAGCTGTCGAGCAAGGGGCCGCCGCTGTTGCCGGGGTTGATGGCGGCGTCGATCTGGATCACGTTCGGGATTGGGTTATTCGTTACGCTGCGGATCATCCGCCCCAGCGCGCTTACGACGCCGGTCGTCAGCGTGTGATCGAGGCCGAACGGGTTGCCGATCGCGTACACGCGCTGGCCCACCTGCAGATCGCCACTGGTGCCGATCGGGATCGGCTGCAGATCGCGCCGCGGGTGGATCCGCAGCACGGCCATGTCGTGCTCGGGCGCGACGCCGACCAGGTCCGCGTCGTACACCTCGTTATCGCTGAACGCCACCGTCGCCGAGCTGGCCCCTTGGATGACGTGGAAGTTGGTGACGATGTGTCCGTCGTTATCCCACACGAAGCCGGAACCCGTGCCGGCCTCGACTTCGTTTTCCCGGCCGAAGAAATCGGTCTGCTGGTGCTTGGTGGTAATGAACACGACCGACGGGGCCGACTGCTTGAACAGGTTGATCGTGTCCTGCTCGTCCGGATACAGCGCCGGCCGGCTCGTCACCGGCCGCGGCTCGGCCTGGGGGCTTTGCGAGCGGGCGAACAGCACGAACCCCAGCACACCGCCCATCACCGCGGCCAACGACAGGGCTCGCCAGGATAAGACTCTGGGGGTGGGGGCAGGCATAGTCCTGATAAGCATAACACGGGGGTGCGATCGGTCGATAGCGGTTGCGGACGCAGTGAAGACGCCGCGACGTGAGTCGCGGATTCTTGAAACGGAAATCCGCGACTCACGTCGCGGCATCTATGAATCCACTTCAACCCGTTCAGAGCTCGCGTGGATCCCGAGGATGCGGGGTGCCAAGGGTGAGTATTCTCACCCTTGCGCTTCACGGGCAAGGGTGAGAGTACTCACCCTTGGCACCCGAACACTACGCAGAAACCTTACTTGCTCTGACCCAAACGAAAACTCGCGTGGCACCCGGAGGGCGCCACGCGAGCAGGTGCGGGGTTCAATGCGGTGCAAACCAGATCGAGCGCGGGCGTTTGAAAAGCCCCGGGCAGCAGTGCCGGTCATCCGACCGCCGGATGACCGGCACGGCCCGTGGGAACCAACCGCGCTCCATGATGTTCGGATGACTTTCATCACCCATCGCTACCACCGCGGTAGCGACGAATCACCTATGGCGAAACCTGTGCCAAGGCCGGAATCGGGGAATAATTTTTCCGGGATCCCGGTTTTTCAGGCAGTTTCGGCTGATTGCTTGCGGGGTGCTCCTCAACCGACCGCCTAGACGCTGCGCGGTAAATCACCTGCCCCCAAAACGGGCAAGATTGCCGCTTAGAAAGTGCGCAACACCCGGAGCGGCGGTGTTCAGAACGAAATGAGCACCTTGCCAAGCGGGCCGGCCTGGAGACGCGCAAAGGCTTTCTGCACCTCGACTAGCGGAAAAATTTGGTCGACGATCGGCTTCCGGTGGTTCCGCTGAAGGGTCTCGACGATTTTCTCCCACGCCGCCGCCGATTCGGCCGGTTCGTAGGCACCGACGCTCACGCCGCCCACCTTCAGCCGGCGGAAAAAGAGGGTGGCCGTCGCAAAATTAGGCACCGGCCCGGCGAGCTGGCCGACCACGCTCACCCGGCCCCACATATTCATAGTGTCGATCACGTCCTTGAACAGCTCGCCGCCGATGTTGTCGATGGCGAGGTCAACGCGATTGCCGTTCAACACGGTTTTGAGCGTGCGCCGCCATTGCGTATCCGTCGGGTCGAGCACGTGATCGGCCCCTTGCTGCTTGAGGGCGTCGACCTTCGACGGGCCGCGGGAGAGGCCGACGACCGTATGCCCCATCGCCTTGGCCAGGTGGACCGACGCGACCCCCACGCCCCCGCTGGCGCCGGTGATCAGCACGACCGACGGCGGCAGCTCGCCCCACTGCGTCAGGGCCTGCCAAGCGGTGAGGTAGACGAGCGTGGCACACGACGATTCTTCTTCACTCCATCCCGCCGGCCTTCGGACGAGCGATTCGACCGGCACCGCCACCCCCTCGGCCAAGGTTCCGGGCCGATTCACGCCCACTTCCGACCGCACCAGCACGGCCTCATCACCGATTTTCCAGTCAGCAACGCCCTCGCCGACGGCCTCCACGGTGCCCAGCCCGTCCCGCCCCAGGATGTGCGGCAAGTCCGGCCGGGCCGGGTACATCCCCTCGGCCAGATACCGGTCCGCCGGGTTCAGGGCCGCGAATTTCATCCGCAGCACCACCTCGCCGGGGGCCGGCGTCGGGTCGGGAACGTCGGACAGGACCAAGTTTTCGATCGAGCCGAGCTTGGGGAGCAGCCACGCTTTCATCCGCGCATCGTAGGCCTTTCCCTGCTAGAATCGCTTCTCCGATGTCGATTTCCCTTTCCGTCCTGCCGGATACGCCCCCCCAAGGTCGCAAACCCTCCTGGCTGAAAATGAAGATGCCCGGCGGCGAAGGATACGCCCGACTGAAGAAGCTCGTGCAGGGCGAACGGCTGCACACCGTGTGCGAGTCCGCCAAGTGCCCCAACATTGGCGAATGCTGGTCGGCCGGCACGGCGACGCTGATGATCCTCGGCGACGTCTGCACGCGCTCGTGCGGCTTCTGCCACATCGCCACAGGTCGGCCGACGGAACTCGATCTCGACGAACCCCGCCGCGTCGGCGAAGCCGTGGCGACGATGGACCTCGGCCACGCCGTCATCACCAGCGTCAACCGCGACGAACTCCCCGACGGCGGCGCGGCGGTCTGGGCCGAGACGATCCGCCAGATCCGCCTCAAATCGCCCGGCACGAGCATCGAAGTCCTGATCCCCGATTTCTGTGGCGACTGGGATGCCCTGCAAAAAGTTCTGGACGCCAAGCCCGACATCCTGAATCACAACCTCGAAAGCGTTCCCAGCCAATACAAGTGGGTCCGCCCGCAGGCCAAGTACCGCCGCAGCATCGAGTTGCTGCAGCGGGCGAAGCAGCAGGGCTTCGTAACGAAAACGGGCATGATGCTCGGCATCGGCGAACAGCCGCACGAGATCGACAGCGTGCTGGACGACCTGGTCAGCATCGGCTGCGACATCCTCAGCCTCGGCCAATACCTGCAGCCGACGGCCAAACACCTGCCGGTCGACCGGTGGGTGACGCCCGAAGAGTTCGCCGAGTGGAAGCGCGTCGGCGAGGCCAAGGGCATCCGCCACGTCGAAAGCGGGCCGCTGGTCCGCAGCAGTTACCACGCCGAGAAGCAGGTGCGGGCGCACGAAGCGGTCTGATTCTTCGCCATCGAATCAATCGATGCATTCCGCCCAAATTCGCCGTGGATGTTGCGGATCTGGCACTTGCCACATTTGCGGCTGATACGGATTTTCCCGTAGCATTCGCGCCGCAGGTGTACGAAAACGCCATTTCCGGTTTCTGGCCGTGTCTTGGCCGAAAAAATATCTTGCTCCCCGACTTTGTGTTCGGTTAATTATCGGACGCTCGATGAAGGCCGCAGACGTGGGTGGCCGAGGGGGTTCGTGAAACATCTCCCAGGGGCGGGATCGTTCGTATCTCTCGGAGGCGAGGCGCGTTGCCTTGCCCACACTTCTCGAACGGTTCGAGCGTAGTTTGCACGTCAAAGGGTAGGAAACATGTCGCAACTCAAAGGGTTGGGGTCTGCGCGTCACAAGTTGATCAAGGCGGCCGTCGAAACGCTGGTCGAAAATCTCGAAGAGCGGCGGCTGTTCGCGCTGAGCGTCACGCCGTTCACGCCGGGGTCGGCCAGCACGCTGACGAACGCGCTGCTCGTGCCGGGCAGCGGCATCAATGTCAGCAATTCCAGCTACGTCGGTGATTCGAACCAGGGCGGCACGTTCTCGAGTTTCAACTTCTCCAACAACGGCACTTCCCTTTCGCTCGCCGATGGCATTCTGCTCACGAACGGCCTGGCGAACAGCGCCACCCAGCCGGCCGCGAATTCGGCGAATACGAACCGTGCCAGGATCGGCGACACCGACCTGAACGCGCTGGTCAGCACGCCGGCCAAATCCGTCACGACCTATGACGCGAATAACCTGACCATTACCTTCACGACTTCGCCGGGCACAAAATCGGTGTTGTTCGACTTTGTCTTCGCGTCGGACGAATTTCCGTATTACGTCGGCTCGTTTAACGACGCGTTCGGCGCGTACCTTGATGGCAAGCAGATCAGCTTCGACAGCGGCAACCGGCCGATCACCGTTAACAACAACTTCTTCTCGCTCAACAACAGCGGCGATACCACCGACAGTGACACGGTCGGCAAGAAGGTCGTATCGTTCCCGATCGTCTACGGCGGCCTGACGACGAAGATCACGACGCAGGCGCCGCTGAACCTGAACCAGACGACGCACACGCTTAAGCTCGTGATCGCCGACGCCGGCGACGGGAACGTCGACAGCGCCATTTTCCTCAGCCACCTGCGCGGCAGCACCGCCGTCATCGGCGAGCCGACGAGCGGCCAGCCGCCCGTGGTCGATGCCCATGGCCCCTACACAGTGCCCGCCAACGGCACGGTGACACTGACCGGCACCGCGACCGATCCGGATCAGGTTGCCGACACCCTGAAGTACGCCTGGGACCTCGACGGCGACGGCATTTTCGGCGAAACCGGCGCGGGCGCGGCCAACGGGAACGAGACCGGCGCCACGCCCACCTACAAGGCCGGCGCCGCCACCGGCACCAAGACGGTCACATTCCGCGTCACCGACAACGACGGCATCTCCTCCACCGATGCGGCGACGATCAACGTCGTGGCGTCGAACAACCACAATCCGGTTGCTTCCACTGTCCAGTCGTACACGATCAACGAAGGCTCGAGCCTCACCCTCGGCGGCTCGGCCACCGATGCCGATGGCGATCCGCTCACCTACTCGTGGGACCTGAACAACGACGGCCAGTTCGGTGACGCCACCGGCGCCAACCCGACCGTCAGCTGGGCCACCCTGGCCGGCTTCGGCATCAAGGACAACGGCAGCTACCCGATCACCCTGCAGGTGACCGACGGCAAGGGCGGCCTGGGCTTCGCCAACACCACGCTGACGGTGAAGAACGTCGCCCCGACCGTCAACGCCGGCCCGGACATGACGGGCGCGGCGAACACGCCGATCACCCTCACCGGTAGCGCCACCGACCCGGCCGCCGCCGCCGATCCGCTGACGTACGGCTGGACCGTTTCACTCAGCGGCGTGGTCGTCGCCAGCGGTACCGGCACGAAGATCACCTTCACGCCGGCCGCCAACGGCTCGTACCTCGCCACCCTCACCGCCAGCGATGGCGACGACGGCGTCGGCTCAGATTCGGCCAATGTCGTCATCGGCAACGGCGGGGGCCCGACCGGCACCATCAAGGGCCGGCTCTGGAACGACACCAACGGCAACGGCAAGTGGGACGCCAAGGAAGGCACCACCCTCGAACGCCACGTCTTCCTCGACGACAACGGCAACGGCGTGCTCGATGCCGGCGAAAAATCGGTCACCAGCGACAAGAACGGCTACTACACCATCACCGACGTCCCCGTCGGCAACCAGGTGCGGCTGACGCGCTGGTTCCCGAAGAACTTCCGCCTGAGCAACCCCACGCCGGGCACCAACGGGCTGGATCTGCTGGTGAACGTGGTCGCCGGCGTCACCACGACGGCCGACCTGGGCACGTACGGCAACGTGAAGGCCCCGTCGACCCCGCAGGTCTCCATCGCCGGCCACATCGTCGGCACGCTCTGGAACGACACCAACGGCGACGGCATCTACGAACCGAAGTACGAAGCCGCCACCGGCCGCCGCACGGTCTTCATCGACACCAACGGCAACGGCATCCTCGACAAGGGCGAAACCTGGACGACGTCCGACCTGCACGGCCACTACGATTTCAAGACCAGCATCATCGGCAGCGTCACCATCTGCCGCGTCTTCCCGACCGGCTACTTCATGAGCAATGCGACACAGGGCTCGAAAGGATTTGTGGTGAACGTGACGAAGGGCGGGGCCCTGGCAAACATCGGCACGGCGTCGAACTACTACATGAATAAGTAGTACGGTTTCCATTTCACACTAACGAACGAGCCCGCGCCGCGAGTGGCGCGGGCTTGCTTATTCTTTGCCGCCTTATTCGGTCTCGTACTTCTGGAAAGACTACGCCAGCTTCCCACTTCAGTGGCAAGCTCACGGACTACGCTTCCACAAGCGATCGTTCTTTCCGATGCTTCTCGTACTCCTCGTCCGCCTGAAGGCGCCAGTCGAGGAACCGTTTTAACACGTCTTCAAAATCCGCGGCACTCGTGATCAACCGCATCTCGTCCTTCAGCTGACGGCACGGATGCATCGTCTTCGCCCACCAGGTGATTCGCTTTCGAAGCTCGTACACTGCAGCATTCTCGCCCCGATAGTGGCGAATGTTGTTGAAGTGCCGACGAATCATCTCGCACTTCTCAACAACGCTCGGTTGTGGCGGAATGATACCGGTCGTCAGATAGCTCCACGTATCGCGGAAGATCCACGGCTGGCTCAGCGCCGCCCGCCCGATCATCACGCCGGCGCACTTGGTGTAGTTCAGCATCCGCTGGGCATCCTGCGGGCTTTTGACGTCGCCGTTGCCGATCACGGGAATGAGCGGGGCGGCGGCGACGACTTCGGCGATGCCGTCCAGGCGGGCGGCGCCGGTGAACTTCATCTCCGTCGTGCGCCCGTGGATCGTGATCATCGCCACGCCGATGTCCTGCAGGCGTTTTGCAAGCGAGGGCGCGACGATGCAGCTGTCATCCCACCCCAGTCGCAGCTTGGCGGTGATCGGGGTGTGTTTCACGCTCTTGATGATCCGCTCGACCATGCCGACGGTCTTGTCCGGGTCGCACAGCAATTTGCTGCCGCCGTCGCGCTTGGTGATTTTGTCGACTGGGCAGCCCATGTTGATGTCGATGACGTGGGCCCCGCGCCCCTCGGCCCACTTGGCGGCCTCGCAGAGGGAGTCGGGGTTCCCGCCGTACAGCTGCATCGACAGCGGCGAATCCTCCTCGCAGGTCTCGGCCAGCCGCATCGAGCGCCAGTTTTCGCGCAACACGCCTTCCGGACACAGCAGGTCGGTGACGGCCAGGCCCACGCCGCCGCAGGCGCGGCAGATCACGCGGTAGCTCACGTCGCAATATCCGGCGATGGGGGCCAGGATCAGGTTCGTCGCCAACTGGAGATTTCGAATACGCAACGGCTGCACGGCGGCAATTCTAGCAGAATTGTTGCCTGTTCGTGATCCCTTTCCCGCTGATGAAAGATGCGAGTTTTGCCACGCTCGATGCGCTCACCTAACCTTTCGCATGGGCAGAGGGACCAGAAATTGCCGGGCGATATTTTGCAAGATGACACAACACCTCGCGGCGAGAAAATCGCCGCGCTGATGCTCGTCCTCGCTTCGGTCTTCTGGGGTTTCGGCTTCACCTGGGCCAAGGACGTCGGCGACCGCATTAACGCCGCGGCCGGCATGGGCAGCGAGGCGATGCTGGGGCCGGTCGTCGGGCTGTCGGTCCGCTTCCTCCTCGGCGGCCTGCTGTGGCTGGCGATTTTTCCGAGCGCGCGGCGTGGCTGGACGCTTGGCACCCTGTGGCGCGGCGGAATGCTCGGCGGCTTCCTCGGCGCGGCCGCGGTCACGCAGCACGTGGGCCTGGCCCAATCGTCGGCGGCGACGCTGGCATTCCTGACCAGCCTCACCGTCGTCATCGTCCCGCTGATGATCGCCGTCGGCCTGCGCCGCCTGCCGAAAAAGCGCGTCGTCCTCGCCGTGGCCGTCGCGACGGCGGGCATTTGGCTGCTCACCGGCGCCAAGGCCCAGCGGCCGAGCGTCGGCGAACTGTACGGCGTCGCCTGCGCGATCCTCTATTCGGTTCAACTTATCCTGCTCAACATCCTCGCCCCCGGCGATAGCCCGATGCGCCTCACCCCGGTGATCTTCCTCGTCACCGGCCTGATGAGCCTGGCGTCGGTCGCGATCGCGCCGGGCCACGCATCGCTGCCGCTGTCGATTCTTGCGACGCCCCAGGTGGCGATCGATCTGGCGCTGCTCACCGTGTTCTGCACGGTCGTGGCCTTCGGCTCGATGACGATTTTCCAGCCGCGGATCGATCCGACAAGGGCTACGCTGATCTACCTGCTCGAGCCGATTTTCGCTGCCGCCTATGCGTGGGTGGCGCTGGGCGAGGTAATGACGGGGGCGGGCGCGGTGGGGGCGGTGCTGATCCTGCTGGCCAACGTCGCGGCCGAGATCGATCTGTTTCGCCGGTCGGAATCGTGACCGCCATCGCTTAAACTGCCGTCGCGTGAAACCCGCCGCTCTCCTGCCGCTCTTCTGCCTCGCTTCCGTCGCCGCCGCACAAGGCGCCGCAAAGGACGTCCCGCAGACGCAGCCGACGACGCAGCCCCACGTCGTCACGCCGCCGAGCGGCTTCGTCCGCTTCGAAGCCGCCGGCCGAGCGTTCGTCACCGCCCCGGAAGACCGCGAATGGGTAACCGAAGCCGCCGGCAAGCTGCAGCCGCTCCCCCCTTCGACGCGGCCCGCCGACCTGGTCGACCGGCTGATCGCGCAACGCGACATCCTCAAAAAAACCATGCTGGCCGACTTGCCGACGCTCACGCCGGCGCAGATCGACACGTTCCTTAGTGAGGAACTGCTTCCGCTGGCGCGCGAATCCGCCGCCTTCGGCCCGAAACTCGTTTACGTCGTCGCGCCGATGGACCGTATCAAGGCCGCGCTGCGCGACGGCTGGACCGATCCGCGGCTGCATTTCAATCGCAGCAACGACAAGATCGAATTCACCCGCCCGATCGAGCTTGGTCTTCCCCGCCAGACCGACGAAAGCGTGCTGCTGCTGTTCTTCCAACCCGCGGCCCCGGCCGACGAGCGGCGGAAAGACCTCACTCGCAATCTCGCACTGGCCGAGGCGAAGACGGAAGACACACTGATCACCCGCGCCGTCTCGCTGATGATCGGCCGGATCAGCGGCTTTCTCGCCAAGGGCCCGCTGGCCAACCTGCCGCGGGGCGAGGACCAAATCTGGTTCGCCGACGGGCTGTCGACGGTCTTGGCGGCAAAATACGTGGCGAGCATCCACGGCGCGCCGCTATCGGCGTTCATCCGCGAGATCATCGCCGCCCCGGTCGACCGCCGCGTGCAGGCGGCCACGATCGATTTACTCCACCCCATGCCGGCCGACGCGCTGCGCGACGACCTGGTCCTTCCCTATGCCGCCGCCCGCCACGAGAAGAACACGGCCGTGATGTACCTGTGGCTGATCAACGGCGGCGAAGCGAAGATCGGCTCCACCCTCGACGAGATCAAAAAACTCGCCCCCGCCGACGGCGAAACGCTGGCCAAGATCGTCGCCAGCGCCAGCGGTGTCGACCTGCTCAAGGCCCTTCGGCCGAAGTGATTCCGGTCCCTCTCCCTGGGGAGAGGTTAGGTGAGGGGATGCCGAGTCGAACGACTTTGAAGCGTCTTGCGACTGACAGAGAAAAGAAGCCTCTCTTCTTTGACTGCCACACTCCGTTCACAGGCTACCCGTTTCAGCCTGCCCTCACCTGACCTCTCCCACGGGGAGAGGCTACGGCCTCGCTGCGCATCGGCTAAAAGTGCTGTTCCGCGGCGACCCAACATCCACCGAATTTCGTACAATCATTCCCCCATGGCGAAAGCGCGCAAGCAATTCCTCTGCAACCACTGCGGCAGCGTCCAACACAAGTGGTTCGGCAAGTGCCCCGACTGCAACACCTGGGACAGCCTCGGCGAATTCGTCGCCCCCACGGAAGACAAGCACCGCAACGCCACGCCGCAAACGTCCCTCGTCGGCGGCAGCGTGTCATTGAAGCTCGACGAGATCGACACCGAAGCGGCCGACCGCATGCCGACCGGCATCTCCGAATTCGATCGGATCCTGGGCGGCGGATTGGTGCCGGGATCGGCCACGCTCGTCGGTGGGGAGCCGGGCATCGGGAAAAGCACCTTATTGCTGCAGATCGCGGGCCGATTCGGTGAAGCGGCGGCGCCGCCGCTGGTCGACGCGATCAAGCGCAACGGAAGCACCAGGGATCAGGCAGAGAGCAAGCCGGCGACCGTGCTCTACGTGACGTCTGAAGAAAGCGCCCGCCAGACCAAGCTCCGCGCCGACCGTCTCGGCCTCAAGTCGGCCACGCTGCGCATCCTCGCCGAGACGAACCTGGAGCGCATTATCGAAGAAGCGCATCGCCAGAGGCCCGACGTCGTCGTGATCGATTCGATCCAGATGATCTACAAGCCCGATCTGCCCGCCGCCCCGGGGTCGGTCACGCAGTTGCGCGATTGCTGCATGCAACTGGTTTACCTGGCCAAGAGCCAGAACATTGCGGTCGTGGTCGTCGGCCACGTGACGAAGGCTGGCACGCTTGCGGGGCCGAAGATCATCGAGCACATCGTCGATACGGTGGTGTATTTCGAGGGCGACCGCCACCACAGCCACCGCATCGTGCGCTGCGTGAAAAACCGCTTCGGCAGCACGCACGAGGTCGGCGTGTTCGAGATGACCGGCGACGGCCTGCGCGAAATCGCCGACCCGGCGCAACTTTTCGTCCACGCCCACGGCACGCCGACCAGCGGCACGATTCTGACAGCCGCCATGCAGGGCAGCCGGGTGATGATCCTGGAAGTGCAGGCCCTGACGGCGCCGAGCGTCATCGGCGCCGCGCGTCGCAAAACCAGCGGCGTCAGTGGCGACCGCGTGGCGATGATCATGGCCGTGCTGGAAAAGCACTGCGAGCTGCGCTTGGCCGCGTCGGACGTCTATGTGAACGTCGCCGGCGGCGTGAAAGTCATCGAGCCGGCCGCAGACCTGGCGATCGCGTTGGCCATCGCCAGCAGCCACATCAACCGCCCGGTCTCCGCCGGCACGCTGGCCCTCGGCGAAATCGGCCTCGGCGGCGAAATCCGCCCCGTCAGCCACGTCGACGCCCGCCTCAAAGAAGCCAGCCGCCTCGGAAGCAGCCAAAGCATTCTCCCGCCCGTCGGCCCCGGCATGCCCCGGCTCAAGGGCATGGCCCTGCACGAAGTCCGCCGCATCAACCAGGCGCTGGCGGCGATTTAATAATGAGCCGCGGATGCACGCGGATGAACGCGGATAAGAAAAATTAAGCCACAGAGACACCGAGAACACAGAGAAGAGAATTAAGGCGAATCTCTTCCTCTCTGTGCTCTCCGTGTTCTCTGTGGCCAATTCCCTTCTCCATCCGCGTTTATCCGCGTGCATTCGCGGCCAACCTCCTGAAGTCGCCCCGACGCCGAAGACCGCATATCCTCAGCCACCCGTGGCACGACCCCACCTGTCCATCCGCGCCAAGCTGATTCTCTCGATCAGCATCCCGTTGCTGCTGACGTACCTCGGCCTGCTCGCGTGGGATTATCAGCACCAGCGCGATCTGGCGATCAGCGATCTAAAGGCGTTCCTGCAGCAGCGGGCCGAGGGCGTTGCCGGGCAGCTGGATGCGCGGCTGACGAGCGTGACGCAGCTCAGCCGACTGGCGGTGACGCCGCTGGAGACGGAGCACGGCGATTTACGCATCCGTACCGCGGCGGTCGGTGCGATGCGCAACCCGTGGGTCGTCGGTCTGACCGTCGCCTTTGACGACGGCGACGGCGCGGTCGCCAAGTCGGCCGTTAGCGCCGCCGAAGATTTTCGGAACCGCGACGTGCGCATCAGCTCCGTTCCGACGCCCGACTGGTTCGCCAAGGCCGTGAAGCAATCCGCCAGCGGCTGGACGAGCGCCCACACGGTTGAAGGCCCGGCGGGTCCGCGGCGGGTGGTGACGTACTACGCGCCAGTCCGCAGCAACGAGCAGCCGATCGGTGCGGTGGGCCTGGATGTATCGCTCGATGCCCTCCGCCGCGCCGGCCCGTCGTTTCGGGGCCGGCCGGGTGCCGACACGCAGCGTTCGGCCGTGCTCGGTTCGGCCCCGGCCGATCTGCCCGAGTTCGATCACCCGCCCGAGGCACCGCCGGGCGAGGGCCGCCGTTCTGATCGCGCCACCAACCGGCCGGCGCGCGGCGAGGGCGGGCGTACGTTCGAAGACATTCTCCTGTTCGACAGCAATGGCGACCTGCTCGCCGCGCCGCCGGCCGACTCGTCGCAAAAGGTCGGCGAATCGCTGCAGGCCGACGCGAAACTGCTCGACCAGCCGGCACTGCTTTCGGCCGCCGATGCAGCACGCGGCGGCGAGGCCCAGGTGCTGGAGATCGACAACCTCGCCCGCGCCATGCCCAGCGTCGGCGTCGAATCGCGCCACTGGCTGGCGCTGGCGCCGATGCGCAACAGCGGCTGGATCGTCGCCGTCGCGATGGGCGAATCGGGCCGTACGGCCGAAGTGATCGATCGGCTGTGGCAGCGGGCGATTTACCTGTCGATCGGCTCGCTGGTGATGCTCGGGGTCGTGTGGGTCGTGGCCGTGCGCATCTCGCGTCCCATCGAACAACTCGCCCGGGGCGTGGACGAGGTGGCGGCCGGCGACCTGGCCGCCAGCGTGCCGGAACCGCGTTCCGACGACGAACTCGCCCGCCTGGCGCGCGGCTTCAACCGCATGACCGGCCAGATTCGCCAGCACGTCGCCCAGATCCGCGCGACGGCCGCGGCCCACGAGCGCGTCGAGAGCGAGCTGCGCGTGGCCCGGCAGATCCAGCTCGATCTGCTGCCCAAAACGTTCCCGCCGTTCCCCGACCGCACCGAATTCGACCTGTACGCGCTGAACCTGTCGGCCCTTCACGTCGCGGGCGATTTCTATGACTTCTTCTTCGTCCCAGGCGGGCAGCTGATGCTGGTGATCGCCGACGTCAGCGGCAAGGGCGTGCCGGCCGCACTGTTGATGGCGGTGACGCGCACGCTCGTCCGCAACCTGGCGATCAGCGGCGGAAGCCCGGCACAGATCATGACGGCCACCAACCGCGCGCTGGTGGCCGACTCGCCCGGCACGATGTTCGTCACCATGCTGCTATGCCAGTACGACCCGGCGGTCGGCAAGCTCACCTACGTCAACGCCGGCCACCCGCCTGCGCTGCTGCTGAGCCCGGGCCAATCGCCGCGGCCGGTATGTGACGACCATTCGAGCATTCTCGGCGTCGATGACAGCGGCGCGCTGGGCGATTTCGTTCAGCACGAGGTGCAACTGCAGCCCGGCGAGACGCTGCTGCTTTACACCGACGGCGCGTCCGAAGCGCCAACCGATCGCGACGGGGTCCTCGGCACCCATGGCCTGATCGATCTGCTGCGCGGTCGGCCGGCGGAAACACCCGACGCGCTATGCCTGTCGCTGGCCGAATCCCTCCGCCGCCAGCACGGCCGCACGCTTGGCGACGACATCACGCTGTTGGCGCTGCGAAGGCAGTAAGACCCCGCCGAGGGGTGCGTCCTCTTATCCCTCCCTCTCTGGGGGAGGGTTAAGAAGCGTCTTCGGCGACGAATAGGTTCCCGGAGCGCGCTTCGCTTTACACCCGCACCCGAGTCAGGCACACGATCGCCGTGCGGCATTTGCGGCAGACGAGCTTGCGCGTCACCCGCCGGTGCCGATCCACCCACCAATCGCACTGCGGGCACCCGATCCGCAACGGCGCCGGCCGGCGCGGCGGGGCGATCACCTGCTGCTCGGTGTAGCACCGCTGCGGCTTGGCACCGATCCGCACACACATCGCCCGCCACGCCGGCCCGTGCCCGGCCCGCGGGGTGAGGGCGTGGGCGATCTCGTGCAGGATCGTGTCGCGCACCTCGTCTTCGGTATTCAATAGCGTGAGCGGCCGGCTGAGGCTGATCGTCTTGCGGGTGAAATTGCAGCAGCCGAAGCGGCGGCGGGCGTGGTCGAAGGCGAAACGCCAGCCGATCAGCCCGTGCTCGCGCATCAGACGCAGGGCGAGAATGCGGGCCGGGTCAATGTCCATACAGCAGGCTTCTTTTTATCACATCGCTCGGCCGCTGACACTCGGTTCGGCAGCCGCTAACCCGTCCACAAAAGGAAGGAAGCTGATGGCATATGCAGTCGGGAATCCGAACGCCGACCCGTATCCGCTGGCGGCACGATGGAAGCAGGAATGTCTGATCGAAGGCCGCTCGCCGCGCCGGCGTGAGCCTGGTTGCGATCGAAGCGGCGCTGCAGGCCCGGGGCCCGATCCGCTACACGCCGATTACGCAGTCGTACGCGCCGGTGGTTGAACTGTCGCGAGCCGTTTTGAGGGCACGCCCCACGCTTAGCGGCGCGGATGGCCATCAGCAGGTGTGGGGCGTGCTGCTGGACATGGCTGAATTGTGGGAGCTTTACGTGTTCCACGTGTTGCGCGGCGCAATGCCGGAACCGGCGGTGACCACAACGGGCGATCCGTTGAGGCGACGGGACACCTGCTTCGAAACACGTCTGGCGCCGGATTCGCCGCGCTCGAGCCCGACGTAATGGTTGATTTTGGGCAGGGGCGGCGCGTGGTAGTGGACGCCAAATACAAGCTGACCGAGAAATCGCTGCAGCGGCCGCAGGGGGTGCAGCGCGAAGACCTTTATCAGATGGCGGCGTATCTGGGCTCGCTCGCCGGGCCGCGGGAATATCTGGCGGGGGCGCTGGTGTATTCCGCCTCCGATACGATCGATCGTTTGCACGACCGCGGCCCGTTGCGCATGGGTCGGCCGGAGACGGAACTGGCATTCTTATCGCCGCGCTGCGACGCCGATGAGCCGGACGTACTCGCCGGCGAGCGGAGTCTGGCCGCGGGTATCCACTCGCTGGTGACCGGTGCCGCAACCGCCGATTTTTCCGCCGACTCCGCGGTCCGGCGGCGGTAGGATTTCGGGTCCCTCTCTTTGGGGGAGAGGAGTCAGAACTCGTCGTTCGCGACATCACAAAGGAGAGGCAGCGGCAAAACCTGTTTCGACAAAACAAACCCAATTTCTGGCCGAACCCATGGCCACGTAACGGTTTACAAATTGGCTTCGCCCTCAAAATGCCGCCCCGCATTTTCGGTTGCCGTAGCCCCTTCGGTGGCGTCTTTATCAGACGGTGCCGCATCGGGGGACTTGATAAACTTTCTGTACCGATCCGATTTCAATCTCCGTCACCCGGCCGGTTGGCCGATGTGGAACCTTGTGAAGCAACGCCGCGCCTTTTCCCTCGTCGAACTGCTGGTGGTCATCGGCATCATCGCCGCGCTGATCGCCATCCTGTTGCCGGCGCTGGCGCGGGTGCGGCGGCAGATGCGGATCACCAACTGCATGTCGAACCAGCGGCAATTGGTCCTGGCCGCGTTCATGTACGCCAACGATCACAACGGCAGCCTGCCAATCCCGCAGAAGCCGGCCGGCTTGGGCTCGCCAGCGTTCGGCATCTCCGGGTGGGAGCCGCTGCTGAGCATCTACATGAGCGACCAGCTCGGCAGCGAAGTGTTTGTGAAGAAAAACCCCGTCGGCTGGGGCATCCTGCACCAGGGTAACTATCTCAAAGACCCGCGCGTGGCGTACGACGACGTCAGCCAAAACCCACAGGCGGACTACGAAACGTACCACCACGCCGGCGGGTGGGCGGCGAACGCGAACGACGAAGTCCGCAGCGGCTATTACTGCAACCCGCACGCGATCACCTCGCTGCGGCATCCGACGATCTATGCGGGGATCAACTCGAAGTACGGCATCGCGGGCGGGCTGACGCCGATGTCGCAGGCAGGGAAGAAGCCGGTTTTTCCCTACGACGTGCTAACGATGGATCGGCCGAGCCTGGGCGACAGCCGGCGGTGCCATGGGTATGCGTGGAACCTCGGCTTCACCGACGGCAGCGTCCGCACCTACACCAGCGACGCGGCGGTGCGGTCGATCAGCAATTACAACGGCACGGCGGCGACGGCGGTGTGGCAGAACTGGGCGCTGCACGAGAATTTTCTGAAGCTTCTGACGAATTGACCCGTAGCTGCGACGCCTGCGTCGCCTTGGGTTGTGAACGGCGGGGGGGCGACGCAGGCGTCGCAGCTACGGCGTAGCTCGTCGTTCGAAGATGATCCGCAGCATCGCCAGCACCGCCACCGCGGCGCACACGCCGATCATGTCGGCCCGCCAATCGAGGATGTCGCAATCGCGGCCGAAGTAGGGCTGGGTCAGCTCGTCCAGCGCCGCCCAGATGCCGAGAAGCACCGGCACGATCAGCCAGAGAAACCGTAGCCGCGGAAAACTCAGGCCCAAGGCGATGTAGAGGAAAGCGGCGTAACCGGCGTAGCCGAGGAAGTGCAGTGTCTTGTCGACCGCCACTTCCACGGCCTGCGGCGGGTGCGGCATGTGCGTGAGCGAGACCGCCAGGCACAGGTACATGACGAGCATGATCCACGCGATCACACGAATGCGATGGGAGGGGCGGGTCATGCGGAAGTCGCCACCGGGTCGGCCGAGGGTTCAGCGGGAGTGGGCTCGGGCGGAGTCGGAGCCGGGACGGGGGCCGGTTCGAGCACGGCGAGCAGTTCGTCGGCGAGTTTGCCGTAGTCGGTTGCGCCGTTGCTGGACGGGTCGTACTGGAAGATCGGCTGACCGAAGCTCGGGCTCTCGGCCAGCTTGATGTTGCGGCGGATCCGCGTCGCGAACACCCGCGCATTCGACCACGGCAGGTTTTGATCGACGGCCGAGCCGAAGAAGCGCTCGATCTCGGAGACCACCTCATGGCTGAGCTTGGCCTGCGGATCGAACATCGTCAGCACCACGCCGAGCACGCCGAGCTTGGGATTAAGGCGCCGCTGGATGAGCTTGATCGTATCCAGCAGCCGGGCCATGCCCTGCAGGGCGAGGAAGTGCGGCTGCATCGGCACAATCACACTGTCGGCCGCGGCGAGGGCGTTGATCGACAGCAAACCCAGGGAGGGAGGGCAATCGATGAGGAGGTAATCGAACTTGTCACCCAGCGCCTCGATCTGCTCCCGCAGCACCAGATCGCGGCCCGGCACGGTGACCAGTTCCACTTCGGCACCGGCGAGATCGATATTCGCCGGCACCACGCTGATGTTCTCCGCTTGCGCCTTCGCCGCATCGGCCAGCGACGAGTCGCCCACCAGCACGTCGTAAACCGTGACGGCGTCTTCGGGCAGTTCGAGCCCGTAGTTGATCGTCAGGTGCGCCTGCGGATCGAGATCGATCATGCACACGCGCTTCCCGCGCCGGGCGATGGCCGCCCCGACATTGACGGCGGTGGTCGTCTTCCCGACGCCGCCTTTCTGATTCATAAACGCGATCGTGCGCATGGAGGGGCGATTGTCGGGAAGTTTGGTCGCAAAGTCGAGCGGATGGGGCTTAGGCCGTGGGGCTTAGGGCTTGGTGAAAGACTCAGATCAGCCTTTTCTCTCACCAAGCCCTAAGCCCTACGCCCCAAGCCCCAAAAGAAAAAGAAACCTTCCGCCGTGGCGAGGAAGGTTTCTTGTCGGTGTCGTCAGCGGTTCGGTGGATTGGAGCCTTCGAACCGCTGTTGTACGTGTTGCGACCGTGACTGGCTGACCGGGCGATCGAGTGTTGGAGCCACGCGCTCGGGTCAACCTTGGGTTGGGCCAAGAATTACTTCTTCGAAGTCTTCTTAGCGGCCTTCTTGGTCGTCTTCTTGGCGGCCTTCTTGGTCGTCTTCTTAGCGGCTTTCTTTGCCATGGGTTATCACCTCCCTTCGTTGGGGCACTTTAGAGTTGCATTTACACAACGTCAACGCTTTTTTGTGTCGGCAGCGCCAAAATTCACAACATGTGGGGGTTTGCCGACGCCCCATAACGATATCCGGCCCCGTGAAGATGGGCGCTCTGGAACGTAAGTCGCGCTCGGTTTTTTCGCCCTCGCGAGCGGCCGTCAATCTCTATAGGATTCGCGCTTATGGCTAAGCCGATTGTGCTGATCATCCGTGACGGTTGGGGCAAGAATCCTTCGCACCAGTGGGACAAGTCCAACGCCGTTTTGCTCGCAAAAACCCCGGTAGATGACGCGATTACGAAAAATTATCCGTCGACGCTCATCGCCACGTCCGGGCTCGACGTAGGTCTGCCACCGGGCACGATGGGCAACAGCGAAGTCGGTCACCAGAACCTCGGCGCGGGGCGAATTGTCGATCAGGATTCGGGCCGCATCAGCCGCGCGATTCATGAAGGAAAGCTGTTCGACAACGTCGAACTGAACGCCGCGATCACGCACGCGCAGGAGCACAAAAAAAATCTGCATTTATTTGGCATCGTGAGCGACGCGGGCGTTCACGGCCTGCTCGAACACCTGTACGCGGTGCTCGAGTTGTGCAAGAAGCGGAACTTCAAACACGTCTTCCTGCACGCCTTCACCGACGGGCGCGATTCGCCGCCGATCTATGGCGTGAAGTACATCGCCGAGGTCGAACAGAAGATGCGCGAGCTCGGTGTCGGCAAGATCGCCACGGTCGCCGGCCGCTTCTGGGCGATGGACCGAGATAAGCGCTGGCAGCGTGTCGAAAAGGCTTACCGCGCCATTCGTTATGCCGAAGGCCCCACCTTCAGCAGCGCCGGCCAGGCCGTGCAGCACTACTACGATCACCCGAGCGAGCCGACCACGCACGGCGACGAGTTCGTCACCCCCAGCGTCATCGTCGGCGACAACGGCCTGCCGCTGGCGACGGTGGAAGACGGCGACAGCGTCATCTTCTACAACTACCGCGGCGACCGTCCACGCGAGCTCACGCACGCGTTCGTACTCCCCGATTTCAACGGCTTCGATCGCGGCCCGCTGCTGAACCTCTACTACGTCACCATGGCCGCGTACGAAGATGGCCTGCCGGTGCACGTCGCGTACCCGAAACCGGCGAAGTACGAGAGCATTCTCGGCGAATATGTGGCGAACAAAGGCCTGAAGCAGTTCCGCTGTGCCGAGACGGAAAAGTTCCCGCACGTCACGTTCTTCTTCAACGACTACCGTGAGGAACCGTTCCCCGGTGAAGACCGCGAGATCATCCCCAGCCCCAAGACGCTGCCGGATGGCAAGCCATTGACGACGTACGACCAGTGGCCGCAGATGAGCGCGTATGGTGTCCGCGACGCGACGGTGAAGGCAATCGACAGCGGCAAGTACGACCTCGTCGTCGTGAACTTCGCCAATGGCGACATGGTCGGCCATACGGGATCGCTCGAGGCGGCCATCAAGGCGTGCGAGGTGGTCGATGAATGCGTCGGCCAGATCATCGAAGCGACAAGGAAGCAGGGCGGCGGCCTGATCGTCACCGCCGACCACGGCAACGCCGAGCAGATGATCGACCCGAAGACCGGCGGCCCGCACACGTCGCACACGACGTACACGGTCGAGTTGATCGTCGTCGACGACCGCTTCAAGGGCCACCAGCTCCGCGACCACGGCCGCTTGGCCGACGTCGCGCCGACGTTGCTGACGATGATGGGCCTGCCGAAGCCGCCGGCGATGACCGGCGAATCGCTCATCGTGTAGGCCACCGCCCTCGCGTCTGGCGACGCAGGGCCAGCGGGGTGAAGCCGAAGCGTTCGCTGAAGACCTTGCCGAAGTGGTTGGCGTCGGCGAAGCCGAACTGCCGCGCGACGGCTTTCAGCGACGCGTCCGATCCGACCACGGCCTCGCGGGCCCGTTCCAGCCGCACCTCGCGGACGAAGGCGGCCGGGGACAGACCGGTTGTGGCGCGGAAGTGGTGGCTGAAGTTGCTGCGGCTCATCCCGAATTCGGCCGCCACGGCTTCGATGTTCGGCCGCTGGTAGTCGGCGGCGCGGACGAGCTGGTGGACGCGCGTCAGCAGGCGCTGCCGTTCGTCGGCACCCGGCCGAGACGCATCGGCCGCACGATGCGCGGCGAGCATCAGGGCGAGCAGCTTTTCCTCGCGTGCGAGGGCGTCGTCGGCGCTCGCTTCGATCAACCGGCCTAGCGCTTCCGGTAGTTCACTGCCCGCCGACGCTGAAACCACCGGGCCGGCGCTGGCAATCAGCTCGCGCAGCCGGCGGACAACATACGGATGGTTCACCATCGTCCAGATGAACGACCACGACGCCGAATCCTCCGGAAGGTAATACACGTGCCGCGAGGGAATGATGGCGATCAGGCAATGCTCAGCCGGCACGGCGAAGGTTCGCCCGGCGAAGTCGATCGCGCCGCGGCCATCGAGCGTGTATTGCAGCAGCGCGATCGGTCGCTTGCTCGATCCGCCGCGGCGCAGGCCGTCCCAGCGGTAGGCGTCGTGCGGTGTGCGATGTTCGCAGCCTCCGATCACGTCGAGGCCGCTACCGAGCGTCGGACCGGGGCGGTCGACGGCGTTGCGCGGTGGGAAACGGTGCTGCAGTCGCTGGATGGCGTTCACAAATCTACCCGACTTTAGCCAAATCTCCGGTTGAAACCCAATTTCGGCGGAAGTTAAGCTGCCAGCGTCCGAAGAATCCGTCTCACAAAACGACAAAGGAACCAGAAAATGCCCATCAAGATTGCGATGATCGGTGCCGGCTCGATCGGCTTCACCCGCCGGCTGATTCGTGACATCGTCACCGTGCCGGAGCTGCGCGCCACGCAATTCGCCCTGACCGACATCAGCGAAGCGAACCTGTCGATGGTGAAGCAGCTGTGCGACCACGAGTTTGCGGGCGTCGGCTGTCGTATCGACGCGACGACCGATCGGCGGGCCGCCATCACCGACGCCGATTACGTCATCTGCATGATCCGCCAGGGCGGGCTGGAGGCGTTCCAGACCGACATTGATATTCCGCTGAAGTACGGCGTCGA
>Ga0070658_10000986_pt1 | contig 24454 bp, 21 predicted proteins | sample KBSC13metaG_FD_64664 | JGI IMG/M metagenome (GOLD analysis project Ga0070658, IMG submission 64664) | Corn rhizosphere microbial communities from Kellogg Biological Station, Michigan, USA - KBS C1-3 metaG | ecosystem: Host-associated > Plants > Roots > Rhizosphere > Soil ...
TTCGGCGAGGTGATCTTCGGCGGCGTCGGCTCCGGCCTGTACGGCATGCTGATCTTCGCGATCATGGCCGTCTTCATCGCCGGCCTGATGATCGGCCGCACGCCCGAATACCTGGGCAAGAAGATCCAGGCCTACGAGATGAAGATGACGTCGGTCGCCATTCTCGTCACGCCCGTGCTGGTGCTGGCCGGCACCGCGATCGCCGTGTTGACGGCGGCCGGCAAGGCCGGCGTCGCCAACCCCGGCGCGCACGGCTTCTCGGAGATCCTGTACGCGTTCAGCTCGGCCGCGAACAACAACGGCAGCGCGTTTGCCGGACTGTCGGCCAACACGCCATTCTACAACTGGCTGCTGGCGATCGCGATGTGGTTCGGCCGCTTCGCCATGATCGTGCCCGTGCTGGCGATCGCCGGCTCGCTCGCGGCCAAGCAGCGCCTGCAGACGACGGCCGGCACCCTGCCCACGCACGGTCCGATGTTCATCGGTCTGCTGATCGGCGTGGTCGTGCTGGTCGGCGTGCTGAACTACGTGCCCGCCCTTGCCCTCGGACCGGTCGTCGAACACCTGCAGTTGTTTGCCAAATAATCTGGAGTCGCCATGTCCCAACTGAATTCCCCCATGACGGCGCCCGTGGACGCGCCGTCCGAACCGACGGCAGGCAAGCGCCTGACGATGTTCGACACGAGCCTCGTCGGTCCGGCGCTGGTCGACGCCTTCCGCAAGCTCGATGTGCGCACGCAGCTGCGTAGTCCCGTCATGTTCGTCGTGTACGTCGGCAGCATCATCACGACGCTACTGTACGTGCAGGCGCTGTTCGGCACCGGCGAGGCCCCGGCCGGCTTCATCCTCACCTGCGCCGTCTGGCTTTGGTTCACGGTATTGTTCGCGAACTTCGCGGAAGCGCTGGCCGAAGGCCGTAGCAAGGCGCAAGCGGCCTCGCTGCGCGGCCTGAAAGAAAGCGTCGTTGCCAAGAAGATGGCCACGCCCAAGCACGGAACAACGTGGCTGCCGTGCCCCGCCACCGACCTGCGCAAGGGTAACCACATCCTGATCGAAGCGGGCGACGTGGTGCCGATCGACGGCGAGGTCGTCGAGGGTGTCGCCTCGGTCGACGAAAGCGCGATCACGGGAGAATCGGCGCCCGTGATCCGGGAATCGGGTGGCGACTTTTCCAGCGTCACGGGCGGCACGCGCGTCCTGTCCGACTGGCTTGTCGTGAAAGTGACCACGAATCCGGGCGAGACCTTCCTCGACCGGATGATCGCGATGGTCGAAGGCGCCAAGCGAAAGAAGACACCGAACGAGATCGCGCTCACAATCCTGCTGGTGGCGCTCACCATCGTGTTCTTGGTGGTCACGGTGACCCTGTTGCCGTTCTCGCTGTATTCCGTAGAGGTCGCCAAGGCAGGCACGCCGGTCACGATCACGGTGTTGATCGCCTTGCTGGTGTGCTTGATCCCGACCACCATCGGCGGCCTGCTGTCGGCCATCGGCGTGGCCGGCATGAGCCGCATGATGCGCGCCAACGTGATCGCCACCTCGGGCCGGGCAGTGGAAGCCGCGGGGGACGTTGATGTCCTTCTTCTTGACAAGACGGGCACGATCACGCTTGGCAACCGCCAGGCGGCCGCCTTCCTGCCAGCGCCCGGCGTGACCGAGCGCGAACTCGCCGACGTGGCCCAGCTGGCCTCGCTGGCCGACGAAACGCCGGAGGGCCGCAGCATCGTCGTGCTGGCCAAGCAGCGCTTCAATATCCGTGAGCGCGCGCTGGAACAACTGCACGCCGTCTTCCTGCCGTTTTCCGCGAACACCCGGATGAGCGGCGTCGATTGCGGCGAACGCCAGATCCGCAAGGGCGCGGCGGACGCCGTGCGCCGCCACGTCGAAGCGCTCGGCATGCCCTTCCCGCCCGAGGTCGTGCGCACGGTCGAAGACACCGCGCGCCGCGGCAGCACGCCGCTCGTCGTAGCCGAAGGGGGGCGCGTGCTGGGCGTGGTCGAGTTGAAAGACATCGTCAAGGGCGGTATCAAGGAACGCTTCGCCGAACTGCGCCGCATGGGCATCAAGACCGTGATGATCACCGGCGACAACAAGCTGACGGCCGCCGCGATCGCCGCGGAAGCCGGGGTCGACGATTTCCTGGCCGAGGCCACGCCGGAGGACAAGCTGAAACTGATCCGGCAATACCAGTCGGACGGCCGCTTGGTCGCGATGACGGGCGACGGGACCAACGACGCACCGGCGCTGGCCCAGGCCGACGTGGCGGTGGCGATGAACTCGGGCACCCAGGCGGCCAAGGAGGCCGGCAACATGGTGGACCTCGATTCGAATCCGACCAAGCTGCTGGAGATCGTCGAGATTGGCAAGCAGATGCTGATGACGCGCGGGTCCCTGACCACGTTCTCCATCGCCAACGACGTGGCCAAGTATTTCGCGATCATCCCGGCCGCCTTCGTCGGCACCTATCCGCAGCTGAAGGCGCTCGACGTCATGCACCTGGCCAGTCCGTCCTCGGCGATCATGTCGGCGCTGATCTTCAACGCCCTGATCATCGTGTTCCTGATTCCGCTCGCCCTGCGTGGCGTGCGCTACCGTGCGATCGGTGCCACCGCCCTGCTGCGCAGGAACCTCTTGATCTACGGCGTTGGTGGCATCATCCTGCCGTTTATCGGCATCAAGCTGATCGACATGCTGTTGGCGGCATTCAACCTTGTCTGAGAAGGAGAACAACATGCCCTCCACCATCCGTCCCGCTCTCATCCTGTTCGGCGCATTGAGCGTGCTGTGCGGCGTCATTTACCCGGCCGCTGTCACCGGCATCGGCCGCATTGCTTTCCCTCACCAGACCGAAGGCAGCCTGCTCGAAGCCGGTGGCAAGACCATTGGTTCCAGCCTGATTGGCCAGCCATTCTCGCAGCCAGGCTATTTCTGGGGCCGGCCGTCGGCCACCTCGCCGATGCCGGCCAACGCGGCTGGTTCCAGCGGTTCGAACCTGGGACCGACCAATCCGGCGTTCGTCGACGCCGTCAAGCAGCGTGTGGACGCGCTCCGGCAGGCTGATCCCACCAACCGCGCAAGTATTCCGGTTGACCTGGTTACCGCGTCGGCAAGTGGACTCGATCCGGACATCAGCGTGGCGGCGGCCGAGTACCAGGCGTCACGCATCGCCTCAGTGCGCCATCTTCCTGTGCAGCAGGTGCGCGCCCTGATCGACGCGCACCACCAGGAGCCGCTGCTGGGTTTCCTGGGCGAAGCCCGCGTCAACGTGTTGACGCTGAACCTGGCGCTGGACGGCAAGTCGGCGCGTGCGCAATGAGGCCCTGCGCATGAACCTTCCCGGCGACGAGACGCGCCGCGACCCGGACGCGTTACTGGCCGGGCTGCGCGAAGAGGAGCGTCGCGCGACCCGCGGCCGGCTGCGCATATACTTCGGCGCGTCTGCGGGCGTCGGGAAAACGTATGCGATGCTGTCGGCGGCGCGCCAACTCGCCGCTGGCCGTGAGATACTGGTGGGTGTGGTCGAAACCCACGGGCGGCTCGAGACCGAGGCGTTGCTGGAAGGCCTGGACGTCCTGCCGCGAAAGCGCATCGATTACCGCGGCAAGGCGCTTGAGGAATTCGACATCGACGCGGCGCTGGAGCGCAAGCCGGACCTCGTCCTGGTCGACGAACTGGCACATTCGAACGTCCCCGGTTCGCGCCATCCGAAACGCTGGCAGGACATCGACGAACTGCTCGCTGCCGGCATCGACGTCTTCACCACCGTGAACGTGCAGCACCTCGAAAGCCTGAACGATGTGGTCGGCGGCATCACCGGTGTTCGCGTCGGAGAGACGGTGCCGGATTCCGTGTTTGACGGCGCCGACGAGGTGGTGCTGGTCGACTTGCCGGCGGACGAGCTGCTGGCCCGCCTCAAGCTCGGCAAGGTGTATCAGGCCGCGCAGGCTGAACGGGCCAGTCAGAATTTTTTCCGCAAGGGAAACCTCATCGCACTGCGCGAACTGGCGCTGCGCCGTACCGCGGAGCGGATCGGCGACGACGTGCGCGCCTACCGCGTGGAAAAATCGATCGATGCCGTATGGCGGACCGGCACCGCGCTGCTTGCCTGTGTCGGCCCGGACCCAGGCGCGGAAGGCGTAGTCCGCAGTGCTGCCCGCCTCGCCGCCCAGCTCGGCGCCGACTGGCATGCCGTATATGTCGAGACGCCCGCGCTGCAGCGACTGGATGCCGGACGCCGCGCGCAGATCCTGGCGACACTTAAACTGGCACGCGACCTCGGCGCGGTCACGAGCACGCTGTCAGGCGACAGCGTGGAATCGGCGCTGGTCGACTACGCCCGCAGCCATAACCTGGCACGCATCGTACTCGGCCGCAGCCTGCGTGGCTCCCTCTGGCGTACATCCTGCGGCCGGCGCATCGCGCACCTGGCGCAGGACATCGAACTGGTCGAAGTCGTCGCGCCGGACACGGCACCGCCGGGGCTCGTGCGGCGCCCCCAATGGACGGGCACGACCGCCAGTAACCCCTCGCCTCGACAGCACCTGCTGGCTCACGCCATCGCAGCTTTGGCGAGCCTCGGCATGGCCTTGGCGGTCGCACCTACAGTCGGATTCCTGGACCTGGCCAACATCGCCATGCTGTTCCTGCTGGTGGTGCTCCTGGTCGCGGTGCGGCTGGGCCGCGGGCCGTCGGTGACAGCCACCTGCGTCGGCGTGGCCTGCTTCGACTTCTTCTTCGTGCCGCCGCGCTTTTCGTTCGCGATCTCTGACTTCCAGTACCTGGTCACCTTTGGCGTCATGCTGGCCGTCGGCACCATTACCGGTCACCTCACGGCCGGCCTGCGCTTCCAGGCCCGCGTCGCAGCACTGCGTGAGACCCGCACCCGCGCATTGTACGAATTCGCGCGCGCGTTGTCGGGAGTTCTGCAAACGGAGCAAATCCAGGATGCGACCCGCGACGCCGTCAAGCACACCTTCGGCGCGCGTACGACCCTGCTGCTGCCGGACACGGACGGGCATGTGCACGTCGTCGACGGGGATGGCGCGACGATCCCCGGTTTGGATACCAGCATCGCGCAATGGGCTTTCGATCACGGTGCCAGCGCAGGCATGGGGACCGATACCTTGCCGGGTAGCCCTGTGTTCTACATGGCCCTGGTCGCTCCCATGCGTACACGCGGGGTGTTGGCCATAGAGGCTGCGCAGGCCCCTTCACTGTTGGCGCCCGAGCAGCGCCAACAACTGGACACGTTCGCGACCTTGGCCGCGATTGCGCTCGAGCGGGTGCACTACATCGAAGTCGCCCAGGACGCGCTGGTGAGAATCGAATCAGAGCGGCTACGCAATTCTCTACTTGCGGCCCTGTCGCATGACTTACGTACGCCGCTCACGTCCCTGATGGCGCAGGTGGAATCGCTGGCACGCTCGACGCCGCCGCTGGCGCCTGCTCAGCATGCGATGGCCGAAGCGTTGCGTCAGGAAATGGACCGGATGAGCATGCTCGTGATGAATCTGCTCGACATGGCACGCATCGAGAGCGGCGACGTCAACCTCAAGCTCCAGTGGCAGGCGGTCGAGGAGGTCATCGGCAGCGCCTTGCAAGCCAGCCGTGCGGCGCTTGCGAATCACGATGTGGTGACCGAGGTCCCGGCCGAATTACCGCTCGTGCAATATGACGCCGTCCTGATTGAACGCGTGCTGTCCAATCTGCTCGAGAATGCGGGCAAGTACACGCCGACAGGCAGCACGATCACCGTCTCCGCCAGGCAACGCGGCACCTGGCTTGATGTCGTCGTGGCCGATAATGGCCCGGGCCTGCCTCCGGGGCAGGAAGAAGCGGTATTCGAAAAGTTCGCCCGCGGGGAGCGTGAGTCCGCCAAGCCGGGTGTCGGCCTGGGCCTGGCGATCTGCCGCGCGATCGTGGGTGCGCACGGCGGAACGATCCGTGCAGCCAACCGGCCGCAAGGAGGGGCGGAATTCACGTTCACGCTCCCGTTGGGAACACCGCCCGCCATACCAATGCTGGATGAAGATCTAGAAGCCGAGGAACAAGATGAGTGATTTCATTGGCAGCGCCCTGCTGGTCGAAGACGAGCCTCACATCCGGCGCTTCGTGCGCAATGCGTTGGAAAAGGAAGGTTGGCAGGTGCACGAAGCCGAGACCGTGCAGAGCGGGCTGACTGAGGCCGGCACCCGCAAGCCGGACGTTGTCATTCTCGACCTGGGCCTTCCCGACGGCGACGGCGTCGACTTTATCGGCGACTTGCGCAAGTGGTCCGCGGTGCCGGTCATCGTGCTGTCCGCACGCGCCGGCGAGGACGAAAAGATCCGGGCGCTCGACAAGGGCGCAGATGATTACCTGACCAAGCCGTTTGGTGTGGGTGAATTGCTGGCGCGGGTCCGGGCGTCGCAGCGTCGCCAACGAGGACCGGCGACCGATGGCGACGGCAAGGTACGCTTCGGCGATGTGGTTGTCGATGTGCAGAACCGGCAGGTCACCAAGGGCGGATGTGCCGTGCGGTTGACGCCGACCGAGCACCGACTCCTGGCCGTGCTGGTAGCGAATGCAGGCAAGGCCATGACGACGCCGCAACTGCTGCGTATGGTCTGGGGGCCGAATCAGACTGACCACGCGCACTATTTGCGCATCTATATGGGGCATCTCAGGCACAAGCTGGAGGACAATCCGGCGCAGCCTCGGTATATGATCACCGAATCCGGTGTCGGTTACCGGTTTCAGCTGCCTTGAGCGGGTCGCAGATCCAAGGCTCAAGCGAAATTCAATTTACTATCGTTGGCTTCATTGAACCAGGTTTGGGTCAAACGGTGTTAAATTGGCATTTGTTATCTATAACACGTTGACCGTCATAGGAGAGCTTCGTGCCACAGGGTAATGCCGATCAAGTTTTCCCAGTGTTCTTCGGTGTATGGGTAGTGCTCGGGTTGTTCTCAACGGGCTTCTTCTACTTCAACAAGAACGCCGTGCTGAAACGCAAGGTCTGGCCGCCGTTCCTCGGTGCTGTTGGAATACTATTCCTTGGCTTCATGTGGGCTATGGGCGTTCCTCCGGAAACGTTTTTCTTGGCAGTGCCTGCGGTGGCGCTCATCACGCTGCTCAATCTGCGGATTATGAGGTTCTGCAATTCATGCGGCGCCACTCTCAAGAGCCAGAATCCATTTGCAAAGCCCGCCTTCTGTTCCAAGTGCGGCGCGAAACTCGAACAATGACAGCTCCCCCCTCCATCGAGCGGACTGTGTATTCGAACCGTCTTTAAGCCATTCGCTCGACTTCACTTCACTAGGTAGGGCGAACCGCCACGAGTATCGTAGACGCTCCTGAGCCATCATCGATCCCGAGCTGTCCATGCAATTCGACATGTTCGTCCTGCTTCGTTGCCGGCCACCCCGCCTCCCGTTGTGTAATGACACTCTACGCCAGATTACCGTAAAGGGAGTGTAAAAAGTAGGCGCTCTCGCCGCTGTCAAGGCGTAGCCAAAGCGCCGGATTCGGCTGCACGCATGTCGCCCAGCAGTGCCGATGTGACCGCAAGTACCAGCAGTAAAGCGTTCAATGGGTTGCGTGTGCGACCCCATAATTCCGCCGCGACCGAAGGCCGGGTTTCGTGTGTAATCAGATTCGGGCCGACTTCAGCCAGACGTCGAGCCGCTTCGGCCGCATCCAGGCCAGCGATTGTCGACCGAACATGGGCAAGCGTTGCACCGATATCGCAGTAGCTGAGATCGGCGAGCTCGGCATTCACGGTCGATTGCTTTTCGGCCATCGCAGCCTCCGCTCCTCAATTTCCTATCACATGGATTTCTGCGGCGGTACGTCCTCGGTTCACGAGCTTCCAACGAATGCCGAACTGGAGAACATCGTCCTGAATGCAATGCAAAGTCTTCGACGTATCGTCAACAGATGAGCAAGCAAGCGAAGAAGAAGGTGCCGACGGATTTCTGATAGTATACCCCCATACCCTATATTTTAAGGATCACTTTTGTCCCATACCAAACGAGAGAAAGCGAAATTGCTTGCCAGGGTTCGTCGCATTCGGGGCCAGATCGAGGCGATGGAACGTGCGTTAGAGGCCGAGGCCGGATGCGCTGAAATCCTGCACCTGTTGGCGGCCAGCAGGGGCGCCATGAACGGCTTGATGGCCGAAGTCATCGAGGATCATGTCCGGGAACACGTCGCCGCAAACGACCTCACCGAAGCCGCCCGTGCCGAAGGCACGGGCGAACTCCTGGACGTGATCCGTGCCTATCTCAAGTAGGCGTCATGGCTATCAGATCGCCATGCATCGAGCGATGTCAATTCGATGGCAAGACCGGCTTTTGTACCGGATGCCTGCGCACGACCGTTGAAGCGCGCGAGTGGAAAAAGATGACCGATCACCGCAGGCATCAGATCATTAACGAACGCGCGCGGCGCGAGAAAAAGTTGGCTGGGCGATAGCGCGGCCGACCGAGGAAACTTTATGCAAAACCCGACACACTCCCACATTCCTGCGCAGGGCCATCCTGAACCAGAAGCAGAGATAGGTCGTTTCGAAGACGCTGCCTTCGGCGCGGGCCATGATCACATTTTCCTGGGCGCAGGTCACGAGAACAATGAGCGCAAGACGTGGGCGGTGATTGCGCTGTGCAGCGCGATGATGCTGCTCGAAATCATCGGCGGCAGCCTGTTCGGTTCATTGGCGCTGGTCGCGGACGGGCTGCACATGTCCACGCACGCCGGGGCAATGTTGATTGCGGCGCTCGCGTACACCTATGCGCGCAAGCACGCGAGCGATCCGCGCTTTGTCTTCGGCACCGGCAAGCTCGGCGACCTGGCAGGCTTTACCAGTGCGATCGTACTCGCGATGATCGCCCTTCTGATCGGCTACGAAGCTGTGACGCGCTTTCTTTCGCCGCAACCCATCCACTTTAGTGAGGCGATTCCAATCGCAGTGGTCGGCCTCCTGGTCAACATCGCGAGCGTCTGGCTGTTAAGCGGCGGCAACCATCATGGCCACAGCCACGGCCATCCACACGGTCATGACCACGACCAGGTTGAGCACAGCCATGAGGAAGAGGCGCAGCAAATCGCGACGTCGTCCGGGGTGTATTCCCTGTCGATCTTCGAAGATGGAGTGCCACCCGTTTTCCGTCTTACCTCCGAGTTCGCAGGCTCGACGGTGCCGCCCTCGGCGCTTTCCGTCACGACGATTCGTCCCGATGGCTCTCAACAACCCTTCACGTTCACCGACCGCGGCGACTACCTCGAATCAAACGAACATATTCCGGAGCCGCATGCGTTCAAGGTCATCGTCCGGCTACCGAACGGAGAATACGCGGTCGAGTTCGAAGAGCATACGCACGACCATGTCGATAGTCACGGCGCCGCTCACCACGACCACAACATGCGCGCAACCTACATCCACGTCATGGCGGATGCAGCCGTGTCGGTACTGGCCATCATCGGCCTGGTGCTGGCAAAAGAATTCAATTGGTTGTGGATGGACCCACTGGCCGGCGTCATCGGCGCGCTGGTGATCGCAAACTGGTCGTTCGGCCTGATGCGCGATACCGGTGGAATCTTGCTCGACATGAACACCGACCGGAAGATGGCCGACAAGGTGCGTCACGCGATCGAGGGTGGCGGAGACGAAGTGCTGGACCTCCATGTGTGGCGGCTTGGTCCTGGACACATGAGTGCCCTGGTGTCGATTGCGACCGGCGAGCCGCGGCGCAGTCCAGCCTTCTATCACGCCGTGCTCAAGCGCTTCAAAGGACTTTCGCACCTGACGGTTGAAGTCAACCCGATTGAGGCTGCGGGCTGAGCGCTGTCAGTGGGTCCTGTTTGTCGAGTTATTTGCAGTGTACGCAAAGAACGGCATTACCCTAGTACCGGTTAACTGAGGAAAAATTCAGGATGCGTTGCAGCAAAATTCGTTAACATAATGGCGTTTTCATTCATTGAGGAGTCGCAGTGGACCCGGATCCCAGTCTTATTTTGCGCCGCCCGACGCGTGCGCTCCTGACGACCTGAGTCCCTGAACTTCAGCGGACCGGATCGTCCGGGCCCGCTTGCTCCGTGCGGCGCCGCCGCACCGTTTTCAGCTTGGCCCATGCCCAGCCGGGATACGGCCGCCTATCTATCAGCTTGTACGGAGCAATATCATGATGTGGTACGACTTCGCGCTGCGCATTGCCGCGGCGCTCATTCTTGGGGCCCTGATCGGGGCCGAACGACAACTGCGCCAACGCATGGCAGGCTTGCGGACCAATGCGCTGGTCGCGGCCGGCTCGGCCCTGTTCGTGACGATCGCCGCCCTTTCCGACGACCCGCAAGGCCATGCGCGTATCGCCGCTCAAGTGGTGTCCGGTATCGGCTTCCTTGGCGCCGGCGTGATCATGCGAGAAGGCCTGAACGTGCGCGGGCTGAACACGGCGGCGACCCTGTGGTGCTCGGCCGCCATCGGTGTACTGGCCGGCCTGAATTACACGGCCCATGCGGCTATCGGCACCGCCTTCGTGCTCGCCGCGAATTTCATCCTTCGCGGCGTGGCCCAGCATATCAACGTCACCGGCGCCGCCGCGGCTACCGAGGTGGAACAGGCCTACCGGATCATGGCGGTGTGCAGCGCAGACGAGGAAGTCCATGTACGCAGTCTGGTGCTGCACATGCTGAACGGTATGCCTGCACTGGTGCTGCAATCGCTGCACAGCGAGGATGCCCAGTCCGCCGGCAGGATCGAAGTGCGTGCCGGCGTGCTGGCCACGCCTGGCCATCAAGGCCTGCTCGAGCAGATCGTGAGCCGGGTCAGCATGGAACGCAGCGTGTCGGTCGTGCGCTGGGCCGTGCTCAATAGCCATACCCACGAAGGTTCGGAAGTCTGAGCCCCGGCCCAGGCTTGATCCGACAAAAAATAAATTCAAGTTTTGGAGGTCACCATGAACAAGACATCGACCCCGCGCAAGCGGTCGACTAATCTTCCGGCGGCGTTGGCCGCGCTCGTCCTAACCGGCTGGGCGGTACTCACACACGGCAAGCAGGCGGATGTGGCAACCGAGGCACCAGCTGCGCTGCGCCATGAAGGCGAGCGCCTGATCGTGCCTGCGGCGTCGCCGTTGCGGCGTACACTTGCCGTCACAACGGTGAACGAAGACACTGTTTCCGCGCCCTTCATTCTGCCGGCCGCGGTCGAGGCCGACCCGGCCAAGCTGGTCAAGGTCCTGCCGCCATTGGCTGGCCGCATCGTCAGCATCGACAAACAGCTGGGCGAGCAAGTCAGGGCCGGTGACGTGTTGTTCACAATCGATTCCGCCGACCTGGCGCAAGCGACGAGTGACGCCCGCAAGGCGCATGCCGCGCTCACGCTGGCCAAGCGCAATCTCGACCGCCAGCGCGAGCTCGACAAGGCTGGCATCGCCGCCACGCACGACCTGGAGCAGGCGCAGAACGACTACGAGCAAGCCGCAAGCGACGTCGCACGAGCCGAAGCGCGCCTGGCCCAGCTTGGCACGCGGGGCAATACCGGCCGTCTGCTCGCCATACGCGCGCCGATTTCCGGCCATGTCGTCGACCTCAGCGCCGCCGTGGGCGGTTATTGGAACGACCCGACGGCAGCCATCATGACGGTGGCCGACCTTTCCCAGGTGTTCGTCACGGCCAATGCCCAGGAAAAGGATCTGGCGCAGTTGTACGTCGGTCAGGCCGCCAGCATCAGGTTCGATGCCTATGCCGAGCCACAGTCGGCCAAGGTGCGCTTCGTCGGCGAAATGCTCGACCCGGATACGCGCACGGTCAAGGTGCGCATGCTGTTCCCCAACCCGGACGGCCGCCTCAAGCCTGGCATGTTCGCCCAGGCGACTTTCTTTGCGCGACCACATCCCGGCATCCTGGTGCCGATGACGGCAATCGTGCAGAGCGGCTTCGACAGCCGCGCTTTCGTGGAAACCACGCCCTGGCAATTCGAACCGCGCACCGTCAAGCTCGGCACCCAGATCGGCGACAAGGTCGAAGTCCTTGCCGGCATGAAGGCAGGCGAGCGCGTGGTCATCAAGGACGGAGTACTGCTCAATGATTGAACGTCTCGTCACCCTCTGTTTCAACCGGCGCGGCATTGTCATGCTCGTGTTCGCGCTGGTCGCGGCCTATGGCTGGTACAGCTGGACGCAACTGCCGTTGGAAGCCTATCCGGACATCGCGGACGTCACGTCGCAGTTCGTCACCCAGGTCAACGGCCTGGCGGCCGAGGAAGTCGAGCAGCAGATCACGATCCCGCTCGAACGCGAGATCATGGGCACGCCCGGCATGCACGTCATGCGTTCAAAAAGCACCTTCGGGCTGTCGCTGATCACGGTCGTGTTCCAGGACGGCGTCGACGATTACTGGTCGCGCCAGCGCCTGCAGGAGCGTATTGCCGGCGTGACGCTGCCTTACGGCGCCCAGCCGGGACTGGACGCGATGACGTCGCCGATCGGCGAGATCTTCCGCTATACGCTCGAATCGAAGACGCGCGATTTGCGCGCGCTGTCGGAGCTGCAGTTCTGGAAAGTGATCCCGCGCCTGAAACAGGTGGCGGGTGTGGTCGACGTCGCCAACTTCGGCGGCGTCACGACCCAGTTCATGCTCGAATTCGATCCCGCGAAGCTATTGAAGTACAACATCTCGCTGAACCAGATCACGCAGGCGATTTCCGCGAATAACGCCAATGCCGGCGGCAGCATCATGAAGCGCGGAGAGCAAGGCCTGGTCGTGCGTGGCGTCGGTCTGATCCGCAATCTCGACGACCTCGGGAACATCGTCGTCACGCAGAAAAATGGCGTTCCCGTCCTGGTGAAGGACCTGGGCAATGTCGTACTCGGCCATCAGGAGCGCCACGGCATCCTCGGCATGGACAGGAAATCCGATACCATCGAGGGCATCACGCTACTGCTGAAGAACGAGAACCCGTCGCGCGTGATGGAGGGCGTGCACGAGGCGGTCCGCGACTTGAACGAGCACATCCTGCCGAAGGACGTGAAAATCGTGCCCTATATCGACCGCAGCAACCTGGTCAAGGCCACGGTGCACACGGTCGGCAAGACGCTGGTCGAAGGCATGGTACTCGTCTCGCTGGTACTGCTGCTATTCCTGGGCAGCCCGCGCGCGGCCGCCATCGTCGCGCTGACGATCCCGTTGTCGCTGTTGATGGCCTTCATCCTGATGCACCATTTCCATATCCCAGCGAACCTGCTCTCGCTCGGCGCGATCGACTTCGGCATCATCGTCGACGGCGCCATCGTCGTGATGGAAAACATCCTGCGTCGGCGCGAGGCGGATGCCGAGCGAGAACTGAGCGGCCAGGACGTCATGAAGGCCTCGTTCCAGGTCACGCGGCCGATTTTCTTCGGCATGGTCGTGATCATCACGGCCTATCTGCCGCTGTTCGCCTTCCAGCGTATCGAATACAAGCTGTTCTCGCCAATGGCCTACGCAGTCGGCTTTGCGCTGTTCGGCGCGCTGCTGGTGGCCCTGATGCTGGTACCCGGCCTCGCCTATCTGGCCTACCGGCGGCCGGCCAAGGTATTTCACAACCCCGTGCTGGAATGGCTGGCCCCGCGCTACGAAAGCGTGCTGCAGAAGCTGGTCGGCCGCTCACGTGCCGTGCTGGCCATTGCCGGCCTTACGCTGGCAGCCGTGTTGCTGCTCGGTGTCACCATCGGACGCGACTTCCTGCCCTATCTGGACGAGGGTTCGATCTGGCTGCAAGTCACGCTGCCGCCTGGGGTCTCCCTGGACAAAGCGAGCCAGATGGCCGACAACCTGCGCGCCGCGACGCTGGAGTTCCCGGAAATCGAACACATCGTCACACAAGTGGGCCGCAACGACGATGGCACCGACCCGTTCACACCTTCGCATATCGAATGTGCGGTGACCTTGCGCCCCTATAAGGAATGGAAATCGGGCTGGAGCAAGCAGGAGCTCATTGCCCATATGGCCTCGCGCTTCAAACAATTGCCCGGCATCGATGTCGGCTTTACCCAGCCGATGATCGACGGCGTACTGGACAAGCTTGCCGGAGCGCACAGCGACCTGGTCGTCAAGATCTACGGCAATGACTTCCGGGAAACCCGCCAGCTCGCAAACGCGATCGAGCGCGTGCTCAGGTCGGTCCCGGGGGCGCAGGATGTCATCGTCGACCAGGAGCCGCCCCAGCCGCAAGTGCACATCGACGTCGATCGTGCCGCCGCCGCGCGTCTCGGCATCAATATCGCGGATGTGATGGCGCTGATCCAGACCGGTATCGGCGGCAGCCCGGTGACGCAAGTCTTCGTCGAGGAGCGCAGCTACAACGTAGCGGCCCGGTTCGTGGATGTGGCACGCAACAATCCTGAAGCGATCGGCAACCTGACCCTGACCGCCGCCAACGGCGCCCACGTGGCGCTCGCCCAGATCGCAAAAATCGGCTTCGCGGAAGGCGAATCCACGATCACGCGCGAGATGAACAAACGCCACCTGACCGTGCGCCTGAACCTGCGCGGCCGCGACCTCTCGTCGTTCCTCGACGAGGCCAAGCAACGCATCGAGCACGACGTGCAATACGACCACACGCGCTACCAGATCGCCTGGGGCGGCCAATTCGAAAACCAGCAGCGCGCCCAGGCGCGTCTGGCCGTCATCCTGCCCGTCGTGCTGGCCCTGATGTTCATCATGCTGTTCGCGGAATTCAAGAACCTGCGCCAGCCGGCGCTGATCCTGCTGGCCGTGCCGCTGGCAACCTTGGGCGGCCTCATCGCACTGCACCTGCGCGGCATGACCTTGAACGTGTCCTCGGCGGTCGGCTTCATCGCCCTGTTCGGCGTCGCGGTACTGAACGCCATCATCATGATCGCCAACCTGAACCGTTGGCGCCGCACACCGGGCGTTAGCCTGAAAAATGCGGTCATCAACGGCGCCCGCGAGCGCCTGCGTCCGGTGCTGATGACTGCGACCGTGGCCGCGCTCGGCCTGATTCCGGCCGCACTCGCCAACGGGCTGGGCAGCGACGTGCAGCGGCCGCTGGCCACCGTCGTGGTCGGTGGACTGGTGACGGCAACCGCGTTGACGCTGGTGCTGTTGCCGGCGTTGTATTACCTCATCGAAGAGCGTGCAGGGCGACGCATTGTGTCGAGCAGCCCGGTCGCTTACGATCCCTCTGAAGGAGACACGCCATGATCGCAAACAAGACAGTGCTGGCCTTGCTCGTAGCGGGCCTCGCCGGCTGCGCGGTGGGCCCCGATTTCCAGCGTCCGGCCGCGCCGGCGACGACGCGCTACACGGCCGAACCCTTGGCGGCGCACACCGTGGCCACACCCGTCGCCGGCGGTGTTGCGCAACGCTTCATCCAGGGACAAGACTTACCCGAGCAGTGGTGGACGCTGTTCGGGTCGGATGCGCTCAACCAGTTGGTGTCCGCCGCGCTTCAGACCAACCCGGATCTGCAGGCGGCCGAGGCCGCGTTGCGCGCTGCGCGGGAAAACGTCGCGGCGGCGCGCGGCGCCTACTGGCCCAGCATCGACGCCCGCTTCACGCCGACGCGTCAGCGCAATGCCGAACCACTGGCTAGTCCCGCCGCGTCCGGTGAAAACCTGTACAGCTTGCACACAGCGCAAGTGAACGTGGCCTATACCCCCGACGTGTTCGGAGGTACTCACCGCCAGGTCGAAGCTGCGACGGCGCAGACCGAGGTGGCGCAATTCCAGCGCCGGGCCGCCTGGCTGACGCTGACCTCGAACGTGGTGGCCGCCGCCATCCAGGAGGCCTCGCTGCGCGCCCAATTGCAAGCGACACGCGAGCAGATCGCGGCGGCCGCTCGGCTGCTGGACATAGTCAAGCAGCAGCAACGCGCCGGCCAATTCGGCGCGGCCGACGTGGCGGCGCAAGAAACGGCGCTTGCTCAAATGGAAGCCGCACTCCCGCCGCTGGAGAAGCAGCTCGCGCAGCAACGCAATCTTCTCGCCGTGCTGGCCGGTCGCCTGCCGAGCGAGGCGATTGCCCAACAGTTCGATTTTGATTCGCTCAAGCTGCCCGAAGATTTGCCGCTGTCCCTGCCGGCGCGCCTCGCCGAACAACGGCCCGACATTCGCGCTGCCGAAGCCCAGCTGCATGCCGCCAGTGCCCAGATCGGCATCACACGCGCCGCACGCCTGCCCAACGTCGCGTTGACCGCGTCCTTGGGAAGTGCCGCGCTCGACACGGCGACGCTGTTCAAGTCGGGCACCGGCTTCTGGAGCATTGGTGCCGACCTCGTCCAGCCAATCTTCCATGGCGGCAGCTTGATGCACCAGGAGCGCGCCGCCGAAGCGGCTTACGATCAGGCGGCCGCGCAATACCGCAGCACTGTGCTGACCGCATTCCAGAACGTCGCCGACACGCTGCATGCGATCGATGCCGACGCCAGGCTGTTACGTGCCGCGACGGCGGCCGAGCGCGCTGCGAACCATAGCCTGGAAATCGCGCGACGCCAGCGGGAGCTTGGCGTGATTGGCATTCCGGCCGTGCTCCAGGCCGAACAGGCCCAGCAGCAGGCGGTGATCGCCCTGGTCCAGGCCCGTGCCGCACGCTACGCGGATACGGTCGCCCTGCTCCAGGCGCTGGGCGGCGGTTGGTGGTCCACGGAAAACGTGCCTGACTCGATCGACCGTCAGAAATCCGAGGCGCTTCAGGCCCGCGAGCAACGAACTTTAAGAAAATGATGGGAATGCGATGAAAACAATGAGCTTGATGGTGGAGCTGCTGTTTGCCGGTTGCGCGGCCGTCGACGATGGTCAACACGAATACGCCCAAGGGTGGCGCATTGGCGAGGTGCGGCATACCGGCCTGGCCGCTGCAAATTTCCCGATCGCGGGCGTGGATTGCCGCGATGCCGTGCCGACGAGCGCGAAGCCAGCGCAGCGATTCGCCTCTATGCAATTCGTGTTCGATCCGCGAGGCGGCAAATATTTTTCCAGCGGCCCCAAACAGCCGGCATGCGATTGTTCCGTTGTCCGCCGGGGACGACTTCCAGGAAGGCGATCGCGTCTACGTGAATATCCGCGATTGCGCCCAGCCGCTATCCTATTGGGCAAGTACACCGCAACGGTCTTGAACCTGGCGTAGCAACGCCTTGGCGCGCCATGCCTGGTAGGTGATCCATGTTCAAGCGCTGGCTCTATCAAATGTTCGCCTTGCTGATCGCGTGGATGAACATCCTTATGCTGACGGGGTTGGTGGATCGGGTATGCGGGACACCATTGCATTGGATCGCCATTTTCTGGTTATGCGGCGGCATCGTCGTGATGCTGATGAAGAAGATCGATTTCCCGTTGCCATGTGGCGACCGCATCGACGTGCCAGGCGCCTTTCGCATGTTGTGGTGGGCCGCCTTCTGGCCGCGTTACCTGACAAGATAAGATAAACAAGCGATGAAAGTCATTTCCCCACAACTGACGGTCGACGATGCCAAGAGCGGATTCACCTGGATCGACGGCATCGTCGTGACAGTGTTGTTCGCCTTGCTCTGGAGCGCGCTGCATTTCGGCAAAGGCATGCTCGTCCATTTCGATCCGGCGGCGCAGGTGCCGATCGAGACTTCTATCCGCTATATACCGTACTATGCCGCGCGTACGCTGCTGCGCATGTGGGTCGCTTTCGGCTTCTCGCTGCTGTTTGCGATCTCGGTCGGCTACATGGCGGCGAAGGACAGGCGCGCACGCGTGCTGATCCTGCCGGCACTCGACATCCTGCAATCGGTGCCGGTACTCGGCTTCTTGTCGGCGACGGTCACGGCATTCATGGCGCTATTCCCGGGCAGCCTGATGGGCGTCGAATGCGCGGCCATCTTCGCGATCTTCACGGGCCAGGTGTGGAACATGGCATTCGGTTTCTATCATTCGATGGTGACGGTCCCGACTGACATGCAGGAGGCGGCCACGACGTACGGCCTGACGCGCTGGCAGCGCTTTCGCATCGTCGAACTGCCGGCATCCGCCCACAGCCTGATTTGGAATTCGATGATGTCCTTCGGCGGCGGCTGGTTCTTCGTCGCGCAGAGCGAGGCGATCAGCGTGATGAACAAGGACATCAAGCTGCCCGGGCTCGGCTCGTACATGGCGCAGTCGATCGAGCGGGCTGATCATGCCGCCGCGTTCTGGGCCATCGTCGCGATGTTAGTCCTGATCCTGGCCAGCGATCAACTTGTGTGGCGTCCGCTCCTGGCCTGGGCCGACAAGTTCAAGATCGAGTTGACCGTGTCGGCGCATCCGCCAACGTCCTGGGTCTACGACCTGCTGCGTGGCGCCTATGTTTTCACCTGGATGCACGAACGGATCTGGGAGCCAGTGGCCGAACGGCTGACGCGCCTCGTCCGCAGCCGCCGACGCATCCTCGTGCCATTGCGGGCCGCAAAGAGGTCCCGGCCGAGCGCGTGGCTGCGGCGCGGCGTGCTCGGTGCACTTGGCGTCTGGCTCGGCGCGGAACTGCTGCCCGGGATAGCCGCGGTCATCCATGCCTTGCACGGCGCCTTGACCTGGCCGATCTTCGGGCACATTGTCTGGCTCGGCGTGTTGACGCTATTGCGCGTGCTGGCCATGACCGTGATCGCGACCCTGATCTGGACGCCGATCGGGGTCTGGATCGGATCACAGCCGCGCATTGCCCGTTTTGCCCAGCCGATGGCACAAATCGGCGCTTCGTTCCCGGTCAATATGACTTTCCCGTTGGTGGTCGGCCTGTTCGTCGCAGGACACGTCAGCATGAATTGGGGCAGCATCCTGCTGATCGCCATGGGCACGCAGTGGTACATCCTGTTCAACGTGGTCGCCGGCGCCATGGCCATCCCGAACGACCTCAAGGAAGCCGCGCGCACCTACGGGCTGCAGCGCTGGGATCTATGGCGTACGCTGATTCTGCCAGCGATCTTTCCGTTCTGGGTGACCGGTGCTTGCACCGCCGCGGGTGGCGCCTGGAACGCCAGCATCGTGGCCGAACTTGCCACATGGGGCGATACGACCTTGCAGGCCGATGGACTGGGTGCCTACATCACGACCGTTACGAAATCCGGTGACACGCCGTTGATCATCGCCAGCATCGGCGTCATGTCGCTGTTTGTCGTTGTACTGAATAAATTCGTCTGGCGACGCCTGTACGCGTTCGCCGAACGTCGTTTCCGATTGGATTGACCATGACCACCAATGCCAACCAGGCCGTGCCGGCCATTGCCGAATTGCGCGCCGTGAGCAAGTCGTACAGCACTGCCGGCGGACACGAACTGAAGGTGCTCGACAACATCGACCTCGCCGTGCGCGAAGGCGAGCTACTGGCGCTGCTGGGCCAATCTGGTTCGGGCAAGTCGACGATCCTGCGCTGCCTGACAGGCTTGATCGAACCGAGCGCCGGCCATGTTCTGGCCAACGGCAAGCAGCTGCACGGCGTCAATCGTGACGCCTCGGTCGTGTTTCAGACCTTCGCGTTATATCCGTGGCTGACGGTCGAGCAGAATGTCGCTGTCGGCCTGATGTCACGCCGGATCGGCCGCGCCGAACGGGAAATTGCCGTGAACCGGGCCATTGACCTGATTGGTCTCGGCCACTATCACGCCGCCTATCCGCGCGAACTCTCTGGCGGGATGCGCCAGCGGGTCGGCATCGCGCGCGCTCTGGTATCCCTGCCGAAACTGCTGTGCCTCGACGAAGCGTTCAGCGCGCTCGACGTGTTGACCGCCGAGAATCTGCGCCAGGAACTGATCAGCCTGTGGCGCAGTCCCGACAGCGGCCTGACCTCGATTTTCATGGTGACGCACAACATCGAGGAAGCCGTCGAGATGGCGACGCGCATCGTCGTCGTATTTCCGAGTCCAGGCCGCCTCGGGCTGGTGGTCGACAATCCCTTGCCGTATCCGCGCGACACGCGCAGCGTGGACTTCCAGAGACTGGTCAGCCTTATCCACGAGGCGATCACCACACAGACCTTGCCGGACCTGCCGCCCGAAGTGCATATCGAAGGCGAACCAATCTCGCGCGCGCGCAAGCGGATGGAATCGATCCCACTGGTTCCAGTGGGCCAGATCCTCGGCTTGATGAGTCTGCTGCACGACGCGCCCGAACTCACGAACATCTACGACATCTCGGACGAGATCGGCAAGGAATTCGGCGAGACGATCGCGATCGTAAAAGCAGCCGAAATTCTGGAACTGGTCGATACGCCCAAACAGGATGTCTGCTTCACCGACCTCGGGCGTCGCTTCATGGCGTCCGATCGGCTTGGCCGGCGCGCCATCTTTGCCGAGCAAGTCGACAAACTGCGCATCTTCCACATCATCCTCGCTCTGTTGAATGAAGCCGAAGAGATCGATGCCGATCGTATCATCCAGGACATCGCCGGCGCGCTGCCGTATGACAATCCGGAAAAGACCTTCGAGACCATGATCGCTTGGGGACGGTATGCGGGCCTGATGGATTTCAATCCCAAGACGCGCCGGGTGTTCGTTCCGAAGGAAGGGGAAGCGCTGGATAACGTGACGGCATGAGTTCAACGGCTTTGTTGAGCAAATCGAGCGAAGGCCGAGCTGACGCTATTTGTAGTTCGTTTTATAACACTGGAACCGTAACCGGGGTGCCCAGCCGAGTGAAGCGGTTCAGCACGGCAGCCCGCACTTGCAACTCGGCGACCTGACGGTCAAAGTTGCGTGCCATGACACGTTCGCCCAGTAGGCTTGAAGCAGCGCATCTTGGTTTCGACAAGGCTGCGCCGGTGGTAGCCGCTCCATCTCTTCCATATTGCCCGTCCCACCCTTTTTGTCGCCCGCAGGATGTCGTTACGAGCTTCGGCACCGCAGCGGTTTGCCTTCCAGGGCTTGGGGTTCTTGCGGGTCGGGATGATGGCATGTGCGGCGCGCAAAGCGATGGCTTCATGACAGTCCTTCGTGTCGTAAGCGCCATCGCCACTGACGCTGGCAATGCGTTCGTCGGCAGGAATCTGGCTAAGCACCGCTGGCAGGACAGGTGCGTCGCCGACACTGTTGTCGGTCACTTCCATGGCCCGGATCTCGAGCGTGGACGCGTCGATCCCGAGATGTACCTTGCGCCATTGGCGGCGGTAATCCGAGCCATGCTTCTTCGTCTTCCATTCGCCTTCGCCCAGCATCTTGATGCCCGTGCTGTCCACCAGCAGATGCATGCCCGTCGTGGTCGGCACGGCGCCGATGGCCACATGCAACGTCTTTTGCCGCCGGCTTACCGTGCTGTAGTCCGGTACCGGCCAGTCGAGCCTGGCCAGGCGCAGCAGGCTTTGCGTCATGCCCATGGCCTGGCGTAGTGGTAAATTGAAGAGGCACTTTAAAGTGGACCCCTCAGTCAAGACACTCAACCGGGTAATTTAAGCTGTGTCCATTGCCACTTCAGCAGCTGCCCGGCGCTGCCCCGTACTGCCGTCTTCTTGCCGTTCCGGGTCCGCGCTGTCGAACCTGTCGACGATCAGCGCGCCGCCTCCGACGCCGGCCCGGTAGACATGGTCCGGGGTCTCGTAGCCCAGCGCCTGATGCGGCCTCACGGCGTTGTAGAACGCGAAGTACTGCGCCAGACCGACCGTCAGCTCGGCCATGTTGCCGTAGCCCTTCAGGTACACGTCCTCATACTTCACGTTGCGCCACAACCGTTCGACGAAGATGTTGTCCAGTGCCCGCCCGCGCCCGTCCATGCTGATCGCCACGCCTTCGCGCTTGAGCACGCCGGTGAATGCCTCGCTGGTGAACTGCGAGCCCTGGTCGCTGTTGAACACCTCTGGTCTGCCGTGGTGGCGCAGTGCGTCCTCCAGACAGTCCACACAGAACGACGCGTCCATGCTGTTGCTGACGCGCCAGGCCAGCACGCGGCGCGAGTACCAGTCGATGATCGCCACCAGATAGGCGAAGCCACGCGCCAGCCGGATATACGTCAAGTCCGTGCTCCACACCTGGTTCGGTCGCGCGACCTCCACCCCGCGCAGCAGGTAGGGATAGACCTTGTGCCGCGGATGAGGCTTGCTCGTCGCCGGGCCCGGCGCCATGCCCGCCAGGCCCATTTCTCGCATCAGCCGTTGCACGCGCTTTCGATTCACGCGGTGTCCTTGCCCTCGCAGGAAGACCGTCATGCGCCGGCTGCCGTAGAACGGCCGGCTGGTGTATTCCTCGTCGATCAGGGCGCGCAGTCGGCCGTCTTCCTCAATCAGGCACTCCTGGCGCGCCGCCGCCTCCAGCCGCCGATACACCGTTGATCGGGGCACACCGGCAAGCTCGCACTGTATCGTCAGCGGCATCTCGTCCTCGCGCGCGATCCATCGAGCCCGCTCGGCTGGGCTCATTCCCCAAGCTTTTTTTTGAGCCAATCCACCTGCATCTTCAGCTTGCCGATTTCGCTGTACAGCTTGTCCTCCGGGCTGGTTTCGTCCACCGGCTTCGGTCCCCGCTTGACGTCGAACAGGGCGCCGGCGTTTTCCAGGATCTCCTTCTTCCACTGGCCCACCAGCACCGGATGCACGCCGTATTCCTGCGCGATCTCCGTCACCGTCTTCAACCCGCGCACCGCCTCCAGCCCGACCTTGGCCTTGAATTCGGCGGTGTGCACCCTGCGTTTCTTACCTTCACTCATTCGCTATCATCCTTTCGCGGACGACAGCTTAAACCACCGTCTCAAACTTGGGGTCCACTATACCAACACGAAGGTCACCATTTCCCGTGCGAGAGGGCCAGACACCCCATGATGCAGGGCGAACATCAGATAGTACACCGATCCGATGCCGCGGATGCCCATCCAACTGATGAGCAGGCGTTGGAAGGTTGGCATCGTGGACCGCACCATTCCGAGAAAGACCGATATCGGCCGTACGATCGCGAACAGCGATATGGTGACCCATAGCACCGCTACGGATAGCACCACGGCATGCAGCATGGCACCGGTTACCAGGACTGTGCCAAGCTCCGCCAGTCGCTCGAGCTGATCGTTAAACCCTTGTACTGCGCGTGTCATCGCCCCGCTGGCGTGATGAGAGTGTGTTGCCGGCACGTCGCCACTCTCCTCAGCTGCTGGTGCACTGGTGAGCGGAACAGTCCCAGCGATCGGGTGATCGCGCGCCCGTCTTAATGCGAGGCCGGCAAAGAAGACGGCCAGAAACCCGGACGCCAGACAGACTTGCGCCAGGCCAAAGGAGATCGCAATCACCCCAAGCGAAAGAAACTCATCCAGTCCTATCGCGCTGTGATGCCGGGTGCGCAGGAAAATGACGAGTTTGCCGGTCAGTGCACCCACAGCCGCACCGATAAGGCTGCCGACCACGGTCGACCACAGTAGGTCGACCGCCCACCAGTGCCAGCCGTCGGTGCCGAGGCCGTGCAGCCCCATCAGGCCGAGGCCAAGCAGGACGAAGGGAAATGCGGTGCCGTCGTTCAAGGCGCCTTCTCCAGCCAGGCTAAAGCGGATCGGATCAGGGCTGGGGCCGGGTTCAGACTGGATGGCCGACGCCAGCACCGGATCGGTCGGCGCCAGCATTGCTCCCATCAATACGGCGGCGCCGAGTGGCAAGCCCAGGGCAACTACCCCAATCGCGCCCATGAGTCCCACCGTGATGCACATGGACCCGAGCGCCAGCCGGAGCGGTGGTATCCAGCGGCGATCGAGCATCGGCACTTCGAGCTTCAGGCCTGAGGAGAACAGCGAGATGAGCAGTGCGGCTCCGGTTACCGTTTCCAGTATTTCGGCGTGGCGCAGCGGGTCCAGCGTGATCACGGCAGCGCCGTATGGACCGAGCAGGATGCCCAGGCCCAAGTAAACCATCGCGCCGCTCAAGGGCAACCGGGCCAACAGCGTATTGATCAACATCATCGCCATGAAGATCAGGCCAGCTAACAAGGTCCAGTGTGCAATAGACATCCTTACCACCAATGATGAAAAGAACTGCGACGAAAGCGTAAGGCCTGATTCGCCTCAGGGGCCGGGACATCGTGCTAGTATCGCCTTGGATCGCCATTTACGCAGCATGGGCAGGGAGGCAAGCGATGAGACTGATTGAAGCGGATGAGCTCAAACAATTCTCAGAAATCCTGAAGAACCGGTCATGTTCTCTCGAGGATTTTGAACTGCACGAGCTCGATACGACGGATCCGAAAAGTGACGAATTGTCGCCGTTAAAGGGATACGTCGAAATACGACGCAAATCGAACGATGTGGTCAGGGAATATGTGACCGGTGACGGTACCTCATGGGTTTCCGCTTTCGAAAACGACTTGGGCACTGGTCGCTTCGGTTGAGAAACCTTCGGACGATGGATTGCTGCGGGAGTCGCTGCCATGAAACGCTTGATGTTGTCCGATGCCGATCGTCGGACGCTGCGGGATATGGGAATTTTCCATCCTCATCCACGGGCTCGGATGCGTGCCCAGGGCATCTTGCGGTTGAGTCAGGGACTGACGCTGCAAGAGACGGCTGACGAGTTCTCG
>Ga0070658_10000987_pt1 | contig 24450 bp, 21 predicted proteins | sample KBSC13metaG_FD_64664 | JGI IMG/M metagenome (GOLD analysis project Ga0070658, IMG submission 64664) | Corn rhizosphere microbial communities from Kellogg Biological Station, Michigan, USA - KBS C1-3 metaG | ecosystem: Host-associated > Plants > Roots > Rhizosphere > Soil ...
CTGAAAGGCCACATAGGTCCAGACTGCTCCCATGAGGGTAGGGATGGCGTGGAATGCCATGGCATCCACCCAGGCCGTGCCGTCCGTTTCCCGGGCTTGGTTGCCCCAGCCGACCGCGCGACCCAGGATGATGCTGAGCACCATCAGGGAGTGGGCGGCCATCATGCAGGGAGCCAGCAGGATGGAGATAAACGTTTCCATGGTGGCGCCGATGATCAGGGAGAAACCACCGCCGAAGGACTTGCGGGTCTCCTTGTTGAACAGAGCCAATGCCAGAGCCATGATCTTGGGCAGGAAAAGCAGGCCCAGCACGGCTGCGCTGAGGATCAGGCTCTGCTCTGCACCATTGATATGGAACCAGCGGGAAGCGAAGTTTTCAAAGGGCAATTGGCTGAGGCCGCTGTGCTCCCGGTCCCATGCCAGGAAGGTCCCCTGCAGCAGGAAGAGGAACCAAAGCGGGCTGCCGAGATAAGCCATAATGCCCATGAAAAGGTGCATCCGAACCGTCAGCGGCAGCTTTTTCGCAAAGATGAGCCACAAATGCTGGAGGTTGCCCTGGCACCAGCGGCGGTCCCGCTTGAGGTGGTCGATCAGAGTGGGTGGAGCTTCCTCGTAAGTGCCCTCGATGTCCCATGCCAGCCAGACTTCCCAACCTTGGGTAACCATGAGGGCTGCTTCCACAAAGTCGTGACTGAGGATGGTGCCGCCGAATGGCTCCTTACCCGGAAGTGCCGGGAGTTCGCAGTAATCGGAAAACGGTTTTACACGAATCATCGCGTTATGCCCCCAGTAGCTGCCGCCATTCAACTGCCAGAAATTCAATCCCCGGATGAAAAGCGGCCCGTAAAGGCGCATGGCAAATTGTTGGAGACGGGTGAAAACGGAAACGCCCCTGATCAGTTTAGGCGGAGTCTGAAGGATGCCCAGCCGCGGATAGCTCTCCATGATGCGGGCCATTTTTACGATGTCGCCACCGTCCATCAGGCTGTCGGCATCCAGCACCAGCATGCTTTCATACTCCCCGCCCCATGTGCGGACGAAGTCGCCGATATTGCCCGCTTTGCGGTTTTCATTTTTGACCCGGCGGCGGTAGTAGATTCTTCCGAATCCTCCCAGCCTGCGGCAGAGGTTGGTCCAGGAAGTTTCTTCCTGGACCCACAAATCCAGATCCCGGGTGTCACTGAGGATGAAGAAATCGAAAGATTCCAGGCAACCGGTGGCCTCGATGGAACGATAGATCGCCTCGATCCGAGCGCAGACCTTCACGCTGTCTTCATTATAGACTGGCATGACGACCGTGTAGCGCTTTTCAAGCGGGCCGGTTTTACCATCGGCCAGTTCACTGATGCGGACTGCCTTCTTCTTTCCGCGCATGATGTCGTAGGCACCGAAAATCGCGTGGAAGGATCCCAGAGTCAGCAATCCATTGAGGATGATGAAGATCAGGAGCACCGAGTAGTGGCCTAGGTGAATGCCTTGAAGCCAGAAGATATCCAACAGCCACAGGCTGGCACACAGGTTGACAATGAGAACGCAGCCGAAAAAGACGGCACGGCGGACCTGAGCCCGTGTTTTGCTGAAAAAGTGCGGGACGGAATGGTGGGATTGGGAATCTAGAGGATCCATCACTTTTTGAGGAAGACGTACCAAACGGAGAGAACGATCAGGGCAATGAGTAAGGCGAAGAACATTCTCTTCAGCGTGGGCTTACGATCCAGTGTTTCCAGCCATTGAGCGGCGCCACTGCCTACGGCATTGAATTCCAGAGGCTTGGGCAACATGGTCAACTGGGCAAAGCGAGGGCCGGCGGCGAGGTAGGAGGTGCGCATGGCTGCCTCAAATTCGGCAGGCCACGGCGCTGGCGTGAGGAAAACGCTCTGCCACTTGCCCGGTATGCCTGCGAGGAGAAGGGCCAGACGGCCGCGGGCAGCCATGCGTCTGTTTTCCAGCGGCTCATCAAGAACCTGTTGGGTCCATTGCGCAATTTCGGAGAGGGTTTCCTCCATGGCCAGCACACGTGGAGGGATGCCCGGCTCTAACTGGTGCCGATCGGTGGCGCGCTGAAGGATGCGGCGCACCAATTCCGCCACCAGAAGGCGATTGCGAAGGCGCAGAGCTTGGAAATAGGCCTCTACTGCGGAATAGGCTTCCTCCCACTCCTCGAGTTCAGTCTCGGTGAGCGGGACGATGTCCGTTAAGGGATGATTCGGTAAGCCCATGTTTCTGTCAGGTAATTGTCGCCGCGCTTGAGAGCACAACGGAGCTCCAGCGGGCCGACATCTTCGATCTTTTTCACATCACCCGCAGGTGCCAGTTGGAATGCTGCACGGAAGCGGCCTTCAGGCATCGGCTGAATGGTCACATCCTTGATTTCCACACGGGCGGCAGATGGTCCCACTGCCTCCACGTGGGCGGTGAGGGGGGTGGTGCTCTCCTTGCTGAGATCTCCACCTGAAAATTCCACCACCACAGTGCGTTGGTTGGGCAGCCAGTCATGGATGCCGGTGCGGGTGGCGACTACGTGGCCGCCTGCCTGGGAGGGATCCTTGTCCATCGTCCAATGCTGTTTGTAGGAAAATTCCAGGCGATCACCTGGCTGCGGCGTGCGTGCCGGCTCCCACATGGCGACGGTGTTATCCGCCAGTTCATTATTGGTGGGAATTTCCATCAGCATCACGCGGCCCGGACCCCAGTCGGAAGTAGGCTCTACCCAGAGTGAAGGGCGAAGGTCATAGGCTGCCTCACCATCTTCATAGGAGGTGAAGTTCCGATCCCGCTGGAGCAGGCCGAAGCCCTCGCACTTCTCCATGCTGAAATAGCTGAATTCCAGATTGCCCGTTTCGTTATCGATGGGCCTCCACAGACGCTCGCCCGTGCTCATGCGAATGGCCAGGCCATCGGAGTCATGCACTTCCGGGCGGAAGTCATCGAACCGGCGGCGGGAGTTTTCTCCGAACCAGAACATGCTGGACATGGGAGCGATGCCCAGACGTTTCACGGACTTGCGGCAGAAAAGAACGGCTTTCACCGTGATGACGGTGTCATCTCCAGGTGCCACCTTGAAGGAAAAGGCGCCAGTATAGGATGGACCATCCAACAAGGCGAAGAAGCCCGCTTGTTGGTCTTCCGGCTTTGGCTTGCGCAGCCAGAATTCACGAAAAGCCGGGAATTCCTCGGTCACACCGTCCACGCCGGTATCAACGGCTACTCCGCGGGAGGAAATACCATAGCGTTGCTTCTTGCCTAGGGCCCGCCAGTAGCTGGCTCCTTGGAAAACCGCGAGTTCGTCGAAATATTGAGGATTGTTCAGCGGAGCATGCAGGCGAAATCCGGCGAAGCCACCATCCGGTGGGAGTTCTCCGCGATTTTTGATCAGAGGCCCGTAATTGAAAAAGGCTTCTGCCAGACGGATGCGTTGCTCGTGCGTTTCCGTGAATTCATTGAGCGCCACGGGCTCGCGGAAAAGATAACCGGGATGGAAAAACATGGCCCGGAAAGGAAGGTTTTCCGATGCCCAGAGCGCCTGGTCCTGATTGAACCGGATATCGCGATATTGATCGTAGTTGAGGTTTTTCATCCAGCCCGGAAGGCTTTCGCGATCCGGTGCCACATATGGCTTGTTGGCCAGATCCTTGGCACGGCTTTCGATGGCAGCGAATTTTACTTCCTCTCTCTCCCATGTCTGGGAAAAGGCAGGTTGAGTGAAAGAAGCTAGGGCTGTGAGCAGTAAAATGTACCTTGGCACAGCGAGCGTCATAGGGCCGCTGGGTGGCACACGTCAAGAATGGCGATTGGGATTTTAAACAGTTACCTCCTCAACTTTCCGCTTTGAGCGGTGGATGTGCCTACACCGCACTGGTATAATAAGTCAGAATGCCTCCGAAATCCGTCTGATCCGGATCGCTGGCCTCAAACTCGGGATCGAAGTCCAGAAAGGCGAAATCCACGTGAAAGCCAGCCTCTGCCAGCAGGTGCATCGTTTGATCGTGTTCGAACCAGCGGAGTTCCTGGGTGGATTCGTGGATGCGTTCATCACCAGTGATGGAGTAGCGGTGATCCCGTTTGAGAATTTGTTTTTCCCGATCCAGGCGATGGCGGGAATGTACGACGGCTTTCCTGCCATCGGGAAGGGGAGCGGAGTGATCCTCATACCACTCGTTTTCCGGTAGATCCCCCAGCAGCTCGGCGTAGGGCATGAAGAGCGTGAGGTAGAGTCCGCCATTTCTTTCCAGCAGGCTGCGCCAGTGCTTCAGGGTGGCGGCGGGATCGCTGGCCAGTTGCAGAGTGAAGGCGGGTGCCAGTAGTGAGGAAAATTTGCGCCCGTCATTCCAGGTGCACATGTCCGCTTCGTGGACGACGGCTTTCAGTCCGCGCCGGGCAGCATCTTCGTCGCTCAGCCGCACCATGTCCTTAGAGAGTTCCAGGCCTTCCACCGCGTAGCCTTTTTCGATCAAGGGTAACAAAAGCCGACCGGAGCCGGAGCCGATTTCCAGTGCCTTGCCCGGATGGTGATCCAGAAAATCCGCCATGAGTCCCACCTCCGAGGCATCATCCTCGTGATTCCAGAAAATATCGTGAAGCTCGGCTTCCAGCGAGAGGTAGGGTTGCGACATGGAGGGTAGCAAATGGGATGTCAGGCGGATTGGCCAGCTTTCTGCCTCCGTGCTTGCTCTTCAGTTCATTGCGGGACAGCTTCCCCGCGTTGTGAGTTCCATACCGGTCGAGCCATCTTTGGAAGTCTTCGCTGAACTGGCGGGGGCAGGCAATGTCGTGCCTGTCTACACCCAGTTTGCGGCAGACTTTGAGACGCCGCTGTCCGCCTATTTAAAGCTGCGGGACAGTCGCCATTCCTTTCTTCTTGAAAGTGCCGAGAGCACGGAAAAGGCAGGCCGCTGGTCGATCATCGGCAGTGATCCACGATTGGTTTTCGAGGCACGCGAAAAGGAAATCACCATCCGTGACGGTTCCAAGGTCCGCACTTTCACAGCGGAGGACGATGTTCTCGCTGCATTGGAGCGTGAAATGGCTGGCTACAAGCCGGTGACACATGGAGCGCTCCCGCCGTTCTGCGGAGGGATGGTGGGCTATCTTTCGTATGATGCCGTCAGGCAGTTTGAGCCCACACTTGGCTCGCCTCCTCCAGATGCCCTGGGCATCCCGGATGCGATGTTCATGCTGGCGGATACGCTGTTGGTTTTCGATCACCGCCTGCGCCGTTTGCAGATCATTGCGAATGCCTTGATCGAGGATTTCGGTTCTGTGGAAGAGGCCTATTCGGCTGCCAAAGGCCGACTGGAGTCCATCGTGGAAATCCTCAAGCGTCCGCTCAATGTGCCGCCGCTGAATGGTCTGGGCACTTATCCGGATGTGGAGGCCCGCAGCAATACCAGTCAGCAAGAATACGAGGCGATCGTCCGCGAAGGTAAGGAATTCATCAAGGCGGGGGATATTTTCCAGTTCGTGCCAAGCCAGCGTTTTGAGACGGATTTCGATCGCCCGCCGGTCGATCTCTACCGTGCGCTGCGTCATGTGAATCCTTCTCCCTACATGTTCATTCTGGAGCTGGGAGACTTTGCGCTCGTTGGCAGTTCTCCGGAAGTCCATGTGCGCTCCATCGGTGGCCGGATCGATATCCGCCCCATCGCCGGAACACGCTGGAGGGGCAAGACTCCGGAAGAGGATGATGCATTGGCAAATGAACTTCTCGCCGATCCCAAAGAGCGGGCCGAGCATCTGATGCTGGTGGATCTGGCCCGCAATGATGTGGGCCGCATCGCCAAACACGGTTGCGTGCGGGTGGATGATTTCATGATCGTGGAGCGTTACAGCCACGTCATGCACATCGTCTCGAATGTTTCCGGTGATCTCGATCCAGCGCACAGCGCGTATGACGTTCTCCGTGCCACCTTCCCGGCAGGGACGGTGAGCGGTGCGCCGAAGATCCGTGCGATGCAGATCATCAACTCACTGGAAAAAAACAAACGCTGCGCGTACGCGGGAGCCGTAGGTTACTTCGGATTCGATGGAGGGCACGATTCGTGCATCACCCTGCGCACGTGCCTGCTCAAGGGTGGAAAGGCGTATGTCCAGGCTGGCGCAGGCGTCGTCGCTGATTCCGATCCCACCTACGAATATAACGAAACACTCAACAAGGCGAAGGGCATGCTCCGCGCCATCGCCCTGGCCAAGACGCTGGGTGCTGAAAACTGAACCCCAGATCCTGAAATGTTAGTCATCATCGATAACTACGACTCCTTCACCTACAACCTCGTCCAATACTTTGGCGAGTTGGGTGCGGAGATGAAGATCTTCCGGAACGACGTGATCAGCGTTGAGGAAATCAAGGCCCTCAAGCCGGAGCGCATCTGTATTTCCCCAGGACCCTGCACCCCGACCGAAGCAGGTATTTCCTGTGAACTGATCCAGGCCATGGGAGCCACCACTCCGATCCTGGGCGTCTGTCTGGGCCATCAATCCATTGGCCAAGTTTACGGCGGAGATGTGGTTCGCGCGGACCGTCTGATGCACGGCAAGACCTCGCCCATCCACCATAGTGGGAAGAGTGTCTTCTCCGGCATGGAAAATCCTTTTGAGGCGACACGCTATCATTCGCTGATCGTCAAGCGGGATACCCTGCCTGATTGCTTGGAAATCACTGCTTGGACGGCGGAAGGCGAGATCATGGGGCTTCAGCACAAAGAGTTTCCAGTCCACGGTGTCCAGTTCCACCCGGAATCCATCCTCACCCAGAATGGCAAAAAACTGTTGGAGAACTTCCTGAAGTTCTAACGCAAGGAGGGGCGGTCTCCGAACCGCCCTAATCAGAAAAACTTCCGAATGCTGCGCATTCGCTAACAAATGGATGAGGCGCTTCGGAGAGCGCCCCTCCTTGCTTTCATTCCCGCTTTTTTCGTAGAGCAGGAATTAGGGGCAGCCAGGTGATCCCGACTGCAATGAGGATGGCTACGGTGAGGATGCCGCCTCCAGTTCCTTCAAAGATCGGTTTTTCCGGGTGGAGATACTGTTGCCACGCCGCCAAGCCGCTGAGCAGCAGTATCAGAATGGTGGCAGAACCGAAAATGATGCTGCCGCTGCGTGAGGACTTCGTGAAAACGAGCGATGCCGGGATGGCAGAGGCCATTAGCGCGCCACCTGCGATCATGAGAACATCCTTTTCCCAAATGAAACCGGGCACGATGAGTGCAAGGCCACAGAAGAAAAGGGAACCCACCACTGCACCATCGATCTTCTCTGCCTTATCCAGAGAAAGTCGTGCAGTGGAGTCCCGCAACAGGAAGAAATTTGCCAGACCTGTACTCAGCCAGGAGCCGAAGATGAAGACGTAGTAGATCAGGAACAGCGGCAGTAACAGAATCGGCTGGGTGTTTTCCAAAATACTCCTGAGCACCTTGAAACTAACGAAAATGCCGATGAAGATGGCGGTGCGGTGCTTTTCCGCCAGCCTTTGCTGGAAAAAGGACCATTTGAGAAAGACCCGGTAGAATGCAGAACGCGCGCGATAGGATTCCTTCAATCCATTCCGCGCGTAACCCATGTTGGGATTCAGGCGGAGTGCTTCCTTGAAGTAATCTTCCGCCTCCTTTACCTTTCCGCGCTGCAGGGCGGCCCAGCCGGCATTGGCGAAGGAGAAGGCATTTTCAGGATTCCGGGAAAGCCGGCGTTTCGTTTCATCCTCGGATTCATCCAGCCGGTTTTGAAGGCGTAGAGCGTGGGACAGAACATTTGAGGCATCCTCATCATCCGGATTGATGGCCAGTGCCTGGCGGGCGGCTTCTTCCGCTTCCTTCCAGCGGCTCAATCCACAGAGGGCCACGGACTTGGCCCGCCATGCGTAGGCGTAATCCGGCGCGAGGGCGATGGCTTGGTCCGCCAGTTGCAGAGCTTCCTTCTCTCTATCAAGTCTTGATAGAATGAAGGCCTGCAGTGCCAGGGGAAAGGCGGCATCCGGGATCAATCCCGTGGCGGTTTTTGCATCGGCAAGAGCTTGAGCCATCTGGCCATCGATCTCCATGCGGTTCAGCGCCAGCTCGATGAATGCTGCTGGATCTTCCGGATGCTGGGCCAGGTGGGAATGGAGCAGAGCCACTGCTTCCTCATGGCGGCCACGCTCCCGCAGAAATTCTGCGCGTGTGAGGAAGGTGCTCATTTTTTCAGCCCCAGATAGATCAGGATATCATCGTAAAGCCCGCTCTGATTGGCATAGAGAGCGTGGTTCTTTGCGCCCTCGAACCATTTTCTGGTAGAAGCCTTCACATCCTTGGTTGCCTTGGCCAGCATCTTGCCGGAAACCGGTACCAGATTGCCCTGCTTCATGGCCTCTGTTAGGGCTGCTTCGGTGGCGATGTCGAAAACGGCTTTGAGATCGGCTCCTGAAAAACCATCGGTGCGCTTCGCCAGATCGGCGGGATCGAAGTCAGCCAAGGGTTTGCCTTGTGCGTGGATTTGGATGATTTCCTTGCGCGCGGTTTCATCTGGCGGCGGAACGAAGATGATGCGATCAAATCTGCCGGGGCGGAGGAAGGCTCCATCCAGTTGCCATGGGGCATTGGTCGCTCCCAAAACTAGGAGGTTTTCATTTTCCGCCTGTGCGCCATCCAGTTCTGCCAGGAATTGATTGATCAGCGTTCTTCCTGCGGATTGACGCATATCGCGGCGATCTGCTGCCAGGGCATCGATCTCATCGAAAAACAGCACCGCCGGGGTAGAGTTGCGGGCGAGTTCGAAGATGGAGTGCAGCTTTTGCTCGGATTCCCCCAGATACATGTCCAGCACCTGATGCAGGCCTACGGAAAGGAATGTGGCATTGATTTCACCCGCAGTGGCCTGGGCCATCAGTGTCTTGCCACAGCCTGGAGGACCGTAAAGCAAAACGCCGCCGCCAGCCTTCTTCCCATAGGCCGCGAAAAGTTCCGGATTTTTCAATGGGTGGATGATCTTCATCCGGATGTCATCCTTCACCCGCTGCATACCACCCACGTCCGTGAATTTCTTGTTGCTGTGAAGCTGTAGATCGATCCCCAGATCGTGTGCCTTCATGGATTCGATGCCGGAAAAAATATCATCATCGCCATCCTGGGAGACGTCTTCCACTGATCCATCTGCGGTAACGGCGGTACGCTGAATGCCTCCTCCCTTGCGGAGGATTTCATTGAAAAGCTCATCATCCCCGAGGGTGCGGTCCAGAGCCACCGCCTTATCATAAAAAGCCCGTGCCATCCTGGCATCTCCTTCCTCCAGAGTGATGCGGGAGCGCAAAAGCCACGCCGGGGCATAAGCCGGAGCTTGGGCACATAATGCTTCCAACCGCACGATGGCTTGGGAGCTCTCTCCGCTGAAATCCAGCAGCCGGGCGATTCCGAGCAGTGCCTCATGATTGGTGGGCTGGATTTTCAGGACGCGATCCAAGTAGCTCCGTGCTTCCGCCAAATGGAAATGGTCCTCCTCCAGCTTCGCCACCATCAGCAAAAGCGGGATATTCTCCGGTGAAGCGGCGAGGGCGATTTTCAGAGCGTCCAAATCCATAAGGGCAACAAAGCGGAATCTGCCTAACTGGCAAGCATGGGCTTGATCTTGTGGAAGTGTTTGTCTTCCGGGACTGAGGTGCTCAACCCAGCAGTTCCACCAAGTGTCCGAAGACATCCTTGTTCATGATCAGGCCGGAAAAGCGTTCCGCGCCGGGGCCACTGGCCGTGATGATCGTGGGATCCGAGCTATGGGTGGTGCCGGTCCAGCCCACTCCCACATGATTTCCTGTGAACTGGCCGAGAAGGCCCTCGGGTTTATCGAGCTGATCATTCCATTCGATGACAGGACGTTTGTTGAAAATATCCAGCAGGGCGTTGGCCTCATCGGATTTTAGAACGTAATGGAGATGCTGCTGCACCAGGGCTGTCAGTTGGTCTGCCGTGCCATTCGGAGTTTTTGCCCATTCGCTGAAAAGGAATTCGTGGGAGGCGGTGTGCTCGGTGATTTTGGCGAACACTTCATTACTTCCCGAATAAGACGGCCCAACGCCCAAAATGCCGGGATTGGAATTTCCGTGATCGCTGGTGATTACCACCAGAATATCATCACGCGTCCCGATCAGCTTGAAAACCGTGCCGATGGCATCATCGAAGGCAAGCTGCTCATGAAGCAGACCGGCGATGTCATTGAGATGGGCTGCGTGGTCGATCCGGGCTCCTTCGATCTGCAGAAGAAATGATTTTCCGCTGCTGAGAAATCGCTGGAGGGCTGCTGTCGTCATTTCCGAAAGGGTGGGGATTTTAGCCGCCAGGGCCTTGTCCCGCTGCACATCGATGGAATAGGGGAGGTGACCTGAGTAAAAGGTGCCTATCAGCTTGTCCTTTTTCGAGGCCATAAGGCCATCCCGGTCGTTCACGATTTCATAGCCTGCTTTGGCGAAATCCGCGAAAAGATCATGCCCATCCTTGCGCTTCGTGGCTTCGAAATGTCCGGTGCCACCGCCCAGAATCACGTCCACCCGCCCGAGGTATTGGCTGGCGATGTCATCCTCATTTCCCCGCTTATCCACGCATGCCGCGAAGCCCGCAGGGGTGGCATGGGTCGCAGTGGCGGTGGTGACCAAGCCGGTGAGGGAGCCTTTTTCCTTGAGGATTGAGAAGATGGGGGACTGGGATTTTCCATCTGGAGTCACATTGATGGAGCCATTGTTCACGCGGTGGCCGCAGCCCCAGGAGGAGGAAGCTGCGGCGGAATCTGTCACATAGGAATTCGCAGACGCCGTGTCCATCAGACCGCAAGCCGCTGTTTTATCCTGCAGCAGATCATGCCAATGGGTGCCACGCTTGCGGGTGATCTTGGAAAAGGCTTCCGCCATCGTCAGCACTCCGGGACTCATCCCATCCGAAACCATGAAAATGATGCCCCTCACCTTTTTTCCAGCAGTGGGGAGCGGTCCGGCCTCTGCGATGGAGCGAGGGAGGCAGGATAGCGCTCCACCAAGAGTGGCCAGTTTCAGCCAATCACGACGCGGGAGGGACGATGAGTTTTTCATGAACGTTTGCGGCTATTCCTAGGTGTTCATTTCCTCCACTGCAAGCATCCTGCATCTGGCGCTTGCACCTCTGCCTTTGCTTCTTTAATGGTCCGAACCATGACGCACGACCCGGACCAGCACGCTTCACTTGGAGCGATGTATTCCGACTATTTCCTCGATTACGCCAGCTATGTCATTCTTGAGCGCGCGGTCCCGCACCTCCATGATGGCTTGAAGCCGGTGCAGCGCCGCATTCTCCACTCCATGGATGAACTGGATGATGGCCGCTACAACAAGGTGGCAAACATCGTGGGCAATACGATGAAATACCATCCGCACGGCGACCAATCGATCGGGGATGCGATGGTGCAGTTGGGCCAGAAGGATTTGCTCATCGATACTCAGGGGAACTGGGGAAATACCCTCACCGGCGATGGCGCTGCTGCTCCTCGATACATCGAGGCGCGTTTCACCAAGTTCGGCCTCGATATTCTTTTCAATCCAAAAACCACCGAGTGGCTGCCCAGCTACGATGGCCGGAACAAGGAGCCCGTCACCCTGCCGGTGAAATTTCCGCTCCTTCTTGCGCAAGGGGTGGAAGGCATCGCCGTAGGTCTGGCATGCAAGATCCTGCCTCACAATTTCCATGAACTGATCGATGCAGCCGTGGCGGTCCTGCGTGAGGAACCTTTTACCTTGGTGCCGGATTTTCCGACAGCAGGCATCATGGACGCCACGGAGTATCGCGACGGTCTGCGGGGTGGAAAAGTCCGCGTGCGCGCCCGCATCGCCACGGATAAGAAAGGCATTCTGCGCATCACGGAGATCCCCTTCGGCACCACCACAGGGAATGTGATGGATTCCATCGTGGCCGCCGCGGACAAGGGCAAAATCAAGATCGCGAAGATCGAGGACAACACCGCTGCCCATGCGGATATCCTTGTTTACCTGCCAGCCGGAGCCGACCCGGATCAAACGCGGGATGCTCTCTACGCCTTTACGGATTGCGAAATGTCCATTTCGCCAAACGCGTGCGTCATCACCAATGGCAAGCCACAGTTCATGGGCGTGTCCGACATTCTCCGGCACACCACCCATCGCACCCGGGATCTTCTCAAATGGGAACTGGAGATCAAATTGGGTGAACTGGGCGATAAGTGGCACTTCAGCTCGCTGGAGAAGATTTTCATCGAAAACCGCATCTATCGGGACATCGAGGAATGCGAAACCTGGGAAGCCGTGCTGCAAGCCATCGATGATGGCCTCAAGCCCTTCAAGAAGCTGCTCAAGCGTGAGGTCACCCAGGAGGATCTGGCGCGTCTTACCGAAATCAAGATCAAGCGCATCTCGAAGTTCGATTCATTCAAGGCAGACGAAGAGATTCGCGGGCTGGAAGCCTCCATTGCGGAGACGGAAAAATACCTCAAGGGGCTCACCCGTTACACCATCCGCTGGTATGAAGAACTGCGTAAAAAATATGGGCGCGAGCGCGAACGCCGGACGGAGATTTCATCGTTCGACCGCGTGGATCGCACACAGGTGATCGCCGCTACGGAGACGCTCTATCTGGATGCGAAGGCCGGATTCGCAGGATATGGCCTCAAGAAAGATGGTGAACCGATCGAGAAATGTTCCCCCATCGATGATCTGATTATTTTCAGTCAGGATGGCAAGATGCGCATCACCAAGGTGGCAGAGAAGGTTTTCGTCGGCCAGAAGCCGCTGCGGGTGGCCATTTACCGCAAGGACGAGGATCTCATTTATTCCATGATCTACCGGGATGGAAAGGATGGTGCAGTTTTGGCAAAACGCTTCACCGTAGGAGGCACCACCCGGGATAAGGAATATGATCTGACCAAAGGCACGCCCGGCAGCCGGATCCTCTATTTCGCGTTTCACCGGACCAATGAGGAAAGCGCCGCGCAGATGCTGCTCGTTCACCTCAAGTCTCAACTCCGGATGAGAAATCTAACCCGCCCACTCCATTTTGCAGAATTCGGCATCAAGAGCCGTGGCAGCGCTGGCAACTTGGTAACTAAACATGCTGTTGAAAAAATCGTGCGGGCGCCGAAGGACTATGATTCGAATGCCGGCGCATAAATAACAATCTCAAAAGCCCTGAGTCGGGTATGATTCCTTGGCTCAGGGTTGTTGCTGAATGATTGCGATTCAGTAAAGTTGCTCTGTGGAGGTTATTTTTTGCGAATTTAACCTTGTTGGCGAATTGTGTGCATAATCGAAATTTAATTTGATTTCTCTCATCTTTAGTCGGTTGGCTAAATTGTATTAAAATTAATACAACATGCTACTTGCCCATATCTTATATTAGCTACAGTTTGCCGCCGCTTATGGCAAAGATTCCAGCAGACACACTTAAAGTAATTCTCGATCTCCGGGAGCAAAACGGTCTTGAGGCCAATGAAGAAGCGGTTTACCGCGAGCTCGAAACCGTTAAATGGACTCTTGATGCGACTCCTCGTTATCGTCAGGCAGGTCGTTCCCCTATTTTTCTTTCCGGTAAGTTTCTCACCGCCAACGGTACGGATCCAGTGACCGGTGAGAAGGAAGCTCAGACTGCTCCTAAAAAGGTCAAGTCTGCCTCCGCTCCTGCCAAGTCTGGCTCCTCTTATCCGAGCAAGTTGGATGAATCCGCATTCTACCGCGTGCTGCATGCCAAAGGCTTCAGCGTGAAGGTAAGTCAGGATCTTCTGACTGGCGAAGTGGAAACCCAGCTTCCAGAAAGCATCAAAAAACTGGCTCTTCAGTTTGAAGAAGCACCAGCCAATGCCAATGGCATCTATGTGACCCAGACATCTCCTCAGATCCAAGTGGCCATGTCTCTGGACAAGTTTCTTGAGATCGCCGGCATCCGCCCTTGATTTCGGTTCATTTAAAAAAAAAAGCCCCGCCCTTGATTGGTGCGGGGCTTTTTTTGTCAAGGAATGGAAGGAGGAGAGGATCTATCGAAATGAGGTGACGTTAGAAATTCCGTTTTCTTATTCAATGCGTAGGCAAGCAATAAGACACCTATCAATGTTCCAATAGGAAATGCGAATAGTGACAACGCACCATAAATGACTAAGAACCAAAAGCACCATGGCGCCCGGTAGCGATATTTCAAAAGTGCTATCGCTAGAAATACCAAGCCCAGTAGAGCGCCACCAAAGGCAATGCTTGTTACTATCAGTATCTCCCCAATATGGCAGCCAAAGCTCCGACGTCCTGTCCGGAATGGCCCAGAACCGTCTTTGCAGCCGTCACTCCTATGATGCTCCAGATGAGACCAATGACCGGAAAGATCTGAAGAAACACACCTAGGAGGGCCAAACGGTGCCCCGTTTTGGAAACAGGAAGAGAAATCGAAGAATCAGGGGAAGGGGGATTGTAAGGATTCATGATGGAATGAGGCCGATGAGATAGGGGACGAATACAAAGAATCCAATGATCACCGCAAAGATCGCCGACACTAGAACGGCAAATGCCCCCACATCCTTGGCTTTACCAATCAGATCCCTGCGCTCCAGCGTGATTTCATCCGCCAGGAATTCGATGGCGGTGTTGATGGATTCCGCGATCCATACCAGAGCCATCGCCAGGCTGAGGGCCACCCATTCGGAAAAGGTGATCTGGAAAGCGATTCCCAGAGCCAGTGCACCAAAGGTCGCCACCAAGTGCAGCCGGGCGTTCGGTTGGGTTTTCAGCATGGTGGCCCCTCCCCGCAGGGCGTGGGTGACACTGATGAAACGATTCCAGAAAAAACTCATTCGCAAGTAATCCCTACGATGGGGGCACTGTTTTGGGAAGTCCGTTTCCGAGTGGGAGGGGAGCGGATTTTCCCACGGGCCTGTGGCCCGAAGTGTGCTTAGGTCGTGCGGGGGATTGACGGGTCTGAAATCTGGAGTCACAATCCTGCCGCCGGGCGGAACAACCGCACACGGCGTTTCACAGCCTCTTGTAAAAAGTCATGCCAACTACCATTGCCATCAACGGATTCGGCCGCATCGGACGTCTTGTGTTCCGTGCCCTCGTCGAACAAGGTCACCTCGGAACCACATTCAATGTCGTCGCCGTCGGTGACATCGTTCCTGCCGATAACCTCGCTTACCTGCTGAAGTATGACTCCACGCAAGGTCGCTTCTCCGGCACCGTTTCCTCCAAGAAGTCTTCTCCTGAACTGGAAGAAGATGACATCATCGTGGTAAACGGCCACGAAATCAAGGTGGTGAGCGCCCGCACTCCGGATGGCCTTCCTTGGAAGGACCTCGGTGTGGAAGTCGTCATCGAGTCCACCGGCCTCTTCACAGAAGCTGACAAGGCCAAGGGCCACCTTACCGCCGGTGCCAAGAAGGTCATCATCTCCGCACCTGCCAAGGGTGAGGACGCCACCTTCGTGGTAGGTGTGAATGACGATCAATACGATCCTTCCAAGCACCACATCATTTCCAACGCAAGCTGCACGACCAACTGCCTTGCTCCCCTCGTGCACGTCCTTCTCAAGGAAGGTTTCGGCGTTGAGGAAGGTCTGATGACCACCATCCACTCCTACACCGCCACTCAGAAGACTGTGGACGGTCCTTCCAAGAAGGATTGGAAGGGTGGCCGCAGCGCAGCCATCAACATCATCCCTTCCACCACTGGTGCTGCCAAGGCCGTGGCCCTCGTTCTGCCGGAAGTGGCTGGCAAGCTGACCGGCATGTCCTTCCGCGTTCCGACTCCTACCGTTTCCGTGGTGGACCTGACCGTGAAGACCAGCAAGCCGACTTCTCTCAAGGAAATCACCGCTGCCGTCACGAAGGCTTCCGAAACCTACCTCAAGGACATCCTTGGCGTAACCGGCGACGAAGTGGTCTCCACCGACTTCATCCACGACAAGCGTTCCTCCATCTTCGACGCAGGTTCCTCCATCGAACTCAACTCCACCTTCTTCAAGCTGGTGAGCTGGTATGACAACGAGTGGGGCTACTCCAACCGCGTGATCGACCTCCTCACGGACGTCGTCAAGAAGGGTATCTAATCCTTTCTGAGGTTTCCGAACCTTTTTCATTAAACGGCAATCCTGCAAGGGATTGCCGTTTTTTTGTTAGCGGGGAACAATTTTTCCTTTTTAGGAGTAAGAAAAGAAAGGACAGGAACGTTTTAATGGACTAAAGGAGGGCGAAATTCCGTTTTTCTTTCACCCATCACTCTTTTCCCTACCCGACATGCACAATCTTGACCTGATCCTCACTCTCACCGGCGGCCTTGGTGTGGCACTTCTGTTCGGGTATCTATCACACCGTATCGGCTTGTCTCCCATTGTCGGTTATCTGATGGCGGGCATTGTGGTCAGTCCGAACACGCCGGGTTTTGTCGCGAACAAGGACATGGCCAGTGAGTTGTCCCACGTAGGGGTGATCCTGCTCATGTTCGGGGTGGGTCTGCATTTCCATTTCAAGGAACTACTGGCCGTGAAGCGGATCGCGATTCCCGGGGCAGTGGTTCAGAGCCTCGCAGCCACGGTATTGAGCATGATCTTCATGCAAATGTTTGGCTGGAACCTGATGCAGGGAGCCGTCTTCGGCTTGGCCATCGCGGTGGCCAGCACGGTGGTGCTCACGCGCATTCTGGTGGATAACAACGATTTGCACACCCCCATCGGCCATATTGCGATCGGCTGGCTGGTGGTGGAGGATATTTTCACCGTTTTCGTGCTGGTGCTGATTCCGGCCATTTTCGGCAGTGGGTCTGCGGATATGAATCTCGGTACCATTTCGATGGCCATGCTGTGGACCACCGTGAAAATCGGCACCTTGGTAGGCTTTACGTTCCTGGTGGGCGGTTGGGCCATTCCCCGGCTTTTGACCCTGATCTCCCGCACGGGCTCACGGGAATTGTTCACTCTGGGTGTCTTGGTGATCGCTTTGGGCATCGCTGTGGGATCCGCCAAGCTGTTCGGAGTCTCGATGGAACTGGGAGCTTTCCTAGCTGGCATGGTGGTAGGCCGTTCAAATTTCAGCAGCCGCGCAGCTACAGATGCATTGCCGATGAAGGATGCCTTCGCCGTGCTGTTCTTTGTCTCTGTGGGCATGCTCTTTGATTTCCCGAGTCTGATGCAGACTCCTGGCCTGGTGCTGACCACGGTGGGAATCGTCATCATCGGCAAGCCCCTGGCTGCCATCTTCATCACTTTGGTTCTGAGGTATCCGCTGCGCACGGCGATGGCGGTAGGGGCAGTGCTCGCCCAGATCGGTGAGTTTTCCTTCATCGTGGGAACCATGGCGCTGCAGTACAAGCTGATCGATGAAAAGGCCTTCAACGTGCTGGTGGCCACCGCGATCGTTTCCATCACACTCGCGCCGCTCTTCTACAAATCCGTGGAGCCGCTGGAACGCTACATCGCGAAATTTCCCTGGCTGTGGAAACTTCTCAACTGCCGGATCATGAAAGGTGAGGGGACCTCGGTGGCGAACCAGGTGCACGGTGAACGACGGGCTATCGTGATCGGTTACGGCCCGGTGGGACAGACCGTGGTGCGTCTGCTGAAGGACAACGAATTTTCTCCCGTGGTCATTGAGATGAACGTGGACACGGTGGCGCAGCTTAAAAAGCAGGGTGCACTCGCTTTCTACGGTGACGCCACTCACGAGGCCACCCTGCTGGAAGCAGGAACGAATACGGCAGACATCCTGATCCTCAGTGCCTCCAGCGTGAAGGCTGGGTGCGAAATCATCAAGCTGGCCAAGCGCCTGAATCCGGACATCCGGGTGATAGCCCGTACTTCCTATCTGCGAGAGGCAGATGAATTCATGGAAGCGGGAGCGAATGCCGTGATGTCTGGTGAGGGGGAAGTCGCCCTTTCCATGACGGAAGTGATTCTTGATAGCTTCGGGGCCACCCGGGAGCAGATCGAAAGGGAGCGTGAGCGGATCCGCCGTGACTTCTTTACCAACCGCAAGGTTGCTTCCTCCCATTGAACATGAGTTCGCTGATTTTTGAAATATCCCTCATCCTTGCACTTCTGTTAGCCAACGGAGTGTTTGCGATGACGGAAATCGCCATCGTTTCATCCCGCCGTGGATTGCTTCAGGCAATGGCTGAAAGTGGGAACCAAGGGGCAGCCAAGGCGCTGGAGCTGGCAGAGGAGCCGAACCGTTTCCTCTCCACCGTGCAGATCGGCATCACCTTGGTCGGCATCCTGGCGGGAGCCTTCGGTGGGGCCAGCATTTCACAAAAGCTGGCGGAAGTGCTGGTGGGAGTTCCCATGATAGGGAATTTCGCTCCCCAGATTGCGTTTGTAATCGTCATTGGCCTCCTCACGTATCTCTCTTTGATTTTGGGAGAGCTGGTGCCCAAGCGGCTGGCCATGCGGTATCCGGAGGCCATCGCCAGTGCCATGGCCCAACCGATGGCATGGCTGTCCCGGGCGGCGGGTCCTGCCGTATCGGCCCTGTCCCACTCCACCAGTGTATTGCTCAAGCTGATGAGGGTGGATGAGAGTGAGTCGAATAAAATGTCCCGGGAGGAGTTCACGGTGCTCGTGCGCGAGGGGATGGTTTCCGGCAGCACGGATACGGCTGAAAAGCGGATGATGGAAGGCGTTTTCGGTTTCGAAAAACTGGATGTTTACGACATCATGATTCCTCGGCCGAAGATGGTGTGGCTGGATCAGGATGCCAGTCATGAGGAGAGCTGGCATCTCATCATCCGCAGTACACAGACCCATTTTCCTGTTTATAAAGGCCAGCGCGACAATTTGGTGGGAGTCGTTTCCGTAAAGGATTGCTACGCCCATCTGGCGGCAGGGGAAAAGGTGATCTTCCGCCATATCATGCAGGCTCCGCTATTGGTCCCGGAAATTCAAAAAGCCAGTGTCCTATTGGAAACCTTCCGCTCTACGGGAAATCATGTGGCTTTTGTCATCAGCGAGTTCGGCAGCGTGATCGGCATGGTCACCGTCATTGATCTGATGGAAGCCATCGTGGGTGATATTCCTTCCAAGGAGGAACGGCTGGTCCAGACGATCCAGCAGCGGGGAGATGGTTCTTGGCTGATTGACGGACTTTTTGAGATCGAAAAGCTTTCCGCCCATTTGGAGGGCTTCACTCCTTGCCCAGGTGCGGGGAGTGAATATCAAACGCTGGCCGGGTTGTTTTCACAACGGCTTGCACGGGTGCCCTTGGAAGGTGACACCATGGATGAAAGCGGATGGCACTTCGAGATTGTGGACATGGATGGCATGCGTGTGGACAAGGTATTGGCCATGCAGCTTCTGGTTCAGGAAATGAAGAAAGAGTAATTTTTCAGATTTCCCGTTGCCAGAATGGAGATAGATTGGGGGCAATGAAACTGATACGATTTGGAGAGGCGGGTCGGGAAGAGCCCGGTGTGCTGCTGCCGGATGGACGGCGCATAGATGCCAGCGGTGAATTTCAGGATTACGATGAAGGATTTTTCGCCATTGGCGGACTAGAGGCGATTGCGGAATGGGTGGAGGATGGTTGCCCGGGTGGCGTGGAAATCGATCCACTGGTCCGGCTGGGGCCACCGATTGCCCGCCCTTCCAAAATCGTGTGTGTAGGGAAAAACTATTTGGAGCATGCCAAGGAAATCGGTGAGGGACTGCCCACGGAGCCTACGCTTTTCATGAAAGCGACGACCGCATGGAGTGGCCCGAATGATGATGTGATCATCCCGCGCAATTCCACCAAGCTGGACTATGAGGTGGAACTGGCTGTGGTCATTGGCCGGACGGCTTCCTATGTGGAGGAAATCGATGCTCTGGATTACGTGGCCGGCTATTCCACTTTTTGTGATTTCTCAGAGCGCTCATTCCAGAAGGACATGGGCGGCCAGTGGGTGAAGGGGAAAAGCGCTGACAGCTTTGCTCCGATAGGGCCATGGCTTTCCACCGCAGATGAAATATCCGATCCACAGAAGCTCCGGCTCTGGTGTAAGGTGAATGGCGAACTGCGCCAGAATGGATGGACCGGGGACATGCTCGCAAGTGTCCGCCAAATCGTGAGCTATATCAGCCGTTTCATGACACTTTTGCCAGGGGATGTGATTGCCACGGGCACACCTGCAGGGGTGGCGATGGGAATGGATCCACCGAAATATCTCCAGGCGGGTGATTTTGTGGAATGCGGAGTGGAAGGTTTGGGAGAATTAGCGCAAAGAGTGGTCGCGCTTCCCTGAATATACACGCGGCTTAGGCCGTCCACCTGCTGTTCCTGCTTTCTCCCCAACTCATTGAGACGAAAATTATCCATCCTTTCCTGGCCCAAACCGCCGGGGGGGCCACATCGCTCGATCTGTCATTTCTGTGACACGGTCCACGAAGCCGTGCCTGTGCCCGAAGGAACGGCGGCCCGGTGCAAACGCTGTGATGCGGTGCTGTTTCAAAATCGTCCTGCTTCCTTGCGCCGGGCTACAGCCTTTGCCATCACGGCTTTGATTCTGCTGGTGCTGGTGCATTTCTTCCCTTTCCTCACCATGGATGCCGCAGGCATGCGGCGGACACTCAATCTAACGAGTGCTACGATAGCCCTGATGGATCAGGGCAGCGTGCTGGTAGGATTGGGAGTGGGGCTGTTCACCGTGGTCATGCCCATGATAATGGCATCCGGGCTGATATTCGTGTGTGGTCCACTCATTTTCGGGCGCATCGCTCCCGGAGCCTTTACCGTGGCACGCTGGCTCAGCCGGATGGAGCCATGGAACATGATCGAGGTTTTTGTGCTGGCGGTGCTGGTGAGCCTTTTGAAGATCGCAAAGGTGGCGGATGTCCATTTCGGCATCGGCTTCTATCTATTCTGCATTCTCATGCTATGCATGGCAGCGGCTGTTTCTGGAATCGATAGAGATGAACTGTGGGATCGCCTGGAGGTGGCGCGTGGGAAAAAATGAAAGACATCCTTGCATCTGCAGAGGAACTGCCCCGCGGGATTGATCAGAATCTGGCGGGTTGTCATATCTGTGGAAAAGCTTCACCCACTTCACTGGAGCACTGCCCGCGGTGCGGCAGCCACCTGCACCTCCGGAAACCGCACAGCATTCAACGCACCCTGGCCCTGCTGGCGGCGGCTGCAATCTTCTACATTCCTGCCAATTTATTGCCGATCATGACCATCGTGGAGGTGGGGGAGGTGACGAAGGCCACCATTATCGAAGGGATGATCAATTTCTGGAAAGCAGGGGCCTATCCGATCGCCATTGTGATTTTTACGGCTTCCATCCTCATTCCCTTGCTGAAAATCATCGCTTTATGCTGGTTGTGTGCCGCTGCATCCGGCCGATTGCATCCTTCTCCCAAGGCTCTGAGCCGCATCTATCTGATTACAGAACTGCTCGGACGGTGGTCGATGGTTGATATTTTCGTGGTGGGCATTTTAGTAGCGCTCGCCCAGTTGGGGAATTATATGACAGTCACCATTGGACCGGGGGCGCTTGCCTTCGGTTGTGTGGTCATTGTAACGATGTTCTCCGCCATGAGTTTTGACCCCCGGCTCCTCTGGGACCGAATGCTTGCCGAGCAAAGCCAATCTTCCAACCATCCACAGCCCCTTGAGCGAACCGATCCCAACTCCTGAGGAGGAAACCTCCGCCGCCACTCCTGATTTCCGCCCTACCAAGCGGTGGAATATCGTATGGGTGGTGCCGATTCTGGCTCTGCTCATTGGCAGTTGGCTGGTTTATCAAAATTTCAAGGCCAAGGGGCCTGTCGTGGAGATCCGCTTTGAGACAGCGGAAGGCATCGCGGCGGGCAAAACGGAAGTGCGCTGCCGCTCCGTGCGGGTGGGCTATGTCAAACATGTGGAACTGGCTGAAGATCTCAAGTCCGTGATCATCAAGGCTGAACTGGACCCAGAGGCTGAAAATCTGCTGAGACGCGGCACGCGCTTCTGGGTGGTGCGTCCCCGTGTTTCCGCATCAGACATTTCCGGTCTGGGCACGCTGATCACCGGGGCTTTCATCGAGCTCGATCCGGGCCAGGGTAAAGATACCGTTTCGGAATTCGTGGGCCTTGAGACGCCGCCTGCGACCAATACCAACATTCCCGGCCGCCGATTGATACTGGAGGCTGAAACCGCCGGTTCCTTGGCTCCCAGTTCACCGATTTACTACCGTGGATTCGAGGTGGGCCGTATCGAAAGCCGCCGCCTGGCCAAGGATGGGTCCAAGGTGATCTATGATGCCTTCATCAAAGAAGAATACAGTCATCTGGTAACGGAGAACACCCGCTTCTGGAACAGCAGCGGCATCGACATCAGTGCGGGAGCGGATGGCTTCAAGGTGCGGACTCCATCCTTCCAGGCAATGGTTACCGGCGGCGCCGTCTTCGGTGTGCCGGAGGGCATGCCTTCAGGAGCCATCGTGAAGGATGGTGAAAACTTCACCCTTTATCAGGATGAGGATGCGGCGCAGAAATCGACTTTCAATCCCACGCTCAGGTTTCTCCTCCAGTTTGATCAATCGGTGCGTGGCCTTTCCAAGGGGGCTCCTGTAGAATTCCGCGGTATCGTGATCGGTCGCGTGGTGGATATTTCGTTCAATTATTACACGGATAGCAGTGTGGATGACCGCCGGATTCCTGTGCTGATCGAGATTGATCCCTATCAGCTCCGGCGCGAGACGGCGGATAAGATGAGCGCGCCGAATTCCGATTTCCTCGCCAAGGCTGTAGGCAATGGCCTGCGCGCCGCTCTTAAGACAGGCAGTCTGCTCACAGGGGCGATGTATGTGGATCTGGATTTCTACAAAGACCAGCCTGTTGCTGCTCTAGGAAAAGCGGGCAATATTACCACGCTGCCCACCGTTTCCTCCGGTCTGGCCCAACTGGAGGCGAAGATCACTGCGATCCTCGACAAGATCCAAGCTCTGCCGCTGGATGATACGGTAAGGAATTTCTCACTGGCTGCCGAGACATCCCAAGCCACGCTGAAGGAAATCCAGGACACAGCCGCTGCTGCCCGCAAGACCTTGGAGGATCCGGAATTCCGCCAACTGCCTACCGACGTTCGCAAGACTTTGGACGAATTGCAAAAATCCGTCTCCAGCGTGGGTCCCGACGGTGCCATTCAAGGTGATTTGCTTCGTACACTGGATGAACTGCGCGCTTCCCTACGCTCCATCAAGGCGATGACCAATAGCATTGATGAAAAGCCGAACTCCCTGCTTTTCGGCAAGGACTCCACCGGCAATCCGATTCCCAAGGCTCCGAGACGCTAACTTTCCCCTCCCATGTTCCTCCGCACGTTTTCCCTAATAGCAGCGCTGTTCCTGGCAGGATGCGCCAGTGATTCAAAACATTACTACATGCTGACTGCAGATGGTCCGGCTCCCTCGGGTAGTGGGCAAGGCATCGGCGTGGGGCCTGTGAGTCTGGCAGAATACATTGATCGCCCGAATCTGGTGATCCAGGAAGATACCAATCAACTGGGAGTCTCGGAAAGTCACCGCTGGGCAGGGGATCTTTCCACCTCCATTGCTCGGGTAACCGCCACCAATCTGGGCCGCCGCCTCCACACCGGCAACGTGCGTGTTTATCCATGGCAGACCGATAGTGAAGTCCGCTACCAGGTGACGATCGATGTCAGGCAACTTCATTCCGGATCGGATGGTTACGCCGTGATCGAAGCGGGATGGCGCGCCTATGCCCTACCGGAGCGCCGCCTCATAGCGTCTCATACATTTGTTGATCGTGAAGCACTGAGTGGAGATGGCTATCAGGCACTGGTGGCTGCCCAGTCCACTCTGATTTCCAGAATGTCTGCAGACATCGCCGGAAAGTTGAAGTGAGAGACAAAGAGAGGGGGTTACCAATCTGCGGTCACCAAAGCCAGCGGCGGCTCATCGGAATTGAGCTCGTTAAAAAGCTCACCTACCTTTTTTGTCTGTCCGGGCAGGACTAGTTCCGGGCGGATTGCTGAAAGGGGATGCAGCACAAATCGCCGTTGGGCAAGGCGCGGATGGGGCAATTCCAGCACTTCCGTATCCACGATTTGATCGCCGAAATAGAGCAAATCCACATCGATCACCCGGGGCGCATTTCGCTCCACCTTCTCGGTTCTACCGAGCTGTTTTTCAATTCCCTGAGTGATTTCCAACAGATCCAGAGGACTGCCCTCGTAGCTGATTTCCACAACGGTGTTATAGAAATCCGGAGATCCTGCGGGACACAGCAATGGCTCCGTTTGGTAAACCGGAGCCTGGATCAAGGGGCCGCTGGAAAGTCCGCGAAGAAGATCCCGTGCCGCCTGCAGATGGGATAGCCGGTCCCCCAGATTTGCTCCCAGCGCAATACCGATGCGGGGCATGGAATTATTCCTCGAGGTTTTCCAGACGATGGATGTCGTAGTTCTCCTGCATCCGCTTATTGGCCGCTTCTACTTCTGCGGCAGGGATGACAATCGGGCGACTGCCACCAAACAGCTCAATCACGAAGAATTCCG
>Ga0070658_10000988_pt1 | contig 24411 bp, 24 predicted proteins | sample KBSC13metaG_FD_64664 | JGI IMG/M metagenome (GOLD analysis project Ga0070658, IMG submission 64664) | Corn rhizosphere microbial communities from Kellogg Biological Station, Michigan, USA - KBS C1-3 metaG | ecosystem: Host-associated > Plants > Roots > Rhizosphere > Soil ...
GACAAGCCCGGTCACGCACGTACTCTGCGTGCCGTATCCGGCGGCCAAACTTCACTCTCGGCGCGCGAATGCCTCGGTGTGCATCGCTCGATCAGGTGGTTCGGTAACTAATGCAGATCGATCAGCAGCGCCGAGTCCGTGCGAGCCGGGCAACCCGGCCGTCAGAGGTCGTCCCCACTGCCAGAGGGTATGTGCCGTTTGTTGACGCACGGCCTGTGCGACTTGCACGAGCAGTAACAGCGTGTACCTGGCGTTACCGGTTACTGCCTTTGGACACTCGACATGCGTCGGGCGTGAGGGGAACTTTCCCACGGGGGACGGTTAGGCATCCAACCGGTATAGGACGTTGCGCTGGCGGGTGGTGAACCCGCACGAGGCGTAAAGGGCTCTCGGTGCGGGATAGTCGTCGTCTCCGCGCGGGCGGACCACGACCTCACGTGCGCCACGGTGAGCGAGGCGGTTGAGGGATTCGAGAACGAGTGCGCGTGCGACACCACGACCGCGCGCTGCTGGGACAACCCCAAGGGGCTCGATCTCGGCCGACGAGTTCTGGGGGTCGAACCAAGCAATGCACGAGCCGACAGCGGCTTCGCCTTGATAGCCCACGACGACCAGTGATGGGTCAAACATCGGATCGCTTGTGATCGCGACCCATCGTAGCTCGTTGAAGGAGCTGCTGGCGTCGGCGGGAAAGGTCTTCGGCGCCGCGAACGGCAGATCGTGCGGCCTCCAGGACTGACGGTGACATTCCACGAAGGACGAGACGTCCTCGACGACGCCAAGCCGCACGCCCGGTGGCGGCATTTGCACAGTCAGGTCGGGTTCTCGACGCACGTCGAGGAAGTACGGCGCACCCTCAACCCGCGGCAAAGGAAGCCGGCGATGATCAATCAGCAGCCGTGCACCGGTCTCAGCCGCCCACTGAACCGTCGCCGTGCTCACCTCTCCGAGAACCGCGGCGCTCTCACCGTCAATCCACGCCCACGAACCGTCGACGAACGCGATGCAGGATGGCCGACTCCAAGCGAGCCCGCCCGGATGCCACCACGCATCCTTGCCCCAAGCCGCGGACGCGGCCATCTGCAGTTCTCGCAGCGGCTCGCTAACCACGGCCTGCACGCTAATGTGTGTAACAAGGGCATCGTGCGTCTAGGGCCGTTGCATACACCGGTCTACTGAGCCGGGGCGCGGGCGGCTTGCCCGCCGATCGGTGCCGTTCAGCCGCGAGGAGACCGCCCGAGAAAGATCTCTGGCAGACGCTTCGCCTCGCCTTGGGCAACTAGCGCGATCAGCCCCACTATGGCGCTGACTAGGCCCAGGCCTCCTGCAGCCACGACGCCCCAGGTGTCGCTGTTCGTTTGCAGACCGACGACCAACCCGACGGCGACGCATCCGGTTACGGCTGCAAATGCAGAGCCGAGAGCGCGGAGCCGCCGGTCGGAACCTGGCTGCCTTGGCATCAGGGAATGGTCCCATTCCCAGTGCTATGGTCGCTTCTACCTGAGCAGACGGTCCCTCGCGTGTGGTGGATAGGTGCCGCTCAGGCCGAGCTGCCGCCGTAGGTCCCCTGCAATCCGCCCGGTTCCTCACGCCAGCTGATCGACGCCGGCAGTTCAGCTGATCAGAACCGGTAGCGGGTCTGCGCGAAGCTTCCCTTTGCGAACGCAAGCACCTTTGTCGGCGCGACACGGAATACGAGTGCGGCCCCTCCGCCGTGGTGGAACTCGCCGTCCACCACGTCGAAGACCCAGTCCCCCTGATACTTGGTTGCCCACGCATCGGACAGCTGCTGGAGAACGTTGTCGTCGGCAACCCTTTCAGCGTGGCCTTCTACGACCACGTCCAGACCGGACTTCCACGCGTTGTTGCCGGTGGTGAGCACGACGGCGTTGTTGCCGGAGAGGTTCACTGCCTTTTGTTCCTCGGCGCCAGTGCAGAAATGCAACGCGTCGAGGCGCCACACAGCGGGCAGCGGTGTCACGTGCGGCGCGCCCGTTGTCCGCACGGTTGAAATCCAGAACAGCTCAGCGTCATTGAGCACCTGCTCCACGTCCGCCCACGGGGTAGCGACGGCGTTCGGGTCGCTAAAGCGAGAGTCAAGTTCGAGGGTGGGCAACACGTGCACCTCTTTCGGGGCGAAACAACCGGGCGGTGTAAGCCAGTAATGCTCAGCGCCTGGGACACGTGGACTTCTAACCACGCCGCGTCGTTGATCCGACTATGGGAGACCGATCACATGTCAGCGGCTCCGCTTCGAGGCGACCTTCCTCGCGACGGACTTCTTTGAGCTGCGTGGCGCTGCCGCGGCCGCACGGGTTGCCGTCTTGCGACCGGCTGCCGGCGCCTTCACTCGCTTCGCCGGCGCCAACTTCTTCTCGCCAGACACGACCTGCTTGAACCCCGCGCCGGCGAGCCTCGGCAACTTCACGTCGCCGGCCACGACCGCTTTGAGCTGTGAGCCTGGTCGGAACTTGGGAACGGTGGTCTTCTTCTTCCGCAGGGACTCGCCGGTGGCCGGATTCCGCACGGTTCGGGCCCCACGTACCTGTGCCTCGAAGATGCCGAAGCCAGTCACGGTTACTTTGTCCCCAGCTGCCACGGCGCGGGTGATCGTGTCGAAAACGGCGTCCACGGCGTGGGCGGCTGCACGCTTGTCTCCAAGGCGTTCCGTGATGGCCTCGATGAGCTCTGACTTGTTCACGCGACGGCGACCCTTCAGGTTGGGAGGTTGTGCCGCTCTGGTCCGGCACAGTCAGCATCGCCGATAGTCACACGGCACCGCGGATCGACACGCCAGGATCAGGATGCAGCGCCGGCTGCGGCGCGAACCGCTAAGCGAGGAAGTGGCGGTGTCCGCGCGGCTGAGACGCCGATGCTCGAGTTCAGCGATGACTGCGGCCTACTCAGGCTCGAGCCGAAGCCCCAACCGCGAGGAGCAACCGATGAGAGGCTCGACGCCATCGAGATCGATGGCGAGCATCCGTGGATGATCAACGCGGTCACGACGCCGCCCTCGTCTGGTGTCCGTCCGGTCCGGGTCGTCAGCCATACCAGAGAGCGTTGACCGGCGTCGGTCATAAAATATATCCTGTGACGTGTCTGTCGTATCGAGCGATCTGGGCGTATGTCTTATCGGCGACTCCATGGGCGACCGTGGCCAGTTCTTTCCGCCGGAGCTAAGACTTTTGGCGCCGCACTCACGAGTGTTCGGTCGCGCGGTACCCGTCGGGGGTGCGCCCGGCGACAATCTCGGGTTGCATGAGGCCGTGTACGCCTGCGACCCGGGTGGCGTGATCGTCTTCGACGGTGGCGGCGACGCTCGATTTGGGTACTGGGGCGAAATCCTCACGACCGCCGCCCTCCACCGTCGGGTTGGCGGCGCTGTTGTGTTCGGCGGCGTCCGAGACAGCGTCGCCGTGGCGGAGGCTGGGTTTCCCATCGTCTGCTTCGGCCCGAATCCTCGCCAGGCGGCGAAGAAGGTTCCAGGCGCGCTGAACGTGCCGATCGAAGTTGGCTCGTGTACCGTTCGGCCAGGCGATCTGGTCGTCGCGGACGACGACGGTGCGCTCGTCCTCCAACGCGAGCACGTCCACGATGTTCTCGAGGCGGCCATCGCGCGGTCGGAGTGGGAAGAGCAGGTCTTGCGCGAGGTCAGCTCGGGCAAGACGACCTTGGACGTACTTGGTGTTCCGCGTCGAGCACCCGCAGCGCAGTAGAGAGGGATTCGACGTGGAACCGACACAGCGCTTCCAGACGAAGAAGCAGTATGTCGCGGCGTGGCTACGCGAGCAGATCATCTCCGGGGACCTGCCACCTGGGACGAAGCTCCGCCCGGTCGAGCTTGCCGAGCAACTGGACGTCAGCTCGACGCCGGTGCGAGAGGCGATGCTGCAAATCGAGTCCGAGGGTCTGATCCGCAACGTGCCGCATGTTGGCGCTCAGGTCGTCGAACTGCGCGCGGAAGGCATCGAAGAGATGTACCAGCTGCGGTCCCTGATCGAGGGCCATCTCGCGGCGCAGGCATCAGCGAACGTTGACGACCGCGCCTGGCGCGACCTGCAGAAGCTGCAGGCGGAGTTCGTCAAAGCGCACCGTGCCAAGGACGTCGCTGCCGTCCGTTCCACGAACCATCATTTGCACAGCCGGATCTGGGAGCTGGCTCGGTCTCCGTTGGCGTCCGAGATAGCGAACATGCTCTGGTTGCGTTTCCCGTGGGACGCGGCCGAAGGCGCGATCCCGGGTCGCACCGATAACTCGGTGGTCGAACATGAGCAGGTCCTACTGGCCCTGAGCAGCGGCAAGCCGAGGGCCGCCGAACGCGCCATGCGCGACCACGTCCGAGCTGGTCGTCTCCACTTCGAGATGGCATTCAGTACGGACCATCGGCGGCGTAGGGGCTCCATGCCGCCGGTCAAGTCCGCGGGCTAAGTCAGGCTGAGGAGTTGCCCGAGCCCGCGCACGGGTTCGGTGATGCCGGCGGTTCTCAACGCCTGCCACATGAGCGCGACGTTGATGGGGACGAACGGGCGCTCGAAGGTCGCCTCAGCCAGTGCTGTCGCGTCGAGGGCGGCCAGATTGGTCCCGACCTGAACGAGCGCGTCGCAGCGTGTATCGAACGACGCCGCTAGACCCGCCATAACTTGGTCCCTTGTCACTCGCGCGATTGCGGTCGCCGACGGACACTGCAGTCCGGTAAGCCGGACGACCTCGTAGCCGCAGTCGGTCAGGAATCGGATCACCTCCTTGTCGATGGCGGGCTGGTATGGCGTCAAGATGGACAGCCGGCGGGCCCCGACCGCATGCAACGCGCTGTTCAGCGCCCCGGCGCCAGACACAATCGGCACCCGAGCGCGCTCGGCTAAGCCGCGTTCGAAGGCGTGGCTTCCCTCCGCTCCGCCCAGGAACGTCTCCGACGACATCCCCATCACGAGTATGTCCGGCTCACAGGACATGACGCGGTCGACGGCACCGTAAATGTTCTGCCGCATGGCCGCGAGAAAATGAAGAAAGGCAGCGTCGGAGTCGAGGCTGGTGACGGGGGTTTCGATGCGCGCCGTATGCACCGTCACCCCGGGTGGACTCAACTTGTTGAAGTCATGTTCGACGACCGTGTTCGTCGCGGGAATGACGACGCCGAGCTTCGCACGGAACCCAACTACATCTGGCACGCCAATCTCCTGACCTAGAACTCGCCGACAGCGAGTTCAGCTGCATGCGCCAGCAACCGGTCGTCCTGGCCCGGGGCGCCGATCAGTTGCACCCCGACCGGTAGATCGCGCGGTGGGAGGATGGGAATGCTCAATGCAGGGCTCCCGACAACGTTCGCGATGATCGTGAACACTGTCGAGGCGCGGATCCGGTCCTGTTCCGTAGTCAGGCTCGTCGACAGCGACGCGAGGGTCGGTGCCAGGTTGCCCACCGTCGGCGTTACAAGCATGTCCAGTCCGGCGTCGAACATCGCGGTTGCCTCCTCAATGAGGAGCTGCCGGCGATCCCGAGCCTCGCGAATGTCCTCGGGCGTGAGCGCGCTGCCTGCAACGATGCGCGCTGCCAGGACCGGATCAACTCCTGGCCGCTGAAGCAAGCTGCCGTAGCAGTCCGCCGCGTCCGCGAGGAGAAGGCGCCAGCCGGTGCGGTAGGCGGCGGAAAACAGCCGCCATGGAACGGGCCGGACTAAACACCGCGGCGCGACACGGGCAAGCCAGGATTCGATCGCTTCAACAACGGGTCCGTCCGCGTAGGACTGCCAGCCGTCCGGCACACCGATGGTCAGCGGCGCGCCGTCATCGCCCGTGGGTCGGACATGGAGGGCGTCCTCCATGACGGCTCGGACGTCGTCGGGGTTCCTCGCGAGGAGCCCGCCACCTTCGAGCAACGGCGAGGCGGTGGCCGCGTCCCGCATCGGAATGGCGCCCGTCGTTGGCTTGTAGCCGACGACACCGCAATACGACGCCGGCGATCGGCTGGAGCCGGCAGCGTCCGTCGCCAGGGCAAAGGGGATGGCGTCGGAGCTCACTAGCGCTGCGGCGCCGGTCGATGATCCACCGGTGATACGGGTGCTGTCGCGCGGGTTCACAACCGTCGTGAAGGCCCCCCTAATCAGACTGCCGAAGGCGAATTCGGTCGTTGCGGCCTTGGCGATAGGGATGGCGCCAGCGTTCGCAAGGCGAGCGACTGCACTGCTGTGCTGCAGTTGATCGACAGGCTCGGCCCACACGGTCGAGCCGTACCTCGTGGGGAGCCCCGCCGCGTGGATCACGTCCTTCACGGCGAAGGGAACGCCCTCGAGCGGCCGTGCTCTGCCGGTTCGAAGGTTCCGCTCGGCTGTATGGGCTGCCTGCCTGGCGACGTGTTCGGTGACGATGGAGGCGACGGCGTTCAGTTCGTTCGCGGCCCGAGCGGTACGGCGCAGGAACTCCAGTACGCACTCGGTTGGGCTGAGGTCACCGGAGGCGTAGGCGTCAGTGATTCCTGCGAGCGTGGCGGGGACGTCCAGGTCATGCCCGATTGCGACCGGCGCCGTGGGTGCGGGCGGATCCGCCGGGCCCGGCTCTGCACTCGTTTGGAGCGGCTCGTCGAGGTGGGTCCGCGCGAAGTCGACGAGTCCCGCGGCGATTGCGATGCTCGCGTCATCGACGTGCCAACCTCGTTGCCGCCTTGCGGCGCGCAACGCGTCGGGCGCATGCGCGCCGGTTTTCATCAGCGACGCGCAACCGTGGCGTCGGCGAGTGCCCGGATTTCGTCAAGCCCGACGACGTCCGCGTACTTCATGTCGAGGTCGAACAGGCTGACCGCGTGTGAGACGGCCGCACGGTCGAAGGTGCATTCGGCCACAACCGCGACCCGGTAGTTGTAGGACGCGGCGTCGACGGCGGACGCGCGAACGCAGCCGCTGGTCGACCCGCCGCAGACGATCAGTGTGTCCACATGGAGTTGCACGAGCAGAGCCGGAAGAAACGTCGCGATGAACGCGCTCGCCTTGGGCTTTGACACGATCACGTCGGAGGGTTGCGAACGGATGAGCGGATGCACCTCGTTCGCAGCACCGCGGCGGCCCAGCTCGGCCCACCGGACATTCTTGCCGAAGCCGACCGCCGGCCCAACTCCTTGTTCGCGCGGTTCCATCGGCGTCGTGAAGATCACTGGCCACTGCGCGTCGTGGGCGAGGTCGACCAGTGACGCGATGTTGCGTGTTGCCTGCCAAGCGCTCAAGCCGCAGCTATCCGGCCACTGTCTGATCGACTCGAGGACGGGCCGCTCGGTGTCACCGACCATGCCCACGGTCGCGTCCACAACCAGGACGGCGGGATTGGTGCCTAGTCCTTGGCGGCCGCCGTATCCGGCGGCGCGACAGATCCTCTCGTCCTCCTCGCTTACGTAGTCCGCCCATGGCCGTGACTGCGTAGTTGTCGGTTGCACTTGACCCTCCTGTTGAGTTGTGCGGGCCGACCCGTCGTTAGGACAGGCCGAGAAGCTGGGTGCCGTTGTCGGTGAGAATCCGGCCCGCAGGACCGTCGCCGACATGACGAGCCAGCCGGTCGAACCATCCCGTGAGCAGTTCCTCTGGCGGCGGATAGTGGGCGTGGCCGAGGTCGGAACCGAAGACCAGATGGCTCGTCGGAAACAGATCGCAGAGGTCGAAGGCCGTCATCTGAGAGCCGTCCGCAAGTAGGTCCGGAAGGATTGACAGTTCGGCATAGGCGCCGACGTCGGTGGCGCGTCGCAGTAGCGCTTCGTCCCAGCCGAGGAACGGCATCTGAGGATGGTTGATGAGCAGGCGCTCCACGCCGAGCTCGCGGGCGAGGGTGAATACCGCGAGGGTTTCGCTAGCGGAGAGGTGACCGGATGCCAGCACGAGGTCGTGCTCGACGCACAGCGAAAGCACGTCCCGCCACTCCGGCCGAACGTGGCCGTCGGCGAGGACCGGTACAGGCAGAAAGCGCATGTCCGCATGCACCGAAAGCTGCGGGTCGGCTTTGGCGGCTTGGTGCGCTGGCGCCGAAACTGTCGGCATCCACACGACTCGGCCGCCGAGGCGAGCGGCCACTTCGACCGCGCTCGGGTTCGCTCCCCCGACCGGTGAGTTGAGCACGATTCCGCCGATCGCGCCGGCGGTTGCCGCGCGCTCCGCCGTGGAGCCCTCGTGCGCCTTGAGCACAACCTGTTTGGCGCCGAGCGCCAGGTGACGAGCGACCGCCTCGGCATCCGAGCTGTGCCTGGGAATCAAGCTCGGGGATGCATGCACGTGGAAGTCGACAAAGGCCGGCCCTATAGCGGTACCCACGACTCCGCCTGCATGGTCGACAAGTGACGGTGCAGCACCTTGCCGACACCGGAATCTCGGGGCAATGATTCGACCAGGGCAACGAGGTCTGGGCGCATGAACCGCGGCAGCTGGGTCGCCGCGCCGCGGATGCGTGCGAGGGCCGACTCGTCGAGCTGGCCCTCGACGTAGAGCGCGATTTTCGGGTCGTCGCCAGATGGATACCAGACAGCGACAGGTGTCCCCTCAAGCAGCGACGAGAACCTCTGTTCCAGGTAGGCAATGGGAACGAACTCACCCCGGATGCGCAAGGCCTCTTTCGCGCGTCCCAGGAATGCGAGGCGGCCATCCGCGCCGTCCTCGCCGAGATCCCCGGTGTGAAACCAGCCGTCGCCGTCGCGACACCGGTCCAGGCCGCCGTGGGGCGAGAGGTAGCCGCTGAACAGGGAGCCTGGCGTCAGCTCGCGCAGCAAAATCTCGCCGTTCTCGGCCACGCGGCACTCCAGGTCCGGGCGTGGCACTCCGGCGACATACCGGCCCGGAGTGGTCTCCGGCGCGGGCGCTTCACGCCGCTGCCACGTCCGGATGTGGGAGATGCCGCCTGCCTCGGTGGAGCCGTACGCGGCCACGCCCACATCAATGCCGAAGCGCTCGAGGAACTCGTGATCCGCGAGAAACGCGATGCGCACCCGATGGGGTTCTTGTTCGTGCGGATCGCGGCTCTTAAGTATCTGAACCGGACCGGTATGCAGCACGAGAGCCGTTACCTCTTCCGCGCTCACTTGCTGCCAGAAGTTCGACGCGCTGAACCGCTGCGCGAAGATCACGTCTGCTCCAGCGCAGATTCCGCCCAGAAGGGCGTACCCGAGCGGGTTGATGTGGAATAGCGGTAGAGGCGTGAACACACGGTCGTGCGGGGTTAGTAGTAGCTGACGAGCGAACAGCTGACCGAGTTGTAGGAAGTAGTTGTGCGACTGCGCACAGAACTTCGGAATGCCCTCTGAACCGGACGTCAGCATATAGCCGGCCGTGGCAGTGCTCCTGCGCCGTGAACCGGGTAGGGGTTCGAGGAAGTAGCCTCTCGCCCTTCTGGATTGTTCCCGGAGGGCCGCGACGTCGACCCCGACCACCGCACCCAACTGTGGCGCCGACGTCCACTCGCCGAGGTTCGCCGTGGACGAGACCGCGACCGGAGAGAGAACGGCAAGCAGTTGTTGCAACAGGTCTGCTGGAAACGCAGGGTTGACCAGCGCCGTTTCGAGGCCCGCGAATTGACATCCCGCCCACTCGATCAGAAGGCGGAGCGAGTTTTCCTGCACCAGCGCGACCCGAGCGCCAGCCCTTAGGCCAGACCGCTTTGCCTGCATCGCCCACCCGGCCGCGCACCCGACAAGCTCGCGCAACGTGATGGTTTCGTCCGCGTCGACATCCCGGATGCGCAGTTCAGGACGGGCCTGAGCGACTTCGAGGATGAGCTGGGTCAGGTTGCTGGCCACCTCAGCCCCTCGTAGGAAGGGGAGCGCAGTATTCGCGCCGCCACGTAATTCCGGAGTACTTCGTGGGAGCCGCCCGCGGTCCGCAGGACTTTGATGTCACAGAGCAGCTGGTGGAAGCCGCGATCTCGGTAGAGGCCGTGGCCGCCTGTCAGAGCGAACATCTCGGCGGCTGCTTTCTCGGCGGCGTCGATCGCCATCTTCTTCGCCAGGGATGTTTCGAACGCGCAGTCTCTTCCTGAGTCGAAGATCAGTGCCGCTCGGTCGCGCGCGAGGGTTGCCGCGTATATGGAGTCGTAGACGTCAGCGAGCTTCCAGCGGATCCCTTGGAAGCCTGTCACCACGTCGTCGGCTACCCGGCGTTGGCAGGCGTAGTCCACGGCCATCGTCATGGCACGACGTGCGAAGCCGATGAGTTCGGATGCGTTGCCCAGCCGACTGAGGTTGAACGTGGACAGAAAGGTCGCCATCCCCTGGCCGGGCTGTGCCAGCAGAGCGTCGTCGTCGACCCTGACGTCGGTAAACAGAACGTCGGCTGTGGGTATGAGGCGCAGTCCGATGGGGTCCGTGCGTGTCCTGGTTATTCCGCTGGTCGAGGTGTCTACGAGGAAGGAGGTCAAGCCCTGCTCAGTGATGCCGTAGAAGATCGTGACGTGGCTCTCCAAGCCCAGGTTCACGTGCGTCTTCTCTCCGTTCAGGATCCAGTCCCCGTCGCTGGTCCTGCAGGCGGTGGCTTCCATCTGCTTGAACGAGGACCCCATCCGGGGCTCGGAGATTGACTCGCTGAACACCGTTTCGCCGGAACAGAGGCCCGGCAGATACTTGCTCTTCTGGGCGTCTGTTCCCCATTCGAGCAGCCATCGCTGCCCCTGCACAGCCGTCTGCACGCTCACCAGTCCGTTGACCGCGCATTCCTCGGCGACGACGCAGTACTCGGCGGCACCGCGACCGCATCCGCCATATTCGACGGGTGTCAACAGACCGATGAAGCCGAGACGGCCGAGGCTCCGGTAGATCTGGTCGGGGAAGACGCCGGCCTCGTCGGCCGAGGCCAACTCGGCGCGGTGTTCGCCGGCGAGCGCGGCAAGCCGCTGCGACGTGGTGCAAAACCAGTCGCCTAAATGTGGTTCGAGTAGCGGATACATGTGCCTCCTGTCCCGCCATGGGCGGTCACGAGACGGGGGTGATGCCCCGGTCGCGGTCGTCGGCGGACAGCCGTTCACTCCTCTGGGCTGGATCGCCGAAGCCGCCACCGCCAGGGAGCTCGAGAACGACGCGTTGCTGTGGTTCAAGATCGAAGGCGAAGCGGGGGTTCCTCACCGGTTGGCCGTCGACGAGCACCCTGCCGGGCGCACCAGCCATACCGCCGTGAACACCGGCTGCGGGATGTGCGAAGCGACTGCCGAGACATGAGAGCATCCAGTGGTAGGGGCTGCGCACGCCCAGCTCGATGGTTTGGCCGAGCCCCCCGCGGAACTGTCCGGCGCCGCCGGAGTCGGCCCGCAGTTCCTTGCGCCAGATCATGATCGGGCAGCTGTTCTCTAGTACCTCCACCGGCGTGGTGCCGGCGCCAGAGGGGAAGCTGATCGTGTTGAGCCCGTCGTGCGTGGGACGGGCGCCCATGCCTCCGCTTGAGAACAGGACCGACACGAACTCGGCGTCGTCGTCATGGCCTCGGACTGTGGTCACCCATAGGCTGCTGGATCCCTGGGCCATGGCCATTTCGGGCTTCGCCTGGCTCAATGCCTCGAGCACGAGCCCTGGGATGAAGTGGCCGACAGTGTGGCGGGCGGCGACGGGGGCCGGAAACTTCGCGTTCAGGATGCTGCCGGAGGGCGCGCTCACCGTGACGGGCTGGAAGGTGCCGTCGTTGTGCGGTACGCCAGGCGCAAGCGCGCAGTTCACCGCGAACGTTGTGTAGGCAGTGGCGTAGTTCAACACGACATTGATTCCGTGACGCGACTGCGGCGACGATCCTGAGTAGTCAATGCGCAGGTCGCGTCCCTCGACCGTCACGGTGCAGCGAAGCTCGACCGGATCATCGATGCCGTCGACGATGCAGTGAGAGGAATAGTCGCCGTCGGGGAGGCCGGCGATGGCATCGCGCAAGGCGTTCTCGGATCGGCGGCGGATCTCGGTACTGACGGTCTCGAGGTCCTCCAGCCCGAACTCGCACAGCAACGAGCAAACTCCCTCGATTGCCGCGTCGTTGCTGACAATCTGCGCGTGAAGGTCACCCAAGGCGAGTTCCGGTGTGCGCACGTTCCACGAGATGAAGTCGACGAGCGCTTGGTTGGGCTTGCCCTCGCGGTAGAGCCAGGTCGGGAGGATACGGATGCCCTCTTCATAGACGTCTCTGGCGTCGGCGGTCAGACCGCGTCCACCGATGTCGAGCGCGTGGCACGTGGACCCCACGTATCCGACCAGGTCCTCGTGGTGGAAGATCGGTGACACGACGGTGAAATCGTTGAGCTGCCCCGAGTTGAGCCAGGGTTCGTTTGTGATCAGCACGTCGCCGGGACGGATGTCAGGGGCTAACGGCAGGAAGTGCGGGATCGCCGCAGCGAGCGAGTTGATGTGCCCCGGCGAACCGGTCACAGCCTGCACGATCATTCGGCCTTCGCGGTCGAACGTCGCGGCCGAGAGATCATCGGCGTCGCGGACGATGTAGGTGAACGACGTTGTTTTCAGTACGGCGGCTTGATCGTCCGCGGTAGCAATTAGCCTCGCCCAGAGAACTTCCAGAACGCCCGGGTCGAGTGTTGAACGGGGCACGGGGCTCCTCATTCCAAGGTCAGGACGAGCAGTTGTGGCGTCACGAGTTCCATCGTGGCGCTGGGCGGAACAACGATCGTCGTTGTCGGGTCAGAGATGACGGCGGGACCGCGGCCGGATGCTTCACCCATTGCGATGAAGGGCGTGGTGACGGTTCCATGCCCTTCGAACCACACTTGCTTGTCGGCGCGGGCGGAGGTCCCGGTCGCCGCGTCCTCTGTGGTCACGTTGGTCACCAACGTTGGCTCCTCCGCAGCGGTTACCGACAGCCGCCATGTGAGTAGCTCGGGTAGCACGCCCTCCGGCACACGGCCGTAGCGACGCAGGTACTCGGAGTCGAGGAGCTGCTTCAGCGCGGAGGTGTCGCGTTCGTCGAGGACGTGGTCGGGCACGGCCACTGTCACGCTGCCGCCCCAGCCTCCCGAGCCTCGATACCGCATCTCGGCCTCGACCCGGCGGATGGCGTTCTCGACGTCGGCGGCGCTCCGTGCCTTCTCCTCAAGCTGCTTGAGCGCGATCTCGGTCTCAGCCCAGTCAATGTCGTCGATGTAATGCGGGTCGGAACGGGCGAGGTCGAAACCCAACCGGGCGGCGAGGAAGCCCCTCGCGCTTGCGACACCGGCCCCGGCGCCGATGACCACTGTCCGGATGCCCAGGGCGCGGGCCAGATCGCAGGCGTGCATCGGGCCGGCGCCGCCGGTGGCAACCAGTGTGTAGGCGCCGGCATCAAGTCCTGACTCCACGGCATGGCGTCGGGCGGCCGATGCCATCTGCTCGCCGACGACCCGTCTCACCGCACGCGCCGCCCCGAGCGCGCCGTCTGTCCCTAGTTCGCCGCCGAGTCGTCGCATCACCCGGTGTGCCGCCTCGACGTCGATCGACATGTACCCGGCGAGCAACGAGGAGCCGAGGTAACCGAGCACCACATCGGCGTCAGTTACTGTCGGGTGTATCCCGCCGTTGCCGTAGCACGCGGGACCAGGGTCGCTGCCAGCGGACTGCGGCCCAACTCTGAGGAGGCCGAGAGCGTCGACCCATGCGATGCTCCCACCGCCGGCACCGATCTCGATGAGTTCGATGCTCGGTACCTGAATGGGCAGTCCACTGCCGCGGGCGAACCGACGCACCCGTGCCACCTCAAAACGCGGCGACACCCGGATGTCCCCGTCGGTCACGTAGCTCGCTTTCGCGGTGGTGCCGCCCATGTCGTAGCAGAGGACGTTCTTCGCGCCGACCGCGTTTCCGAGCTCGACGCCTGCCAGCACGCCGCCGGCTGGGCCGCTCTCGAGCAACCGGATCGGCTGTCGCTTCATTGTCTTGAGCGGGGCGAGGCGCCCGGTCGAGCTCACCAGCGCCACCGTTGCCCGCGCACCGAGATGCCGACGTACCGAGTGGTCGATCGTGTCGAGGTACTTTGTCGTGAGTGGCCGGACGTAGGCGTTGGCCACCGTCGTCGACATCCTGTCGTACTCACCTATCTCCGACAGCACCTCGTGCGAGAGGCTCACATCTACGTCAGGCGCGACGCCTTCCAAGATGCGTCTGACCGCCTCCTCGTGCAGCGGATGCCGGTACGAGTGCAGAAGGACGACCGCGACTGATTCGACGCCGGCGTCCCGCAACTGCCGCCCGCATTCGATGACCGATTGCTCGTCCAGTTCCTGTGCGGTCGTTCCATCGCAGAACAGTCGCTCCTTGACCTCCAACCGCAGCGGCCGGTCCACGAGAGGGCGGGGCCGTTCCAGATCAAGGTCGTAGAGGTCGTACCGGTCCTCACGGCCGATTTCCAGCACGTCTCGGAACCCGGCTGTCACGAGAAGTGCAGTCGCAGCACCACGCCGTTCGACGAGCGCGTTCGCAACCAGCGTCGTGCCATGGACGACGACGTGCCTGTCATTGCCGGTGGCGGAAGCGGCCGCCGCGTTCGCCACGGCGTCCTCGACCATGCCGGCGAGGTCGTCGTGTCGGGTAAGAAGTTTGTGCGTGTATACGACAGCCCCCGCCTCGTCGGTCGCGACGAGGTCAGTGAATGTCCCCCCGATGTCAATCGCGATCTTCATGAGGCGGCCCCCCGTATCGTCGTCTGGACAGGTCGGTACCGCGCCGGGCCGGTCTCCGATGGTGCGGGCTCGGACGGCTCGTGCGCAAGCATCTGGAGCGCGTCGCGCCACGGTCTGGCGGGTCCGGCTGACGACCCCGCGGCGGCCCGTGCGATGTCCTGCCACGCGACGGCACTTGCCCCGGCCATCGGCGCGCTGCCGAGCAACGACAACATGAGGTGTTCCGCGGCTCGCGCCTCCTCCGCGCGCCGCCCCGCGTGCTGCAGCGCGGTGCCGACGAGCAGCTCCGTCACTCGTTCGCCTCCCGCGTCGAGCAGCCGCGAGATGCCTGCGAACACGACCTCAACTGTGCCGAGCGCGCTCGCCGCGGCCAGAGTCTCGATCAGCAAGGCGGACAGCCCCTTTGTGAACGTCGATCTGCACAGCTTGATTTCGCTGGACAGGCACCTGCTCGTCGAAACCGCAGTGACCTTGAACCGGGTTCCCGCGAACAGCCGTTCGAGCGCAGGGGTGCCGGGGCCGCTGGTGATCAACTCGACGTCGCCGGGCCAGGTGATCGGGTCGCAGAGCGCGATGTCCGCGAAGAGCACGCGGGACTCGGCGCACAACCGTGCGATGTCGTCCCGGACCGCGACGGGCTTCGCTGTCAGGTCGGCGTATGCGAACGACCTGCCTTCGATACTAGGCAGAATATATTCCGCGACGCCTAAGGCTGCCCGCCCTGGTACGCACGACAGCACGACGCCGGCTTCGTCGGGCGAGAGAGAAAGGCTTGGTTCGACATCGATCCCGAGCTCGCCTGCGGAGGCGGACGTTGCCGGATGCTGAAGTCGGCCATCTACGGCTCGCACCCGTACGCCGAGGTCGGACAGCTCTCTCGCCATCACGCCGCCCACCTCGCCGAGGCCGACGAGCACGACGGTGCCGGCGCGCTCGCCGGTCATCGGGAGGTACGCCGCGCGCAGGGACCCGGCTCCATCGCGCGCGGGAGTGCCATCAGCCACGCCTAGTCCGCCAACCCATGCTCGGTCGACGGCGGCTCCGCTCCAGCAGAGCCGGGCAGCACGCCGATGGCGTCCATGCTCCATGGCTCTTGCGCAGTCGCCGGAAACAGCTCGGCCACGTCGACCGGGCGTTCGCTCATGCCCTGCTCGTACGAGTATCGAACCGCAGCCTCGAGCTCTCGCGTGTTGGCGTGCACGCCGTATGCCCAGAAGTCCTCGCCGAAGTCCTGTCTGATCTCCTCCAGGTCGAGGTGGAAGAAGGGAAGCGCCGACTCGCTGTAGCCGAAGTTGCGCATCAGGTCGTATGCGCGGTACTTGGAGCGCTGGAATGCGGCAAGCAGTGACTGTGCTGCCCATTCGGCGGACTCGTAGACGTCACGACGAAGCACCACCAGATGCATGATCGGGAAGATGTGCGTGCGCCGGTAGTACGCCAGCTCTACGTTGCGGACGTCGCCGAACAGTCGCCTCACACCTGATGCCGGGTCGGTGAAGCTGGGTGGCGGGAAACCGAGGATGGCGGCGTCAATATCGCCGGACACGAGCAACTCGTCGATCGACCGGTCCGTCACCTGCTCGACCTGCACGTCGCTCGGCAGGTTGAGATGCAGCCGGCGTGGCGGCACGCCCGGGAGGTTTACGCCGGCCTTTACCCAAGTGATGTCCTGCGGCTTCACGCCGTAGTCCTCCGCGAGGAGCCCGCGCTGCCACAGCAACGCCGTCATGTGGTACCGATGGATGCCGACCCGCCTCCCGCGCAGGTCCTCCGGACTCTCGATGCCCGATTCGTTGCGGACGTAGATGTCGCGGTGCCTGAACACCCGCGACGGGAACGCCGGTATCCCGACGAAGCGATCGTCGCCCTTGGACAGGCCGATGATGTACGCGGACAGTGACATCTCAGACGCTTGGAACTCCGCGTAGGCTTCCATCCTGACGAAGGTCTCCGCCGGGGGGATCGTCAAGTAGTTGACGTCGATGCCCTCGGGCCGCACATCACCGGTGCGTAGGGCCCGCGTTCGGTCATAGTCGCCGCACGCAAGGGTCAACTCCATCGTCATCGCTCTTCCTCCGCTAGTGCCAGGTCGCCTGTGGGGGTGACTTGATCTCGAGCCAGGCAGCGCCTTCATCCGTGCCGAGTGAATGCGGGCAACCCTCGCTGATCACGAGCGTGCTTCCAGGAGTAAGCCGCTCGGTGCTCTCCGGCAGGCTGCATCTGACGGTCCCATCGAGGACGTACACGACGCTCTCGTGGCCGTGGACGTGCGTCGGGGTGCGAGCGCCCGCCGGTGCGTTGACGTGGATGACCAGGACGTTGTTGCCCTCGGCGAGCACGGCAAGCGAGAGCGGCGGCTCGATCGGCGCCCCCTCCACTCGAAGAGCGTCGAGACGAGGCAGCTCGTCGAGTTGTCGGTGCTCCCATGACATGGTCATGCAGACCGCCTATGAAACAGACCTCTGAGGTGGGTGGGCTCAGCATTGTCCGGGACGGCCTCGTCGTCTTCGCGGCGTCGCTTCGCGTCGATCTCGAGGATGCTGGCCAGTGATCGCTTGACCTCGTTGAACTTTGCGCCGGTCCGGTCCCGCGGCCGCTGGATCTCCACCTGCTCGATGTGGCGGATTTGGCCGGGATCGCTGACCATCACGAACACCGTGTCGGCGAGGAACGTCGCCTCATCGAGACTGTGCGTCACGAAGACGATGGTCTGACCTGTGGCGGCCCAGATCCGGACGAGCTCCTCCTGCATGTCCATCCGCTGCTGCGCATCGAGCGCCCCGAACGGCTCGTCCATGAGCAAGACCTTGGGGCGAACGACCAGCGCCCTTGCCAGCGCGACACGTTGCCGCATTCCGCCGGACAGCTGATACACCGGCCGGGTCTCCTTGCCGCGGAGCCCGACGAGGTCCAGGACCTCGCGCGCCTTCTGCGTCCGCTCGGAACGGCTCCGCACGCGTGAGGCTTTCGCTTTCAGCACGAACTCCACGTTCTGGATCGCCGAAAGCCATGGAAACAGGGCGTAGTCCTGGAACATCAACGTCCGGTCAGGGCCCGGTCCGTCGACGGCTCGGTTGCCGACCCGGATGTCGCCGGCGTCCGACTCCTCGAAGCCGGCGAGCAGGTTGAGCAAGGTCGTCTTGCCGCACCCCGACCTACCGAGCAGGCAAATGAAACGCCCAGGCTCTACGGAGAAGTTGATGTCCTCCAGCACCTTGTGCGCGCGGCCTTGCTGGTCGACGAATGTCTTTGCGACATCCTGGACGACGATCGCACCCGCATCGGCGCTACTGGGCGCTCCTGTGGTCACCACTGCCACTCCATCTGGGTCTGGTCGTTGCCGCGCATACGTCACCGACGACCGGTCTGCTCAATCGACATCTCCGTGTGCCAGCGGACGAACGGCCGAGCGATCATGTACACCAGCCGGTCGCTGATGAAGCCCATGAACCCCACCGACACCATGGCCGCGATGATGTAGTCGTATCGGAGGTAGTTGTAGGCGTCCAGGAGCACATAACCGAGGCCGGTCCGGACGGCCGTCCATTCCGCGACGATGACCAGGATCCAGGCGAACCCCATCGCGACACGCAGCGAAGTCACGATTTGCGGTAACGCCGACGGCAGGATGATCCGCGTCAAGATCTGCGTGCGACTGCAGCCGGCCATTCGCCCGACCCGGACGAATGTCCGGTCGACGCTCCTTACGCCGCCGATGGTGCCGACGATCACCGGAAAGAAGGTTCCCATGCCGATCAGGAACGTGGTCGAGGCGATTCCATAGCCGAAAGCGACGAAGGACAACGGCAGCCATCCGATGATGGGGATCGACCGGAGCACGTGGATGAACGGCTCGACGAGCTGGCCTAACGGTCTGAAGTAGCCGATCAGAACCCCGAACAACACGCCGCCGCCGGCACCCACCGCGTACCCGAGGAGCACCCGCCGGGTACTCATCCACATCGAGCTAACCCAGGTACCCGAGTACTTGCTGTCGCCGGTCGAGAAGATCCAGTCGACCAGGGCCTTGGCCGCTGCCACGGGCCCTGGGATGAGCCCGTGCGTCACTCCGTTGAACCGGGTCAGCCACCACCACAGCAGTACCACGAGTGCCGGGACCAGCAGTACGCGTATCGCGCGCAGTAGATAGTCCAGGATAAGTGGAAGGCGCTGGCCCCGGGACGGCATCTTGCGTGCCGCCGGGCGCGGCTCGCGGGCCTGCGGGGCAGTAGCCACGTCCTCTGTGGCCGCCGCACCTACCTGGCTGCTCGATGTCACTGCGCGCTCTGGAGCAGGCTCTCGTCCACGTACTGGTCGATGCAGCAGGACCAGTCCTTCTTCGACTGATGCAGTTGGTACGTGGCGGCGGCCAATGCCTTCAGCTCGTCGGTCGTGAATGGCAGCCGCCAGGTTGTGTTCTGCAGCAGCTGGTTGGCCATGGCCTGCTTCATGCCGAACGCCTTCATAACAGAGTCGAGCGCGAATTGGTGGTCCTTCAGTTTCTCAATGACGAAGTTCAGCGTCTTGAGATAGCGAACGATCGCCTCCTTCTTCTGGGCGTCCCCCAATGTCGACTTGGTCGTCACGATCGCACCCAGCTGGTCGCCGACAGGAGTGTCATAGGGCTTAGCGAACAGGACGCCCTTGCCACTGTTGACCGTGATCGTGGCGAATGGGTCCGGCGTGCAGAGCAGGTCGACGTTGCCCCGGATCAGCGCGGCTGGCTGGTCCGGGAAGTTCTGGATCGCCGTGGTGGTGAGGTCGCTGTCCGCGTTGATTCCGTGCGCCTTCAGCGACGAGTAGCACTCAATGTAGTTCGTGGACGCAGCGATCGGCGAACCAAAGCGCACCTTCTTGCCTTGTTGCTTCGCCGCGTCGACCGCCGCCTTGAGGCCTGCCCAGTCTCCGCTCTTCACACCGAGTGACTTCGCGGCAATGAGCTGAGTGCTTCCGCGCCCGAGGCCAGCGACCATGACCAGCGGAAGGTTCTGGTCCGCAGCAACGAACAGGCTGCTCGGGGTCGCGGGGAACACCTGGACATCTCCGCGAATCGCTGCGGTGATCTCGTCCTGCACGTTGCTGCCGGTTGCTGATTCGATCTTCAATCCGAACTGCGAGGCGTAGGTCGGGGCCAACAGGGCGGGCAGATTTGGCATCGCGGTGATCACCTGAGTGTGGATCGTCAGCGTTTTCTCACCGCCCGTGGTGCCCGCCGTCGTGGACGCAGTCGAGTTCCCGCTACTGCCGCCGCAGGCGGCCGCTGCAAAGACTGCACCGAGGGCGATCCCAACTTTCAGGCATCTCGACCACATAGTCCGTGACCCTCCACTCGCCCTGACGCACCGGACACGGGTTCGCCGCTGTGGCTCGACGGCGTCGGCGCGGCAAACCGGTCGCGGTGGCGATGCTGGCGAGCAACGTGGCTTCGCACGAAGTCTGTTGCAGAATATATTCTGCTGTCAAGGCGGTCGCGGAAACTTCCGGGCACCAGGCCTCGTTCACTCAGGAAGCCAGTGTCAACCTCAACGTCGCCCGCGACGACGGCGAGATGGCACATTCGGCTAATGAAGGTCCGAAGCGCTCGTCCAAAGCCGCCACAGCATCCGAACAGAACGGTCGGCGCTTTCTAAGCTCGTGCTGATTGATCTAGTGCCTCGCCGGAAGCGGGCTGAGTCGCGATGCTCTCTTTCGTCGCGCCGACCTTCGTCGCCGCCTCGCGTTCGTCCTCTCATAAAACGGTGGCGGCCTCGGCGCCGGCTGGGTCGGCAAGTCGCCGTCGTGAGACCTTCCCTCCAGCCTCACCCGGCCGGTCATCCCCTCCTGCACCGGTCGCGCCAGCTGTCTGGCCGATCAGCGGCTGCGAGGTTGTGCTGTCGGCCGGCCCGGCGGTCGATACCGTCCCGGCGAGTGCGACGTTGCCGGTCAAGTTTCCCCCCGGCGCGATCGACGCCCCCGCCGCGTTAGCCGCAGACTCGTCCGGTCAGAGCCGGTTGAGAAGTGCGTCGCGTGCGGGCTTGAATGTGTTCGAGCACCTGCGCTTGTGCGGAGTAAGGATGAGCAAGGAGAAGCACCGCGCCAGGCTGGTCGGGGGCCTGCTGGCCGCGATCTGGATCGCTACGACGCTGGTCGCGGACCTGCTTCTGAACCCAACGATCGTGGTCATCGTGCTGTTCGCGGTGGGCCCGTTGATCGCGTCGGCGGTGGTCCCACCCTCGGCTACCGCAGGCATCGCCGCGGGCTCTGTCTCGCTTACCGTCGTCTCGGCGAGCTGGAATCATGCCTGGGGCAGCGTCGAGCAGTGGGTACGTGTCGTTGACGTCGCGATCATCGGCGCGATAGCGGTCGGGGTTTCCGTCGTTCGGGAGCGTCGGGAGCGGGCGTACGCGCAGGCGGTGGCGGCCGAGCAGGAGGCCGGGGCCCAGTTCGGTGCCGCATTCGAGCACGCCCCCGTAGGGATGCTGCTCGTCGACAACGACGGGAGGATCATCCGGACAAACGCCGCGTTCACCGCGTTCGCTGGCTACCCGGCGGAGAGCCTTGTTGGCATGCCCATGACGGCGCTCGGTGATCCGCGCGACCTTACCCGGATCCGGGCTGACCTTGACCAACTAATCGCGGACGATGCGGCCGCCTACGGCAGAGAACGCCGGCTGGTGACCGCGGATGGTCAGATCCGCTGGGTGTCCATCAGCATCGCCCACGTCGACGGCACTAACGGGGCATGTGTGGTTGCGCACATCGAGGACATCCACGACCGCAGGGCGTATGAACAGCGGCTGCGACACCTCGCGGACCACGACGCGCTGACAGGACTGTTCAACAGGCGTCGCTTCCACGAGGAGCTGGTACGACAGGTCGCGACCCACCGCCGCTACGGCCGGACCAGCATGGTGCTGCTGATCGACCTGGACGGATTCAAACTCATCAACGACACCCTCGGGCATGCCACCGGTGACAAGCTGCTGCAGGTGATCGGTATCGCGTTGCGCGACCGGTTGCGGGACAGCGACGTGATCGGGCGCCTCGGCGGAGACGAGTTCGGGGTGCTGCTCCCGGACGCGACGGAACGGGACGCAGCGGCGGTTGCCGATTCGCTCCTCGACGCGGTTCGATCCGCCGAGGTCACCCACCAAGGTCAGCGGGTCCGCAGCACAGCAAGCGTCGGTATCGCCGAGTTGGGAGCAGCCGACGCCGACCAGGCGCTCGCCAACGCAGACTTGGCGTTGTATGCGGGCAAGGACTCCGGCCGCAACACGCTGGTGGTCTATGACCCGCACGGTCCCCGCACCAGGGCAGCGCGGGCGCAGCTGCGCTGGCTCGAACTCATCCGGCACGCGCTCGACCAGGATTTGTTCGTCCTGCACGCCCAACCAATCCTCGACATTCGCACGGGTGCAATCAGCGGCGCCGAACTGCTCATGCGGATGCGTGACAGGGACCAGCTCATCGCTCCGGACCAGTTCCTGCCAGTGGGCGAACGGCACGGGCTCGCGATCGCCATCGACCGGAACGTCATCCGGCACGGCATCACGTTGGCGGCGGCTCAACGCCGCCCGGCCGACTTCCGCTGGGAGATCAACCTCGGGGCAGACAGCCTCGGCGACCCGGACATCCCGGACCTGATCGCGTCGACAGTGGCCGAGACCGGGTTGGCGCCACAGTCGCTGGTCTTCGAGATCACTGAGAGAGCAGCAGTCGCCAACATGGGGCAGGCGCAGGCATTCGCCGAGCGGATCACGGACAGCGGATGCGAGTTTGCTCTCGACGACTTCGGCGCCGGCTACGGCTCGTTCTACTGGCTGAAGCATCTGCCCGCCGCATACCTGAAGATCGACGGTGAGTTCATACGCCAATTGACCACGAGCGAGGTCGACCGGGCCATCGTGGAGGTGATCGTCGCTGCCAGCGGCAAGCTCGGAAAGAAGACCATCGCCGAGTACGTCGCTGACGCACCGACACTAGAGCTGCTGGGCAGCCTCCATGTGGATTACGCCCAGGGCTACCACATCGGGCGACCGACGGCACTCGACGAGGGATGGGACCATGCATTCGTCCCGCAGCGGTGAGAGGCCGGTTGTGGGGCCCCGGGCAGTGTGCGCGCGTTCGTCGCGACATCGTACGGCGCCCGAGCGGGAGGACCTCGACGACCCGGGCCAGAGCATCCTGCCAGAAGGCAGCGGTTGTCGCGGAGGGACCCACGGCTTGCTGTCGGTCCCTCCGCCCGGGATTGGGTCGCTGCTACAGGCGGAAGGCCGATCGCATCGAGGCTGCCGACGAGGCGTTGCCGAGGTAGGAGTTGATGCCGAGCATCACCGACTCTTCCGGCCATGCGCGTTCCGCAGTTCACGCGACCGGGACCGTCACGAGAAGCCAATTCGGTCTCCTCGCGGAGCTCAAACAGGAAGCCGGCAGCATGCTCATCGGCGACGACGTCGCGATCGACATCGACGCCGAAGCCACCCGACAGGGCTGACCCGCCGCGTCGGACAAGTCCATCACCAAGGAGACAGGAGACGGCCCATGAGCGCAGCAGACAACAAGGAACTCATGCAGACGCTCGACGACGCGTGGAACACCCAGGACTGGGACACCTTCGTCGCCCGCCACTCCGAGGACACCGCCGTGTACTGGCCCGGCCAACCCGAACCGACCCGGGGCGTCCACAACCACAAGGAAGAATCGATCGCCTTCTTCAAGACGTTCGAGAACAAACTCGACAACAGGCCCTACAAAGTCCTGCTCGCCGACGGTGACTGGACATGCTCGATCGCCCGCTGGACCGGCAAGATGATCGGCCCGATGACCGGCCCCAACGGCGAGACAATCCCGGCCACCAACAAGACCTTCGAACTTGAGTTCTGCACAGTCGCGCGATGGAAAGGCGGCCAAATCGTGGAGGAAAACCTCTTCTACGACCAAGTCGGCCTGATGAAACAGATCGGCGTTCAGTAGCCACACCCGGCTGCGACACACACCCCCGACAGGGTTCGTAGCCAACCGCGAGCGTCTGGCATGTCGAGTCCACCGTCGCGCGACCCCAACCGACGCCGAGTCGGGCGCCCGTATCCGCACCGACCACGGCGACTTGATGACTCGCCACAAGCCATGACTATCTCGTCCCAGTGCGGTCGACAGTCATACGCCTGTGCAGTTCGACGATTGCGTTCGGCCGAGCAGAATCAAGGTGCCGCGCGAAAGACCGAGTGCATCCTCGAGCCGGTTCAGCCGCGAGGCGTCGGGACGTGAGACGTCGCTGATCCACCGAGTGATCGTGTGTGGATGAACTCCGACTCTCGCCGCGAGCTGCTCTTTGCTCAATCCAGCCCAGTTTCGCATCGCCTCGAGCACATCAGGCATCAAGGGGACAGTCCACTTGCTGGGGTCGAGAAGTGCAGGCGCCGGCGCCTTGACCGCATTTGCGATGACTGCAGTCTCGACCTTCAGCACGGACGCGAGGCGACGCATCTGGCCCAACGGGGGCAGCCGCATTCCACGTTCCCATTGCGAGACGCAACTCGCTGTCACGTGGCATCCGCTCGCTACCTGCTGCAGCGTCATGCCCTGTCGCAGCCGTAGCGTCCGCAACATCGGCTGCCGTTTTGGCGCCTCCGGCGTGCGCAGCAAGTGGGGAAGTCCCTCAGGATCGACGTTGAGGACCCGCGCTAAACGCGGTAGACGCCGCGCCGGCAACCCCCGACGTTGTCCGTGGCCATGTAAAAGTCCCCACTGGTGGCCGAGTTGAGGTCCCCACTGGTGGCCAGTTAGAAGTCCCCACCTCTCGTTCGTCGTGTCGCGCTGGGAGCTGAGCCCTGCGCGGTGA
>Ga0070658_10000989_pt1 | contig 24401 bp, 24 predicted proteins | sample KBSC13metaG_FD_64664 | JGI IMG/M metagenome (GOLD analysis project Ga0070658, IMG submission 64664) | Corn rhizosphere microbial communities from Kellogg Biological Station, Michigan, USA - KBS C1-3 metaG | ecosystem: Host-associated > Plants > Roots > Rhizosphere > Soil ...
CGTGACCCGGCTGCACATGCTGGAACCAGGAGACGCCGTTGACGACGACGGTCTGCGCGGAGGACTCGGAGTAGCCCGCCGGCTTGGGCACTCCGCAGCGCAACACCACGGGATGTGACCCACCGCCCCGTGCATAGACCAGCGATGACCGTGGATCGGTCAGCCGCGACTGCAGGTGCTCCAGCAGGTTCGGCAGCTGGTCGGTCAGGCGGGCGCACACGGTCAGCACGGCGTTGGGCGGCGACGGCGGCGTGACCTTGACCGCCCCTGCGCCGCAGGCGCTAACCCCAACCGCCGCCGTCATGACGACGATGGCGACCCGAGCGGAACCTGTCAGAGGTGGACGACCGGGCAGGTGAGCGTGCGGGTGATGCCGGGCACGCCCTGCACCTTCGCGACGACGAGCTTTCCGAGTTCGTCGACGTTGCGTGCTTCAGCACGGACGATGACGTCGTAAGGCCCGGTGACGTCTTCGGCCATCGTCACACCCTTGATGTTGGCGATCTCGGCCGCGACCGCAGCCGCCTTGCCGACCTCGGTCTGAATGAGGATGTATGCCTGAACCGTCACCGGACTCCTTCCCGCGCTTCGAGGTGCGTGCGGGACGCTATCCAACACGACCACACCGGTTCTCCGCCAGCCCGACGACTGAACGGGGGGAGCACGCCATCGACGTCTCCGACCTCGGTGAGTTCGCTCTCATCGAACGCATCATCGCGCGCCTCGGCGGTGCGCCGGACGAGGTGCTCGTCGGGCCTGGCGACGACGCGGCCGTCGTGTGCGTCGACGACGGCCGTGTCGTCGCGTCGACCGACGTGCTCGTTGACGGCGTGCACTTCCGCCGTGACTGGTCCAGCGCCTGCGACGTCGGCCATCGCGCGGCCGCCGCCAACTTGGCTGACGTCGCCGCGATGGGCGCCGCACCCACTGCGCTGCTCGTCGGCCTCGGCGTACCTGGAGATCTCGACGTCGAGTGGGTCGACGGGCTGGCTGACGGCCTGCGCGACGAGTGCCGTGCTATCGGCGCCGGGGTCGTCGGCGGCGACATCGTCCGTTCCCCGACCATCACCGTCTCGGTCACTGCGCTCGGCAGCCTTGAGGGTCGGCCACCGCTACTCCGGGGTGGGGCGCGGCCGGGCGACGTCGTGGTCGTCGCCGGCCGCCTCGGGTTCGCCGCTGCCGGTTTGGCGTTGCTGCAGGCCGGACGCTCGCAGCATCCGCTAGCCGACGCCCACCGCCGACCGGTCGTGCCCTATGCGGCTGCGTTGCGGCTCGCGGAAGTGGGTGCGACGGCGATGATCGACGTGTCCGACGGGCTCGTTGCCGACCTGGGGCACGTGGCTGATTCATCCGGCGTGTGCATCGAGCTCGCGCGTGACGACCTGCCGCTGGACGCAGCACTCGTGGACGCGGCGCTCGAGGTCGGTGCTGATCCGCTCGGCTGGGTCGCTGCCGGCGGCGACGACCACGCGTTCGCCGCCACACTGCCGGCGGATCTGGCCCTGCGCGCCGTGGCGGTGATCGCCGACCTGCGGGAACCTGTGCCGTTCGCGCAAGTCGGCCGTGTCGTCGCCGGCACGGGTGTCGTCTTCGTCGACGGTGAGCCGCCGCCGGCGGCCGGTCACGACCACTTCCGGCCGCAGGTCACCTAGCCTCGCTGGCGTGACGCTGGACCTCCGGGAAGAGCCGTACGACGGCCCGGTGGCGCAGGCTCTGATCGCGGCGGTGCAGCAGGAGTACGTCGCGAGATACGGCGGCCCGGACGAGTCGCCGGTGCAGCCGGACGAGTTCGCGCCGCCGGACGGGCGCTTCGTCGTCGGCTACATCGGGGCCGAGCCGATCGCAACCGGCGGGATCCGCCGCAACGGGGACGACGCGGTCGAGATCAAGCGGATGTACGTCGCGCCGCCGTGGCGCGGCCGTGGCCTGTCCAGGCAGGTCCTGTCCAGACTCGAGGAGCTCGCGGTCGAGCTCGGGGCCAGGCGGATCGTCCTCGAAACCGGCATGCGCCAGCCGGAGGCGATGCAGCTCTACGAGACATCCGGCTACGAGCGGATCCAGGGCTTTGGCCACTACTGCGGTGCCGAGCTGTCGGTGAGCTACGGCAAGACCCTGTGACGCCGCCGTCTGACAAGTCACCGTCATGACGCTTGCAGTGGCCGCCCTGGCGGTCGTGGTCGGCGCGGCAGCGCAGTCGATCAGCGGCATCGGCTTCGCACTGGTCAGCGGACCACTGCTGTTCACCGTCTTCGGTGCGCGCGAGGGCGTCCGCGTTGCGGTCGTGCTGTCGATGCTGGTCAACATCGCGGTGCTGACGCGCGAGCACCGCGCCGTGATGTGGCGGCGCGTTCTGCCGGTCCTGGTGACGGCGCTTGCGGTCACGCCGTTCCTTGCCCACGTGCTCAGCGGAACGCACCCGCGACTGCTTCGGGGCGCCGCCGGGGCGGTGATCGTGCTCGGCGCGGCGCTGGTCGCGTCCGGACGCTCGGTGGACCTCGGCCTGACCGGCGGTGTGGCGGCCGGCGTTGCGTCGGCGACGATGAACGTGCTGGCATCGGCCGGAGGGCCGGCGGTTGCGGTCTACGCCAGCGGGTCGCGCTGGGATCCCGATCGGCTGCGGGCCACGCTGCAGGCCTACTTCCTGGCCCTCAACGTGGTCACGCTGCTGACGCTCGGGCCGCCGAACGAGCCGTTGACGCGCCTGGCTGTGCTTGCCGGCGCGCTTGTGGTCGGCGCGGTGCTCGGCGCGCGCCTGGCGCCCAGGTTGCCGTCGAACGTCGCGCGCACGGCCACCCTGGTCCTCGCGGCCGCCGGGGGACTGGCCGTGCTGATCAGCGCCCTCGCCGCCTGAGCTAGTCGTTGACTGTGACGTTTTTGGTCTTCTCAGCAGCTGAGAAGACCAAAAACGTCACAGTCAACGAAGAACCTTGCCCGCCTTCAGGCAGGACGTGCACACGTTGAGCCGCTTGCGGGTGCCACGGCCGACCATCGCCCGCACCGACTGGATGTTGGGGTTGAAGCGCCGACGGGTGCGCCGGTGCGAGTGCGAGACGTTCATGCCGAAGCCCGGCCCCTTGCCGCAGACGTCGCAGACGGAAGCCACGGGATACTCCTGCTCAACACTCGGTTCCAACGGACGTTACAGGTTATCCCGAACCCCGCGTCGGGCCCAAAACCCGTCCGGCCAAATCCGTCTGTGGGGCGCTCTACGCTCGGCGTGTGCCGAGCTTGCGATCGCCGTTGCGCGACGCCGTCGGTGACAAGACGGCAAAGGCGCTGGAGAAGGGCCTCGGTCTGCGCACGTGCGGCGAGCTGTTGCGGCACTACCCCCGGCGCTACGTCGAACGCGGCGTGCTCACACCGCTCGACGACCTCCGCGAGGACGAGTACGTGACCGTCCAAGCCGAGGTGGTGAGCGCCAACACGCGCCCGATCAGGACCAAGCCAGGTCGGGGGAGAGGGCCACGGACGCTGACCGAGGTGGTGGTCACGGACGGCCGATCACGGTTGCGGCTCACCTTCTTCAACCAGGTCTGGCGCGGGAAGCAGCTGACTCCGGGCCAGCGGGGGCTGTTCGCCGGGAAGGTTGGCACGTTCCGCGGGGCACGGCAGCTGGTCAACCCGCAGACTCAGCTTTTGGACGACGAGGCCGGGGTCGCTGAGTCGATGCTGTCCGGCCTCATCTCGGTCTACCCCGCCTCGAGTGTCATCCCGTCCTGGAAGGTCGCGGCCTCGATCCGCTACGCGCTCAGCCAGGTCGACATCGATGACGACCCGATCCCGGAGGAGATCCGCCTCCGGCATGGCCTGCTCCCGCTGGCTCAGGCGATTCGCTGGGTTCACGTCGCGGACGAGATCGCTCAGGCCAACAAGGCGCGGACGCGCCTCAAGTGGGACGAGGCGTTCGTCCTGCAGACGGTGCTGGCGCAGCGCCGGGCCGCGGTCGTGGCCCAGCCGGCGGTCCCCCGTCCCCGTCGCGCCGGCGGGCTGCTCGACGCGTTCGACGCGCGGCTGCCCTTCGACCTGACCGAAGGTCAGCAGGAGATCGGCGCCGAGATCCTCGCTGACATCGCCCGCGAACACCCGATGCACCGGCTCCTGCAGGGTGAGGTGGGTTCGGGCAAGACCGTCGTCGCGCTGCGCGCGATGCTCGCCGTCGTCGACGCCGGTGGCCAGGCCGCGCTGCTCGCCCCGACCGAAGTCCTCGCCCAGCAACATCACCGCACCATCCGTGAGCTGCTGGGGCCTCTCGGCCAGGCCGGGGAGCTCGGCGCGGCCGACGGCGCGACCAGGATCGCGCTCCTCACCGGGTCGCAAGGTGCCCAGGCGCGGCGCGAGAACCTCCTCGACGCTGCGAGCGGCGCCGCCGGCATCGTCGTCGGCACCCACGCGCTGCTCGAGGAGAAGGTGCAGTTCGCCGACCTCGGCCTCGTCGTCGTCGACGAGCAGCACCGTTTCGGGGTCGAGCAGCGCGACGCGCTGCGCAGCAAGGGCGACCTGCCTCCGCACGTCCTGGTCATGACCGCGACGCCCATCCCGCGCACCGTCGCCATGACGGTCTTCGGCGACCTCGAGACGTCGACGCTGCGGGAGCTGCCGGCAGGCCGCTCACCGATCCAGACATCCGTCGTGCCCCTCGCCGAACACCCGCAGTGGTTCGACCGCGTCTGGGGCCGGATCCGCGAGGAAGTCGGCGCCGGCCGGCAGGCCTACATCGTCTGCGCGCGCATCGGTGGCGACGACCGGGATGAGCCGGCCGCCGCCGACTGGACCGACGGCGACGAGGAGGGAACGCGCCGCCCGGCCGCCGCGGTGGCTGATGTCGGGCCGATGCTCGCCGACGGGCCGCTCGCCGGCCTGCGCCTCGATGTGCTCCACGGCCGGCTGGCCCCGGACGTCAAGGACGACGTGATGCGACGGTTCGCACGTGGCGAGCTCGACGTCCTCGTCGCGACGACCGTCATCGAAGTCGGCGTCGACGTGCCCAACGCGACGGTCATGGTGGTGCTCGACGCCGACCGGTTCGGTGTCTCGCAGCTGCACCAGCTGCGCGGCCGGGTCGGACGAGGCGAGCACCCCGGCCTCTGTCTGCTCGTGACGGACGCCGCCGTTGACTCCGACGCCCGCGAACGTGTCCAGGGCGTCGCGGACACGCTCGACGGCTTCGCGTTGGCACGGCTCGACCTCGAGCAACGCCGCGAGGGCGACGTGCTCGGCGCGGCCCAGTCCGGCCGCCGCTCCAGCCTCAAGCTGCTGCGGCTGCTTCAAGACGAGCCGATCATCGCGGCGGCTCGCGAGGAGGCGACCCGACTGGTCGACGAGGACCCGACACTGTCGTCGCACGACGCGCTCGTCGCCGCGTTGCGCGACCTGCTCGACACCGACCGTGCCGACTACCTCGAGAAGGCGTAGGCGGCCTGCGAAAGACGGCGAAGCCGGACCGTTGTTGGGTGGCGGGTGGGGAGGTGGACGTGAGCAGGGTGGTCGGCGGGACAGCCGGCGGTCGCCGCCTGGTCGTTCCGCGCGGCCGTTCCACCCGGCCGACGTCGGACCGGATGCGCGAAGGTCTCTTCTCCTCATTGGGAGCAGACCTGACCGGACGGTCGTTCCTGGATCTGTACGCCGGCTCCGGCGCGGTCGGTCTGGAGGCGGCCAGCCGTGGCGCCGCACCCGTGCACCTCGTCGAGCGGGACCCTGCCGCCGTCACCGCCATCCGCACCAACATCGCCGCGCTCGCGCTCAGCGACGTGCACGTCCATGCCGTGTCGGTGTCGAGGTTCCTCGGGTCGGACCCGCTGCCGTTCGACGTGGTGTTCCTGGATCCGCCGTACGCCGACTCCGCGGCCGACGTCGTCGAGCGGCTGCTCGCGGGCGGCTGGCTCGCCGCGGAGGTGATCGTGGTGGCCGAGCGGTCTAGCCGCGACGCGCCTTTCTGCTGGCCCGCAGGGATCGCCGCGGACCGGTCCCGTCGTTACGGCGAGGGAACGCTTTGGTACGGTCGCCGACCGTGACGCGCGTCGTCTGCCCCGGCTCGTTCGACCCGGTGACCAACGGCCACCTCGACGTGATCGAACGGGTCAGCCACATCTTCGACGACGTTGTCGTGGCCGTGCTCATCAACAAGAACAAGAGCGGGCTGTTCACGACCGAGGAGCGCATGGAGTTGTTGCGCGAGTCGACCGCGGACCTGCCCAACGTGACGATCGACAGCTTCCACGGCCTGCTCGTCGACTTCTGCCGCGCCCACGACGCGAAGCTGATGGTCAAGGGCCTGCGTGCCGTCAGCGATTTCGACTACGAGCTGCAAATGGGGCAGATGAACCACTCGCTGGCAGGCATCGAGACGCTGTTCATGCCGACCAACCCGCTCTACAGCTTCCTGTCGTCGAGTCTGGTCAAAGAGGTCGCAACCTACGGTGGTGACGTTTCCGGCCTGGTGCCGGAGCCGGTCCTGAACCGGCTGAAGACCAAACTTGGGGGCTAGCCTCCTGTCCGTGGACATCCACGAAAAGCTCGACGAGCTCACCCAGTTGATCGAGAGCGCTCGCGCCATGCCGATGTCGGCGTCGTGCATCATCAACCGCGCGGAGGTCCTGGAGCGGCTCGACGACCTTCGCAAGATGCTGCCGGGTGAGCTGACGACGGCCCAGCAGATCCTCGACGACCGGGCCGGGGTCGTGGCCGACGGCCGCGCCGAAGCCGAACGGCTGGTCGAGGCGGCGAAAGCCGAGCGGGCGAGGCTCATCGCTCGGACAGAGGTCATGCGCGACGCCACCCGAGATGCCGAGGCGATGTTGTCCGCGGCACAGGCCGACTCCGAACGCATGCGGATCGAGATCGACGACTACGTCGACGGCAAGCTGGCCAACTTCGAAGTGGTCCTGCACAAGACCTTGCAAGCGGTCGAGAAGGGCCGGGCCAAGATCAGCGGCCGGCACGAGCTGGACTCTCTGTCCGAACCGCTCGAGGACCTGGCCTTTCCCGAGTAGTGCCCTTCAAGATCAACTTCTCTCCGATCGCAGACCTGGTCGGCTAGACTCGACGGTCGCCATGTCCGCTGTGCCTGCCCTCAACCCCCGTGCGCCGTTCGTGCTCGACACGCGCGAACTCGGCCGCCGCGCGGGGTCGATGACACGTGTCCATCGCACCGTCGACGCCCCGGACGGATGGGGACTGGAGCTGGTGCGGGTGCCCGCCGGCTCGCCGGTCGAGCTCGACCTGCGGCTCGAGTCGGTGCTCGACGGGGTCCTCGTGACCGGAGAGGTGCACACCGCGGTCGACGCCGAATGCGGGCGCTGCCTCGACCCCGTCCACGACAACGTCGACGTCGACGTGCAGGAGCTGTTCACCTATGACCCGGTCGAGGGTGACGACGAGCAGCCCATGCTCGTCGGCGACTTCATCGACCTCGAGCCGCTCGTCCGCGACGCCGTCGTACTCGGTTTGCCGGTCAACCCGGTGTGCACCGAGGACTGCCTCGGCCTCTGCGCGACCTGCGGTGCGCGCCTGGCCGACGTCGAGGACAATGATGACGGCGTTGGGCATGTTCACGACGAGCTCGACCCGCGATGGGCGGCGCTCGCCCACATCCCTGTGAACCCTGAGAAGACGGAGAGCTGACCCGTGGCCGTTCCCAAGCGCCGGATGTCGCGCAGCAACACCCGCTCGCGCCGATCCCAGTGGAAGGCCACTGCGCCCGCCCTGGTGTCGTGCAAGCGCTGCCGCCAGCCGAAGTTGCCGCATGTCGCCTGCACCGTGTGCGGCACCTATAACGACCGCCAGGTCGTCAACGTCTGACCCAATCAGCCAGTGCAGACACGCGGCGCCGCCTACCTGTTCGGCGATGTCGCGCCACGGGGGCGCTCATGACGACCACAGCGGTGCTACGTCCGTCGCGGGAAGACGTGCTGACCGTCGTACGGGAGACGGTGTCCATCGTCTGCGGGGTGCCGCTCGACAGCCTGGCCGCCGACACCTCCCTGGACGACATCGGCGCCGACTCGCTCGCCCGGGTCGAGGTCGCTGAGCTCGTCGAGCAACAACTCGCGGCGCGCCTGCCCGACCTGCACATCAGTGACGAGGACCTGGCCGCCTTCCGCGTCCCGTCCGACGTCGTCGACTACGTCATGGCGCGGTTGTGACCGACGACCTCGCCTCGCTGGTCGATGCGCTCGGCGGAGGGGTCGGCGCCGGGCTGGTCGATCGGGCGGTGACGCACCGGTCCTTCGCGTACGAGAACGGCGGACTGCCCACCAACGAGCGGCTGGAGTTCCTCGGTGACTCCGTGCTCGGGCTGGTGGTGACCGAGGAGCTGTACCGCCGGCATCCGGAGCTGCCGGAAGGACAGCTCGCGAAGCTGCGCGCGGCGGTCGTCAACTCACGCGCCCTCGCCGAGGTCGCGCGCGGGCTCGGCGTCGGCCGTTACCTGCGCCTCGGGCGCGGCGAGGAGGCGAGCGGCGGCCGGGACAAGTCCTCGATCCTGGCCGACGCGCTCGAGGCGCTGATCGGCGCGGTCTACCTCGCCAGCGGCCTCGAACCGACCCGCTCGCTCATCCTGTCGCTGTTCGCCGGCGTGCTGGACGCGGCGGCGCAGCTGGGCGCCGGGCTCGACTGGAAGACCTCCCTGCAGGAGCTGTCCGCCGGGCGCGGGATCGGAGTGCCGGAGTATCAGGTGAGCGAAAGTGGGCCCGACCACGCCAAGAGCTTCCACGCGACCGCGGTGGTCGGCGGCCGTCGCCTCGGTGAGGGTGACGGCCGTAGCAAGAAGGAGGCCGAGCAGCGCGCCGCTGAGCAGGCTTGGGTCGTGCTTTCGGACGACAACGAGGCGGCTGACGCCGACCCGGCCGACCCAGCGGCGGATCATGCCGGAGCTACCTGAGGTCGAGACCGTCCGGCGCGGCCTGGACCGCTTCGCGGTCGGCCGGACCATCGCCGACGTCGACATCTTCGGCCCGCGCACACTGCGTCGCCACCCGGCCGGTCCTGCCGACTTCGTCGGCCGGCTGCGGGGGCGGCGCGTCGTCGCGGCATGCCGGCGCGGCAAGTACCTCTGGCTGCGGCTGGACGACTCCTCCCACCTGCTCGGCCACCTGGGGATGAGCGGGCAGTTCCTCACCGCTGCGCCGGGAGATCCCGATCCGAAGCACCTGCGCGCCCGGTTCCGGTTCGCCGACGCCGGACCCGAGCTGCGGTTCGTCGACCAGCGCACGTTCGGCGGCCTCGCCCTCGACGACAGCGGTGGCGAGATCCCCGCAGCGGTCGTGCACATCGCCCTGGACCCGATCGACCCCGCCTTCGACGACGCGGCATTCGCGGACCGGCTGCGCCGCCGCCGCACCGGCGTGAAGCGCGCGTTGCTGGATCAGACGCTGATCTCCGGCGTCGGCAACATCTACGCCGACGAGGCGCTCTGGCGGGCGCGCATGCACTACGCGCGCGGCACCGACACGCTCCGCCGCGCGGATGTGGTGCACCTGCTCGAACAGGTGCGTGCGGTGCTCGACGACGCCATCACGGCCGGCGGCACCTCGTTCGACTCTCTGTACGTCAACGTCAACGGCGAGAGCGGCTACTTCGACCGGTCGCTGTCAGCGTACGGCCGGGAGGGGGAGCCGTGCCCCCGCTGCGGCGCGCTGATCCGGCGGGAACGGTTCATGAACCGGTCGTCCTACCGCTGCCCGCGCTGCCAGCGCACGCCCAGGGAGCCCAGATGGTGATGCCGAGGTGGTGACCGGCACGCCGGACTCTGGCCAGTCGGACTCGGCTCTGCGGCTCACCGCCTGGCTGCACGGACACGTGCAGGGGGTAGGGATGCGCTGGTGGGTCCGGGCCCGGGCGCTGGAGCACGGATTGAGCGGGTGGGCCCGCAACACCGAGGACGGGAGGGTCGAAGTCGTCGCGGAGGGAGCCGAGGAGCAGCTGCACCGCTTCATAGCGCTGCTACGGGATCCGCAAATGGACCGGCCCGGACGGGTGGTGTCGGTGACCGAACGTTGGATGCCCGCCCAGGGCGATCTGTCCAGTTTTCATGAGCGATGACCGGATCATCCTGAGTCAGGTGCGCTCAACTTCGTAACCAAGTCGTTACCTGCCTATTGACCGGGACTGTCAGCGGCGCCACACTAAAAGCACCGCAGCGGAGCCCAAAGAGTGCTCTCGCGCGCGTGAGACGGCGGATCCCGTCCCCACCCGGTGGAGGAATAGCGACGATGGCAAAGGCCCTACTCGGCCATGTGGGCCTCGGCCCGGACGTACGTGTCATGTTGGAGATGCGCCGCCTGCGCGATCGGGTGCGCGATCTCGAGCATGAGGTAGCACGCCTGGAGGCGGCCAACGCCGCGCTCCGCAACGGTTTGCACGTCGACGACGACATGCTGACCCTGGCGGTACCCGACACGGTGACCGAGTCCGAGCCCGCCCTGGCCTAACAGTCCCGAACAACCCACCCGAGGCGCCTTCCCGGAAGGCGCCTTTTCCATGCCTGCCGCCCGCTCGGTGATCATGACCTTGTCGGCGCCAGCGGCGGTGATCATGACGTTGTCGGCCTGCCAACGTCATGATCACGAAACGCGGGGGCGTGGTTCGGCGGCTTTCCGGCCACCGTTCGGTTAGGTTGGGTCCGGCCTTCCCCGCCGTACCCGACTCTTCGCGAGAGCCGCCTGCCGTGCACCTGAAGAGCCTCACCCTGCGGGGTTTCAAGTCCTTCGCGTCCTCGACAACGCTGCGCTTCGAGCCCGGGATCACGTGCGTCGTCGGACCTAACGGTTCGGGCAAGTCCAATGTCGTCGACGCCATCGCGTGGGTGCTCGGCGAGCAGGGGGCGAAGTCGCTGCGCGGCGGCAAGATGGAAGACGTCATCTTCGCCGGCACCGCCGGCCGCGCGCCGCTCGGCCGGGCCGAGGTCGTGCTCACCATCGACAACAGCGACGGGGCGCTGCCGATCGACTACACCGAGGTGACCATCTCGCGGATCATGTTCCGCAACGGCGGCTCGGAGTACGCCATCAACGGCAACCCCTGCCGACTGCTCGATGTGCAGGAACTGCTGTCCGACTCAGGCATCGGCCGTGAGATGCATGTCATCGTCGGTCAGGGCCAGCTCGACGCGGTGCTGCACGCCTCGCCGGAGGACCGGCGGGCCTTCATCGAAGAGGCCGCGGGCGTGCTGAAGCACCGCAAGCGCAAGGAAAAGGCGCTGCGCAAGCTCGAGGCGATGCAGGCCAACCTCAACCGGTTGCAGGACCTCACCACGGAGCTGCGGCGCCAGCTCAAGCCGCTCGGCCAGCAGGCGGAGGTGGCCCGCCGGGCGGCGGTCGTGCAGGCCGACCTGCGCGACTCACGCCTGCGGCTGCTCGCCGACGACCTGGTCACGATGCGCGAGGCGCTGGCCGCGGAGGTCGCCGACGAGACCGCACTGACGGCCCGCCGCGCCGAGGTCGAGCGCGCGCTCGCTGCCGCGCAAGCCCGTGAGGCCGAGCTCGAGGCCGCGTTGGCCGAGGACACGCCACGGCTGGCCCGTGCCCAGGAGACGTGGTACCGGCTGGCCGGCTTGCGCGAACGGTTCCGCGGCACCGCCTCACTCGCGGCCGAGCGCTACCGCCACGGCAGTGAGGTGATCGAGGAGCACGACAGCGGCCGCGATCCGGAGGCACTGGAGGCCGAGGCGGCCGAGGTGCGCCGGGCGCTGGCCGAGATCGAGCAGCGCCTGCAGACCGACCGGGCGGCGCTGACCGAGGCGGTCGAGCGCCGGCAGCAGGCCGAGGCCGCGCTCGCCGCCGAAGAGACCGCGCTCGCTGCGGCGCAGCGTGCCATCGCCGACCGGCGCGAGGGCATGGCCAGGCTCACCGGCCAGGTCTCGGCGCTGCGCTCGCGCGCGGCTGCTGCCGATGCCGAGATCGGCCGGCTGACCGTCGCCCTCGACGCCGCCCGCGACCGCGCTTCGGCGGCGCACGGGGACTACACCGCGGTCGAGAGCGAGATCGCCGGTCTCGACGCGGGGGAGGTCGACCTCGACGCGCGCTACGAGGGCGCCGCCGCTGCTCTCGCAGAGGCGGAGGAACGGCTCGCGACGCTGCAGACGGAGGAACGCGAGGTCGACCGGCAGCGCAGTGCGGCCGCCGCGCGCCGGGACGCCCTCGCGCTGGGGCTCGCCCGCAAGGACGGCGGCGCGACCCTGCTCGCGGCCCGTGACCGGCTGCCAGGCGTCCTCGGCACGGTCGCCGAAGTCGTGCAGGTCGCCCCGGGGTTCGAGGCAGCCGTCGCCGCAGCGCTCGGTGCGGCCGCCGACGCGGTCGCCGTCACGTCGCTGGCCGACGCCGTCGCCGCTTTGGGTCTGCTCAAGAAAGACGACGGTGGTCGCGCCGGCCTCGTGGTCGGTTCCGCGTCGTACGACGACGGCCCGGGCTGGCCGACGCTGCCGGACGGCGTGCGCTACGCCGTCGACGTGACCACAGCGCCGGAGTCGCTGCGTCCCGCGCTCACCCGGCTGCTCGACCGGGTCGCTGTCGTGGACGACCTCCACGCCGCGGCACGGCTCGTCGAGCAGGTGCCCGGCGTGCGGGCCGCCACGGTCGACGGAGACCTCGTCGGCACCGCGTGGGCGGTCGGCGGATCGGGCAGCACACCGAGCCTGCTCGAGGTTCAGGCGGCGTACGCCGATGCCGAGCGCGAGTGCGAACAGCTCGGCCACCGGGCCGACCGCCTGCGGTTCGCCCTGGCGGCGGCGACTGAGGAGACCCGGCGGGCGCAGGACGACGCCGACGACGCCCTGGGCGCCCTGCATGAGTCGGATGCGCGGCTCGCCGCCGTCGCGGAGCGGCTCGGGCAGCTGGGCACCAGCGCGCGGGCCGCCGCCGACGAAGCCCAGCGGCTCGAGCGAGGCATGCACGACGCGATGGCCGCGCGCGACCACGACTTGCAGGGTTTGGCCGCGCTCGAGGAGCGGCTGGCGGCCGCCGAGGCCGCGCCGGTCGACGAGGAGCCGGACACAGCCGAGCGCGAACGGCTCGGCGGGGCTGCGGCGCTGGCCCGCACCGAGGAGGTCGATGCCCGGCTGGCCGTGCGCACCGGCGAGGAGCGCACCCGGGCGCTCGCCGACCGGGCGCAGGGGCTCGAGCAGGCGGCGGTCGCCGAGCGCGTCGCCCGGGAACGCGCGGCGCAGGCGCGGGAGCGGCGCGCGCGGGAGACCGTTGTCGCGTCCGCCGTGCTCGTGGCGGCGCAGGAGGCGCTGGCCCGGCTCGAGCAGTCGCTCGAGCTGGCCGCGGCCGAGCGAGCCGCGGCCGACGAGGCCCGCACCGTGCGCGAAGGGGAGCTGCTGTCCGTCCGCGGAAAGACGCGTGAGCTGGCCGGCGAGCTGGAGTCGCTGACGGGTGCGGTGCACCGAGACGAGATGGCACGAGCCGAGCAGCGGATGCGGATCACTCAGCTCGAGGAGCGCGCCGCGGAGGAGTTCGGCATCGACGCCGAGACCCTGGTCGCGGAATACGGGCCGGAAGTCGCGGTGCCTCCTGCCATCGATGCGGGCGAGACGGCGGAGGCCGCTCCCTACGTCCGTGCGGAGCAGGAGAAGCGACTGCGCGCCGCCGAGCGGGCACTCGCGCTGCTGGGCAAGATCAACCCGCTCGCGCTGGAGGAGTTCGCGGCGCTCGAGGAGCGGCACAAGTTCCTGTCCGAGCAGCTGGAGGACCTCAAGGCGTCGCGGCGCGACCTGCTCACGGTCGTGAAGGACGTCGACGAGCGGGTCGAGCAGATCTTCCGGGCCGCCTACGAGGACGTCGAGCGCGAGTTCGAGAAGGTCTTCTCGGTGCTGTTCCCGGGCGGCTCCGGCCGGCTCGTGCTGACCGACCCGGACAACTGGCTGGACACCGGCATCGAGGTCGAGGCCCGGCCGCCGGGCAAGAAGGTCAAGCGGCTGTCGCTGCTGTCCGGCGGCGAGCGGTCGCTGACCGCGGTGGCGTTCCTGGTCGCGATCTTCCGTGCGCGGCCGTCGCCGTTCTACGTCCTGGACGAGGTCGAGGCGGCGCTGGACGACCGCAACCTGTCCCGGCTGGTCGACCTGCTCGCCGACCTCAAGGCCACCTCGCAGCTCATCATCATCACGCACCAGAAGCGGACGATGGAGGTCGCCGACTCGCTGTACGGCGTCTCGATGCGCGGCGACGGCATCACCCAGGTCATCTCCCAGCGCCTGCGGGAGCACGAGCCCGCGTAGCCGGGCTCGTTGACTGCAACGTTGTTGGTCTTATGAGCCGCTGAGAAGACCAACAACGTCACAGTCAACGGGGCTTTGGTTGGATGGCCTGTCGTGGAGTTCGTCGTTCTCGGCATCGTTCTTGCCGTCGTCCTCATTGCCACTGTTGTCGGGTTCCAGCGGGCAGGCCGCCGCCAGCTGCCGCCCGCCCCGCCTGCCCCACCCGCCCAAGCGCCGACGACCGCCGCTGCGTCGGCGGCAGTAGAGGCGCCGCCGGAAGTCTCGGCGCCACCGGTCGAAGCGCCGGTGGAGGCGCCGCCGCCGGCGGAAGCGCCGGTCGAGACGCCGGCACTCGAGGTGCCGCCGCCGTCGGCCGGGCGGATGGTCCGGCTGCGGTCGCGGCTCGCGCGCTCCCAGACCGGGTTCGGCCGCGGCCTGCTGACGCTGCTGTCCCGCGACACCATCGACGAGGACACGTGGGAGGAGATCGAGGAGACGCTGCTCACCGCCGACGTCGGCGTTGGTGCGACGCAGCAGATCGTCGATGCGTTGCGCACCAACGTGAAGGTGCTCGGCGCCCGCACACCCGACCAGGTGCGCACGATGTTGCGCGACCAGCTGCTCGTCGCGATCGGAACGGACGTCGACCGCACGCTCAAGACGCTGCCGCACGACAATCACCCGGCTGTGCTGCTGATGGTCGGCGTCAACGGCACCGGCAAGACCACCACCTGCGGGAAGCTCGGCCGCGCCCTCGTCGGCGACGGCCGCACCGTGCTGCTCGGCGCCGCCGACACGTTCCGGGCTGCTGCCGCCGACCAGCTCGCCACCTGGGCGGAACGTGTCGGCGCGCACGTCGTACGCGGGCCGGAAGGCGGCGACCCTGCCAGCGTCGCCTTCGACGCGATCCAGCAGGGCACCGAGGACAAGGTCGACGTCGTCCTCATCGACACCGCCGGTCGTCTGCACACCAAGCAGGGCCTCATGGACGAGCTCGGCAAGGTCAAGCGCGTCGCCGAACGGCAGGGTCCGGTGGACGAAGTGCTGCTGGTGCTCGACGCCACGACGGGACAGAACGGCTTGATCCAAGCTCGGGTCTTCAGCGAGGTCGTCGACGTCAGCGGCATCGTGCTGAGCAAGCTCGACGGCACGGCCAAGGGCGGCATCGTCATCGCCGTACAACGGGAGCTGAACGTGCCGGTGAAGCTCGTCGGACTGGGGGAGGGACCGGACGATCTCGCGCCGTTCGACCCGGAAGCGTTCGTCGATGCCCTGCTCGGACCAGTCGAAGAGCCGGTCTGAGCAATACCCGAAACAGATCTGTAACACGGCGTGACGCCGATGAAACCGTCACGCACAGTTCACGCAACCTCGATTCCTGATCCTCGTCACTAGCCGGCACGCGGACCGCGCGCGCCAACCGGGAGGGTCAGGAGCGGCATTGCCTTTCGACTTCAGCAAGATCGACACAGGCGCGACGGCCTGGGTGCTTGCCAGCGCCGCTCTGGTGCTGCTCATGACACCCGGGCTCGCGTTCTTCTACGGCGGCATGGTGCGCGCGAAGAACGTGCTCGGCATGCTCATGCAGAACTACGTCGCGATCGGGATCGTGAGCGTGCTGTGGGTGCTCGTCGCCTACAGCCTCGCGTTCAGCAAGAGCGGCTTCGGCGGCTTTGCCGGCAACCTGCATCAGCTCGGCCTCGGGCACATGAACCAACAGGTCGCGGGCTACACCGGGCCGCTCGCCCAAACCATTCCGCCGCTGGTCTTCGTTGCGTTCCAGCTGATGTTCGCCGTCATCACGCCGGCGCTCATCACCGGCGCGACGGCTGACCGGCTGAAGTTCGGCGCCTACGTCGTCTTCATCGCGATCTGGGTGATCGTCGTCTACGCACCGATCGCGCACTGGGTGTTCTCGCCGGAGGGGTGGCTGTTCCAAAAGGGCGCGGAGGACTTCGCCGGCGGCACGGTCGTTCACGCCAATGCCGGCGCCGCGGGTCTGGCCCTGGCGCTCGTCATCGGCCGCCGCGTCGGGTGGAAGAAGGACCCGATGCGGCCGCACAACCTGCCGTTCACACTGCTCGGCGCGGGGTTGCTGTGGTTCGGCTGGTTCGGCTTCAACGCCGGCTCCGCTCTCGGTGCCAACAACCTTGCGGGCTATGCGTTCGTCAACACCAACACTGCGACCGCTGCGGCCATGCTCGGATGGATCCTCGTGGAGAAGCTCCGCGACGGGCATCCCACGACGCTCGGCGCCGCGTCCGGTGCGGTCGCGGGTCTGGTCGCAATCACGCCGGCGGCGGGCTTCGTCAGTCCCATGGGTGCCTTGTTCCTCGGGCTCATCGCGGGCGCCGTCTGCGCGCTTGCGGTGTCGCTGAAATACCGCTTCGGGTTCGACGACGCACTCGATGTCGTCGGTGTGCACCTCGTCGGCGGTGTCGCGGGGGCGCTTCTCATCGGCTTCTTCGGCACCAAAGCCACGGGTGTCGGCATCAACGGCCTGTTCTACGGCGGCGGCTGGCACTTGATGAAGCTGCAGGCGATCGCCGTCGGCGCGGCTGTCGGCTATTCGTTCGTCGCAACCCTTGTCATCGGTAAGGTGCTCGATCTCGTCATGGGCCTGCGCATCACCCGCGACCAGGAGTTGGAGGGCATGGACACCGTGCTGCACGCCGAGACGGCGTACGAGTTCGGGACGGTGCAGGGCGGCACGTTCGGCGGCCTGTCCTCCGGTGGACACGGAGCGGTCAGCATCGGAGGCGCATCGGCCCCCTCCGCAACGACCGGGGCGGGGGCGCAGGCATGAAGCTCGTCACCGCGGTCATCAAGCCGTTCAAGCTCGACGACGTGAAGACGGCGCTCGAGACCTTCGGGGTGCACGGGCTCACCGTGTCGGAGGTCAGCGGCTATGGCCGGCAGAAGGGTCACACCGAGGTCTACCGCGGCGCGGAATACCAGGTCGACTTCGTGCCCAAGGTGCGGCTCGACGTGGTCGTCGCCGATGACGACGCGGCAGACGTCGTCGACGTCATCGTGAAGGCGGCGTCTACAGGACAGATCGGCGACGGCAAGGTCTGGACGACGCCGGTCGACGAGCTGGTGCGGGTTCGCACCGGCGAGCGAGGCCCGGACGCTCTCTAGCGCGAGCAGCACGACGTCGGCGCCACAGGTGGTCATTGCCGCCTGTGGCGCTGACGCGTTTCGGACGCGGTGCACGGTAGTTTCCGCGGGTGCATGTCGACACCGGCGACACCGCGTGGCTGCTCGCGAGCGCGGCTCTCGTCCTCTTCATGACGCCGGGGCTGGCGTTGTTCTACGGCGGCATGGTGCGCGCCAAGAACGTCCTGGCAATGATGGTGCAGAACCTCGGCGCCATCGCCGTGGTGTCTGTTGTCTGGGCGCTGGTTGCCTACTCGCTGGCCTTCGGTCCTGATGCCGGCGGTGGCTTCATCGGCACACTGCACCTCGCCGGCCTTGCGCACGCCACCGCCCCAGTGCCCGGCTTGCATCTCGCCGTACCGCCGTTGGCGTTCGCGGTGTTCCAGATGATGTTCGCGGTCATCACCGCCGCACTGCTCACCGGTGCCGGCGCCGATCGGATGCGTTTCAGCGGTTTCCTGGTGTTCGCGGCCATCTGGGTCGTCGTGGTCTACGCGCCGATCGCGCACTGGGTGTTCTCACCGCAGGGATGGCTCTACCAGCGCGGGGTTCTCGACTTTGCCGGCGGCAATGTCGTCGAGGTCGACAGCGGTGCTTCCGCACTGGCGCTCGCCGTCGTGCTCGGACGCCGGCACGGCTGGCCACGCGACGTCATGGCACCGCACTCGCTCCCGCTGACCGTGGTGGGCGCCGGCATCCTCTGGTTCGGCTGGTTCGGCTTCAACGCCGGCTCCGCACTCGCGTCCGGACAGCTCGCCGCACAGGCCTTCGTCAGCACGCAGCTCGCCGCGTGCACGGGATTGCTCGGCTGGATCCTCGTCGAGCATCGGCGCACCGGACATGCCACGACGCTCGGTGCCGCCTCAGGAGCCGTCGCCGGCCTCGTCGCGATCACACCCGCGTGCGGGTTCGTCAACTCGATGGCGGCGCTGCTCATTGGTTTCCTTGGCGGAGTGACCGGAGTCCTTGCCGTGTCGGCGAAGTTCCGGCTTGGCTACGACGACTCGCTCGACGTCGTCGGCGTGCACGGCGCATGCGGCGTCGTCGGAACATTGGCCCTGGGTCTGCTCGCCATGCACGGTGCAGGCGCACATCTGCTCGGCGAACAGGCGCTCGCGGTCGCAGCGTCGATCGCGTGGGCCTTCACACTGACCTATCTCGTCGCGCAGCTTGTTCAACGCACAGTAGGTCTGCGGGTGACACCGCAGATCGAGGTGGAGGGACTCGACACGGTCATCCACGCCGAAGCGGCCTACGACTTCGGCAACGTCCGCGCGACTCGGCTCGGCTGAGGAGAGAACCTTCAGATGATGCTCGTCACCGCGATCGTCAAGCCATTCAAACTCGATGATGTCAAGCACACCCTGCATGAGCTCGGCGTAGACGGCATGACCGTTTCCGAGGTGCAAGGCCACGGCCGGCAGCGCGGTCACACTGAGGTCTACCGCGGTGCCGAGTATGTCGTCGACTTCGTCCCGAAGGTGCGCATCGAAGTCGTCGTCGATGACGAAACCGCGGTTCAAGTCGTCGACGCGGTGACTGCCGCGGCCCGGACCGGCCAGATCGGCGATGGGAAAATCTGGACCGTGCCTGTGCAGGACGTCGTGCGCATCCGGACCGGCGAGCGTGGTCCCGACGCACTCTGACGACACCGGCTCCGCCGACCTGCTGCGAGACTCCCGGGCGTCGGTGCTTTCGGCGACGGCGTCGCCGCGCGAGGTCAGGGCGGGCCTGACCGCTGCCGCCGACAACTGGTTTCTCGACCGGGTCGCCGGCATCGACGGTGTCGCCGTGGTCGCGGTCGGCAGCTACGGCCGTCGCGAGCTCGCTCCGGGCAGCGACCTCGATGTCGTTCTGGTGCATACAGGAAGGGCCGACATCAAAGAAGTCGCGGACCAGATCTGGTATCCGGTCTGGGACTCCGGAGTCGGTCTCGACCACTCTGTGCGCACCATCGACGAAGCCGCAAGCGTTGCTCGGGAGGACCTGAAGGCGGCGCTGGGCCTGCTCGATGCCCGCCACGTCGCGGGCGATTCGACGCTCACCGCGCTGTTGCGCGAGAGGGTGCTCGGGACCTGGCGGCGTAACGCACAGCGCCGGTTGCCCGAACTGCTGGCCGCGGTGCGGGAACGCGCCGAACGTCAAGGCGAACTCGCATTCTTGCTCGAACCCGACCTCAAAGAGTGCCGCGGCGGGCTTCGGGACGTGCATGCGATGTACGCCGCGGCCGCGGCCTGGTTGGTCGACCCGCCCGCGGAGCGCGTCCGTGCCGCCGCCGACCAGCTTCTCGACGTGCGTGTCGCGTTGCACCGGCGCAGCAACCGTGCCACCGATCGGCTCGTGTTGCAGGAACAGGCTCCGCTTGCGGTCGCCCTCGGCTATGGCGACGCCGATGCGTTGATGCGCGAGGTCTACACCGCGGGACGCACGATTGCCTTCGCCGCTGACACGGTGTGGCGACGCGTCGAAGCCGCCACCCGTCCGCCGCGAAGACTCCCGTTCGGTGGTGCTCGCCGCAGTGGCGCGCAACAGACGCGGACGCCGCTCGCCGACGGCGTCATCGAGCAAGCCGGCGAGGTGGTGCTCGCCCGCGATGCGAACCCGTCGACAGACCCGGTGCTCATCCTGCGCGCCGCGGCCTCAGCCGCGCAGGCCGACCTTCCGATCGCCCCGCACGCCCTCGACCGGCTGGTCGCGGAGTCGGCACCGCTGCCGGAACCCTGGCCGGCAGCAGCCCTGTCGGCGTTCCTCGCATTGTTGGGATCCGGAAGTGGCCTTCCGCCAGTGGTCGAGGCGCTGGACCAGTCGGGAGCGTGGGAACGACTGCTGCCCGAGTGGGCGCAGGTGCGGTGCCGACCGCAGCGCAACGCGGTGCACCGGTTCACCGTGGACCGGCATCTGGTCGAAGCCGCGGCTGAAGCGGCCGCCTTCACCCGCTACGTCAGCCGGCCAGACCTGCTGTTGCTCGGCGCGCTGTTGCACGACATCGGCAAAGGCTTTCCCGGCGACCACACCCAGGCCGGGGTGCAGGTCGTTCCCGCGATGCTGCACCGGATGGGCCTGCCCGGGGATGACGTCGGTGTCGTCGTGTCGATGATCCGGCATCACCTGCTTCTGCCCGACACCGCGACCCGTCGCGACCTCGACGATCCCGCGACCGTGACCGCGGTCGCCGACGCCGTCGGTGACCGGCGGACGCTCGAGCTGCTGCGGGCGTTGACGGAAGCGGATGCGTTGGCCACCGGCCCAGCCGCGTGGAACGACTGGAAGGCGCGGCTCGTCGACGACCTCGTGGCCCGCGCCGCTGCGGTTCTGCGGGGTGAAGATCCGCCGCAGCCGCCGTTGCTCGACGACGAGCAGACGCAGCTCGCTGATGCCGGCGAACTTGCCGTCGCCGTCCACGGCGACCGCGTCACAGTCGTCGCTCCCGATCGACCCGGTCTGTTGTGGAGGTGGGCAGGTGTCTTGTCGTTGCACCGGTTGACCATCCGATCGGCGATGGCGACCGCGGTGGGGCGCACCGCCGTGACGGTGTTCGACGTCACGCCGACCTTCGGTGCTTTTCCGGATTGGAGCGTCGTGCGCACCGACGTACGGAGGGCGTACGACGATGCGCTTCCGATCGCGTCGCGGTTGAGCGAGCGCGAACGCGCATACAGCCGGCCGCAACCGGTGAGCGTGCCGCCGCGCGTGTTGTGGCTCGATGACGCATCGGCGGCGGCAACGGTGGTCGAGGTCCGCGCGCATGACATGGTGGGTTTGCTTTATCGACTCACCCGCGCGCTGGCCGACGCAGGCCTCGACGTGCAGTCAGCGCGGCTCACGACGCTGGGGGCCGAAGTCGTCGATGCCTTCTATGTCACCGAGACCGATGGAGCGGCGGTCAGCGATCCCGCTCGCCGGGCCGACGTCGAGCAGGCGTTGCTCACGGCTTGCCGACCATCGAGCTGATCGTCGACGAGGCACCTGTGTCCGGAGTGACGACCACGACGCGTCCGTGACCGCGGCGGGTCAGGTCGCCGGCAAACGTTGCGTGCACGGCGTCGTACGACGCTTCGTCGGTGGCCACACCGTCGACGGGACCGAGGTGCTGCTCGACGTGCATCGCGACGCGGTCCCACGTTTGGGGCGCGGCCGGGTCGGCGCGAAACCGCAACGTCACCTCGATATCCGGCAGCGTGCGTGAGACGACGGCCACGCTGGCGCCCGCTGCGATGCAGGCCTGCGTGATCGGGACGAGCTGCGGCGCCTCACCTGCGACGACGACCACGAGTCCCGACAGCGTTTGACCGGCCACGCTGCGCAGTCTGCCGGTGCCGACGTAGCGTGCGCAGGAACGGCGGCGCGCAAGGAGGAGTCAGATGCGAAACGTCCTGGATGGCCTGGTTCAGCACGTGCACCGGCATCCCGACGAAATTGCGCTGCGACCGCTCGAGGGGCCCTCCTGGACTTGGCGCGACTACGCCAACTATGCGGCGGCGTTTGCCGGTGGTCTGCGCAGCCTCGGTGTGCGGCGCGGCGACCACGTCGTCCTCATGCTGCGCAACCGCGTCGAGTTCCACGCCGCCGACCTGGGCGCGCTGATGCTGGGCGCGACTCCGATCAGCATCTACAACTCCTCGTCGCCGGAGCAGATCAGCTATCTCGTCGGCCACTGCGAGGCAGTCGTCGCGGTGACCGAGGACGGCGACTTCGCCGAGCGGATGCTCGCCGCGCACACGCCCACGCTGCGGTCAGTGGTTGTCGTCGGAGACGCGCCGGGCGGGACGATCTCCTACGACGACGTTGCGGCCGGCGAACCGGTCGACCTCGAGACCGCTGCTGACGAGACCGATCCGCGCGACCTGCTCACCGTCATCTACACCTCGGGCACGACCGGCCCGCCCAAGGGCGTCATGCTCGACCACACCAACGTGCTCGCGTCGTACCGGGGGCTTGTGCACTTCCTGCCGGATCACAACCCGGACGAGGAACGCGGCGTGTCCTACCTGCCGATGGCGCACATCGCCGAACGGATGGTGGGCTACTACAACCCCTTGTTGTGGGGTGGTCAGGTCACGCCATGCGCAGACATGGGCGACCTGAGCCGCTACCTGCAGGCCGTGCGACCGACGCTGCTGTTCGGACCTCCGCGCGTCTGGGAGAAGCTCACCGCCGGCATCCAGGCCGCTGTTGCGGGGCGGCCCGCCGAGGACCAGCAGCGCTTCGCCGACGCGCTGCAGGTGGGGCGGCAAGTGCAACAGCTGAGGGCGCAGGGCGAGCACCTGCCGGCCGACCTCGCCGCGCAGTGGGACTTCGTCGAAGAGGTCGCGTTCAAGCCGCTGCGCGCGATGGTCGGGCTCGACGAGTGCCGCATCGCCTTCAGCGGTGCCGCCCCGATCCCACGCGAGGTCATCGACTTCCTCCGCGACATCGGCCTCGAGATGAGCGAGGTCTATGGCATGAGCGAGAACACCGGCGGCATGACCTGGGAACCGCACCGGGTCAAGGTCGGCACCGTCGGCCGCGCCTATCCCGACACCGAGGTCATCACCGCCGACGACGGTGAGGTGTTGTGCCGCGGAGCGATCGTGTTCAAGGGCTATCTCAACGATCCGGAACGCACGGCCGAGGCACTCGACGCGGACGGTTGGTTGCACACCGGCGACATCGGCGTCTTCGACGACGACGGCTTTCTGTCCATCGTTGACCGGAAGAAGGAGCTCATCATCACCGCCGGCGGCAAGAACGTGTCGCCGGCGAACATCGAGGCGGCGTTGAAGACGATCCCGCTCGTCGGCCAGGCCATGGCGATCGGCGACGGCCGGCCCTACCTTGTCGCCGTGCTCACCATCGATCCGGACGCCGTCGGTGTGCGCTTCCCCGGACGAAGCGTTGCCGACGTCGCGGCCGACCGTGACGTCGTCGCCGAGATCGCAAGCGGTGTCGCGGCCGCCAACCACCGGTTCTCGACGGTCGAGCACATCCGGCGCTTCGTCGTGGCGGGGGAGGAGTGGCTGCCGGACACCGATGTGCTGACCCCGACGATGAAGCTGAAACGCAGAGGCGTGCTGAGCCGCTACGCGGCTGAGATCGAGCAGATGTACGCCGGTGGCGGCATCGAGGTCGAGGCGCCGAAAGAGCGCGTCCCCGCGACCTGAGGACAGTGCGCCGTAGGCTGTAGAGCCTCATGTTCGAGACCCTGTCCGACCGGCTCGAGTCGGTCTTCAAGTCTCTGCGCGGCAAGGGCCGGCTGTCCGAGGCGGACGTCGACGCAACCGCGCGCGAGATCCGCATCGCGCTGCTCGAGGCGGACGTTGCGCTGCCGGTCGTGCGCGAGTTCATCGCGGCGATCAAGGAGAGGGCCCGCGGCGCCGAGGTCTCGCAGGCGCTCAATCCGGCGCAGCAGGTCATCAAGATCGTCAACGAGGAGCTCATCGAGATCCTCGGCGGCGAGACCCGGTCGCTGCGGTTCGCCAAAACGTCACCCAGCGTGATCATGCTCGCCGGTCTGCAGGGTTCCGGTAAGACGACGCTGGCCGGCAAGCTCGGGCGCTGGCTCAAGGAGCAGCGGCACGCCCCGTTGCTCGTCGCGGCCGACCTGCAGCGGCCCAACGCCGTCCAGCAGCTGCAGGTCGTCGGCGGGCAGGTCGGGGTCGATGTCTGGGCGCCGTACGCCGGAAGTGGTGTCGGCGACCCGGTCGAGGCGGCTCGTACGGCGATCGAGCACGCGCGTCGCATGGGACATGACGTCGTCATCGTCGACACCGCAGGCCGGCTCGGCATTGACGCGGAGATGATGGCGCAGGCCGCCGCGATCCGTGATGCCGTGAATCCTGACGAGACGTTGTTCGTCGTCGACGCGATGATCGGCCAGGACGCCGTCACCACCGCCGAGGCGTTCCGCGACGGGGTCGGGTTCAGCGGCGTGGTGCTCACCAAGCTCGACGGGGACGCCCGCGGTGGCGCCGCGCTGTCGGTCGCGAAGGTGACCGGCCGGCCGATCATGTTCGCCTCGACCGGCGAGAAGCTCGCCGACTTCGACGTGTTCCATCCCGAGCGGATGGCCTCGCGC
>Ga0070658_10000990_pt1 | contig 24359 bp, 19 predicted proteins | sample KBSC13metaG_FD_64664 | JGI IMG/M metagenome (GOLD analysis project Ga0070658, IMG submission 64664) | Corn rhizosphere microbial communities from Kellogg Biological Station, Michigan, USA - KBS C1-3 metaG | ecosystem: Host-associated > Plants > Roots > Rhizosphere > Soil ...
TCGGAAACTTCCCCGGCCGCGTGCTGCAATCCTGTCACGGCTACCGAGTTCAGCGGCACGATCGGGTTGCCGCTTCCCTCGACGGAACTGTCCATTCGCGATGACGACGGTAACGAAGTGCCTATCGGACAGCCCGGCGAAATCTGCATCCGCGGGCCGCAAGTCATGGCCGGCTATTGGAATCGTCCCGATGAGACGGCGAAAGTGATGACGGCCGACGGGTTCTTCAAAAGCGGCGACATCGGCACCATGGATGAGCGCGGCCATTTCAAGATCATCGACCGAAAGAAGGACATGATTTTGGTCTCGGGATTTAACGTATACCCGAACGAGATCGAAGACGTCGTGGCCAAACATCCGGGCGTGCTCGAGGTCGCGGCCGTCGGCGTGCCCGACGAAAATTCCGGCGAGGCGGTAAAGCTTGTCATCGTCAAAAGAGACCCGTCGCTCACGCAAGCCGACGTCATCGCTTTCTGCAAGGAGCAACTGACGGGGTATAAGCGGCCCAAGATCGTCGAATTCCGCACGGATCTGCCGAAGACCAACGTCGGCAAGATCTTGCGCCGGGAACTTCGCGAGGCACCCATCGCGCGCCCGGCTGCGCCCATTGCTCACGAAGGCAGGGCGTAGTGGCGCGGGGCGGCGAAAGCGCAGACACGGACCTGTACCCGCGCGTGTCCTGTTTGCGCCATCCAACATCGGCTAAAATGCACGATTAGTCGCCGTTCAGCACCGAACGTAGCATGCACGCCATGTCTTCCGGTGCGGCCACGGTACGACGCGGTCCGGCAGCGCTCGCTCGAGCGTGGCCTAGCTGCGCCGCATGGAGAGTGCAATGACGCTTGATGAGTTGATTACCGAATTTGACCGCGGGCTGCGTTCGATCGCGGGTGTAAGCCGCATGAGCCGCCCCGTCCCGCAGCCCGCGCCCGCCGCCGCCGGGCCCGCTCCGACTGACATGACGCTTCCCGAGCGCGCGCACTCGGCCGCGCTCATGCGCGTCAATCACGTCGGAGAGATCTGCGCGCAGGCGCTCTATCAAGCCCAAAAGCTCGCCGCCCGTTCGCCGCAACTCAAGGATGCGTTCGAGCATGCCGCGCGCGAAGAGGAAGATCACTTGGCATGGACCGCGGCCCGGCTGCGCGAACTGGATTCACGTCCGAGCCTGCTCAATCCGCTTTGGTACACAGGTGCGCTCGCCATCGGTTTTGCCGCCGGTTGTTTAGGCGATAAAGCGAGTCTCGGCTTCATGGCTGAAACGGAGCGCCAAGTGGAGCGTCATTTGGAGACGCACTTGACGACCTTGCCCGAAGCCGATCTGCACTCGCGTGCGATTGTCGAGCAAATGCGCGAGGACGAACGCATGCATGGCCAGTCGGCCGTCGACGCGGGCGGCGTAGCGCCGCCGATGCCGGTCAAGGCGCTGATGCGCGCTGCTTCGAAGGTCATGACACAGACCGCCTATTACGTCTAAACGTCGCAGTCGGGGCGGTGCGCTCGCGTCGCCCCTCGATCGCCCCGGTCCTTCCCTTCCTTATCGCGCCTTTCGCGCTCCGGCCCTTACGCGCAGGGAGTTGCCGCGATCTTCTCAGGTATCACATTCAGAACATTCACTAGTTCATTCTTTTTTAACGTTTTTCCATTTTACCATCGAGCATGAACGTGCGCGCGTAAGTCCTTGTTCTTACAAACAAAATTCTCCGAAAAAACGGTTTCCTCCCTTGACCCGCTTTGGGGCTTACTCTAAAGTGGGAGACAGTGTGAGAAAGTGTATTTTTGTGGATTGCTCGGATTATTCCGGCCGGCATTTTAAGGGATGGAGCATCGGGCTCCGAAGGGGAGAGAAAGGTGTTTCAAGGGGCGTCGGCGCTGACGCTGGATGCGAAGGGGCGCATGTCCGTGCCCTCTCGCTATCGCGAGGCGCTGCAAGGCGAGGCACAAGGACGGGTGACGCTGACGAAGCACCCGGACGGCTGCCTATTGCTGTTCCCCCGCCCCGAATGGGAAGTCTTTCGCACGAAGATCGCCGCATTGCCGATGGATGCGCATTGGTGGCGGCGCATTTTTCTCGGTAATGCCTCCGACGTCGATCTCGATAGCGCGGGACGCATTCTGGTCTCGCCGGAATTGCGCATGGCCGCTGGGTTGGAAAAGGAAATCATGTTGCTCGGCATGGGAAGCCACTTCGAACTGTGGGACGCGCAGACGTACGCGGCCAAGGAGCAGGCGGCGATGGCGCAAGGCATGCCGGACGCGTTGAAGAATTTCACGTTTTGATCGCGGGTTGAAATAGGGCGCTGCGATGGAAAACGAATTGCAGCACCGCACGGTGCTGTTGGATGAGGCGGTGAATGCGTTGGTCACGCGCGCGGACGGCGTCTATGTCGACGGCACCTTCGGGCGTGGCGGCCATAGCCGTGCGGTACTCGCGAGGCTTGCTCAAAATGGGCGCCTCATCGCGTTCGATAAGGATCCGCAAGCGATCGCGACGGCGCGCGGGATCGAGGATGCTCGCTTCGAGATCGTGCACGAGAGTTTTACGTCGTTGGCCCCGGCGCTGGCGGCACGTGCAATTGCGCGGGTCGCGGGGGTATTGCTGGATTTGGGCGTGTCTTCGCCGCAGCTCGACGATCCCACGCGCGGTTTCAGCTTTCGCTCCAACGGTCCGCTCGACATGCGGATGGACCCGACGCGCGGTGAATCCGCGGCCGAGTGGCTCGCGCGGGCGAGCCAGCAAGAACTGACGGAGGTCATTCGAAATTATGGGGAAGAACGGTTTGCTATTCAGATTGCAAAGGCGCTTGTTGCTCGCCGGGCAGAGTCCGACCGTCTTGGGCCTCTCGACAGCACGGCCGAGCTTGCCGAAATCGTGGCTCGCGCAGTCAAGACCCGGGAGAAGGGTAAGGATCCGGCCACCCGCACCTTTCAGGCTATACGGATTCACGTCAATCAAGAGCTTGCGGAGTTGCCGGTCGTTTTAGAAGCGGCGTTGTCATCGTTGGAGCAAGGGGGGCGGCTGGTGGTCATCAGCTTTCATTCGCTCGAGGATCGAATCGTGAAGCGATTCATGCAGGCGCACGCCAGTGCCCCTGCGATCGATCGTCGCTTGCCGATTCGCGCCGTCGATCTGCCCGCCGCGCCCATGAAAATCATCGGGCGCGTCTTCGCGAACGCTTCTGAAGTCGAGGCCAATCCGCGTGCCCGCTCGGCGGTCATGCGTGTCGCGGAGCGCGTCGCGCCATGAGCCGCCTCAATATCTTTCTGCTCATCATCGTTCTCGGTTGTGCGCTTTCGGTCGTCAATGCCACCAATCAGCAGCGGCAAATGTTCGTGCAGCTCGAGCGGGCGCAGTCGGAAGAGCGTCAGCTTCAGCAGGATTACGCGCAATTGCAGTACCAGCAAAGCGCATTGTCGAAGACGTCCCGCATCGAGCAACTTGCCACCGCGACGCTAAAAATGCAGCCCGCGTCGACGGGCGATACGCAATTTCTGACCCTTGCGCCCGGCGCGAGCGTGGCGCAGAACGCACCGATACCCGTCATGCCGGCAAGCGCGCTGGCGCCGGCCGCCCGTGCCGGTAAGCATGTCGAGAAGAGCGCGGGCAAGACGCCGGCCAGGTCGGCTAATCGCGGAGGCGCACAATGAAGCAAGCGCCCAAACGCAAGAGCGTCACTTTCGCGTCGAGCCCGGTGCTGTCTGTGCGCTTGCCGATGTGGCGCTCCAAGCTCGTGGTCTTTTTGCTGTTCATGGCGTTCGTCGCGCTGGCCGCTCGCGCATTCTGGATCCAAGGCCCGGGCAACGCGTTCTATCAGAAGCAAGGCGAAAGCCGCTATCAACGCACAATCGACCTGCCCGCGACGCGCGGCAAGATCCTCGATCGCAACGGTCTGGTACTCGCGACCAGCCTGCCGGTGCGCGCCATCTGGGCGATTCCCGAATCGGTGCCGGAGGATCTCGATCCGGCTAAGCTCGCGGCGCTCGGCAAACTGCTCGGCATGACTCAGAAAGAACTGCGAGTGAAGCTGTCCGAGGACAAAACGTTCGTCTATGTGAAGCGCCAGGTGCCGGTGGATATCGCCGAGCAAGTCGCTGCCCTCCACATTCAGGGCATTTATCAACGAGACGAATACAAGCGCTTTTACCCCGAAGGCGAAATCACGGCCCACCTGGTCGGCTTCACGAACATCGAGGACGAGGGGCAGGAAGGGGTCGAACTCAGCGATCAAAAAATCCTCGCGGGCGTGCCCGGGATGCGGCGTGTCATCAAAGATCGGATGGGACACATCATCGAGGACGTCGACGAGCAAGTCGTGCCGCACAACGGCAAAGACGTCGATCTTTCGATCGACAGCAAGATCCAGTACATCGCCTACGCGAACCTGAAAGCCGCCGTCGAGAAGTCGAAAGCCAAAGCAGGCGCGGCCATCGTCGTCGACGTGCGTACCGGAGAAGTGCTGGCGCTCGTCAACTATCCGACCTACAACCCGAACGACCGCTCCCGCCTGACCGGCGAACAGTTGCGCAACCGTATCCTCACCGACGTGTTCGAGCCCGGCTCGATCATGAAGCCGTTCACCGTTTCGCTCGCGCTCGATCTGCATCGCGTCACGCCCAACACGCTGGTCGACACCGGCAACGGGCGCTTCACGCTCGACGGGGCGACGATTACCGACGACAGCGCTTTCGGCGTGCTGACCGTGGGCGGCGTCATTCAGAAGTCGAGCAACATCGGCGCAACGAAGATAGCGATGACGCTCAAGCCGGAAGAGATGTGGAACATGTACACGAGCATTGGGCTCGGGCAGGCGCCGAAAGTCGGCTTTCCCGGCGCGGCCGCCGGTCGGCTGCGACCGTGGAAGAGTTGGCGCCGCATCGAGCAGGCAACCATGTCGTACGGCTATGGCCTATCGGTGTCGCTCTTTCAACTGGCGCGCGCCTATACCGCCATCGCGCACGACGGGCAGCTGATGCCCGTGTCGATTTTCAAGACCGACCCCAGCCAGCCGGTGACGGGGCCGCAAATCTTTTCCCCGACCACGGCGCGTGAAGTGCGCACGATGCTCGAATCGGTCGTGTCCTCGGCGGGTACGTCGCCCGAAGCGGCTGTCCCCGGCTATCGCGTGGGCGGTAAGAGCGGCACGGCGTACAAGCACACGGCGCACGGCTACGATCACTCGAAATATCGCGCGTCGTTCGTCGGTATGGCGCCGATGCCGAATCCGCGCATCGTCGTCGCGGTATCGATCGACGAGCCCACTGCCGGCAGCCACTTCGGCGGCTATGTGTCCGGGCCCGTCTTCTCCGGCATCGTCGGCGATACCCTGCGCTCGCTCAATGTGCCGCCCGACATGCCGGTCAAACAACTGGTCGTGTCCGACGATGCGGCGAAGACTGCGGCTGCATCGGGTGCCCATGCCGCCGCCGCTCCATCGTCCGCGCAGGCGATTACTGTGTCGGCCGACATGCGTGCTCATCCGGGAGTGATCCGATGAGCACTCCCCATCTCGACGATCGCATGCGCCGGCAAGTCGCCGATGCCATCGACTGGTTGCGCCGACAGGTTGCATCCAGCGCGCAGATACATGGGGACTCCCGCACGCTCGCGGGCGGCGACGTGTTCTTTGCCTACGCCGTCGAGGGCGCGGATAGTCGCCCGCACATCGCAGCCGCGCTCGAGCGCGGCGCCGGTGCGGTGCTCTATCAGCCGGAAGGATTCGCGGGCAGCCCCGACCCCGCGCGTGCGCTGGCCGTGCCGGGGCTCGACCAATTGGCAGGCGAAATCGCGAGCCGCTGGTACGGCGACCCAAGCGAATCGATGCGGATGATTGGCGTAACAGGCACGAACGGCAAGACTTCGTCGTCGCAATGGATCGCCGCCGCCCTAACGGCGCTCGGTGAGCCCTGCGCCGTGATCGGCACGCTCGGTACGGGCATGTGGGGCCATCTCACCCACACGGGTTTCACGACGCCCGATGCACCGCAGACGCAGCGCTCGCTTGCGCAACTCGCGGCGGCCGGCGCGCGCGCCTGTGCGATGGAAGTGTCGTCGCACGCGCTGCATCAAGGACGCGTGAACGGAACCGCCTTCGACATCGCCGTATTCACGAATCTGACGCAAGATCACCTCGACTATCACCATACGTTCGAGGCCTACGAAGCCGCCAAGGCGAAGCTGTTCGACTGGCCGACCCTCAAAGCCGTCGTCATCAATCGCGACGACATCGCAGGTCGACGCCTCATCGCGCGTACGCAGCCGCGTCTGCCGACGATCGCTTACGGTATCGGTACGGCCAGCGATGCGCCGAGCGCGCATGCGGCTCTTGTCGCGACCAACGTGCGCGCCACCGCGACGGGTACCGCGTTTCATTTGTCGTCGGATTGGGGCGTCGCCGAGGTCGAAGTCGGCACACTGGGCCAATTTAACGTCAGCAACCTGCTGGGCGTGCTCGGCGCGCTGCTGGCAGCCGACGTTCCGCTTGCCGATGCACTCGCGCAGCTCGCCAAGCTCGAGCCGGCCAACGGTCGCATGCAGCGGCTCGGCGGCCGCCTCCCGAACGACGAACCGCTGGTCGTCGTCGACTATGCGCACACGCCGGATGCGCTCGAGAAGACGCTCGACGCACTGCGCCCCATTGCTCAGGCACGCGGCGGGAAGCTCGTCTGCCTGTTCGGCTGTGGGGGCGACCGCGATGCAACCAAGCGACCCCTTATGGGTGCGATCGCCGAGCGACTCGCGGATGCGGTCCTGGTGACGAGCGACAACCCGCGTAGCGAGGATCCGCGCGCGATCATCGATCAGATCGTCGCCGGCATGGCGCATCCGGAAAACGCGCGTTGTGTCGAGGATCGTGCGAACGCGATTTTGCAGGCGGTGCGCGGCGCGGGGCGCGAGGACGTCGTCGTGCTGGCAGGCAAGGGGCATGAAGCAACACAGGAAATCATGGGTAAAAAGCGCGTCTTCTCCGATCAGGACCATGCCCGCCTCGCGCTTGCCGCGCGGGCGACGCATCCGCGCGGAGGTGAGCAATGACGATGCTCTCGCTCATTGAAGCCGCCCAATTGATGCCGGGCGCCGTGGTGCGCGGCGATGGCCATGCGAGGTTCGAGCGCATCGGCACCGATAGCCGGACGGCGGGCCCCGGCGATCTGTTCGTCGCGCTCAAGGGCGACCGGTTCGATGCGCATAATTTTCTGCGCGACGTCGCTGCGCGTGGCGTGAGCGCCGTGCTGGCTTCGCATCTGCCCGACGATTGGGCGTTGCCCTCGCTCGTCGTGCAAGACACGCGTACGGCGCTCGGCGCGCTTGCGAGCGGCTGGCGGCGCCGCTATACGATGCCGCTTGTCGCCGTAACGGGCAGCAACGGCAAGACGACCGTCAAAGAGATGATTGCGTCGATCTTCGCGCAAGCGGTAGGCGAGCCGGCCCGGCTTTCGACGGTCGGCAACTTCAATAACGATGTCGGGCTGCCGCTGACCCTGCTGCGCCTGTCCGATGCGCATCGGCTTGCTGTCGTCGAACTCGGCATGAATCATCCCGGCGAGACCGACGTTCTCGCGAGAATCGCATTGCCGACGATCGCGCTGATAAACAACGCGCAGCGTGAGCATCAAGAATTCATGGCGACCGTCGAGGCCGTCGCGCTCGAGCATGCGAGCGTGATTCATGCACTGCCTGCCGACGGCGCCGCCGTCTTTCCGGCCGATGACGTGTACGCCGGCATTTGGCGCGTGGCCGCAACGGGGAACCGTATCGTCGATTTCGCACTCGAAGACGCTTCGCGCGCCGAGGCGGGAGTGAGTGCGGCCGTGACAGGCTCGCTCGAGGGCAACCGTTTGCGCGTACGTACGTCGGTAGGCGCGTTCGACGCGGCGCTGCAAGTACTCGGCGATCACAACGCGCGCAATGCATTGGCTGCGACGGCGGCTGCCGTGGCTGCCAACGTGCCGCTCGATGCGATTGTGCGCGGCTTGGAATCATTCGCACCGGTGAAGGGACGACTGCAGGTCAAACGCGCGGTGACGGGCGCGCTGGCCGGCGCCACCGTCATCGACGATACCTACAACGCCAATCCCGACTCGATGCGCGCGGCGATCGATGTGCTGGCCGGATGCGCGGCGCCGCGCGTGCTCGTCATGGGCGATATGGGCGAAGTCGGCGATAACGGTCCGCAGTTTCATCGGGAAGTGGGCGCCTACGCCCGCGAGCGCGGCATCGAAGCGCTCGCGGCGCTCGGCGATGCCACGTGGGAATCATGCGCGGCGTTCGATGCCGCGGGGTCCGCAGCCGGCGCTAGCGCGGTTGCGAGCCAGGCGGCTCATTTCGACGATGTTTCGACGCTCGTCGAATATGTACTGCAAGCGGGCTTTGGACCGAGCGCGACCGTGCTCGTGAAAGGCTCGCGTTTCATGCGGATGGAGCGCGTCGTCGATGCGCTAACCGCTTCGCCATCACCCCACGTGCCGGGCGGCTTGCCCGGCACGTATTGAAGAGAAGGACGAGGATGCTGCTGGCGCTGGCGCAATGGCTGCAGAACGACGCAAGCTTTTTGCGCGTATTCGGCTATCTAACATTCCGAGCGGTGATGGCGACCATCACTGCGCTCGTGATCGGGCTCGTCTGCGGGCCGTGGGTCATTCGCAAGCTGGCCGAGATGAAGGTTGGCCAGGCGGTGCGCACCGACGGGCCGAAGACGCACCTCATCAAATCCGGTACGCCGACGATGGGCGGCGTGATGATTTTGCTCGGCATTGCCGTGTCGACGCTGCTCTGGGCCGATTTGACGAACCGTTTCATCTGGATCGTCATGCTCGTGACCTTCGGCTTCGGCGTGATCGGCTGGGTCGACGATTACCGCAAGGTGGTCCATAAGGATCCGCGCGGGATGTCCTCGCGCGAGAAGTACTTCTGGCAGTCCGTCATTGGGATTTTCGCGGCCGTGTATCTCGCGTTCAGCGTTTCAGAGGCGAACAACGTCCGCGTTTTCGATCTCTTCATGGCGTGGGTGAGAAGCGGCTTGTCGATGGGCCTGCCGGCGCGGGCAGACTTGATGCTGCCGTTTTTGAAATCGATTAGCTATCCGCTGGGGGTGTGGGGCTTCATCGCACTCACTTACTTCGTTATCGTCGGCTCCAGCAACGCCGTCAACCTCACCGACGGTCTCGATGGGCTCGTGATCATGCCCGTCGTGCTCGTGGGTGCTTCGCTCGGCGTGTTCGCCTACGTGATGGGTAGTTCGGTCTATTCGAAGTACTTGCTGTTCCCGCACATTCCCGGCGCGGGCGAGCTTTTGATCTTTTGCTCGGCGATGGGCGGGGCGGGCCTAGCCTTCCTTTGGTACAACACGCACCCGGCACAGGTATTCATGGGTGACGTCGGCGCGCTGGCGCTCGGGGGCGCACTCGGCACCATCGCCGTCATCGTCCGGCAAGAGATCGTGCTGTTCATCATGGGCGGCATTTTCGTCGCGGAGACGCTGTCGGTCATGCTGCAGGTGCTCTGGTTCAAGTACACGAAGCGGCGCTACGGCGAAGGGCGGCGCATCTTCAAGATGGCGCCCCTGCATCACCATTTCGAGTTGTCGGGCTGGAAGGAAACGCAAGTGGTCGTCCGTTTCTGGATCATCACGTTGATGCTCTGTTTATTTGGTTTGTCGACGTTAAAGCTGCGCTAGCGCGCAGGCAAACGCAAAGGAAAAGGGAAAGCAAGCGATGTTCGGCGAGAGGTTTGTGGATCGGCAAAAGCCGATGGTGCTCGTGCTGGGGCTCGGTGAATCCGGCCTCGCGATGGCGCGCTGGTGCGCGCGCCAGGGGTGCCGCTTGCGTATCGCCGACACGCGCGATGCGCCGCCGAATTTATCCGCGCTCGCCACGCACGGCATCGACGCTCAGTTCGTCGGCGGTGCGTTTTCGCCCGGGTTGCTCGACAGCGGTGTCGATCTGGTCGCGCTGAGCCCGGGTCTCTCGCCGCTTTCGCAAGATCTCGTACCGCTTATCGCCAGTGCGCGCGAGCGCGGTATTCCCGTTTGGGGCGAAGTGGAGTTTTTCGCGCAGGCGCTCGAGCACCTCGGCCGAAGCGGCTATCTGCCGAAGGTGATCGCGATCACCGGTACGAACGGCAAAACGACGACGACCAGCATGACGGGGCAACTGTGCGAGCGCGCCGGCAAAAAAGTGGCCGTCGCCGGCAACATTAGTCCGACGATGCTCGATCGTCTGATGGATGCGATCGACAGTACGGCGCTGCCCGACGTCTGGGTGCTCGAGCTGTCCAGCTTTCAGTTGGAAACTGCGCTCACGTTCGTGCCCGACGCGGCCGCCGTGCTCAACATTACGCAAGACCATTTGGATTGGCACGGCGGGATCGATGCCTATGCCGCGGCCAAGGGCCGTATCTTCGGGCCGGGGACCGTGCGCGTGCTCAATCGCGACGATGACCGCTCGATGGCCCTCGCACCGAAGGGCGATGCGGCGGACGCTGCCAAGCCGCCCTACATCACCTTCGGCCTGAACGAGCCGACTCGCTTGGGCGATTACGGTCTGCTGCGCGAGAACGGCATCAACTGGCTCGTGCAGGCGCGCGAGCGCGAGCCGTCCGATGAAACGGCGAGCCCGCGCCGCCGTCGCCAAGAGGCGGCCGCGCCTGCCGAAATCGCCGTGACGCGCTTGATGCCGGCCGACGCGCTGCGCATTCGCGGCCTGCACAACGCGGCTAATGCGCTCGCGGCATTCGCCCTTGCTCGGGCAATCGGGTTGCCGGCGGCGCCATTGCTGCACGGCTTGCGCGACTATCGCGGGGAGCCGCATCGAGTCGAACTGATCGCGTCGATCGATGGGGTCGATTACGTCGACGACAGCAAGGGGACGAATGTCGGCGCGACGGTCGCCGCGCTCGACGGGCTCGCCCAACGTGTCGTGCTGATCGCCGGCGGCGACGGGAAGGGCCAGGATTTCGCGCCGCTTGCACGACCGGCGGCGCGCTGGTGCCGCGCCGTCATGCTGATCGGTCGCGATGCGCCGAGTATGCGTGCGGCGCTTGCCGAAACCGGCGTGCCGCTCGTCGATCAGCCGACGCTCGAGGCGGCGACTCGCGCGGCTTGTGCGCTCGCGCAGCCCGGCGATGCGGTGCTGCTGTCGCCTGCATGCGCGAGCTTGGACATGTTCGACAACTACGCGCATCGCGCCGCGGTATTTTGCAGCACGGTCAAAGAGATCGCAGCCGAACGGGGGACGATGCTATGAGCTGGATGGATCGCCTCGGCTCGCGCCTCATGCCGGAACGTGAAGCGGCCGCCACCGGCAAATCGGCTAAGACGGCCGGCGCGGCTTCGTCGGGTATCGGTGGTCTCGCGAGTGCCGTCAGCGGCATGCGCCCGACGCGCTCGCGCATGCTCGACTATGATTACGCCCTGCTTTGGGTCGTCATGGCGCTGCTCGCGCTCGGTGTCGTGATGGTGTATTCGGCATCCATCGCCATGCCCGATTCGCCGAAGTACGCCGCATATCACAGCTATGCATTCTTACTGCGCCACCTGATTTCGCTCGCGGTGGCGGTGGTGGCCGCGATCGTCACGTTCCAGATTCCCGTTTCGTTCTGGGACAAATACGCACCCAAGCTGTTCCTTGTCGCGCTGGCCGTGCTCGTGGTCGTGCTGATTCCGCATATCGGCAAGGGCGTGAACGGCGCGCGCCGCTGGATTTCGCTCGGCGTCATGAACATGCAGCCGTCCGAAATCATGAAGCTCGCCGTGACCATCTACGTGGCGAACTACACGGTGCGCAAGCAAGAGTACATGCACAGTCTGGCCAAGGGCTTCCTGCCCATGGGGCTCGCAGTCGGCTTCGTCGGGGCCCTCCTGCTGCTCGAGCCCGACATGGGGGCGTTCATGGTCGTCGCGGCGATCGCGATGGGCGTGCTCTTTCTCGGCGGAGTGAACGGCAAGCTGTTCGGCGGGCTCGTCGCCACCGCGATCGGCACCTTCACGTTGCTTGTGTGGGCGTCGCCGTGGCGGCGCGAGCGGATCTTCGCCTACCTCGATCCATGGGACGATCGCTACGCACAGGGCAAGGCGTACCAGCTCACGCACTCGCTGATCGCCTTCGGGCGCGGCGAGTGGTTCGGCGTCGGCCTGGGTGGCAGCGTCGAGAAGCTCAACTATCTGCCGGAAGCCCATACCGACTTCATTCTTGCCGTGATCGGCGAAGAGCTCGGCTTCGTCGGCGTGCTGATCGTCATCCTGCTCTTTTACTGGATCGTGCGGCGCTCGTTCGAAATCGGGCGTCAGGCGCTCGCGCTCGACCGCACGTTCGCAGGCCTGATGGCCAAGGGCATCGGCCTGTGGTTCGGTGCGCAGACGTTCATCAACATGGGCGTCAACTTGGGCCTGCTGCCCACCAAGGGGCTGACGCTGCCGCTCGTCAGCTATGGCGGCTCGGGCATCGTGCTCAATTGCGTCGCGCTGGCCGTGCTGATGCGCGTGGACTACGAGAACCGCATCCTGATGCGGGGAGGCAAGGTATGAGCGCCACGCCGCAGCGCACGCTGATGGTCATGGCCGGCGGCACCGGGGGGCATGTGTTTCCCGGGCTTGCGGTCGCGCATCGCATGCGTGCTTGGGGCTGGCGCGTCGTGTGGCTCGGTAATCCGTCCGGCATGGAAGCCTCGCTCGTGCCCAAGCATGGCGTGCCGATGGAATACGTGCGCTTCGGCGGGCTGCGCGGCAAGGGGCTGAGCACCAAGCTGATGCTCCCGCTCAATTTGCTGCGCGCGTGCCTCGAAAGTTTGCGCGTGCTAAGGCGCGTGCAGCCCGATGTCGTACTCGGCATGGGCGGTTACATCACGTTTCCGGCGGGCGTCATGACGGTGCTGACGGGGCGCCCGCTGGTGCTGCATGAGCAGAATTCGATCGCAGGGCTTGCCAACAAGGTGCTCGCCAAGCTCGCGCGGCGCGTGCTCGTCGCGTTTCCCGACACGCTGCCCGGCGCCGAGTGGACCGGCAACCCGCTGCGCGACGAGCTTTCCCACGCCGCCGAGCCGAAGGCGCGCTACGCAGGGCGTACGGGGCCGCTGCGCGTGCTCGTCGTCGGCGGCAGCTTGGGCGCGGCGGCGCTCAACGAATGCATGCCGCGCGTGCTGGCGCACCTTGCGCCGAACGAGCGACCGCACGTGGTTCATCAGGCGGGCGCAAAACACATCGACGCCCTACGCGCCAATTATGCGCAAGCGGGTTTCGAGCCCGGCGAGACGCTCAGCCTCGTCCCATTCATCGACGACATGGCCGCGGCCTACGGCGATGCCGACCTCGTGATCTGCCGCTCGGGCGCTATGACGGTGGCGGAGGTGGCGGCCGTAGGTGTCGCGGCAGTATTCGTGCCGTTCCCCCATGCGGTCGACGATCACCAAAGCACGAACGCCGAGTTCCTGGCCGCGCAAAACGCGGCCGTGCTCGTGCAGCAGCGCGACCTGTCGCCCGAGAACCTTGCGGATTGGCTGCGCAGCCAGACGCGCGAGACGCTCGCCGACATGGCCGGGCGCGCGCGCCTGCTCGCCAAGCCCGAAGCCACCGATCGCGTCGCGCAGGTGTGTGCGGCCGTCGCGCTCGCGCGCCAGAAAGGAAAGCAATGAAACACATCGTCAAACACGTTCATTTCGTCGGCATCGGCGGTGCCGGCATGAGCGGTATCGCCGAGGTGCTCGTCACGCTCGGATATCGCGTGAGCGGCTCCGATCTCGCGCGCAGCGCATCGACCGACCGGCTCGCCTCGCTCGGCGCGCAAATCGCGATCGGCCACGATGCGGGCAACATCGAAGGCGCCGATGCCGTCGTCGTATCGACCGCTGTGCGCAGCGACAACCCCGAGGTGCTGGCTGCGCGCCGGGAACGCGTGCCGATCGTGCCGCGCGCGGTGATGCTTGCGGAACTCATGCGCCTGAAGCAAGGCATCGCGATCGCCGGGACGCACGGCAAAACGACGACGACGAGTCTCGTCGCGAGCGTGCTCGCCGCCGGCGGACTCGATCCGACATTCGTGATCGGGGGGCGCTTGACGAGCGCGGGGGCCAACGCGCGGCTCGGCACGGGCGATTTCATCGTCGCCGAAGCCGACGAGTCGGACGCTTCGTTCCTCAATCTTCTGCCCGTGATCGAAGTCGTCACGAACATCGACGAAGACCACATGGACACCTACGGGCACGACTTCGCGCGCCTGAAGCAGGCGTTCATCGAATTCACGCATCGGCTGCCGTTTTACGGGATTGCCGTGCTCTGTGTCGACTGCGCAAACGTGCGGCAGATTCTGCCGTTCGTGTCGAAGCCGGTCATTCGCTACGGGTTTGCGCCCGATGCGCAAGTGCGCGCCGTCAACGTGTTCGCGCGCGACGGCAAGATGCATTTCACGACGATACGCGAGGGCGCGGCGCCGCTCGACATCGTTCTGAACATGCCCGGGACGCACAACGTGCAGAACGCGCTCGCCGCGATCGCGATTGCGACTGAACTCGAGATCGCCGATGCCGATATCCAGCGCGCGCTGGCGGAATTCACCGGTGTCGGCCGGCGTTTTCAGCGTTACGGCGAGATGCGCGTGGCCAGCGGCGGCAGCTACACGCTGATCGACGACTACGGACACCATCCTGTTGAGATGGACGCGACGATCGCGGCCGCGCGCGGCGCGTTTCCCGGCAAGCGCCTCGTGCTTGCCTTCCAGCCGCACCGTTATACGCGCACGCGCGATTGCTTCGAGGATTTCGTCGGCGTGCTGTCCAGCGTCGATGCCCTCGTATTGACACAGGTTTATGCGGCCGGCGAGACGCCGATCGTCGCGGCGGACGGGCAAGCGCTCGCCCGTGCGATCCGCGCCGCGGGCAAGGTGGATCCGGCGTTCGTCGAGACGGTCGACGAACTGCCGCAGGCGTTATCGGCGCTGGTGCGGGACGGCGATGTGGTGATTACGATGGGTGCGGGCTCGATCGGCGCGGTGCCGGGTCGCCTGGCTCAAGAATTGAAGGTGCGAGATGAGCAGCATTGATCCCAAGAGTTTCGGCAAAGTGGCCGTCCTGCTAGGCGGGGAATCGGCCGAACGCGAGGTATCGCTCAAGTCGGGCACGCTCGTTCTGAAGGCGCTATGCGACGCCGGCATCGACGCGCATCCGTTCGACCCTGCCGAGCGCCCCTTGTCCGCGCTCAAAGACGAAGGTTTCGAGCGTGCATTCAACGCGCTGCATGGCGGTTACGGTGAAAACGGCCAGATCCAGGGCGCGCTCGACTTCTACGGTATTCGCTACACGGGCAGCGGCGTGCTCGGCTCGGCACTTGGCCTCGATAAGTTCCGCTCCAAGCTCGTCTGGCAGCAGTTGGGCGTGCCGACTCCGCCGTTCGAAGCCGTGCTGCGCGGCGACGACTACGCCTCGCGCGCCGGCGAGATCATCGCGAAACTCGGCTTGCCGCTCTTCGTGAAACCCGCGAGCGAGGGCTCGAGCGTGGCCGTCATCAAGGTCAAGCGCAGCGACGCGTTGCCGGCCGCGCTTGAAGAAGCGGCCAAGTTCGACAAGATCGTCATCGTCGAGAAGAGCATCGAGGGCGGCGGCGAATACACCGCTTGCATCGCCGGCGAACTCGACCTGCCGATCATCCGCATCGTGCCGAAGGGCGAATTCTATGACTACCACGCCAAATACGTCGCCGAGGACACGCAGTATCTGATTCCGTGCGGCTTGTCCGCCGACGAGCAAGCTCGATTGAAGGCGCTCTCGCGCCGCGCGTTCGAGGTGCTGGGCTGTACCGATTGGGGCCGCGCCGATTTCATGATCGATGCGAACGGCGACGCGTACTTCCTCGAGGTGAACACGGCGCCGGGCATGACCGATCATTCGCTGCCCCCGAAGGCGGCGCGCGCGGTCGGAATCGACTATCAAACGCTTGTCGTCGGCGTGCTCGCGTTGACGCTAAAGGATTGACCGCCAGCCATGTGGAACAACGTACGCCAACTGAACCTTGCCGCCAACGCGCTGTTTGCGCTGTTGGCGCTCGCGTTATTGGCGGCGGGCGCGTACTGGCTCACGCAGCGTCCGGCTTTCACGCTGCGCACGATTGCGATCGGCGGCGATGTCGATCACATCAATGCGCCGACCGTGCGCGCGGGTGTGGTCGGGCATCTGAAGGGCAACTTCTTCACCGTCGATCTCGACAACGCGCGCCAGGCATTCGAGCAGATGCCGTGGGTGCGCCGTGCGAGCGTGCGGCGCGTGTGGCCCAATGCGCTTGCCGTCACGCTCGAGGAATACAAACCGCTTGGCACGTGGGGCAGCGATGAACTCGTGAGCGTCGACGGCGAACTCTTCACGGCGAACCAGGGCGAGATCGATGCCGATCTGCCCTCGTTCGACGGGCCGACCGGCACGGAGAAGGAAGTCGTTGCGCGCTATTTCGAGTTCAAGAAGTGGCTCGCGCCGCTGGGTGCGACGCCCGACGAGGTGACGCTGTCATCGCGCTATGCGTGGACAGTGAAACTGTCGAACGGCACGCAGATCGAATACGGCCGTGAACGCGACCCGCAAACGCTCGCCGAGCGCAGCCATCGGCTGACGGCGGCATGGACGGCGGTGACGGCTCGCTGGGGCAAGGACATCGAATACGCCGACTTGCGCTATCCGAACGGTTTTGCGATTCGGGCGGCGGGGATGCGCTTCATCGGCAATGCGACCGCGGGCAAACCCGCGGCGAAGTAACACACGACATCACACGCAATGAGCACGCTATGAGCAAAGACTACAAGGATCTGCTGGTTGCCCTGGACATCGGTACGGCGAAGGTCGTCGCGATCGTCGCCGAACTGCGCGGCGAGGGCCACTACGAGGTGATCGGGCTCGGGCAAAGCGAATCCAAGGGGCTGAAAAAAGGCGTCGTGGTGAACATCGAGGCCACGGTGCAGTCCATCCAACGCGCGCTCGAAGAAGCGGAACTGATGGCTGACTGCAAGATCACCAATGTGTTCACGGGGATAGCGGGCAGCCATATCCGCAGCTTCAATTCGAGCGGGATGGTGGCCATCAAGGATAAGGAAGTGACGCAGACCGACGTCGCGCGCGTGATCGAGACCGCTAAGGCGATCAACATTCCGACCGACCAGCAGGTGCTGCACATCCTCACGCAGGAATTCATCATCGATGGGCAGGAGGACGTGCGCGAGCCGATCGGCATGAGCGGTATCCGGCTCGAGGTGAAGGTGCACATCGTGACGGGGGCGGTGTCGGCCGCGCAAAACATCGTCAAGTGCGTGCGGCGCTGCGGGCTCGAGGTGAACGATTTGATTCTGCAGCCGCTGGCGTCGTCGCTGGCCGTGCTCACCGAAGACGAAAAAGAGTTGGGTGTCGTGCTCGTCGACATCGGCGGCGGGACGACCGACATTGCGATTTTCAGCGAGGGCGCGATTCGCCACACGGCTGTCATTCCGATCGCGGGCGACCAGATTACGAGCGACATCGCGATGGCGCTGCGCACGCCGACGCCGGACGCCGAGGACATCAAGGTGAGCTATGGCATCGCGAAGCAGGCGCTGGCCGATCCCGACGAAATGATCGAGGTGCCGGGCCTCGGCGAGCGCGGACCGCGCACGCTGTCGCGCCAAGCGCTCGCGGCCGTGATCGAGCCGCGCGTCGAAGAGCTTTTCTCGCTCGTGCATCAAGTCGTGCGCGAGTCCGGTTACGAGGAACTCTTGAGCTCGGGCATCGTTCTGACGGGCGGTGCGTCGATGATGCCGGGCATGGTCGAACTCGGCGAAGACATTTTCTTGAAGCCGGTGCGCATTGGTGTGCCGGAGTACGCGGGGGGGCTGGCCGACGTCGTACGCAATCCGCGCTATTCGACGGCGATGGGGCTGCTCGTGGAAGGTTCGTCGCAGCGCATGCGAGGCCGCAAGGTCGCGGTGCAGGCGGGCTCGATGGGGCAGGTTTTTTCGCGGATGAAAGATTGGTTTTTGGGCAATTTTTGATTGGGACGAAGACCGAATGCGCATCGATCCCGATGCGTGTCGGACAGGCGGTGAAAGCGCGGGTGCCGGCGGCCCGCGTGCGACGAGGAGTTGCTCGACTCTTTGCCGAATAACGGCCGATCAGCAGGATTTTTTCTTGACGGAGGCAATATGGAATTCCAGATGTTGGAAACGGAAACCAACGGCACCATCATCAAGGTGGTGGGCGTTGGGGGTGCAGGCGGCAATGCCGTCACGCACATGATCAGCAAAGGGGTGCAGGGCGTCGATTTCGTCGTCATGAACACCGATGCTCAGGCGCTTTCTCGCTCACGCGCTCCGCACGTCATTCAACTCGGCAGCACGGGCCTTGGCGCCGGTGCGAAGCCGGAGATGGGACGCGCGGCGGCCGAAGAAGCGCGCGAACGGATCGCCGATGCCCTACGTGGCGCGCACATGGTGTTCATCACGGCCGGCATGGGCGGGGGCACGGGTACGGGCGCGGCGCCGGTGGTCGCGCAGATCGCCAAGGAGATGGGCATTCTGACCGTTGGCGTCGTGAGCAAGCCGTTCGAATTTGAAGGCGGCAAGCGCATGCGCGTGGCGGAGGCTGGTTCGCAGCAACTGGAGGATCACGTCGACTCGCTGATCGTCGTTCTGAACGACAAGCTGTTCGAGGTGATGGGCGATGACGCCGAGATGGACAAGTGCTTCCAGTGCGCGGACGACGTTCTGAACAACGCGGTCGCGGGCATTGCCGAAATCATCAATGTCGACGGTCTCGTGAATGTCGACTTCGAAGACGTGAAGACGGTGATGGGCGAGCAAGGCAAAGCGATGATGGGCACGGCCACCGTGGCCGGCGTCGATCGCGCGCGTCTGGCCGCCGAGCAGGCTGTCGCCAGTCCCCTGCTGGAAGGTGTCGATCTGTCGGGCGCGCGCGGCGTGCTCGTGAACATCACGTCGAGCCGCTCGCTGCGCTTGTCGGAAACGCGCGAAGTGATGAACACGATCAAGAGCTATGCGGCTGACGACGCGACGGTCATCTTCGGCGCCGTCTACGACGACGCGATGGGCGATGCGCTGCGTGTGACAGTCGTGGCGACGGGCCTTGGCCGCACGGCTGCAAGCGCAGCAAAGAAGCAGCAACCGGCACCGATGACGCTGCTGCGCACCGGCACCGACAATCAGCCCGTCATGCAGCATGGCTACACGCCGCAGTCGTCGCATTCGAATACGGCCGATTACGGCGCGTTCGATACGCCGGCCGTATGGCGCAACTCGCGCGAGACGGCTGCGTCGCACGTGCAGGCGCTGCAGGAGAAGGGCGTCGACACGTACGATATTCCGGCGTTTCTGCGCAAGCAGGCGGACTGAGTGCGGTAGATTTCGTTGCGCGTGCTCCGCAAGGAGCGCTGCGCCGACGATGCTTGTGCCCCGTTTTATTGTTGCGCCGCGGCCACGCGATTCGGGGTTTTGGGTATGAGGCCGGCTAAGCGTCGGCGACCGGGAATGCCTCCGTTCCGGGCGCCGGCCTTGGATTTTCGCATCGGGCGGTAATCGGAGGAAACAGATTGATACGTCCGCAGAAACCATGAGTTCTGCCGGATGGAGTATAATTCGCGCTATGAACTAAAAAGGTCGATTGAAAATAGCAATCGAACAGGACCATGCTGAAGCAACGCACCATCAAATCGATCGTCAAAACCGTCGGTATCGGCTTGCACTCAGGGCGCAAGGTCGAGCTGACGTTGCGTCCCGCTGCCGCCAATACCGGCATCGTGTTTTCGCGCGTCGATTTGGCGACGCCGGTGGATATTCCCGCGTCGGCGCTCTCGATCGGCGATACGCGTCTCGCGTCGGTGCTGCAGAAGGACGGCGCGCGGGTCTCGACGGTGGAGCATTTGATGTCGGCCTGCGCCGGCTTGGGCATCGATAATTTGTACGTCGAGGTCACGGCCGAAGAAATCCCGATCATGGACGGCAGCGCATCGTCGTTCGTGTTCCTCATGCAATCGGCCGGGATCGAAGAGCAAAACGCGCCGAAGAAATTCATCAAAGTGAATAAGCCCGTCGAAGTGCGCGACGGCGATAAATTCGCGCGCCTCGATCCGTTCTTCGGCTTCAAGCTCAAGTTTACGATCGATTTTCGTCATCCTGCTGTCGACAAGACGGGGCAAGCGCTCGAGGTCGATTTTGCAACGACCTCCTACGTGCGGGAAATCGCCCGCGCACGCACGTTCGGTTTCGCACATGAAGTCGAGATGATGCGCGAGCTCGGCTTGGCGCGTGGCGGTAGCATGGACAATGCGATTGTCCTCGACGAATACCGCATTCTGAACAACGACGGCCTGCGCTACGACGACGAATTCGTGAAGCACAAGATGCTCGATGCGATCGGCGATCTTTATGTCGTCGGCCGTCCGTTGCTCGCCTCGTATACGGCTTACAAATCGGGGCACGGCTTGAATAATGCGTTGCTACGCGAGCTGCTCGCGCATGAAGATGCCTACGAAGTCCTGACTTTCGACGACGCGCAGCAAGCGCCGCGCGGCTTCGGCTACGAAGCACAGACGGCTTTTGCATGAACGTCGAAGCTCGCGCTTAACGTGTAAGGCGTGGGCGTACCGGGTAGCGTCGATGAGCGGCTTGCGGGCCGCTCATTGCTTTTGGTCGGGTGGTTTTCCGTGGCGTGCTGCCATCCGGGCAAGCGCCTCTTGCAGTGGCGACGGCGCGAGCGATCGGCTTAACGCCTGCAGTGCGGCAGCACCCGCCGCGGTCATGCGCGCTTGCTTGGGTCCCGGCGGCTCTTCCAGCGCGCGGGGGCGGACCTTGATCGCAAGCGAGCGCACGGCCCAGCCACGTTGCTGCAAGTCGGAGAGCAGACGGGGCTCCAAATGGCGCAGCCGTGCGGCTAACGCGCTGTGCGCCGCGAAAAGTGTCAGCGTGCCGTCCTTGATGAATCCCGGCTCGACGTTCGTCGCCAAATAGCCGGGCAACAACTGCGCCATATCCCGCTCGAGCGCGGCAATTTGCTCGACGCCGGCGCGCAGCGCGGCGAATGCGTCGGCACGGCCGAGCACCTCGGCCACGGCCTGCGGGCGGCGCTGCGCAGCGAACTTCGAAGTCGACGAAAAGCGGCTCATGGCGCGATTGTACCCGGCGTGCGCGCGCTGGCCCTACGACGCGGTACGTTAAGGCTCGCGTGCTAAAATGTGCGATTCGAATTCACACATGGAATAAGCCGCCGAGGCCCTCCGAATCCGGGTATCCGCCGTGGCCGCACAAGCTGCGCCGGCACCTGGCCGAAGCCGCGACGCATACTCGACCCGATGACCACCGGTTTTCTCCAAAAGATCTTTGGCAGCCGCAACCAGCGTCTCGTCAAGCAGTATCAAAAGACCGTCGCGGTGATCAATGCGCTCGAGCCGCAAATCGAGCAATTGACGGACGACCAACTGCGCGCGAAAACGGACGAATTCCGCCAGCGCGTCGCGAGCGGCGAATCGCTCGACAAGCTCTTGCCCGAGGCGTTCGCCGTTTGCCGCGAGGCGAGCCGCCGCGTGCTGAAAATGCGCCACTTCGACGTGCAGTTGATCGGGGGCATGGTGCTGCATTACGGCAAGATCGGGGAAATGCGCACCGGCGAGGGCAAGACGCTGGTCGCGACGCTGGCCGCGTACCTGAATGCGCTATCGGGGCGCGGTGTGCACGTCGTGACGGTCAACGATTACCTCGCGCAGCGCGATGCCGAGTGGATGGGCCGGCTCTACAACTTCCTCGGCTTGTCGATCGGCACCAATCTGTCGCAGATGGATCACGAGGCGAAGCAGCGGGCGTATGCGGCCGACATTACGTACGGCACCAACAACGAGTTCGGCTTCGATTACCTGCGTGACAACATGGTCTACGAGACGGGCGCGCGCGTACAGCGCTCGCTCAATTTCGCCATCGTCGACGAGGTGGACTCGATCCTGATCGACGAAGCGCGTACGCCGCTCATCATTTCGGGCCAAGCCGAGGATCACACCGAGCTATACGTCCGGATGGACGCGTTGCCGCCGCTGCTCGAGCGGCAGATCGGCGAGGAGCGGGCGGACGGTACGGGCGTCGAAAAGCCCGGCGATTACACGCTCGACGAGAAAGCGCGTCAGGTGTTTCTCACGGAATCGGGCCATGAAAAGGCCGAGCGTTTGCTCGCCGAGTGGGGCTTGATCGCTGAGGGCGAGAGCCTCTATGCGGCACAGAACATCACGCTGATGCACCACGTGTATGCAGCACTGCGCGCCCATACGCTGTTCTTTCGGGATCAGCACTATGTCGTGCAGAACGGCGAGGTCGTCATCGTCGACGAATTCACGGGCCGCCTCATGGCTGGCCGCCGCTGGTCGGACGGGCTGCATCAAGCGGTCGAAGCGAAGGAGCACGTCAAGATCCAGAGCGAGAATCAAACTCTCGCCTCGATCACGTTCCAGAACTACTTCCGCATGTACGCGAAGCTGTCCGGCATGACCGGCACGGCCGATACCGAAGCATACGAATTCAACGAGATCTACGGGCTCGAGACGGTCGTCATCCCGACCAACCGCCCACCGAAGCGGATCGACAAGCAAGACCAGATCTACAAGACGGCCAAGGAGCGTTACGACGCCGTTATCCGCGACATTCGCGATTGCTACGAGCGCGGCCAGCCTGTGCTCGTCGGCACGACGTCGATCGAAAACTCGGAACTGCTCTCGAATCTGCTCACCAAGGCAGGCCTGCCGCACGAGGTGCTCAACGCCAAGCAGCACGAGCGCGAAGCGGCGATCGTGGCGGAGGCGGGGCGTCCCAAGCGCATTACGATCGCGACCAACATGGCCGGCCGTGGGACCGACATCGTGCTGGGCGGCAATGCCGAGAAGCAGGCGTCGCTGCTCGAGCTCGACGAATCGATCCCGGCCGATGAAAAGGCGCGGCGCATTCAAGCGCTGTACGACGAATGGCAGGCGCTGCACGATCAGGTGAAGGCCGCAGGAGGCCTGCACATTATCGGCACCGAGCGCCACGAATCGCGTCGCATCGATAATCAGCTGCGCGGGCGCGCCGGCCGTCAGGGCGATCCGGGCTCCTCGCGTTTTTATTTGTCGCTCGAAGACCCGCTGCTGCGCATCTTCGCAGGCGATCGCGTGCGCTCGATCATGGACCGGCTGCGCATGCCGGAAGGCGAAGCGATCGAAGCGGGTATCGTGACGCGTTCGATCGAATCGGCGCAGCGCAAGGTCGAGGCGCGCAACTTCGACATTCGAAAGCAGTTGCTCGAATACGACGACGTCGCCAACGATCAGCGCAAGGTTATCTATCAGCAGCGCAACGAACTGCTCGAAGCGCACGATATTACCGAGACGATCACGGCAATGCGTCACGCCGTCATCACCGACGTCGTACACGAATTCATCCCGGCCGGCAGCATCGAAGAGCAATGGAATGCGCCTGAACTCGAGGAAGCCCTGCGCAGAGATTGGCAGCTCGATCTCGCCGTTCAGGAAATGATCAACGAGTCGCAGTCGCTCGACGCCGACGATATCCTCGATGCCGTGCTCGCTGCGGCCGACGAGGGATACGAGGCCAAGGTCGCGCTCGTGGGCCGAGAGTCGTTCAGCGCATTCGAGCGCTCGGTCATGCTCCAGACGCTCGACCGCTGCTGGCGCGAGCACCTGGCCGCTCTCGATCATTTGCGTCAGGGGATTCACCTGCGCGGCTACGCGCAGCAAAATCCGAAGCAAGAGTACAAGCGCGAGGCGTTCGAGCTGTTCGAGGCATTGCTCAACATCGTGAAAACGGAAGTGACGCGTATCGTCATGAACGTCCAAATCCAGTCGCCGGAGCAACTCGAAGAGGCGACCGAGCAGTACGAAGAGCAAGGCGACCCGCTCGAAAACGTCGAATTCCGCCACGTCGAGTTCGCCGAAGCCGAGCCGGTGGCTGCGGGAGCGCGGGATGCCGCCGTCGAAATGGTCGGCCAAGCGATGAGCCACGGTACGCATGCGCCCGTGGCCGCTATCGCATCGGCTGCCGTGGGCGGTATGCCGAAGGTGGGCCGCAACGATCCGTGCCCATGCGGCAGCGGCAAGAAGTACAAACAATGCCACGGTAAGCTGGCTTAACCGATTCGCGACTATGGCCGTCAATTTTCCTTCGATCGATCCCGCGCAACTTCATCCCGTCGCCGGTGTGGCACTAGGCTACGCCGAGGCGAACATTCGCAAGCCGAACCGCAAGGACCTGCTCGTCGTTTCGCTCGACGAAGGTGCGACGGTGGCAGGGGTGTTCACCGCTAACCGCTTTTGCGCCGCGCCCGTCACCGTCTGCCGCGAGCATCTGGCGAAGGTGCGTGAAGGCGGCAAGCGCATTCG